>Ga0182740_1002313_pt1 | contig 11813 bp, 8 predicted proteins | sample eDN5th37CKraftBY_FD_128872 | JGI IMG/M metagenome (GOLD analysis project Ga0182740, IMG submission 128872) | Enriched backyard soil microbial communities from Emeryville, California, USA - eDNA 5th pass 37_C Kraft BY (version 2) (version 2) | ecosystem: Environmental > Terrestrial > Soil >...
CGCACGACGCGCAGCTCCGGCACCTCCTCGGTCAGGAACTCAGCGACGTCATCGAGATCGGCAATGCGCGGCACGACGTAGAAGGACTGCCCGCCGCGGTGACGCTCGCGGCGCAGCGCCTCGCGGACGATGATGGGGTCGAAGGGCGAGATGTACGTGCGGACGGCGAGGCGATCGATCGGCGGCGTAGTGATGAGCGAAAGCTCGCGTACGCCGGACAGCGCGAGCTGCAAGGTACGCGGGATGGGCGTCGCGGTGAGCGTTAGGACGTGGACGTCCTCCTTGAGCTGCTTCAGACGTTCCTTGTGGCCGACGCCGAAATGCTGCTCCTCGTCGACAATGAGCAGGCCGAGGCGCGCGAACTGGATGGATTTGCCGAGCAGCGCGTGCGTGCCGACGACGATGTCGATCGTGCCGTCCTTGAGGCCCGCCTTGACCTCGGCAAGCTCCTTGTTGCTGACGAGGCGCGAGGCGCGTCCGATGCGGATCGGCAGGCCTTTGAAGCGTTCGACAAAGGTCTTGTAGTGCTGGCGCGCGAGCAGCGTAGTCGGAACCACCACCGCGACCTGCAGGCCCGCCATGGCGGCGATGAAAGCGGCGCGCAGGCCGACTTCCGTCTTGCCGAAGCCGACATCACCGCACACGAGGCGGTCCATGGGCCGGCCCGAAGTGAGATCGCCGAGCACGGCATCGATGCTTTGCGCCTGGTCCTCCGTCTCCTGATGTGGGAAGCGCGTGACGAACTCGGCGTAGGCCCCTTCGGGCGCTTCGAGCATGGGTGCGGACTTGAGCTGACGGAGGGCCGCGACCTTGATCAACTCGCCGGCGATCTCGCGCAGCCGCTGGCGGAGCTTGGCCTTGCGCGTCTGCCAACCGACGCCACCGAGGCGGTCGAGCTGGGCATTCGTCTCGTCAGAGCCGTAGCGCGACAGAAGCTCGATGTTCTGGACGGGAAGGTAGAGCTTATCGCCGCCCGCGTAGTCGATCTCGAGGCAGTCGTAGGGCGCGCCCAGCGCCTCGATCGTCTTGAGACCCATGAAGCGGCCGATGCCGTGATCGGAATGGACGACGAGATCGCCCGCGGTGAGGCTCGTCGCTTCGGTGATGACGTCGGCAGCGCGGCGCGTGCGCTTCTTCGGCCGGACGAGACGATCGCCGAGAATGTCCTGCTCGGCGATGACGGCGAGATCCGAGGTTTCGAAGCCGCGTTCGAGGCCGAGCGTCGCGAGAAGGGGTGTCGACTGCGGCAGCACGAGGCCTTCCGCGAGATTGGCAATGCGCGTCGGTTTGGCGAGGCCATGCTCAGTCAGGAGGTTGGCAAGCCGCTCGCCGGCGCCAGTCGTCCAGGCGGCGAGGACGACGCGCCTGCCGTTTGCCTGCAGCGATTTCACATGCGCAACGACCGCATCGAAGACGTTGACGTTCTCGCTGTTGCGTTCCGCGGCGAACGTGCGTCCTGGACGACCGCTGAAGTCGCGCTGGCGGGCATCCTCGGATGGCGCGGCACCGAAAGCTGCGAAGCGCAGCAGGAAACGGCGCGCCAGAACGCCGCGCCACTCCTTGTCATTCAGATACGTACGATCGGGCGGGAGTGGCTTGTAGGGCGCCGCGCCGAACGCCGTGGTCTCGAGCCCGTTGACGCGCGCCTCGTAGTGATCGCGGATCTGCTCCAGGCGATCGGCGATGGTCTCGTCCATCATGGGATCAAAGCTGAGCAACGCGTCCGGCGCGTAGTCGAACAGCGTCTCCATGTGCTCGTGGAAGAGGGCGAGCCAGTGCTCCATGCCGGGATAGCGCTGGCCGGCGCTGACCGCCTCATAAAGCGGATCGTCACCCTTCACGGCGCCGAAGGCGGCCACATAACCCTGGCGGAAGCGGCTTTCGGCGTCCGGGCCATAGGAGAGCTCGCTCACGGGCATGAGCACGAGCCTCTGCACGATCTTGCCCGTGCGCTGGGTCTCGGGATCGAAAGCCTTGATGCTCTCGATGGTGTCGCCGAAGAAGTCGAGGCGCACGGGAGACGTGCGGCCCGGCGGAAAAAGATCGACGAGGCTGCCACGCACGGCGAACTCGCCGGGCTCCATGACGGTGCCCGTGCGCACGTAACCCGCGCGGGTCAGGCGATCGATCAGGCGATTGCGATCGACGCGCTGGCCGGGTGCCATGGGACGCAGCGCACGGCGCAGGAAATCGCGCGGCGGCACTCGCTGCAGAACGGCATTGGCGGTCGTCAGCACAATCGTCGGCGTCTTCGAGCTGCCGGCGACGAGACGGGCGAGACCCGCGATGCGGCGCGCGACGATCTCGGGCTCGGGGCCGACGCGGTCATAGGGAACCGTATCCCAGGCGGGAATGGAAATGATGCGCGTCTTCGGCGCGAAGAACGCAAGCCCGGCTTCGAGCTGTTCGAGACGGCGATCGTCGGCCGCGATGTGCAGCAGCGTCTGCGGCGCGCCGTGGGCGGCGCTGGCCTCGTCGGCGAGACGCGCGAGCACGGCCGCGTCAAAGCCTTCCGGCGCGCCGAGGACGATTTCCTCGCCGGGAAGAATGGTCGGCGCTGATACGGGTGCCTTCGCGGCGTGAGTCTGAGCCATTTGATCTGTTTATCGGGGCGAACCGCCGATGCCGTGAAAATGCTGGATGTCGCGAAGCAGGTCGGCAAGCGCGCTGCCCTCGAAGGATTGGCCCATCATGAGCCAGCCTTGAAGCTGCGGATCGGGAAGTGCCAGCAGCTCCTCGAAGCTCGTCATGTCGGCCGGCGCCATGCCGGCAAGGCGGGCTTCCGCGTACCGCCCGAGAAGGAAGTCCATTTCCTTGGTGCCGCGGTGCTGGGCGCGATAGAGCGCGCGGCGGCGGCGCGTGTCGTCGGTCGTCATTGAACGCGTGCTCCTTGCCGGTCGACTGCGACGGGCGGAATCCGTCTTTGCCCATACGCCCGAAAGCGGCAGGTTTCGTGGACAGCTCGGGTAGTCGGGGGACCCAGGTCCACCGTCCGATCACAGGCTGTGATATAGCCCTTCGGAGCGGCCGGTCCAAGGGGCTCCGCCCGAAGCATAGTAGAGCAGCCGAGAGAAAGCAGCCGAGAGCGTATGCGGCCAGATCAGCTCGCCCCCCTTTTTGGCTCGGCTCGCGGCCTGACCGGTGTCGGGCCGCGGTTCGAGGCGCTGCTCAAGAAGGCTGTTCGCCTGCCGCCGGGCATCGCAGCGCCAAGAGTCATCGATCTGCTATGGCACCTCCCGACCGGCGTCATCGACCGCCGCGCCGCGCCGACGATTGCAGGCGCCGTGCCGGGGACGATCGCGACCTTGGAGGTGCGCGTTCTCAAGCACCGCCCGAGCCCGCGCGGGAACAACAAGGCGCCCTACAAGGTGGCGTGCGAGGACGACACCGGTCAGATCGATCTCGTGTTCTTCCATGCCGATCGCCAGTTCATCGAGCGCCAGCTTCCGGTGGGCTCGGTGCGGTTCATCTCGGGGCGCATCGAGCACTACAACGATCGGGTGCAGATGACGCATCCCGATTACATCGTCGCGCCCGAGGCACGTGATGACCTGCCGCTGCTGGAGCCGGTCTATCCGCTGACGGCGGGCCTCTCGGGCAAAGTCCTCGGCAAGGCGCTGCGGCAGGCCATGGAGCGATTGCCGGCGCTTGCCGAGTGGCAGGAGGGGGACTGGCGCGCCAAGAAACAATGGCCGACGCTCAACGAGGCATTGGTGCGCCTGCATCGGCCGACGGACGCAGGTGACGTTTCGCCCGGCGGCGCGCCGTGGCAGCGGCTCGCCTATGACGAACTGCTGGCGGGGCAGATCGCACTCGGGCTCGTACGCCAGAGCCTGAAGGCGCGACCGGGGCGACAGACGAGCGGCAACGGTGCCATTCGCACGCGCATCGCGGGGGCACTGCCCTTTGCGCTGACGAACTCGCAGCAGAAGGCCATTGTCGATATTGCGAAGGATATGGCGGCACCCTACCGGATGCTGCGCCTGCTGCAGGGCGATGTCGGCTCGGGCAAGACGGTCGTTGCGCTCATGGCGATGGCGATTGCCGTCGAGGCGGGCGCACAGGCAGCGCTCATGGCGCCGACGGAAGTGCTTGCGCGGCAGCATCTGGAAACCATCGAGCCGCTGGCAGTGGCCTCTGGTCTTCGCGTCGCGCTGCTGACCGGTCGCGAGAAAGGAAAGCCGCGGCGCGAATTGCTGGAGCGCCTCGCGGTAGGCGAGATCGACATCCTCATCGGCACACACGCGCTCTTCCAGGATGATGTGGTTTTCCACGATCTCGCTTTCGCGGTCATCGACGAGCAGCACCGCTTCGGCGTGCACCAGCGGCTTGCCTTGCAGGCGAAGGGCAAGGATGGCGGCACGGACGTGCTCGTGATGACGGCGACGCCGATCCCGCGCACGCTTTTGATGACGCACTACGGCGATCTGGATGTCTCGCGCCTGACGGAGAAGCCCGCCGGCCGCAAGCCCGTCGATACGCGGCTCGCCAACGTCGAGCGCATCGAGGAGATCATCGACGGGCTCAAGCGTGCGGTGAACGAGGGCGCGCAGATTTACTGGGTCTGCCCGCTGATCGAGAGTACGGAGACGTCGGAGCTGGCGGCGGCCGAGGCGCGCGCGGCACACCTCGCGCAGGCTCTCGGACCGGGCAAGGTCGGGTTGCTGCACGGCGCCATGTCGGGCTCGGCCAAGGACGAGACCATGGCGGCGTTCTCGTCAGGACAACTCTCGGTGCTTGTCGCGACGACGGTCATCGAGGTCGGCGTGAATGTGCCGAATGCCTCGATCATGGTCATCGAGCACGCCGAGCGCTTCGGGCTCGCGCAGCTTCATCAGTTGCGTGGGCGCGTCGGACGCGGCGCGCGGCAGTCCTTCTGCATCCTGCTCTACAAAGGCCCGCTCGGCGAGACGGCGCAGGCACGGCTCGAGATGATGCGCGCGACGGAGGACGGCTTTCTCATTGCCGAGAAGGATCTGGAGTTGCGGGGTGGCGGCGAAGTGCTCGGCGCGCGCCAGAGCGGGGCGCCGGAGTTCCGCGTTGCCGAGGTGCCGGGCTTTCCGGAGCTGCTCGCGGCAGCGCGGGACGATGCGACGCTGCTCCTGCAGCGCGATCCGAAGCTCACGAGCCCGCGGGGGGCCGCCATCCGGCTGCTGCTCTATCTCTTCGAATGTGACGAGGCCGTGCGCCTCTTTCATGCGGCGTGAGGCTCAGGCTGCGCGCACCAGCCGCGCCGCATAGAATCCATCCATGCCGGACTTGTAGGGCGCCTCCATCGGCAGATGGAACGGCAGTGTGCGCAGGTCTCCGACAGGCGTCACCCAGTCGGCGACGCCGCCGACACCGGCAGCCATGACGGGCCGACGTGTGAATGCAGGGTTCTCGCTGAGAAATTGCGCAATCTGCTGCTCGCCTTCCTCGGGCTCCAGCGAGCACGTGCAGTAGAGGAGCGTGCCGCCGGGGGCGACCATCGCGGCGGCGGCCGCGAGGAGACGTGCCTGCAGTTTGGCGAGCCGCGCGATATCCGCCTCGCTCTTCAGGTGCATGAGATCGGGATGGCGGCGGATCGTGCCGGTCGCGGAGCATGGTGCGTCGAGCAGGACGGCATCGAACGGCTCTGCGGGTTTCCAATCGAGGATGTCGGCCTGGACGGTGGTCACACGGTCGGCGAGGCCGAGGCGCTGCATGTTGGCCTCGAGCCGTTTGAGGCGCACAGCGGAATGATCGACGGCGAATACCTGTGCGCCAAAACTCGCGAGTTGGGCCGTTTTCCCACCCGGTGCCGCGCAGAGATCGGCGACGCGTTTGCCCGTCACATCGCCCAGGAGGCGGGCGGGCAGGCTTGCGGCCGCGTCCTGCACCCACCATACGCCCTCGGCGAATCCAGGAAGCTCCTCGATCGGCGCGTGCTCGCCGAGGCGGATGCTGCCTTGAGGAAGCGGGGCACCTTTGAGGCGCTCGGCCCAGAGCGCCGCCTCGCGTGAATCCTTGAGCGTGACGTCGAGAGCGGCTTCCTCGAGGCTGGCTTCGGCGATCTTGCGGGCGTCATCTGCGCCATAAGTTCGCGACCAGCGCGCCAGCAGCCATGCCGGCACATCGTTCGTCACGCCATCGAGCGTCTTGAGGATCGCAGGGCCTTGCGCATCGACCTTGCGCAGCACAGCGTTGACCAGCTTCTGGTAGCGCTCGGCCTTGGGATCGCGCTGGGCTTGCGCGACAGCGAGATAAATCGCGGCATGTCCCGGCGTGCCGAGCAGCAGAAGCTGAGCGGCGGCGCTGAGCAGGATCAGGTTGGCGCGGAACGCTTCGCGCGGGAGGGGTCGCTCCAGAAATTTGCCGACGACGGCGCTGAGACGGCCACGATGGCGCAACACGGTCGTCGCCAATAGGCGCGCAAGGCCGCGATCCCGGACGTCGAGTTCGCGCTGACGGGCGCCCGACTGCGTCGCGCCGAGTGCTTCGTCGAGTGTCTTGCCGCGGGCGAGGACGTGCTCGAGGATGTCGACGGCCATGACGCGGGCGTCGAGGCCCTGTGCTGGCGGGGGCTCCGGACGCTTTTTACGGTCGCCAGGACCGCGTGACACGGGCTGGCCCGGCCGGATTGCGGTCTGGTTGTCGGGCCGGCGATAGCGCCGCTTCGGCGGCGCCTTGGTGCGATCACGTTCCACGCATCAGCCCCGCATCAACCCCATGGGCCGCCGCGGCGTGCCGATCCACCGCCGGACCATGGCCCGCTCGACGGTTGCACCGTCGGCGTCGGGCCTGAGCGAAAGCTCGTCACACCCATCTCGCGCGCCTGCGCCTCGAGCTCGGCAACGCGGTTCTCCGTGCTGGGGTGCGTCGAGAAGAAATTGTCGATGCCGTGCCCCGAGAGCGGGTTGATGATGAAGATGTGCGCGGTCGCGGGCGCAGCTTCGGCCGTGGGGTTCTCGACGTGCTGGGCAATGCCGGAGATCTTCTTCAGCGCCGAGGAGAGCCAGAGCGGATTGCCGCAGATGAGCGCGCCCATCCGGTCCGCCTGATACTCGCGCGAGCGGCTGATGGCCATCTGCACGAGCATGGCGGCAAGCGGCGCGAGGATGATCGCGGCGAGCGTCCCGAGAATGCCGACGCCGCCGTTGTTGCGGTTGCCCCCGAAGAGGGCGTGGAACTGCAGCCACTGGGCAAGCATGGAGATGGCACCGCCGATGGTGGCGGCGACCGTCATGATGAGTGTGTCGCGGTTCTTGATGTGCGCCAGCTCGTGCGCCATCACGCCGGCGACTTCCTCGTGTGAAAGTGACTCGAGAAGACCGGTGGTGGCGGCGACGGCGGCGTTCTGCGGGTTGCGGCCCGTCGCGAAGGCATTGGGCTGCGGGTTGTGCAGAACGTAGACCTTAGGCATGGGCAGCTCGGCGCGCGCGGCCAGCTCCCGCACCATGTTGACGTATTCCGGCGCCGAATGCTCGTCCACCTCCTCGGCGTCGTGCATCCGCAGCACCATCTTGTCGGATTGCCAGAAGCTGAAGGCATTCATCGCCAGCGCGATGACGAAGGCGATGACCATGCCGGTCTGGCCGCCGGCAATGCCTCCGATGGCCACGAAAATCGCGGTCAGCAGGGCGAGCAGCATGGCGGTCTTGGTGTAGGACATCGAGCACTCCTTGAATTCCGGCGGCCCAACCTCAAATCGGGGAGACGGAACATGCGGACGATATATGGTAAGTAGTCGCCCGAAATGCCAGATGGATTGCACGACGGGGAAGCCGACGTGAGCAGTAAAGACAAACCAGCCGGGGTTCCAGAGAACCCCGAGGCCCCCCGAAAGCCCCTGAGCCCGGAGGCGCAGCGGGCGCTGGCCGAGGCCGAAGAGCGGCGCCGGCAGCAGGATGCCGCCGCCAAGGAGCCTCCGGTCGAAAAAGGCGGGCAGGCAGGCCCCGATCCCGCCCGCTACGGCGATTGGGAGAAGGGCGGCATTATCTCGGATTTCTGAGGAAATGCGTTAAGCCAGCCCGGAAGTTAATTTCCGGTACCGGAACGATACGGCGTGCGCCCGGCCGAGTGAGATGGATGTCGAGTGCCACCGGGGCCACGCTCGTCGTCTGGGGCAGAAAACCGGCTCATAGCGCTCATTCCGTGCCGTTCCGGCGCCGAGTTTAAGCGCGCGTCAACCTTACAATTGTGTTGCGTCCATTAACCCGCGCTTAATCGTGGCTGGCCGGATCGGCCCGGCACGTGCGCTGCACGCATCCCGGCAATCGTTGTCGATTGTCCCAGGATGACACTCATGCGCACGCAGTACGAACAACTAGTCGCGCGGTTCCGCAAAGCCGAGGAGGGCTCAATCGCCGTCACCTTCGGGCTCGTGACGCTCGTCCTGACGCTGGTGGCCGGGCTCGCGATCGACTCCGGCCGCGTCTATCACGCAGCGACCAAGATGACGACCGCGCTCGATGCGGCCGCGCTTTCGGCTGCCAAGACCATGCGTGTGTCCCACCTTACGGACGACGAGCTCAAGGAGGTGGCAAAGCGTTATTTCGAGATCAATATCGCCGGCACGGGCGGCAACTACGCGGTCATCGACGACCTCGATATCGCGGTGAATCGCGATATCAACTCGATCGCGCTCACGCTGGCGAGCCATGTGCCGACAGTGTTCGGCCGCCTCGCAGGCGTCGACAGCATTGCCGTGCCGGTGGCTGCGACAGCCATTTATCAGAGCCAGGATATCGAGCTTGCCCTCCAGCTCGATGTGACGGGTTCCATGCGCGGCAGCCGCCTCGCGGATCTCAAGGTCGCGGTCAAGGATCTCCTCGATATCGTGCTCCCCGACGAGGGGACGACGAACAAGGTCCGCGTCGGGCTTGCACCGTTCTCCGCGGGTGTGAACGCCGGCTCTTATGCAGCCGCCGTCAGCGACGGCCGCTCGCGCGACGGCTGCGTCTATGAGCGCCGCAATCTCGCCGATCAGGCGAGCGAGGCACCCGCGGTCGGGCTGCGCGCCCTGAAGGTGCGGGAGGATCTGAGCGGCCGTAGCATCCAGTCGTGCCCGAGCAGCGCCGCCATCGTGCCGCTCAGCGACGACAAGGACATCCTGCGCAGTACGGTCGAAGGCTACACCGATGGCGGCACGACGGCCGGCCACCTCGGGACGGCCTGGGGCTGGTACCTGCTCTCTCCCGAGTGGGCCGGCATCTGGCCGTCGTCATCGGAGCCGGCGCGCTACAACGACGGCAAGACCATCAAGGCTGTCGTCGTCATGACGGACGGAATCTACAACACGATCGGCGGCATCAATGGCGGCGACCACTCCAGCACGGCCGACAATGCCGCGACCATGGCGGTCGACACCTGCACGGCCATGAAGGCGCAGGGCATTCGAGTCTATGCTATCGGCTTCCAGGCGCCTTCGGCGGCGCTCGAGACACTGCGGAGCTGCGCGAGCACGGACACGAGCTTTTTCGAAGCGACAGACGGCGAGAAGCTTCGTGCCGCTTTCCGTGCCATTGCGACGGAACTCAACAACCTGCGCCTCAGCTCCTGAGGCAGGCCTTACGGCGAAGGTTCAAGTAGCCTGTTGAGCCGGAGGGCGGCGAGGAACTCGGTCTTTCTCTTTTCCTGCCGCCGCGCCGCCTCGGCATCCTCTCCCCATTTGGAGATTTGCCATTCCTCATCGATGTGGGCCGCCCGCCAGGCTTCTTCCGGCGTCAGGCGCCCGGCGTCGGCCGCCAGCATGAGGACGACTGAGCCGAGCAGAGTCGTCACGACATACGCCGAGGCGAGGCGGAAGGACTCGAGCTTCGCCACGGCGGCTTCGATCGCCGCACGTGATGCCGCTGTCTGATCGACGGGCATGAGCCCAGTGCAGACGGCAAGATCGGCGCCGAAGGTCTCACGTGCCCAATCGAGCATGGGATCCCACGCCGCCGCCTGCTGAGCGACGAGTTCAGCGGGGCCGTCAGCGCGATAACAGAGAAGATCGCTGCCGGCATACTTCACGATGTCAGCGCGGACTTCCGGCTCGCGGCCTTCGACCTGATCGCGGACACTGTTGGCGAGGCGGGTGAGCGGCATGCTCATGGGATCGATCGTTGCGCCTTGCGCCGACCATTCGGCGGCAATGGCCTCTGCCATCTGGGGCGTGGGGAGGACCAGCACGAGCTTGCCTGGTGTTCTGAGCGGGCGGCCGTCGAGGTGCACCGCGTGGCCGCTGCCGCGAGCCGCGACCGTCACGTCTTTGTAGAAGCGCTTGGGCGTTTGCCGCGTGTCGCTCACGGTGCGGCTCCCTTCTCTCCGGTCAACTGCCGTTCGATGGCCGCCAGCAGTCCGGCGCCTTCGCTGACGACAATCCGGGCGCCCGCATCGATCAAACGCTCGCCCGCGTGATAGCCCCAGCCGACGCCGATGGCGCCGACACCGGCATTGAGCGCCATTTCCATGTCGTAGGTCGTATCGCCGACCATGATGGTCTCATGCGGCGCGGCGCCGGTTTCGGCCATGGCCTGCAGGATCATGGAGGGGTGGGGTTTCGAAGGATGATCGTCGGCCGTCTGGATGGTCACGAAGTGGCCTTCCCACCCTTCCTGGGCGAGCAGGCGGGCGACCCCGCGTTTCGATTTTCCCGTCGCAATGCCGAGAACCAGATCCGTCCGGGCTGAGAGTGCGGCGACCGCTGCGGAAAGGCCATCGTACAGGGTTTCCTGATGGTCCGGCTGCGCGCGGACGCCGACGAAGCCGTTCTTGTAAGCATCGATAATCCTGTGGCGCACCGCCTCGCTCTCGCGCGGCGCAAGCACGGCGAGGGCCTGAGGCAAGGAAAGCCCGACGATGCCGAGCACCTCGGCGCGGCTCGGGGCGGGCAGGCCGTGCGCACCGAAGGCCAGCGACATGCTGCCGTAGATGGCGTGCTGACTGTCGATCAGCGTGCCGTCGCAATCGAAAATGACGAGCTTCATGGCGCGTGTGTATAACAGGGATCGAACGGGTGCGCGAACGGAACGCGCCCGCGAACCGGTTGGAGGGAGGCGGCGAGGGAACGGCATGAACCTGTCCTATACATTGCAGCGGGTGGCTGAATTCCAGCCCCACCGGCCCGCGGTCACGGAGGAGGGCCGCTCACTTTCCTACGCCGCACTCGAGGACCAGGTGGCGCGCATTGCCGGTGCGCTCAGGGCGCGTCACAGCCTGAAGCCCGGTGACAGGGTCGGCATCTGGATGGAGAACTGCCTCGAATACCTACCCATCATGTTCGGCGCCTGGCGGGCAGGACTGGCGGCGGTTCCGATCAACGCCAAGCTTCATGCCAGAGAGCTGCAGTGGATCCTCGACAATTCCGGCGCGAAGCTCTGCGTCGTCACACCGGACAAGGCGTCGCAGCTCGCCGACCTGCCGAACGGCGCGTCCCTACCGCCGATCATCGTGACAGGATCACGCGATCATGCGGCGCTGCTGGAAGGAGAGGCGCAGCGCGAGGCGCCGACGGGCATCGAGGACGAGGCCTGGCTCTTCTATACGAGCGGCACGACGGGGCGCCCGAAGGGCGCGATCCTGACGCATCGGAACCTGCTCTTCTGCGCGCACGCCTATTGCACGGATATCGATCATATCGATCATCGCGATACGTGCTTTCATGCCGCGCCGCTGTCGCACGGCTCGGGCTGCTGGGCTGTCGCTTTCGTCGCACGCGGCGGACACAACGTGATCATCCCCGGGTCCTTCGAGCCCGAGCGCATTCTGAAGGCGCTGCCGTCGCACTCGAACGTCGCCATGTTCGCCGCACCGACCATGGTGACGCGGCTCGTGACGCATCCCCTCGCGGGATCGGCCGACACGCG
>Ga0182740_1002314_pt1 | contig 11810 bp, 14 predicted proteins | sample eDN5th37CKraftBY_FD_128872 | JGI IMG/M metagenome (GOLD analysis project Ga0182740, IMG submission 128872) | Enriched backyard soil microbial communities from Emeryville, California, USA - eDNA 5th pass 37_C Kraft BY (version 2) (version 2) | ecosystem: Environmental > Terrestrial > Soil >...
CGCGACGACCGCCAGGCCGACAGCATCGCGGCGCTGATTGCGGCTTCGTTCCCCTTGGCGCGCGTTGCCATCGTCCACGACCGAAGTCTCCAGGGGCGCGGCATGGCGGATGAGATACGCCGCAGCGCTGCGGCGGCACAGGTGACGCCGGTGCTGGTCGCCACGTATGTGTCCGGCACCAAGGATCACGCGGCGCTTGTACGCGAGCTTGCCGCGGCGCGGGCCGATCTCGTCGTGTTTCCGGGCCAGGCCATCGAGGCGTCCATGATCCTCGATCAGGCGCGCCGCGCAGGCGCGCGGATCACGACGGCCATCGGAACGGATATTCTCGCCGCCGACGCGCCGCCCGCGCGATTGCTCGCGGCTGTCGAGAGGTTCCTCGTCATGCTGCCGTGGCCGGGCATGGGCGCGGACGCACAGAAAGCCACGAGGGAGAGCGGCGAGCGCACGCTAGCGCGGGCGGCAGTCGAAGCATGGGCCGCCGCGCTCGCCGAGGCGGGCGGCCCCGCGCCCGAGCGCGTCGCGGAAGCGCTCAGGGAAAGGCCGCACGCGACGCGTCTCGGTCCCGTGCGCTTCGATGCCAAGGGCGATGCCGTCGTGCCATCGTACGTGCCGCACGTATGGCGTGCCAATCAATGGCAGCCGTGGCGGTGAGCGCCGCGTGCCGGCCGCGCCGTCAATCGTCCTGCTCTTTCTTGATCAGCTTGAAGTCGCGGCTGAACTCGAAGTCCCACTCTCGCCCGTCGGCGCAGCGCGCATCATCGACTTCGAATTTGCCGTCATCGAATTCCATCTCGCCGCCCGTGCAGCCTTCAGCTTTCAGGAGGGCGGTGAGCTGGGCTCGCTCCTCGTCGGTGACGGGGCGGTCGGCCCATGCCGGGCTCGTCATGAGTGCGGTTACTGCAAGTGAAAACAGAAGTCGGTGCATTCGGATCTCCGCATAGGGGGTCATGAGGCGCACCGAGAGGTGCACCTCATGGGTAACGCGCCAGCGCGCGTTTTATTCCCGGAGAAATCCAAAATCGCGTGCTTGGCTTCTGCTCAGTGAAGCATGTCCGCGATCGTCTCGGCAACTTTCGCGCTGCCGGACTGCTTTGTCAGCACCGGCGCTTTCGGCCACGCGGCGGCGAACTCGGTCGGATCGAATTTCGTATAGAACATGAAGGGAATGCCGAGATCATCGAGACGGCGGCAGACGGCTGCCGTCGTATCGCTGCCGAGGCGGAGATTGATGACGGCCGCCGAGAGCGCCGGATATTCCGCCAGATAGAGCGCGTCGCGGAGCTGATCCGCTGCGAAAACCTTGGCGCCGGCTTGGGTGAACTCACTCTCGAGCTCGCGGGCGACTATCGGTTCGTGCTCAACGACCAGGATGGACTGGCCCTTCAAACGCATCATCATCGCAGTACCCCTGTTCGATGCCGTCGCGTTCGTCTTCACAGCTAGCGAGACCGCACAACCTGGAGTCAACCCAGTCGGCGTGCAGTGCACGCGCTTCGTTGGGACCACGTCTATCCGACTTAGATGTCCTCAATGAGACGATAAGGGGAAAAAACAGAGCCTTGCCATCGGATTGAGTGGGTGCGCTGCAGCAATGGTCGAGGCGTAGCAAGCGCGAAGTTTCTGTGGATGAGGCAACTTTACGAAAATGTGATCCCACCGGAGCGTCAGTCGGAGTGGGAAGCAGCGTGCGGCGCGATTGCGCGCAGCGCTCGCCTCGGAGCGAGAGGCCACGATTTCCGCTCATCTCTTCGTCATTCTCGGAGCGAGGGAAGTTGCGCACGTCGCCCGTTGCAGGCGTGCGCGCCACTGCTGTGGAAAATTCGAAATCCGGGCGCTGACGATGCCCGCTGTTTGCCCTAACATATCAGAATATTTTCAGGGGGCAGGACGACACATGACGGGGGATAGACGGCCGCATTTGCGTGTGGTTGGGGGAAACGACGCACTGGTGCGCTGCGAGCGCCTGAACCGTGAGGCGCGCTGGCCACCCTTGCGGGTTGTGGGAAGCGCCGAGGATGACGGCGAGGCTGCAGTACCGCAGCAACTACCGACCCCGCTCCCAGCCGCGAGCGTGCGGGCTATGCCCAAGCGGGCTGCGTGGAGTCAGGCCCTTCTGGCGGGTCTTGTCTTCGTCATGCTGAGCAGTGTCGGGCAGGCAATCGCCCACTGGTAAGGGGCGCAGCTTCAGGATCGCGTCACCTGTGCGCGTGAGACTTCGCGCGTTGTGCTCGCGGCTGCCCGGCCATCACTCACAAGCTCCCGTCGAACGGGCTCTCAAACCAACAGAACCCTGGGCCGTCATAGCCCAGGGTTCCTGAATGCCGGGAAGCTTGATGGCTTAACTGCCCGAATGAAGAGAGTTGAACTGATTCATGGGGCGATTGTGGGGCGCTCGTGCGGCGCGAACGTGCACTCTGCTCGCTGGCTTTTCCGCTCGCGCTCCCGTTTGTGCGCTGCGACAGCAAATGATCGCAGGAACCGCGCGCGCACCGCGTGCGTTGCAAAAGCCAGAGCGTTGGGAGTGCGGCGATGGCGAATACGCTGAGAAAGATCGAAGAGCTGCAGGCCGTCATAGAGCTGGCGCGAAATGCGGCCGGGAAGGGCGATACAGCGTCGGCGGCTCGAGTGATTCAGGAAATGCATATCCAGACGGGCATTTTGCTTCAGGAGCTGCGCCGGCCGACGATGCCGAGTGCAACGATTTACGACTTGGCGGCGGAACGGTGCGCGCGGGTTTGATCCATGTTGCAGCAAGCGCACGAGGCCATGGAGAAGATGAGCGCGCTCGCATCGGCCGTTAAAGACGAGCGCTGGGGCGATGCCGAGCGCGCGCTCAACGAACTGCGGACGGTGCTCGACGCCATTTCGAACGGCGTTGCCGAGCACGTGCGCGGGACACTCGATGCGCCTGAGCCTGACCGGCGCGACCGCGGCTAAAAAAAATTGGCCGTGCGACGGAAACTTAGAGGGGCCTCCGTTGTTAGGCAGTGTGAGCGCCCGCCGCCCCCCGTCGGATGGGCGTTCCTCTCAGCCCGGCCCGGTGAGCTTTTCCCCCTCAGCTCGCCGGGCTTTGGCGTTGGTGGCGCCAGAGCACGTGATGAGCACAGCGCCGTCTCTGAGCCGCTCGGCGAGATCGGGACCGGTGAGGGGCGCGGCGCCGGGGCTGGACGTCGCCGCAGTGATCCCGCTCGCTTCCATGAACGAAATGGCTTCGGCGGACTTGATCGCGAAGTTCACGTTCTGCGGGATGTCGCCGCCCGCCCGTGCAACGGCCAGCGCATTGAGTTTCGCCACCACGACACCGACGACCTGAGCCCGCTCATCGACGACGGGCCCGCCGCTGTTTCCCTGCTGCACGGGAGCCGAGAGCTGGAAGTGTAGTTGATTGTCGGCGATGCCGGCGAGTGCCGTCACGTCGCCGCGCGTGAATGTGCCCGAGGAAGCGAGCGCGCCAAGATACGGGAAGCCGAAGATGGCGATCTGTTCCCCGAGGCGCGTTTCACGGCGCCACGAAAGCACGGTCGGTGGCCGGCTCGGCGGCGTCTCGCCGGTGACGAGCGCGAGGTCGCGGTTCGCGTCGGTCGCGCGGACGTGCGCCGGACGAGAGCTCGCATCGCCATGACCCTTGATCGCGATGCTGCCGCAGCCCTGGACGACGTGTGCGTTCGTGAGGACGTCGCCGGCCTTGGAGACATAGAAGCCGGTGCCGGCCGACAGGCGGGGTGACGGCTTTGATGTCGCGCCGCCGGTATTGGGCGTGCTGTCCGTAGCGCGTGCGGCAGCCTCGCGCACCGCTACGGCGCACTTCGATACTGCGGCGAGCGCTGCCGCCGCCCCTGCCAGCGAGAACTCAGCACTCGTCGCCGGTGCGGTGAACGTCAGCGAGCGCCCGGACGCGACAGCGCTCATTCGGCCGGCAGGAAGCAGCCCAATAATCGTGAGACCATTCGGAAGGCGGCGCGGGTGGGCGACCTGGAGAACCTCATTGTCGACCGAGATCGTGATCCGTTTGCCGGCCATGCGGTCCGCGGCCGGGCCGATCATGGCAAGCCCCCACTGCCCCTTGACGGTGCTGATGAAGCCCCAGGCTGCAGAGCGGCTGGCATCGTGCGTGCTGGCGAAGCCCTTGATGGCCTGGCATCCGAGCGCCGATTTTGCCGAGACCAGCATCTGCACGCGCCAGCCGTCCTTTTCCCAGACGATATCGCTCTGGGCGGATGCGGCGGGGGCAAGCCAAGCCCACAGCACTGAACCGGCTGCGACTGCACGGATGGCGCGGCGCGTGCGCATGACAGAGCTCGTGACGAGAGTGGCGATGCTCAAGGGTTACTATTGGCGCAGTCTCGACGCGCCGCCAGTGCATGGACCCCACACCCTCACGGATACTGTGCACGGATCTCGTAGCGAAAATGGGACGGAGAGAGCGGGAGACCGCAGCGAATTCGGAGCCCACTCCCGCATAATCTATTGATATGCAGTGGGATAATCGCAGACGGGAGTTCGAAGCCTCAACCTAATTGGCGCATCGCGGACGTTCGAGCGCCGATCACTCAATGCGCGGAGAAGACCAGGATCTTCAAGGGCAGGACAGCCGCATGGACGCGCAGGATCATGGCGTGGACCACGGCGACGGCATCGACAATATGAAGGTAGAGCCACCTGCCGAAGCCGATGTCCTTGCTGGCGAGTGCGTCGTGGTTGTTGGAGTAGGCATTGGCAATGCAGCTGCTGCCGGGCGTGACATCGTCCATCCCGCCCGGAAACATGGGTTCGAGAAAGGCCGTGATCGTGCCCGCTTTGGCGAGCTGCGGTGCCTCCACGAGCTGCTCCGTCGCCCGCACCTGACCTGCTGCGACGGCATCCTGCACGTTCGTGACGACCATCGGGATGATCGTCCAGGGTTTCGACATGCACGTGGCTTCTGCCACCATGCCCGGTCTCAAGACCTGCGCTTCGATCTGCCCAAATCCCGCGATAAGCCGCGCCTGTCCTGCGCCTTCGGGAATGAGGATGCCGGCCGGCCGCATGAGAGGGTTCACCACGTCGCCGACACGCAGCACGAACTGCTCGATGCGTCCCGAGACGCCGGCGTAGACGACTGTCTTCGAAAGCTCGACTTGAGCTTGCTCGCGTGCGGCCTCGGCCGTCGCCTTCTCGGCCGGGAGAAGGGTCGAGAGCCTCGTTTGCGCCGCTTGCCGTGCCGCCGTCGCCGCGACCACGTCGCCGTTGCGGGTCTCGACGAGCTTGCGAAGTCTTTCGATTTCCCGCGCGGCAACGACGTCGGCATTGCGACGCTGCAGCGTCTCCTTGGTCTCGAGCTCCTCCAACGCCTGCTCGTAGGCGCCCTGGGCCTTCAGGATCTGGCCCTCTGCCGCAGCGATGTCCGCCTGTGCCATGAGCATGGCGGCTTCGATTTCGGCGATGCGGCGGGTTGCGACTTCAAGGGCTGCAGTCTGTCGCGTGCTGTCCAGACGGAAAATCGGGTCGCCCTTTTTCACGTCGGCGCTCGAGCCGACGAGGATTTCGGACACGCGCCCATTGGCCTCCGGCAGAATGGATATCGTGCGGTAGAGGGATGTGACGTTGCTCGTCGAGGGGTGATTGTAAAAGACGATCGTGATCAGCGCGATCGTCAGCATCAGGCAGGTCGTGATGCCGTACCGGTACTCGTACCACACGGAGTAGATCGTGATCTCCTTGCCGATGCGCTTGCCCTGATAGCGCCGGTACAGGTAGTCGGGAAAAATCGTGAAGAGCGAGCACAGCAGCAGCTCAAGCATGCTTCACCTTTGGCGTGAGCACGGCGGTCGGTTCTGGAGCGGACGCCGAAGCAGGCGGTGATGGCACCTTGGCGGCCGGCTGCGCGGGCGCCGCCTCCTCGATTGATCGGTCATCGACAACGCGCTCCAGCGATTTCGCGATCCGATCGAGCGGTCCTGAAACATCCGTGACGGAGAAGTTCGGAAACTTGATGAGCGCCAGGAGGAGCGCAGCCACCCAGAAGGCATGGATGTGCGTGAACAGCGAGAGCAATGCGAGGACAGCGACGATATCGAACTGAGCGCGGTTGTGGACCATGCGCTCGGGCAGCGAGTGGAGCCAGAAAAAGAGGATGCCTGCCGCGAGAACCGCGCCGATGAGCACCAGCGCGACGATCCAGAACAGAATGTCCGATTGTCCCGGTCCCGTAATGAAGAACGGGACGTGATCCGGTTTGGCGACCGCTTGAAGTGGTGTCATTGCGAGCACCTTCGACCACCCAATTCAGGCGGTCACCATACCAGCGCACCCGCGCAACCGCGCAGGTTCATTTGCTCTTGGTTTCCGGCAAGGTCTTAACCTCGTCCCTGCCGAGCATCAGACGCACTTTGTCGCCGATCTGCTCGAACTTGTCGGCGGTGATCGTTACGACTCTGGTTCCGAGCCCCAGCATGCGGTCCACTTCGACTTCGATGGCCTGAATGGCACCATCCGGCCCTCGCTTGATGTCGATGACTTCGCCAAGGTTGGAATTGTCGGACGCGACGACCGGCAAGCCTCTCAGGCTGGCCAGACCTTGCATGGCACTTCTCAGGCTCGCGGCGACCTTGCCACATGCGGGAGAAAGATTCTCGCGCTTCTCCATGATGCATTGCCCGATGCGCTCGGCGTCGGCGCATTGCGATTGAATGTCATTCCAACAGGCCTCGGCCAGCCGCTCGACACGGTCCACGACGCCCTCCAGATTGCGCGACACGCGATAGAGCGCCCACTGGCACCTGCGGCTCAGTTGGTCGTCGAACGCCTGCATGCACGTGATCAACCGGCCTTCGCCGCGCGTTACCTTGCCGCAGAAGTTCTGAATGTCCTTGGCACATGCACCCTCGACGGTCTCGACCGCTGCCGCGACCCGCTCTCTGAGGTTGGATTGAGCCTGGCTCTGGCTGAGGGGGAGAAGCGCTGCAGATACTGCAACGATTGCGGCCGGAAGGAGTGCATTGGTCCATGATCGTTTCATTGTGAATCCTCCGTGGATGGGCACGCGTGCAGCATCAGGACGGTCAACATCTGCTGCAATACGCACTTTCCTCGATTGCACTTCGGTTTGAACCCGCACCTCTTCTTGCATTGGCCGTAGGCCTCGCATCCTCAGTCGACTTGAGCGGGCCGGGAGAGATCGCAAGCACGCGGATCTTTTTCGGCCCGAGCTCGGCGGCCATGTAGCGCGTCGCCGATTCGAGCGCGGCCTTTACCGGTCCCATCATGTTGTAGTGCTCGACGACCATCCGCGAGCCGTAATAGGTCATCGTGAATGCCACGCGCCGTCCTTCATGAGTGGCACCGCTAGCTTCGTCATGCGGATGAAGGACCAGCAGGAGAGCTCCATCGCGAGGAGGAATCCGGACTTGGAGCCATCGACGGCTCGGCCTTGGAGGTCTTCCTTAGGAGCAAAGGCAATCGCGTGCTGAAGGATATCGAGCCGCCGCCATTTCTTTTGGATGTTCTCGAATATGGCGTCGAGCTAGCCTTCCCTGCCGAGGTCCAGGGGAAGCAACGTGGAGGCGCAAAACTCGCGCCAGCGGCCCGCCCAATCCAGGCTTGGGGCCATTTTCTTACCTTATGGATGCCCGACGACCGAGCCCCCGAGCGGTCCGAGTGGTTTTGCGCGTTAACAATGCTTCCGGCGCTGTTGAGCCACCATGGCTGTTTCTCCCCATCTTCCCCCGGCGCGCGACAGAACGCGGCGCGTGCGTTGAGCGGACGAGCACTGCGGGCGCTGGCAAGGGCACCCGCGGAGACACGCTTTTTGGAGTTGTCGAAAGTATCAGCCTGAGCGTTCGGGCGGTGGAGCGCGCGCCAGTGGGGCGGCCGAATATCCAATGATGCTCAATGCTTACGACTTCCCAGCCACTTAGGAAAGTCGTGGTGCCGCAAGAGGGACTCGAACCCCCGACCCCCGCATTACGAATGCGATGCTCTACCGGCTGAGCTATTGCGGCACTGGGTGGCACGACGGGGCGCGCCGAAAAGATGCGCTGTCCATAGCCCCGGCCGGGCGGATTGGCAATGCTCTTGGCCATTGGCGCGGCAGCCTGCGGCAGCGGCATCCACAGCGGCCGCCTCCGCCTCCTGAGTCGGCCGATCGGCGCCCTGGCTGCGGCGGAATTGCAACTATCGGTTGATAAGTGCTTCTTATGCGCGTTTACGGTGTATTCAGGGATTGATGTCAACCTGAGCGTGTGGCGAAAATCGCTTAGCGGCGGACGACACCACACCAAGCGCCCGGCTGGCCGCCGCTTACCCAACCAGCCGGCCGATCGCGCACGCATCCGTGCGATCGGCTTCAGGCGGCACGTTTGCGCGTACCTGGGAAAGGAGGTGCGACGACGCCATGTCGCTCTGATCCGCGACTATGGGCCCATTGCGGAAGGCGGTCGACCCCCCGCCAGATCTTGGCTCTCGGTGGACAATCCCACGCGTCCCTCCATGTCCATTCGAAGTGCACAAGGTCGACCGCAGCGGCTCAACCGCGGATTTTGGCCGCTGCCCCGATACTGCCAATCGGGGCGGCGGCCACGATGCTGCTAAGTCACCGTCAGCACGAGATTACCGGCGCGTCACCGGGGGCACACACCGGCGCCAAAGGACGACATGTCGGGCCGCCGCGGCCGTTGTGCGCCCGTCGCAGGCATGATGTAGTAATCGGCTGGAGGGCGCAGGCACCTGCTGGGGAGCAGGCGGTCGTAAATTGCGTTTGTGGGAGGGGTTATGGCCTGGGGGGCTCATCTATTTGTGGCCGTTGTTTATGCGGCCCTCGCTGCGAGCTTCGTTGCCTCGACCGCCACGCTCATCCTTGAATTCAAGGACCTGGACTGGCTGTCGCTCGCGTTGACGCATAGCCATCTCTTCGTTTTCTTTCCGACCTTCGGCATCGTCGTTCTCGCTGCCTTCTACTGGCCGTCCGTCATCTTCACGCACCTCTACTGGTCGAAGGAGACGCGTGTCCCCTACGGCAAGCTGCGCTTCCTCGTAGGCCTCGTCGCCGTCATTGCCGCTTCATGGTGGGTGGCGCAGCAGATCGGCGGCGCGCGCCTGCGCGGCATCTGGGAGGTGCAACCCGCAGCCCTGCAGCAGGACAAGGGCAGCGAAGTCCCCTGCACGTCCGCCGATGGCGTCACCTCGAAGTGCCAGCGCGTGCCGATCCTCGAGGGGCTCGAGAAATTGCGCACGTACGGGCGCCAGCGCGTAGGTCTCGCCGAATTCACGCGCAACTGCCATCCCGATGCGCTCCTGGAACTCCCGCCCGAGTACCGTGAGAAGCGTTATTGCTTCCCGGCCGGCTCACTGCTCGACACGCGGCAGTGTTGCGATGTGCAGGCGCGCCTTGCCGCCGACGTCGCCGAGCTTCAGGCCGATCCGCGCCTGCGCTCGCGCTCAGCCGAGCTCGATCGGTACTTCCTGCCCATGAAGGTCTTCTTCGTGGCCGTCATGGTGCTCATTGCGGCCCTGCTCGCTTTCTGGCGCAAGCGGATCGACATCCTCTATCCCGAGTACGTGCCGGTGATCGAGCGGGGCATCATCATCGGCGGCCTGTCCATGCTCACGTGGCCGCTCATGGACTACGCCTACCTGCAGACGAGCATGGCGCTCTTCGGCCGGATGCACGCCGGGCTGCACCTCCGCTGGAGCCTCGTCATCGTCCCCTGGGCCATCCTGCTGCCGTTCTTCTTCCTGCGCCGGCTCGACAAGAACCGCGAGATGATCGCCCAGGGCGCCAGCGTGATCGCCAGCGCCGTTGCGATTTTGCGCTACCCGCAAATCAACGATTGGGCCGTCCGCCTCCTCGGCGCCGGGGCCGAGCCATGGACGTTTGGCCTTTTCGTGGGCCTGTCGCTCGTGGCTTTCATCTGGCTCTTCTGGCGCACGGACCGTCCCCCTCCCAATGGGCGCGCCCCTTCGCAACCCTCTCCACTGACTTGAGGCCCCGCGCCATCGCGGCCCGTCGCCCTTCTGTCGCAGGTAGGGTATAGGGACGTCGGATGTCCGGCCTTCCAAGCAGCGAGACGCGTGGCGATGCTGACGATCTATGACGCCTCCGGCAGCGGCCTCGAAACTTGTAAGAATATCGATGCGCTCACGGACGCGAGCGTGTGGATCGATCTGCTCAATCCCACACCCGAGGAGGACGCCGCCGTCGAGCGGGCCATCGGCATCGGCGTGCCGACGCGCGCCGAGATGCGCGAGATCGAGGCGTCGAACCGGCTCTACGTCGAAGGCGGCGCCTACTACATGACGGCCTACATCATCTATGCCATCGAGCAGACCGTTCCGGCCGGATCGTCGATCACCTTCATCATCGTGGGCAACCGGCTGGTCACGGTGCGCTACGCGGAGCCGAAGGCCTTTCCCATGTTTCTGGCGCGCGCGGAAAAGGGACATGCCCCCTGCGCGACGGGGCCGGACGTCATGATCGGCCTCATCGAATCGCTCATCCATCGCCAGGCGGATCTCATCGAGCGCATACAGGACGACGTCGATCGTCTCGCGCCGAGTGTCTTCGAAATCAAAGGCGGGCAACAGACGCGCGGCAAGCGTCTCGATGTGGCCCTGCGAACGATCGGCAAGGAAGGCGACATCGTTGCGCGCGTGCAGGAGAGCGCGTTCTCGATCGATCGCGTCCTGGCGTTCGCTGCGAGCGCCATGCGCGAGCGCGGTGGCGATTCCAAGATCAGCAAGAGGATCAAGTCGGCGCAGCGCGACATCGCCTCGCTGCTCGACAACATGCGCTTCCTCAGCACGCGCCTCGAATTCCTGCTCGAAGCGACGCTCGGCATGATCAACATCGAGCAGAACCAGATCATCAAGCTCTTCTCGGTGGCAGCGGTCGTATTCCTGCCGCCGACCCTGATCGCCTCGATCTACGGCATGAACTTCAAGCACATGCCGGAGCTCGACTGGACGGTCGGCTATCCATTGGCGATTGTGCTCATGGTGTTCGCCGCCGTACTCCCCTACGTCTATTTCAGGCGCAAGGGCTGGCTGTAGATGCCCTGGGCCGTCTGGCTGGCCGTTGTGTTCGCGATTTCTCCTGCTGCAATCGCGCGTGCGCAGGCGCCGCCGTGCCCGCTTGCTGCGGGCGATACGCGCGCCATTGCTCGGGTGATCGATGGCGAGACGCTCGCGCTCGACGATGGCCGCGAGTTGCGTCTGATCGGCGCTCTCGCGCCGCGGGGCGGTGATGCCGGCGCCGCGGCGGGGAGCTGGCCGCCCGAAAATGCGACGCGCGCGGCGCTGGCGTCATTGGTCGAGGGGCGATCGGCGAGGCTCTGGCATGATGCGCGGCGGAGCGACCGCTATGGCCGTATCCTCGCGCAGGTCATGATCGACAGCACGTGGCTACAGGGCACTCTTGTGGAACGTGGCCTCGCACGGGCCTACGGGCGTCCGGGCGTCGATGCGTGCGCGGAAGCGCTGGTGCGGCTCGAACGGCACGCGCGCGAGAAGGGCCTCGGCTTGTGGAGCAATGCCGCCTATAGCGTGCGCGCGGCATCTCGCAGCGATTGGCAGCGTGCGCGCGCCTCCTTTCAGATCGTGAGCGCGACAGTGCGGCGTGTCTCGCGCGGCTCGGGCGACGTCTATGTCACGCTCGGTTCACGCGGTCGCGGCTATCCGCTTGCTGCGGTAGTGCCGGCCAATCGCTCGGATCTCACTGGCGGCACCGCGCCGCGCCGCCTTATCGGCCGCCGCATTCTGGTGCGCGGCTGGATCGAACAGCGGCGCGGACCCGTGATCGTCGTCGACAGTAAAGGGCAGGTCGAGCTGATCGA
>Ga0182740_1002316_pt1 | contig 11808 bp, 11 predicted proteins | sample eDN5th37CKraftBY_FD_128872 | JGI IMG/M metagenome (GOLD analysis project Ga0182740, IMG submission 128872) | Enriched backyard soil microbial communities from Emeryville, California, USA - eDNA 5th pass 37_C Kraft BY (version 2) (version 2) | ecosystem: Environmental > Terrestrial > Soil >...
GAGCGCGCTCAATGATGTCGCCGTCATCGTGATTGGCGTGGCTCTTTATGCCTGGCTTCTGCTCGGCGGCCACCAATGGTTGATCGGCGTCGCGCCGATCCCGCAGCTGTCCTGAATTTTGAGCTTCGCTAAGCGGCGGCCAGGGTCTTCGCCGGCGTAAAGCGCGCCATCACGCGTTTCACGCCGAGCGCAATCCACGTGCCCATGCCAATGAGCCAAGCAACGGGATCCACGACATAGTCCCACAGATTGACGCTGTGTCCCGCGCCCAGAAGAAAGGCAGCGATCGCAACATTGAGCACCAGCGCCGTGATCAAATACCGGCGGAAGATTGCGTAAGCGAGAATGGTTGCGAGTGCCAAAGGCAGCACGTAGCCGCTGTAGCCGAGCACGTAGGTGTCGTAATCCAAGAAGCCCACCGCGGCCGGATAGAGGATGGTTCCGGCAATCGCGAGCATCAGCGTGGCGAAACGGAACTCTGCCGATGCTCCAGGCTTCCAGTCACCGATGGTCGCAATGGCCAGAACGATGAGCACCACGAGACCGGGCAGGGACGGCCGCTCGATAGCTGAGGTCGTCCATTCCAGCAGAGACCGGGTGGAGATCCCGATCACGAGAGCGATCAGAATACCGGCGAGGCCGAAAACGGCGCGCCACACAGGCGACCTTGTGAACAGGCCGGCAATCGCGGCCGAGACAAGGAAGATGACCAGGGTAGCGCTGGCGCGGTTCAGCAGGAAGTCGATAGTCATCATCGTTGCTGCGCCGTCTGCGGTTGCATGCGTTGTTGTACCCAGGCGCTGGAAAAGCGAACGTGGTTGATGGACTTCAGCGGCCGCGAATAAACGATGTCGAACTGGCCGGGCGCCGATGCGATGAGATAGGGATACGTAACTGCGCTCTTTCTATTCTCGCCATCCATCCGCGCGACGACTCCCACGCGTTGGAAAGCTTTGCCTTCAAGATCGGTCAGCGCCAGCGTGATGTTGCGCTCCAGGAGAGGATCGTCATTGAACGCCAGCAGAATGTGCGTTGAATCATAGCGCACCGCCGATATCGGCCCGCCAGGGTTGGGAAGATCGACCGGTGCGGAATGAGACCACGTCTTTCCTCCGTCCGATGTCCGCGTGATGAGAACGCTTTGCGGCTGACGCAACCGGCGCACGAAAGCAATCGCAGTCGACGGCCCGGTCGGAACAATCGATGGTTGGAATCCGACTTTGCCGCCGCTGCCCATGCGCCGCCGGTCGACCACGCGTCCGCTTTGATCGAGCACAAGCAGAACAGGATACTTGCGGTTCATCTCATGATAGGCGGGCAGCCCGATACGCCCGTCGGAAAACATGATCGGGACCGACTTGGTCAGATGTGAAATGTTCAGGAAGGGTGATGCCTGAAGCCTCTCAGCATGCCCCCATGTGCGGCCGCCGTCGTGGCTCCGGATAAGTCCGATCTCGCAAGTCGCCCAGCCGCTCAATCGAGAGGCGGCGAAAAACAGCCAGATTTCGCTGTCGGAGCGGCGGAAGGATACGGGGTTGGCAAGGGACTTGATGGTGATGCCGAAGTCCCGGCTGACCTGCGCGCTGTCCGTGACGACCGACTGAGGCGACCAGGTTGAACCGTTGAAGCGCGAGGAAACGAGTTCAGCATCGTGCGCGCCTTCATAAGGAGCGCGGTACCACGTCGCCAAAAGCCCGTCCGAAGTCGCGATGACCGAAGACCCATGCACGAATTGCTTCTCGTCCGCGGCGGTGATGACCTCAACTCGATTATCAAGAGAGCCGATCACCGGCGTGACTGGAACGTCGAATGCAAACGTCCAGGGTTCGTGCTGCGGTGACATCTTATGAAACAGCACGGCCATGAGGCCTATTGAGCAAGCGAGCATTGCCCAAGGGGTCCAAGCCGCCCAGCTCGCAAAGGCTCTTGTGCTGGGAATCGTCATCGAAATAAGTGTCCCCCCGGAAAGTGCATGTGGGGTATAGGCGCCTCGTTCCCCTGTCAACGAGACTGGAACGGCGCCGCGTGCAAATGCCGTCGCGAATATGCGAAACAGTGTCGAGCTGTGGCTAACGGGTCAGAACGACGAATTCCGTACCGCCACCGTTCTCATGGGCCGGCAGCTCGCGATCGGAAATGATCAGGGACGCACCTGGCCGGGCAAGCTCGGTAATGGTCTGAAGGACATCATCGGGAATCGTAAAGGCGTTGAGAGCCTCGGTCGCCATTTGAACGTTGTTGGCGCGGCCGTGAGCAGTTGCCGTTTTGCTCTTCTTCTTTTTGCCGTCATCGAACGGATGGCCCGGAAGAGGGGTCTGAGCGCTGACGAGCCGCCAGTCGAAGGTGTTGGGATCTGCGCCATACCGCATTGCCGTGAAGACGTGCGTCCCGACTTTATGCGGCAACGGCGCAACCTCGATAGGCGCTTCGAGTAGCGGGTCGAATCCCTGGCGGATGTAGAGTCTCTGAGCACGGAGGCTGACGAGAACCGAGATCGGCTTCGACCTCAGCCGCATTTCTCGATCGGCATCGGCAAGCGAAGCCTTAGCAGACGTCAAATCCGTTTGCGCATCGCGCAGGGCCTCGGCAGCGCGATCGCGTGCGGTTTGCGCGGCAGAATATGCAGCCTGAACCTCGGCAAAGCTCATTTCGCTCTGCGCGGCGCGCGCCCGCGCTGCATCGGCTTCGATCGTCAGATCGAGCAATGTGTCCTCAAGTACGCTTTCGCGGTCGAATGAGCCATCAACGTCGCTGCCGGACGATCGCAGATCAGCAACCATTTTCGGTTGCGGCGCCGAGCCTGACATGTAGGCCTCGAACGCTTTGATCGCATCCTGCTGCCGTGCCTCGGCTGCGGCCAGCGCTTCCTTGACCGGGGCGACCGAACGCCGGGCCATTTCGTAGCGCGCGCTCGTCGCTTCGAAATCTTTTACTGTCGTCGCCACCTTTTCCTGAGCAGCAGCGAGCGCCGCTTGCGCGGTCTTCAGCGACGCTCGCGCACGATTGAGCTTTTCCTGCATGATCTGATCGGCTTCGGCCCGTGTTGCCGGACGGCGCTGCAGATCGCGCGGCATATCCGCGACCGCTCGAATGAGCGCGGGAGAGACGCCGATGAACAGCGGCAATCCCTGTTGAGCATCAGATGCGGACCCGTCGTCCGCCTGATTGCTATTGACGGCGATCTGCGCGGGCTTCGCCTGTTCGGACTTCAGCGCCGATACTTCATCGGCGGGCAGGGGCTTGAAGAGCTTGGGACTGTCGAACGCGATGGGCTCTACTTCCTCGGTGGTGATGACGGCTCTCGTGCCGATCTTCGTCAGTCCGAAGAGTTTCTTTGCAAAGGCGAAGGGAAGGCGAACGCAGCCGTGAGACGCGCGAAAGCCAGGCACCACGCCGGCGTGGAGCGCGATGCCTGACCACGTGAGGCGCTCCATATAGGGCATCGACGCGCCGGCGTAGATGTTGCTCGTGTGGTAGACATTTTTCTCCAGGACGGAGAAGACGCCGGTGGGCGTATCAAAACCAGGCATGCCGGACGATATGCGCGACGAGGTGATTTCGCCGTCCGCATCGTAGACGCGGATCTTCTGCTTTTTGATCGATACGACGAGCAGGAGCGGCGACGAAGGCGGCGTGATGACCGCGCCGGGTCCGGGAGATTTCAGATTTTTGAGGATGCTGGATCGGGATTTGGCATCGACGGCAGATGAGCTGAGGAAGATGCTTAAGACGAAGGCGCCTGTCGCGATTGAGCGCAACGCCGGCGAAACTCTGCCTTGGAACTTGCTCGAACGACGCACGCGACCCACCCGACGCCGAAATGACAACACCGTCAGAGCACCGGCATCGGGAATCTCCCCTCTGCCGACGGTAGGAATTGGCTATCAGAGCCCCGTCAGAAGGCGCAACCACAGTGCCGCACCGCTGGTGATTCGGAGGCGGAGATGTGGCGCTAATTCAACTCTTTCGCCCAGATTAACTGATTAGCTGTGGATGGTCAGTGGAGAAATTTACCAACTGTCCGCGTTCCTGAAAGCCGCCAGAGCTGGCGGCGAGGCGATAGGTTTCGTAAACTGCGTTCTTAAAGGATCATCGCCGGGGTTGGATCTCCCGGAACTGATCGTTGGAATGCCAGGCGCGTGCGCCGATTGGAGTAAAATGTCTATCCACGTCAAGCGCCGCCGGCTCATGGCGCCCGACATCGCCGCCCAAAAAGGCGGGGAGCCCATCGTTGCGCTCACGTCCTATCACGCGCACACTGCCGCGATCGCCGACAACCATTGCGATTTTCTGCTCGTCGGCGACAGCCTGGGCATGGTGATGCACGGCTTCGAAACGACCGTGCCGGTTCCGCTCGAGCTGATGATCATGCACGGCCAAGCCGTCGTGCGCGGATCAAAACGGGCTCTCGTCGTCGTAGACATGCCGTTCGGCACCTACGAGGAGAGCCCTGCGGTTGCCTTTCGCAATGCTGCGAAGGTCATGAAGGAAACCGACTGCGGCGCCGTGAAGCTCGAAGGCGGCAGGCGCATGGCCGAGACGATCCGATATCTCGTCGAGCGCGGCATCCCCGTGATGGCGCATATCGGCCTCACCCCGCAGGCCGTGAACGTACTTGGCGGCTTCAAGACACAAGGCCGCACCATCGATCAGTGGCAGGCCATCGAGGAGGATGCGCGCCTTGTCGCCGAAGCGGGAGCTTTTGCCGTCGTTTTGGAGGCAATGACCGCTCCGCTTGCCGAGCGGATCACCAAGGCTATTCCAATTCCGACGGTCGGCATCGGTGCCTCCGCCGGCTGCGACGGCCAGATCCTCGTCATGGAGGATATGCTGGGCCTCTCGCCACACGTGCCGAAGTTCGTAAAGAAGTTTGGTGCCATCGGAGCCGCGATCGACGACGCAATTGCTTCCTACGCTCAGGAGGTTCGCGCCAGGACGTTTCCGGGCAAGGAGCACATATATAACCTGAAGAACGACGAGGCCGAACCCGCTCTGGCGGCCGCTCGAGCCACGAAAAAGCCCAAGACCACGAGCACTTAGCGGGATTGGGTCCAGGTTTATAAACGGTTGCGCAAAGGAAACTTCGGGCGAGGGCTTGCCGGGAGCGCACGCTCCGGTATCTATGCCCCCGCCAGCCGGGCTGATTGTGAGACTATTCTCCTTGAGCTCCGGCGTCTGAATGAGGTTTGAGAGTTAATGGCCGACCAAAATGACAGTCTGCTTCGCGAGGTCCGCGAGGAACTCCGCCGCGAGCAGTTGCAGAAAATCTGGCAGCGCTACAACGTCCTGATCGTGGGCGCGGTGGTGCTCTTCCTCCTTGCTGTGATCGGCTATCAGCTTCTTGAGTCCCATCGCATCACAGCCGCCGAAACGGGCGGCGCCAATTTTGCGGCTGCCGAGAACCTGAGCGATCAGAAGAAGAAAGACGAGGCCGAGAAGGCTTTCCAGGCGATCGCGGAAAGCGGTCCGGCCGGATATGCCGCCCTGGCTAAGCTGCAGCTTGCCGGCACCCAGGCCAAGGACGGCAAAACTGCGGATGCCGTTGCAACCTATGACTCGCTCGTGAAGCAGTCGGGTGCCGATGATCTGTTGAAAAGCTTCGCTCAGTTGCAAGCCGCCTCACTTCGGATGGCAGATGCAGACTATGAGGAGATTCAGAATCGTCTGACGCCACTTATCGGCGAGGGCGAACCTTTCGATAAGACCGCGCGCGAGTTGCTGGGCATCGCGGCCTATAAGGCGAAGAAGTATGACGAGGCGCGAAAAAATCTCGAACCTCTGCTTCTCGATCCGACAGCCTCGGATGATCTTCAGCAGCGCGTTAAGATCGTCATGGCGAGCATAGCTGCTGAGGAAGTCGGCGCGAACGCTCCGTCGGCCGCGCCGCCGTCATCGGCGGCCGCAACCGGGGCCGAGGCTCAGAAGCCGGCCGACGCCGGCAAACCGGCCGAACCTGCTAAGACGGAAGCGGGCGCTGATAAAAAGTAGAACCGCGAAGCGGTGAGGGGAGAATGGGGTTGGGCAAAGGGGGACACCAGATACGAGCGGGCGCGTCGTCGCTATTTGCGATCATCGCCACCATATCGCTCGGCGGCTGCGCCAGCGATGGTCCGTCCCTGCCTAAGATCAGCGAACTCAATCCCTTCAAGGAAAAGCAGACGCCGTTGCCTGGGCGCCGCATTCCGATCGTCGAGACGACGGAAAGCATTTCTTCCAATCTGGCCGATGCGAATGGGCCGATCGTAATCCCATCGCCACGCGCTAACGATTCATGGTCACAGCCGGGCGGCGAACCGGGCAACGCGCCCGGTAACCTCGCACTCAACGGCCCACTCCGTCAGGCATGGAGTGCGAGTGCTGGCGAAGGCTCGTCGAAAACCGGCCGCGTGACGGCAAGCCCAATCGTTTACGACGGCCGCATCTACACGCTCGACGCCGCCGCGAACGTCGCTGCCTTCTCGCTGTCGGGCTCAAAAGTATTTTCGATTTCCACGAAGCCCGAGACGACTGTCGGGCTGGGCGGATACGGCGGCGGCCTCGCCGCCGAAAACGGACGGCTCTATGTCGCCAATGGCTATGGCGTGGTCGCAGCTCTCGATCCGGCGTCGGGCAAGTCGATCTGGACCAAAAGCCTTGGCGTTCCAGTCCGCGCCTCGCCGACCGCCGCCGGCGACCGCCTTTACGTTATTACGGTGGATGGCAGGTTCTACTGCTTGAGCGGAGTTGACGGGGCCGAAATCTGGTCGGCGCGCGGACTGCCGCAAACGGCCAGCCTGATGACCTCCTCGAGCCCCGCCGTCGATCAGGACGTCGTCGTCGTGCCGTACCCCTCAGGGGACATCATGGCGTTCAAGCTGTCCGACGGTTCGACCATTTGGACCGAAAATCTCTCGCGTACCCGTCAGACCTCGCAGATCGCCTCCATGAGCGACGTCGCGCGTCCGGCGATTGAAAATGGGACAGTGTACGCAGTCGGTCATGCCGGCCGCATGGTCGCCACCCAGGCCAAGTCGGGGGATCGGCTCTGGTCGGCCACCATTCCAAGCTCCGAGGCACCCTGGGTCGCGGGCGACGCCGTCTACGTCGTCGATACCGGTGGCCGCCTCATGGCGCTGAACCGCACCGACGGCAAGACGCGTTGGACGACGCAGCTGCCCGCGGCCAAGAGCTATGCGGGGCCGGTCATGGCTGCTGGGACGCTCTGGCTCGTCTCCAGCAAGGGCGAAGTGGTGAGCGTTGATGCCGCAACCGGCAAGATTGGCGGCCAGCTGAGCGTCGGCGACACGGTTTATATTCCGCCCATCGTGGCGCAGGGCAGAATGTTCGTTTTGACGGATTCCGCGAAACTCGTCGCCCTCAACTGAGAATTGGGCTAGGAGGTCAGCGTTGGCTTGCCGCTGTGAGCGGAGAGGCAACGTTCCCCCAGCAATCGAATTCTTGTCGGCTCTCTTTTGAACCTCTCTGATCACACTCCCGTCGTCGCCATCGTCGGACGCCCCAACGTTGGCAAGTCGACCCTCTTCAACAGGCTGACCGGAACGCGCGCGGCCCTCGTCTCCGATCTACCGGGCCTGACGCGCGACCGCCGCGAAGGGACAGCGGACCTCTTCGGCAACGAAATTCGCCTCGTCGACACTGCCGGCCTGGAAGAGGCGCAGCGCGGCTCGATCGCCGACCGCATGCGCAAGCAGTCCGAGCAGGCCATCGCCACGGCCGATCTTGTCCTTTTCGTCATGGACGCTCGCGCCGGTGTCACCGGCTCGGACAAGGAATTTGCCCGCATCGCGCGGCAGTCGGGCAAGCCCGTCGTCCTCGTCGCGAACAAGGCCGAAGGCCATAAGGGCACCGACGGCGTGCTCGATGCCTTCGGGCTCGGGCTCGGCGCGCCGATCGCTATCTCCGCTGAACACGGCGAGGGCATCGCCGATCTCGCCGACGACGTGCTGGCTGCGCTGGGGTTGAAATCTGCGCCCTCGCAGCGGAAGCGCCGGTCGGCCGACGCCGAGCCGGCAGGAGAGAAGCCGGAAGAAAAGCCGCAACGCGAAAAGCGCATCCGCGTCGCCATCGTGGGCCGTCCCAACGCCGGCAAGTCGACGCTGGTCAACGCGCTGCTCGGCGAGGACCGGATGATCACCGGGCCCGAGCCGGGGCTGACGCGCGACAGCGTCTCGAGCGACTTCGAATACAAGGGCCAAGCGATCCGCTTGTTCGATACCGCCGGACTTCGCCGCAAGGCCAAGATCACCGAAACCGCCGAGAAGCTCTCGGCGAGCGACGCCGTGCGCTCGATCCGTTTCGCCGAGGTCGTCGTGCTTCTGATTGATGCCGAGCGGCCGTTCGAGCACCAGGACCTGACGATCGGTCACCGCGTGACCGAGGAGGGCCGCGCCCTCGTCGTCGCGATCAACAAGTGGGACCTCATTCCCGAAAAGCAGAAAACGCTGAAGGAACTGAAGGCACGCGTAGCCGAGAGCTTGGCTCAAGTGCCGGGGGTTCCGGTCGTCACGATCTCGGCCCGGTCGGAGAGCGGGCTCGACCACCTGATGCAGGCCATCGCGAAAGTTTACGAGACGTGGAATCGCCGTGTTTCGACGCCTCAACTCAACCGCTGGCTCGACGGCGCACTGAGTCGCCACTCGCCGCCCGCCGTTCACGGACGCCGCATCAAGATTCGCTACGTCACGCAGCCCTCGACTCGCCCGCCCACGTTTGTTGCATTCTCGCAGCGCGCGGAAGCGCTGCCGCAGTCCTACGTGAAGTACCTGACGAACTCGCTTCGCGAGACGTTCGATCTTCCTGGCGTTCCCATACGCTTCAGTCTCCGCGCCGGCGACAATCCCTACGCGCCGAAGAAGCGGTAGAGCGAACTCAGCGCAACATCACTCCCGCAAATTCAACTCGCGTGAGCAATTCCTCGTGCTCACGCGGAGGAAAAAAGTTAATTTTCGAATCGGGTTCGTTCGCGTAGAGGACGCCAATCACGTAACTACGAGGGAAGACTTATGAAAAAGCTTGATGCGGCGCTGGTGTCAGTCGTGCTGGCAGCAGGCACTGCTCTTTTTGCCGGTGCGGCTGCCGCTGCCTATAACGCCAAGGTCAGACAGGCTTGCGCGGGTGACTACCAGAACTTCTGCTCTCAGTATTCGCCTGACAGCACTGAACTCCGCCGCTGCATGGAGAGTAACAGAAAGGGCCTGACGCACACCTGCGTGACGGCTCTGATCGACGCTGGCGAAGTCCCGGCGAAATATCTCAAGAAGAAGTAAGCCCAAAAGATCGCAGCGGGCGGGAGCGCGCGGCATCATGAAAGCCGCCATGCTCACCGCCCGCACGGGCGTCAGCCGATCAACTGGCGCCGCTCCGGACGGGGTTAGATAGGGACCCCCGGCCGCGGTTCAAGACCTGGCCGTCGAGTCACGGCTCCAGCTTTCTCGCAAAAGGTTGCGTTCCAGCCTCCGCTGCGCCATGCAAGCGGCATGGACGTCCTATTCTACCATCTCGAGCAACAAACGCTTGAGCGCGTTCTCCCGAGTCTTTTGGAGAAAACGCTCGCGCGCGGATGGCGTGCAGTAGTCCAGGTCGGCAGCGAGGAGCGCCTGGAAGCGCTCGATCAGGCGCTCTGGACCTATGCCGACGACAGCTTTCTGCCGCACGGAACCGCGCGCATAGGCCATGCGAGCGAGCAGCCGGTCTATCTGACGATGACGGACGAGACGCCCAACGGCGCGGGCGTACGATTTCTCGTCGATGGCGCTGAGGCGCGCGAGTTCAAGGGAGCCGAACGGTTTGTCTATGTCTTCGACGGACACGATCCCGATGCCGTCGCCATCGCGCGCGCCCAATGGAAAGCTGCGAAAGCGGCGGGATGCGCGGTCACCTATTGGCAGCAGTCGCCGGCGGGGCGATGGGAACAGAAGGCTTGAAACCGCCACCCCGCCGCAGCGCGGGGTGTTGCGGATGACGAACGCGGTCCTCGAAGCATGAATTATCACCACGACTATCACGCCGGCAATTTTGCCGACGTCCTGAAGCACGTCATCCTCGCGCGCGTCCTGACCTACATGAAGCAGAAGCCGCGCCCGTTTCGCGTCATCGATACGCACGGCGGGGCTGGGCGCTACGATCTCGCCGGCACGGAAGCGATGAAGACCGGCGAATGGCAGGAGGGCATCGCGCGCCTTTACGACGCCGAGCTGCCCGCGCCCGTGGCCGAACTGCTGGCGCCCTATCTCGAAACCGTCCGCGCACTGAATGAGGAGGAGCTGCGCTACTATCCCGGAAGCCCGCTCATTGCGCGCCATCTCATGCGGCCCGACGACGTGCTCATCGCGAACGAACTCAATCCTGAGGAGTTCGCCCGGTTGAAGGCGGAGCTTCGCCGTTTCAAGGCAACGAGCGTTCTCAATATCGACGCCCGCCACGCAGTGAAGTCGCTGCTGCCGCCGAAGGAACGGCGCGGTGTCGTTCTGATCGATCCGCCATTCGAAGAGCGCGATGAATTTTCGGATCTTGCCACCGCCTTAGATGAGGCTATGACGCGCTTTGCCTCCGGCACCTATGTCATCTGGTACCCGCTGAAGGATGAAACGGCGGCGGACCGCTTCGTGGCTACGGCCACGTCTCGCCCTGGGCTCGAATTCCTCGACGTCAGGCTCGCCGTCATGAAATCATTCGCGGGCCTTGGCCTGACGGCTTCCGGCGTTCTCGTGATAAATCCGCCGTACACGCTCAAATCCGAACTCGAAACGATCATGCCTGTTCTGAGAGATCAGCTGGCGGAGGGTTCAGGTGCGAGCTTTGCTTTGAACTCAGCTGTTCAATAATGCTAAGAATGATCGCTACGCAGCATTTCGTCTTGCAAGGTGCCCGTATTTAAAGGATAAATTGCCGCACGCTAAGGCGGGCAGCGGCAAGGTAGCTCCCGGCGCGTTCAAAAGAACCGGCGCTTTTTTCGCGACCCGGTAGATGCGCATGGGAACATTTGGCTCCGAGGTCCGCCGCGGTGTCGATGCGAAGCTTGGAGCAAGCTTCCATTGTATGCCGGGCCGCCAGGAGACGATGTATGCGCCAGACAGGTACCGTTAAATTTTATAATTCCCAGAAAGGCTACGGCTTCATCAAGCCGGATGCAGGGGGCAATGACGTTTTTGTGCATGTAACCGCAGTTGAGCGATCCGGAATTGGTGAGCTCAATGAGGGGATGCGAATTTCATTTGAGACCGAGCCCGATAAGCGCGGCAAAGGTCCGAAAGCCGTCGATCTTCAAAGAGCCGGCTGAAGTTCGTTGCGACAACCAATTGCTCGCGCTGCAACTCGCGTTGCGGCGTCAGCTTAGTATTGCCGTGAGAAATTCCGCGTCGCTTTGACGTACGAATTGAAGCGCTCGAACACGATTTGATCCCTGCACTGCCGCAGTTGGGAAACAGCGCTTCGCGTGCGTTGCCGCTATGATGCGTATGGCCAGATCGAACGATGCGAAGGTCACCTTCGGAGCATTTGGTCTGTTCCGTAATTGGAAGCTTCGAACCCGAAGCTTCAAGCAGTGGTGTGACGAAAGCCTACAAATCCGAGACGGGGAGCGGCTCGCCGGGAAGCGCATCATTGAGCGTTTTTCCGCGAGATCTCGGATACGGGCTCGCACATCCGGTCCAGGGGAACGAAAGATATGAAGGCAATCATTCGTACAGGGTTCATCGCGTTCGCAGCGGCGATGGCAATGGCTTCGGGCTCTGCGCACGCAGGCTGTGTCATGGCCGCCGGCGAGTCCGTCATGGTCACGGAAGATCTCGCAAAGTATATGGCGAGCGC
>Ga0182740_1002319_pt1 | contig 11793 bp, 8 predicted proteins | sample eDN5th37CKraftBY_FD_128872 | JGI IMG/M metagenome (GOLD analysis project Ga0182740, IMG submission 128872) | Enriched backyard soil microbial communities from Emeryville, California, USA - eDNA 5th pass 37_C Kraft BY (version 2) (version 2) | ecosystem: Environmental > Terrestrial > Soil >...
CTGGAAGGTGCGCCCCACGCCCAGGCGGGCGACCTCGTGGATCTGCTTGCCGGCGATGTTCCGGCCATCGAGCTCGATGCGGCCTTCGTCCGGCGTGTAGATGCCGTTAATGCAGTTGAGCATGGTGGTCTTGCCCGACCCGTTCATGCCGATGACACCCAGGATGGAACCGCGAGGCACGTCCAGGTCCACGCCTTGCAGGGCCACCAACCCGCCGAAGCGCTTCTTGAGATTGCTGACTTTCAACATGTGTCAGGCTCCTTTTAGCGCAACGCCTGGCGGCCGAAGAGTCCGCTGGGCCGGATGAAGATGGTCGCGACCATGAGCGTGAAGCCGCAGATGGTGGCAATGGAAGGGTTGAAGAACACCACCGACACTTGCTCCGTGACGCCGAACAGCAGCGCTCCCACCAGCGCCCCGACCGGATGGCCGAGGCCGCCCAGCACGATCACGATAAAGCCGATCAGGGTGTAATCGTTGCCCATGAATGGCGAGAACGAGGGGAACACCATCGCCACCAGCACGCCGCTGGCGGCGGCCAGGCCTATGCCCAGCCCGAAGGCCACGGCGGACAGGCGTTCGGCATTGATGCCCACGATGCGCACCGCGTCGCGGTTCATGATGATGGCGCGCAGCGCCTTGCCGAGCTGGCTGCGGTACAGGAATACCGTCAGCGCGCCGATGATGGCCAGCGCAATGACCAGCGCCAGCAGGCGCACGGTGGGGATCAGCACAGGTCCGAACTTCAGGAAGACGGGTTCGATTTCATAGGGCATCGAACGGGCGTCGGCATCGAACACCAGCAGCATGATGGCGCCCAGCATGATGGACACGCCGAACATCAGCAGCAGCGAACTGATCTCGGGATCGTCCGCCTTGGACAGGCGCGGGATCAGTACGAAATAGAGCAGATAGCCCGCCAGGAAAAATGCAGCGAATGCCAGCGGCAGCGCCACCAGGGGGTTGATGCCCGCATACTCCATCAGATAGAAGGCGAAGTAGGCGCCCAGCACCAGGAATTCGCCGTGCGCAAAGTTGACCACGCGCAGCACGCCGAAGATCACGTTCAGCCCCACGCCGATCAGCCCATAGATGGCGCCCAGGATCAGGCCGTTAATCAGCCCTTGGATAATCAGTCCGGTCATGGTGGTTCCTCAGGCGATGTAGCGGCGCAGTTGCGGCTTGCGTTTGATCAGGCTGCCCACGATGCCGCGCGGCAGGAACAGCATCAGCAGCACAATGATCAGGCCTAACAGCAGCAGGTTCACCACCGGGAATTTCTGCCAGATCATGTGGTCGATGCCCAGCAGCGCCAGCGTGCCGACAACCGGCCCGAGAATGGTGCCGAAGCCGCCCGCCATCGCGTAGATGATGCTCTTGGCGGTGATCAGCACGTGGAAGGCATATTCCGGATCCACCACGTTCGTGTACCAGGCCTCGATACCGCCCGCCAGCGCCGGGAACAGCGCGGCCAGCAGCCAGGCCTTGAGACGGGTGTTGGGCACGTGGATACCCACGCAGGCGGCGGCGCCGTCATCGTCGCGGATGGCCTTGAGCGCGCGGCCCAGGCCCGACACCGACAGCCAGGTGACGGTGGCCAGCGTCGCGCCCATCACGACCAGCATGGCGTAGTAGCTGTGCGTGGGATTGTTGGCGTTGGACAGGATGATGCCCATGCTGCCGCCTGTGAAGGACTGCGGCAGGTTGGAGATGATCAGCTTGACGATGGTGGCCAGCGCCAGGCTCACGATCCCGAAGTACACCCCGCGCAGGCGCAGCGTGGGCGCCAGCAGCAGCGCAATCGCTACGCCCACGCCCCCCGCCGCCAGCAGCGACGGCAGGATGGGCCAGCCCAGGATCTTGTAGCAGATGCCCGTCGCGTAGGAACCCACGCCGTAGAACACCACGTAGCCAAACGGCAGGTAGCCGGTAAAGCCGACGCAGATATTCATGGCGCTGGCCATGGTGATCCACAGCATCAGGTAGAACGCGAACGAGATGTTCGACGTCGTCATGGGGATCAGCGCCAGGCCCGCGGCCAGGGCGGCAAAGACGATTACGGCGATGCGGGTGCGCAACCGCAATGCGCGCTGATCCTGCGCGCGATGCGAGGCGGCGCCCGCCGCCAGGACGGGACTGCTGCTCATATGTCTTCCTCCGGGCCGTTTCCGGGTTGGACGGCCGCTTTATTTGGAGGCGATTATGACCAGTTCAAACCATAACTGCAAGTTAAGGACTAACCCTTATTTTCGGCCGGAAAGGCCTCGGCAAGCACGCCGCGCAGCTCTTTGATGAACGCCAGCGCGATGGATGAAGGCTCGCGATTGCTGGCATAGACGGCCGAGATATTCAGCGGGATACGCTCGACCAACGGCACGATGACGACGTCGGGCATGGTGTTCTGCATGACGGTAAATTCGTCCACGATCGCAATCCCCACCCCGGCATTCACCAGGGCGCAGGCCAATTGACTCCAAGGCACGTCGGCGCACATGCGGCAGGGCAGGCCCGCCTGCTCGAAAGCGCCCAGCACCAGCATGCCGAAGGGCATGCGCGTACCCACGACGATGTGCGGATGCGGCGACAGGTCCGCCAGGCTCACCTGAGCACGACCCGCCAGCGGATGCGCCTTGGGGATGGCGGCAACCATGCGCCCGACGTGCAGCGGCTGGGAGGTCAGGAATGGGTGATCAGCCTGCATGACCACCAGCCCCAGCTCGGCCTCCCCCTGCAGCACATCGGTAATCAGGGTGGGCAGCGCCGTCGTGTTCAGCCGCAGCAGCAACTCCGGATGGCGTTGCTGAAAGCGCGCCACGGCGCGCGGCACCAGGAACTGCGCCAGACTGGGAATGGACGCCAGGCGCAGCACCCCGGTGCCGTGCTCCGCCAGGGCGTCGGCCAAGTCATTGACGCGCTGCATCATGCGTTGCGTTTTCTCGATTTCCTCAAACAGGCTCTGCACTTGCGAGGTCGGCCGGAGCTTGCCGCGGACCCGCTCAAAGAGCGTCACGCCCATTGCCTTCTCGGTATGCGCCAGCATCCGGCTGACGGCCGGCTGCGAGATGTTCAGCAGCCGCGCAGCCCCGCTGATGGACCCCGCCATGACGATGGCCCACAACATTTCGGTCTGTCGGTAATTCAATTTATTCAAGGCGTGCGCTCCATGCCTATTTGTTATACGCTATCTCGCGTGTTGAGCAAACATTGCCCAGCACCAGGCCTGTGTCCGATGGTCCGCCACGGAACGCGGGGCCGCATACCAAAAACGATAGGAGACCTCCCATGCACGCTAAACCCTGGCTGTCCCGCATACCGGCGCTGGCCCTGGCCATCGCCGCCCTCACCCCTGCCCTGGGCGCCGCCCAGACCTCGGACAAGATCCGCGTCGGCATGACGGTATCGTCCACCGGCAGTTTCGCGCTCGCTTCGCAGTCGGGCGTGCGCGGCGTCGAACTCTGGGTCGACGACGTCAACCGCCGCGGCGGCATCGAAGTCAAAGGCAAGAAATACCCCGTCGAGCTGGTCAAGCTGGACGACCGCAGCGACAAGCAGATGGTGACCCGCGTTTACGAACGCCTGATTGTCGATGAAAAAGTGGATCTGGTGTTCGCCCCCTTCGGCTCGACGCTGACCGCGGCGGCCGCCACCGTCACCGAGCGCCTGGGCAAATACATGATGGTCTGGTCCGCCGCCAGCGACGATCTGTACAAGCAGGGTTTCAAGAACATGGTGTCGGGCACGCAGATGCCGGTGTCGGCGATGCTGCGCGCCAACATGGAACTGGCCGCCAAGCAGGGCGTGAAGAAGGTCGCCCTGCTGTACTCGGATGAACCGTTCCCGGCGGGCCTGGCCGAAGGCGGCAAGGAGCAGGCCGTCAAGAACGGCATGGAAGTCGTGCTGTTCGAGAAGTACCCCAAGGGCCAGAAGGACTTCAGCACGATCCTGCAGAAGGCCCGCGCGGCGGGCGCCGAGGCGCTGGTGCCGACCTCCTATGAGGGCGACCTGATCAGCATGACGCGCCAGATGAAGCAGCTGGACATCAACTTCCCCTACGTCTTCATGGTCTATGCGTCGACCCCGCAATTCCAGGCCATTGGCGCGGACTCCAACTACATCTACAGCCACACCAACTACCACCCCGCGATCAACTGGAAGGTCAACGCCGGCATGACGCGCGAACAGTTCGCCACCGCCTACGACCAGCGCTTCCCCAAGGCCGAGTTCCCGCCTGACTTCCAGACCGCGCTGGCCTACGGCGCGGGCGCGCTGACCGAGGAAATCGTCAAGCAGGCCGGCAGCACCGACGCAGCCGCGCTCAAGAAGGCCTCGCTGGACCTCTCGGGCAAGCTCACGGTCATGGCAGGCCCCTATGCCATCGACGAAACGGGCAAGCAGCTGCTGATGCCCTTCCCCGTGGTGCAGTTGCTGCCGGGCAAGGGCATGGTCCCGGTCTGGCCCGCTGACGTGGCCACGCAAAAGCCGGTGTACCCCGCCCCCGACTGGAACAAGCGCTGATCGCGCAAGCAGGAACACGGCGCGCGGCAGCCGCGCGCCGCGCATGACATCACCCGAGGAAAACATGTCTGACATTGCATTTGCCACGCTCAGCGAACTTGCGCAGGGCCTGGCCGACGGCCGCTACAGCTCGGTGGAACTGGCACGGCACTACCTGGACCGCATCGACCGCGCCAACCCGGCGCTGGGCGCCTACGTCAGCGTCGACCGCGAGGGCGCGTTGCGCCTGGCCGAAGCCGCCGACGCGCGCCGCCGCGCGGGCTACGGCCTGCTCGGCCCGCTGGACGGCCTGCCCGTGGCGGTCAAGGACCTGTGCGATATCCAGGGCCAGCTCACCACGGCCGGATCGCAAGCCTGGCGCCAGCGCCGCAGCGAAGTCACCGCCACCGCCGTGACCCGCCTGCTCGACGCCGGCATGGTGGTGCTCGGCAAGACCCACATGGTGGAGTTCGCGTTCGGCGGCTGGGGCACCAACCCCGTCATGGGCACCCCGCGCAACCCCTGGGATCTGGTGCGCGCCCGCATTCCCGGCGGCTCTTCCAGCGGCTCCGGCGTGGCGGTGGCCGCCGGCCTCGCGCCCGCCGCGCTGGGTTCGGACACCGGCGGCTCGGTGCGGATCCCCGCCGCGCTAAACGGCATCACGGGCCTGAAGACAAGCCGTGGACTCATCAGCCTGTATGGATCGGTGGCGTTGTCCCATACCCTGGATTCCATCGGCCCGCTGACGCGCGACACTCGCGACTCCCTGTTGCTGACCGAAGCGCTCTCCGGCCCCGATCCGCGCGACCCCGTGACGCGCGGCATCCCCGCTTACCGCTACCGCGAACCGCGCGCGGGCGCGAAACCGCTCGCGGGCGTGCGCATCGCGCTCATGCCGCCAGCGCAGTACCCCATTGCCGTCGACGCGGCCGTGCAGGGCGCCCTGGACGACACGCGGCGCGCGCTGGCGGACCTGGGCGCGGAGTTTGTCGAGGCGCCCTTCCCCTTCGACTTCCACGACATGATGCTGCGCAACGGCCTGATCATCGCAGCCGAAGCCTACGCCCAGCATCGCGACTACATCGAAGACGACAGCCTGCCCCTGGGCCGCTATGTGCGCGCCCGCGTGCTGGGCGGCAAGCAGATCAGCGCCGCCGACTACGTACTGGCGCTGCAGGCCCATGCCCGCGCCTGCGAAGCCTGGCGCGACTGGATGCGCGACTATGACGCCGTCCTTGCGCCGTGCCTGCCCTTTGCTGCCTGCCCGCTGGAGGAAGTGGACGAAGCCGCCACGCCGCTGGCGGCTTTCACCCGCCCCGGCAATTACGTCAATGCTTCCGGACTGGCCCTGCCCGCCGGATTTGCCGCGGACGGCATGCCCATCGGCGTGCAATTGCTGGGCAAGCCCAATGGCGAAGGCGCGCTGGGCCGAATCGGCATGGCCTTCCAGGCCGCGACCGATTGGCACCTGCGTCGCCCTGACCTGTCGGCGATCCAGCTGTAGCCGCCGCTGGCGGGGATCCCCCAAAAGGCCGGCCAGCCCCTCGCGGCGGCCGGCCTGTTTTATTCAGTGACTCTCGCAGATCGGCCGCAACAGCGTTTCCAGCCAATCCGCAAACACCTGCACTCGCCGCGATGGCTGGCGCCGCTGCGGATAGAGCAATGTCATCGGCATCGGCGCGGGCCGATAGTCCGGCATGACTTCGACCAGTTCACCCGCGGCAATCTGCGGCTGTACGTCGTAGGCCGGAATCTGGATCAGCCCCAACCCGGCGACGCAGCTGGCGATGTAGGCTTCGGCGCTATTGACCGTGACCCGTCCGCGCAATTGCAGGGTGCGCAACATGCCACCATCCTGCCATTCCCAGGGCGCCAGCCGGCCGGTCGAGGGCGAGGCGTAGTTCACGCAGCCATGGCCGGCCGCGAGGTCGTCCGGCGTCAAGGGCAGGCCATGGCTCGCCAGATAGGCCGGACTGGCGACGTTGATCAGGCGCAGCATGCCTATCGGCCGCGCCACCAGGCCGGAATCGGGTAATACGCCGACCCGCAACACACAATCGACCCCTTCCTCGATGAGGTTGACCGCGCGGTCGGTCACCCCCAACGTGACGTCGATCTGCGGATAGGCGTCCAGGAACGCCGGCAGCGCCGGCGCCACAATGAGGCGGCCCACGCGCCCGGGCACGTCAACGCGCAACATGCCGCTGGGGCCCACCGAGGCATGGCGAAATAGATTCTCCGCTTCCTCCATGTCGGCCACCAGGCGCAGGCAACGCTCATAGAAGGCCGCGCCCTCCTGCGTGGGCGCCACTTGCCGCGTGGTGCGATTGAGCAGCCGCGCGCCCAGCCGTCCCTCCAGCTCCTGCACGGCGGCGGACACGGTGGAACGCGGCAGGCCCAGCGTATCCGCCGCGCGCGAGAAGTTCGCGCATTCGACAACGCGGGCGTAGACGCGGAACAGATCGATGCGATCCATGGGCGGGCCTCTCCAGCAAGGCAACATTGTTCGCGATTTCTGGATATACATACCAGGAATAGCGGTTTTATGCGGTTTTTTTGGAATATATCATCGTCTGCATTGGGGCTCGCATCCGGCGGGCCGATAGCGGAGAGGACCATGGCAGACCACGGAATCAAAGGCAAAACCGTCATCATCGCGGGCGGCGCGAAGAACCTGGGCGGACTGATCGCGCGCGACCTGGCGCAACAGGGCGCCCGGGCAGTGGCGGTGCACTACAACAGCGCCAGCACCAAGGCGGACGCGGAGGCGACGGTCGCCGCCGTCAAGGCCGCCGGCGCGCAGGCAGTTGCCCTGCAGGCCGACCTGACCTCGGCCGGCGCGATGGAGAAACTCTTCGCCGACGCGGCAGCTGCGGTAGGCCGTCCGGACATCGCGATCAATACCGTCGGCAAAGTGTTGAAGAAGCCCTTCACCGAAATCACCGAAGCGGAGTACGACGATATGGCGGCGGTAAACGCCAAGTCGGCATTCTTCTTCCTGAAGGAAGCCGGCCGCCACGTCAACGACAACGGCAAGATCTGCACCCTGGTGACGTCGCTGCTGGGCGCCTACACGCCCTTCTACGCAGCCTACGCCGGCACCAAGGCGCCTGTGGAGCACTACACGCGCGCCGCCTCCAAGGAATTCGGCGAACGTGGCATTTCCGTGACCGCGGTGGGACCGGGCCCCATGGACACGCCGTTCTTCTATCCGGCCGAAGGCGCCGACGCCGTGGCTTACCATAAGACCGCAGCCGCTTTGTCGCCATTCTCGAAAACCGGATTGACCGATATTGAAGACGTCGTTCCCTTCATCCGGTTCCTGGTGTCGGATGGCTGGTGGATCACCGGCCAGACGATTCTGATCAACGGCGGCTACACCACCAAATAGGAGCCGCGTCATGCACGTACTGTTGACCATCGTCGGAGGCCTGCTGCTGCTGGCCGTGTTCGCGCTGTTCGGCAAGCAATGGGGCGGCGACGCCGCCGGCTCGATTGCCGCCGCCAAACTGTTCCTGCCTGCGTGGCTGCTGATGGCGATCGTCAACATGTGGGTCGGCGTCACGCGCGCCGGCTACACGGTGCGAGAGGAACTACCCATCCTGCTGCTGGTGTTCGCGGTGCCCGCGGCGGCGGCCTGGTTGGTCATTACCTTCCTGCCTCGCGGTTGACCGCAGGCGGGCTGCGGCGGCACCGGTGTTCGGCCACGTCCAGCGCGCCCGAACGTCAGGGCTGCGCGGGTGGCGCGGCGCTCGCGGGCGCCGCTTGGTCAGCCCGCGCCTGCTCTGCCGCGCGCGGCAGTCCTTCCCAGCCGCCACCCAGGGCCACGATCAGGTTGACGCTGGCCGCGAAGCGGTTGCCCAGCAGGCTCAGCGCATTGCGTTCGCTATTGAGCGCCGTGGCATCGACCACCGCCACGCTCAGGTAATCGACCAGGCCCGCCTTGTACTGGTTCTGGGTGAGACGCAGCGATTCGCGCGCCGCTTCGAGTGCGCGGCGCTGCACCACCTGTTCATTCTCCATGACGCGCAGCTGGATCAGATAATCCTCGACCTCGCGCAACCCGGTCAGGGCCGTCTGGCGATAGGCGGCCGCCTGCGCGTCGTAGGATGCGCGGGCCTGTTCCACTTGCGCTTCGCGCGCACCGCCGTCGAATATCGTCAGCGCCAGCGCCGGCCCCAGCGACCAGAAACGCGCCGGCGCCGTCAGCAATTCGGCGAACTGGCCGTTGCGGAAGCCCCCATCCGCGGACAGCGTAAGGCTGGGGAACCACGCGGCCTGCGCCACGCCGATCTGCGCATTGGCGGCCGCAGCGCGGCGCTCGGCCGCCGCCACGTCTGGGCGGCGCTCCAGCAGCTCGGACGGCAAGCCCACCGGAATCTGCGGCAATTGCAAGGCAAACACCGTGGGCGGCAGGCTGAACTGCGACGGCGCCTGGCCCATCAACACGGCGATGGCGTGTTCAAGCTGGCCGCGCTGCCAATCCAGGTCGATGGACTGCGCCCGCGTGCTTTCCACCTGCGTGCGCGCCACGGCCACGTCGGCCTGGCCGGCCACGCCCACGGCATAGCGGTTCTGCGTCAGCTGCAGGGATTTTTCGTAGGCAGCCACCGTGGCATCCAGCAGGCGCTTCTGCTCATCCAGCACGCGCAATTGCAGATAAGCCTGCACCAGCGCGGCCTGCGCGCTCAGGCGCGTGGCGCCGAGGTCGGCCAGGCTGGCGGCGGCGCTCGCCTCCGAGGATTCCACGCTGCGCCGCACCCGGCCCCACAAGTCCACTTCCCAGCTGACGCTACCCGTCAGCGAATACTGGTTCGAGACGTTGCTGCCCGACGACGACGAGGAGCCGTTTTGTCCGCCGCCACTCCCCGCGCGCGTCATGCCCGCGCCCGCGCCCACCGTCGGGAAGAAACCGGCGCGCGCGCCGCGCACCAGGCCCAGGGCCTGCCGGTAGTTGGCCTCGGCCTGGGCAACGGGCTGGTTCGAGGCATTCAAGCGCGCCACCAGATCGTTCAGCGTCGCGTCGTCATACACGCGCCACCATTCGCCGCGTTCCGCCTGGTCCAGCGGCCGGGCAGGCTTCCAGCCCTCGACCTCCCCCTGGCCCTCCTTGTAGGCGGCGCCCACGTCCAGCGCGGGGCGCTCGTAATCAGGGCCGACCGCGCATGCGCCCAGCAGCGCGCACAGCGCGGCCGCGGCGATGCTGCGGGAAAGAAAGAGGCTCGGGACTGGCGTGGCGTTGCGCATCATATGGGTTCTATGGAAGCGGAGGACCCGTCCTTGGGCGCGCGCCGGCGCGCGGCCCAGAGGCGGAAGCGGTCCAGGTAAAGATAGACCACGGGTGTGGTGTACAGCGTAAGGATCTGGCTCAGGACCAGGCCGCCGACGATGGTAATGCCTAGCGGCTGGCGCATCTCGACGCCTGCGCCGGTGGCCAGCACCAGCGGCAACGCGCCAAAGATGGCGGCCATCGTCGTCATCATGATGGGACGAAAACGCGTCAGGCATGCCTGGAAAATGGCGTCCCGCGGACTCATGCCCTGGGTGCGCTCCGCATCCAGGGCAAAGTCGACCATCATGATGGCGTTCTTTTTGACGATGCCGATCAGCAGGAACACCCCGATCAAGGCAATCAGCGTGAAGTCGTAGCGCACCAACAGCAGCGCGAGCAGCGCGCCCAGGCCGGCCGACGGCAGGGTCGACAGAATGGTCAGCGGGTGCACGAAGCTTTCGTACAGGATGCCCAAAACGATGTACATCGTGACCAGCGCGGCGAGGATCAGCCAGGGCTGCTGCGCCAATGTCTGCTGCAAGGCCGCGGCCGTGCCCTGGAAACCCGCCTGTATCTGGTCCGACGGCAGGCCGATGCGCGCCACGGCGGCATCGATCGCGCTGGTAGCCTGGCCCAGCGACACACCCGGCGCCAGGCTGAAAGAGATGGTGTCGGCCACGAACAGCCCCTGGTGCTGCACGCTCAACGGCGCGTTGGCGTTTTCCAGACGCGTGAAGGCCGACAGCGGCACGCGCGCGCCGGCCTCGGTAATGACCTCCACCTGCCTGAGCGATTCGATGTCCTGCGCGAATTTCGGGTCCACGCCCAGCACCACGTGGTACTGGTTCAGCGGCCCGTACATTACCGACACCTGGCGCTGGCTGAACGAGTTGTTCAGCACCGTGGATATGGTGGACATGCTGACGCCCAGGCGGGTAGCCGCCTCGCGGTCGATCACCAGATTGATCTGGCGGCCCTTGTCCTCGACGTCGGTGTCCACATCGGTGATCTCGGGAATCTGCGCCATCGCCTGCTGCACTTTAGGCATCCAGGTGCGCAGCAGCTGCAGATCGCCCGCCATCAGCGTGTAATCGTAGGAGCCCTGGCTCTGGCGGCCGCCGATCCGTATGTCCTGCTGCGACACCAGGAACATGCGCGCGCCGGGCATATTCTGCAGCTTGCCGCGCAGGCGGTTGATGACAACGTCCGCCGAAACCTTGCGTTCGCCCAGGGGCTTGAGCTGGATCTGCATGAAACTGCTGTTGCTGCCGCCCCGTCCGCCCGCATAGCCCGTCATGCTCTGCACAGCGGGATCCGCCAGCACTACTTTGCGCAAGGCCTCCAGCTTGGGCAGGGTGGCCTGGAACGAGGTGCCCTGGTCCACGCGGAAAAAGCCCAGCAATTGGCCCGTGTCCTGTTGCGGGAAGAAACCCTTGGGCACCACGGTGTACAGGTAGACGTTCAGCCCCACCGCGACGGCCAGTATCAGCATCATCAGACGGCTGTGCGTCAGCGCCCAGCGCAGGGTGCTGCGATAGCCGTCCATCATGGCGTCGAAACCGCGCTCGGACCAGCGCGCCAGCCTACCCGCCGGCTTTTCCTCGGGCGTCTCCTGGCGTAGCAGCCGCGCGCACATCATCGGCGTCAGGGTCAGCGACACCACCAGCGACACCAGGATGGCGGCCGACAGCGTTACCGCGAACTCGCGGAACAAGCGCCCGACCACGCCCCCCATCAACAGGATGGGAATGAACACCGCCACCAGCGACAGGCTCATGGACAGCACGGTGAAGCCCACTTCGCGCGAACCGCGCAGCGCCGCGCGCATGGGCGACATGCCGCGCTCCACATGGCGCATGATGTTCTCGAGCACCACGATGGCGTCATCCACCACGAAGCCGGTCGCCACGATCAGCGCCATCAGCGAGATGGTGTTCAGCGTAAAGCCGCTGAGATACATGATGCAGAACGTGCCGATCAACGATACCGGCACCGCCACACTGGGAATGATGGCCGCCCGCCAGCGC
>Ga0182740_1002320_pt1 | contig 11793 bp, 11 predicted proteins | sample eDN5th37CKraftBY_FD_128872 | JGI IMG/M metagenome (GOLD analysis project Ga0182740, IMG submission 128872) | Enriched backyard soil microbial communities from Emeryville, California, USA - eDNA 5th pass 37_C Kraft BY (version 2) (version 2) | ecosystem: Environmental > Terrestrial > Soil >...
CTGGAGGAGGTGGGCCATCACGAGGGCGCTGTGATGGCGGCAGTGCTGGTGCCGGACGAAGCCGAGGCAGTTGCAGGAGGCGAGCGTCACGCGGTGCAGCGTGCCGGGCTTGGTGCGGGACGTGGCGAAGTAGTCGTTCGTCCTGCAATCCCGCAGCAGCTGCATACCCTCGGCGCGAGCCTTGGCGGCACGCTCGGCGTGCGCCTTGAGTTCCAGCGTTTCGACGGGGAGAAGGGTGGAGTGAGACATCTGCTTGCCCTCCCTGGGCTCTGTGGTGGTCGGAGCTACCAACTCCCGACCGGGTGAGTGAAGGTGAAAGCCTTGCCTGCTTTCATGACCTTATATTAGCTTGCTTAGTGCTAGGTGTCAATAGCTTCCGTATATTTGTGTGCTAATATAGGAGGGGCGGAAATTCCGTGCAGGAGGTGCCGATGAAGACGATTCGAGAACTCAGGGAAGAACGGAATCAGACTCAGTTGGACGTCGCCAAGGCGCTCGATGTGACGCCGGTGACGGTCTACAACTGGGAGCGGGGGAAGTACGAACCCAAGGCTGTGCAGCTCCGGGCGCTCGCGCGATGGTTCGGTGTCAGCATGGACGACATCGCCTTCGAGGCAGAGGAAGTAAAAACCGCCGCCTGAGTTGACCAGGCGGCGGCGGCAAGGCTCTCACCTGTTGGTAGCAGGGAGGGCACCTTCATTGTACTCGGACGGACCATATCAGCTTCGGCGAAGTAGAAGGATCGGAGATTGGAATTCACCCCTTGGCACATGTCCTCCGACATCGATTCGGTCCTTCGGCGACGGGGGCTATCCCCAGAAGGAGAGGGTGCTGAGGCCACGGTCCTCTATCCGCTTGGGCAGGATACCAACATTGTCTTGAAGCACGGGCAATTCCGATATCACGAGCTTTTTCAGAGCAAGCATCCGCGCGATCACTTCGTTGAGAGGTTCAAGCGGGCCTCGTTTCGCAAGTTACTCCGATCCGTCCTTCAAGCAAAGACGTGTTCCTTGACAGACCTCAAACGAAAACATGGGGATAGTGTTCCTGACGACCTTGACTTCCTCCAGAACATCCTCGTCATTGGGATCTCAGGCGACGAGGTCTCATTGGTTCGAGAAGTCGACAACATTGGGCCTTCGTTCGAGTATTGCGTTTCTAGGATCTGCGAGCTAGAGCTGCGGGGATCAGCAGCATGGGGAGTCAAAGTCAAGAACCTCCCTCGAACAGGCGGGGACTACGACGTGCTAGCGTGGCTTGAACCGTGTCTTGTCTACATTGAATGCAAGACGGCGAGACCCTCAGAGATTCCTGAACCCGCGCTCAGGCAGTTTATGCAGCGTAGTGTAGAGCTCGCGCCTGAATTGGCCATCATGCTCGTCGATACGGAGGACGACATCGAGCCACTGACCAGAAGGCTGACGAATCTCGTTCTCCAGCAGGGCCTTGGCGCGAGCCACCCCACCCATCTCGGAATCGAGGCTCATCCCTCCTACCCCAGCGTCTACTTCGGCTTCAATCGCGTTTTCGTGACGAACACTCGCAGGGGAATCACTCAAGCGCTTCAATTCTCGCTTCAGTACTACCACGCTCATGCGAAGGGCTACCCGTTGGTAGACACTACTAGGGCACAATTTGCATGAGCGGTGGCAGCCCAGCATGGGGCTGGGCTGCAGTTTGAGGGCAGTGAAGGGGTAAGCCGGTGGAAGAGCGATTCGATCACGAGCTGCAGTTTCTTCGCTATGTCCTCGAGCGCAACGAAGCCACCGCTGCTAAGAACGGCACATGGGTAAGTTCGCGTCATGACTTCATTACTGCCGAGGAAGTGTCGAATGCTCTCGGTTTCTCGGTCGAGGAAGTGACCGTGATTCGTGCGCGGTGCGAGCATCGTGGTTGGATTACCCCCCGAGGGACTCTCGGAGATCCAAGTCGGTTCACCGCGACACTGACCCCGTATGGAATCGACGAGGCCGAGCAACGTGCAGCTCGCGTGTCCATCCAAGGGCCTGTTTCGATCGCGCTGGCGAGTGTCGACACCTTGGGGCTCGACGTTGACGGCGCTGCAGCCTTGCGGCAGTTGGTAAATGTGATCGGGAGTGCGGCTCCGAAGGAGAGTCGAGTTGCTGCTGCACGCTCTGCCCTCGGCATTCTGAGCGACGCTGCGACGATCGGGGACGGCCTCGTTCGATTCCTGCCCCTTCTGGCGGCGATCGTTGCGCAGATCCATTGAGAGGTTGTTCCTTTGTTCCCTTCCCCCTATGTATATGCCCACGGGAACAATCTGCGGGAACAATGTTGGGCGACGGGAAGGAAGAAGATCACCTTGAACCTCATGGGTACCTTGCCCGCCTTGCCCTTCTTGCTCTTCTTCCCCCGGTGGTGAACACATATGGCTGAGGAACGGCGAAAGAAGAAGAACCACGGCGAGGGGAGCGTCTACCAGCGTGCCAGTGATGGGCGGTGGATCGGCGCGATCATGGTCGAGGGCAAGCGGAAGACGGTGTCCGGCAAGACGCGGGCTGAAGCGAACCGGAAGCTGACCAGGATCAAGGCGGATCTCGATCGCGGCCTCCCGATGATCACCGGCGGCCTCACCCTGAACGCTTTCCTCGATCAGTGGCTCGAGGAGACGGTCAAGCCCTCCAAGCGCCCGAAGACCTATCTGAACTACGAATACCTCGTCCGAGTCCATATCAAGCCATCGCTGGGCAAGCATCGCCTGGAGAAGCTGACGCAGCGACACGTCGAGCAGATGTTCACCCAGAAGCGCGCAGCCGGGCTGTCCGAGGGGACCATCGGCGGGATTCGGCGGGTCCTGCGCGCGGCCATGAACCAGGCCATGCGCTGGGACCTGGTGCCGAGGAACGTCGTAACCCTGACCGAGTCTGTGAAACCCAATACGGAACGTGGGAGTGCCCTGACGCCAGCGCAGGTGGAATCGATCTTCGCCGCGGTGAAGGGGGATCGGCTGGAAGGGCTCTACTGGGTCGCGCTATCCCTCGGGCTCCGCGTCAGCGAGCTGTTCGGTCTGCAGTGGGCTGACATCGACTTCGACGCGTCGGTGATCCACGTCCGCCGTCAGCTCCAGTACATCCAGCGCCGATGGGTGATGTCGTCCCCGAAGACCGCGAGTGGTGTCCGTGATCTGCCTATGCGACCGGCGCTCGCGGCCAAGCTGCAGGCGCATAAGGACGCGCAGGATCTTGAGCAGCTCACTGCCGGCGCCCGGTGGCGGGGAGATGAATGGGGGCTCGTCTTCTGCACCAAGACCGGCCTGCCGATCCACGAGCGGACCTTTCGGGAGCAGTGGGCAGCGATCCGAGCGTCCGCAGGGTTACCGGAAGGTGTCCGTATCCATGACCTCCGCCACACGGCCCTGTCGCTTTTGGCGGATCGAGGAGCGCCACCTGCTACCCTCAAGGCAATCGCTGGCCATTCCCACATCACCACGACCCTGCAGCTCTACGTGCACACGTCGACGGAGTCGAAGGAAGCAACCACCGCGCTCCTGGAAGACATCTTCCCGGTCGATTTTGGAAGCGTTTCCGCATGATTGCTACAGAGATTGCTACACGACCGTTCGCGCCGAGCAAGCCATGCAGTAGAATCCCAGTGATACCAAGGGCTTACGGCGTGACTGAGCAGGAGGAACATGGATGATCCGGCTGATTATAGGTAAGCGAGAGCCAATCGTGCCATGCGGATGCGAATCATTCGCGACCCAGAGCCACGCGGGCCCGTTCTCCTCACGGCCCGGAGGTGCCTGCGAATCGGTACTTCCATCTGTAAACACGAAAAAGCGGCGCATTTGGCCCGGCCTCGGCGACCGTGAGCACGTTGATTGCGGAAATCCTTGAGAAAGTACCGTTGTCAAGGCAATAGTTGCTTCGCTATGATGCAAACACGGGATCATCATTCCGTTCGGAGATACTCCGATTGGGTCTGTCACGTCAAGTTGACCGTGGCATTGGAGTTCTATGCGCAACGTCGGGAGGCACAATGGAGACCAGGGCGGTGGAGCGACGGATGGTCCTGAAGCGGGGCGCTGGTGTGGGCCTGGCGCTTTCGGCAGTGGGGCTCGGACTGGGTTCGGCGGCAATGGCCCAGACTCCGGCGACGGAAGACACGCTCGAACGGGCCCGGGCCGACGTGCGCACGGCATACGACGATGCGAAGACGAAGGTCGACGACCTTGGCACGCATATCGACGACGCGACCAAGGACGCGTACGATGATCTCAAGAAGGGACTCGAGGATCTGAAGGCCAAGCTGGACGAGGCCGACAAGCTTCCGGACGACGCGGTCCGGGAGATCAAGCGGTCGTACCGGGACATCCAGCATGGGTTCGACGACCTGGACCGCAAGATCGACGACGTGCTGAGCGAGACCGAAGGCGATACGAAGAAGGCGTGGAGCGATGTCCGCGGTTCGGTCCGCGACGTGCATCACCAGCTGGATCACATCTTCGACTCGCTGTAGCGCCCTGTCGTCGGCGGGACTACGTGCTGGCCTGTAGGGAACGAACCCGAGCACCACTGCGACCGCAGTGGTGCTCGGCGCATCCGGAGGACACTCACCACCATGCGGAATCTCAGCGACGCGGGCGCGCGGGCGCGGTCATCCGGGACATTGCCAGCAAGCGGCCCCCGCCGTTACGTGGGGAGGCGAGGTCCGGATTTCCTGCGGGGCGTGTTGCCGGTCCTGGCTGGACTGTTCGCGATCCTCGCGGCGACCGCCGGACCGGTAGCCGTCGCGGTAGCGCAGGCTACACCGGAAGCGGCATCGACCCCCTCACCCGTCGCAACGCCGGCTGCTGTCGCGACCCCGGTTCCGCAGACCGGCGCCGGGCCGAAGGGAACGCTGGCACGCGGGTTCGGGGGCACCACGGTCACGCCCGCCGAACAGGAGCTCGCCGACAAGTACGCGCCGGTCGCGATGCTCAAGAAGCAGCTCAAGCCGTGCGATCCGTCCGGCGAGCAGTACCTGCCGATCGCGGTCGATGTCTCCCTGAACGATCCCGAGGTGAAACTCCGCCGCGATGCGGGGAAGGGCGAGGCCGAGGACCCCGTCATCATGACCGGGCCATCGGCGCAGGACCTGGTCGACTCGGACGAGCACTACTACCTCGACCTGCCTGGCAACTCGCTCGATCCCGGCTGTACCTACGAGAAGTGGTCAGACGAACGGATCGCGGAACTCGGGCTGGTGCCCTCCACCTACGCGCGTGTCGTGCGGGAGGAAGGCCGGCCGGGCCAGCTGGCGCTGCAGTACTTCTTCTACTGGGTCTACAACGACTTCCTGGACGATCACGAATCCGACTGGGAGATGGTGCAACTCACCTTCGATGCCGATACCCCGGAGGAGGCGCTCACCCGGGACCCGGTGACGATCACCTTCGCCCAGCACGAGCGCGGGGAGAACGCGACCTGGGACGAGGCGAAGGCGCAGTTCGATGGCACCCACATCGTGACCTATCCGGCCTCCGGATCGCACGCCGACTACTTCTCGAGTGAGGTCTGGCTCGGCTGGGGGGAGCATGGAGCAGGGTTCGGCTGCGACCGGAGCGATCCGGATTCGGTCGCGACACCGCTCAAGGCTATCGTGGTGCCGACGGAGATCGATCCGGACGGACCATTCGCCTGGGCGCTGTTCCAGGGCCGCTGGGGCGAACGGCAATCGTGGGTGCTCGATGGGCCGAAGAGCCCGAACATCACCGATCGCTGGACGCGCCCGATCAGCTGGACCGACGACCTGCGCGCCAAGAGCCTGCCGATCCCGAATGCGAAGGTGGTCGGGCTCGGTCCGAGCGCGTTCTTCTGCACGGTGTCGGGCTTGGGCGGCGATCTCCTGAAGCTCTTTCCCGGCCATCCGAGACCGGTTGAGGCTGGAGTGATCGTGGCGCTGCTCGCGGCGTTCGTCATCTCGTTCATCACCTGGCGTCACCTTATGCGGGCGGTAGGCCTCTTCTTCAGGGACATCCCGGCGTTCGCGGTCTCCTGCGTCCTCCTCATTCCGGTCGCCGCGCTGGCGGCGGTGGTGCAGGAGGCGCTCACGCGGTGGAGCATCTCATCCGACCTGCTGAACGAGGTCACGCGTTCGCATGGCGTCGTCGGGTGGGGGATCAGCTTCGTCTTTCACGTCATGGTGCAGGCGCTGGTCGCGCCCGGCATCATCATCGCCACGCGCCGCGTGCTCGCCGGGCAGTCGAAGGGGCTGCTCGATCCCTTGCGGGAAAGCGTGCCGTTCATGCCGGCGATCGTGGGCGCGGCGCTGGTCAATACCGCCATCCTGACGCTCATCTCGCTCACGGTGATCGGCATCCCGGTGGCGATCTACCTGGCGACGCAGTGGCTCTATTCGCCGCAAGCGATCGTCTTCGACGGGGCCAGCTGGCTCCGGGCGCGGACGGTTGCCCGCGACACGATCAAGGGCCAATGGCTCAGTACCCTGGGCGTCGCGGTGCTCGTCACCTATGCGGTGGCTGTGCCGGGGCCGCTGGTCGGCATCCTGCTCGTGCTCGCCGGGGTCTCGATCCCGGTCGCGGGCATCGTCTCCAGCGCGATCTTCATCGTCTTCTACCCGATCACCATCATCACGGCGACGCTGTACTACTTCGACCGGCGCGCGCAGAAGGGCATCGCCCCGGAACCGGCGCCAGCATCCACCCCGACGACCCCTTCGCCATCGTTGACCACCCCGATGGCGCCCGCCGCGCCGTCGGCCTGAATCAGGAGTTTCCTCGATGTCCAAAGTGGATCGCGCCCGTGAGGTCACGGGCGACAACACCATCATCAGTTGCGTGACCATGCGCCCGGCCGGAACGGTCGGCAGCGAACTCACTGGCCTGGCCCTCGGTGGGCTGGCCAGCGAGGGGAATGCCAGCGACATGGCCCTCGGGGGGACGGTCGGCCAGGTCGCGGCGGCAGGCCATGAGGATCTGCCGCTCTTCGTCAGCGTGGCCGTGAGTCCGGCCAGGGTCTACCTGCTGCGTTCGAACATCCTGGGCATGCGGATGCACCCCTTTGCCGAGATCGACCGCGATCACCTCGTCTCCACGGTCAGCAACCTGCACGTCGTCATCGCTGTGACGCTGCAGGACACCAGCACGAACAAGACGTACACGCTTGAGATCCCGCGCACGACGCTGGAGCACGTCGATACCGTGCTCGACCTCCTGCGCATGGGGCCGGAGCACGTCCAGCCCTCCGATGACGAAGACGCCACGACGCCAGCGACCGCCTAGCGCGCTACGATGAACCAGACGGCCAGCGGGGGAACGCCATCATGGCGTTCCCCCGCTGGCCGTCTGGCTCCGGTGGAGGTCAGGCGTCGGCGTCGTCAGCCGTCTCTTCGGGGGCGGGAACGGTGAACGAGGCGCGGTCAGCGTTCGGGTGTTCCCGCACGAGGCGGTCGATGCCATCCTGGAAGGTCGCGTCTTCGTCCCAGGGGAGCGGCTTGCGGGTGAACTGCTGGAACCGCATCCGGGCGCGGACCTCGGGGGTGTCGTCCAGGAAGGCGTTGATGTCCTTGATCTGGGTACGGTGCTGCACGATCGCCTTCCGTGCGACCTCGATGTAGTCCTCCGTATCGGCCCAGTGGGTGATCTGGTCGGCCGGTGTGCCCAGCCGGTTCAGCTCCTCATCCGACATCTCGGCGAACGCGCCGACCCGGCGCCGGAATTCCAGCATCACCTCGCGGGGCACGGCGGTGTGATAGAGCGCCTTCACCTGCCAGGGTTCGCCGAGCCCGGGCTGGTCATCCTGCGCGGCGCGGAGCACCGCCTCCGTCGCGACCGCTCCGATCCGGATGTGATCGGGGTGGCCGTAGACGCCGTCTGGCCCGAAGGTGATGACGGTGTCCGGCTTCAGGTCGCGAATCTGGAAGACGACGTGAGCGATCGCCTCCTCCATCGGCGCCTGCACGAGCGACCGCGGATCGTCGTTCTCCGGGGTGCCGTCCATGCCGGAATCCCGGTAGGGGAGCAGGCGCAGGGTGGTGAGCTGGACGGCGTCCATCGCGTTGCGAAGCTCGCGTTCGCGAACCGCGCCGAGGATCTCCGGTGTGCCGAGCGCGGGATCGCTGATCTCTCCGACCTCGCCGCGCGTGGCGCAGATGAGGCCCGTCGTGAGGCCGGCGTCATGGGCCCACGCGAGCGCGCCAGCGCTGCCGAACGACTCGTCGTCGGGATGGGCGAGAATCCACAGGATATCCATCGGGTACCTCCAGGTGAACGACCGGCAAGTCAGGCGACAGGCCCGCATGATGCCATCGGTTGTGCCAGCACGCCACCAATGGCCCGGCGATGTGGGCAGGAACGTTCAGGCAGGGTGAATGAACGGCACCAACGCCTGTTCCAGCGCGCGCTGGCGCGACCGTCCGGCGGCGTAGGCATCGCGGGTGGCCGGGTCGGGCGCATAGGCGCGGATGATCTCGTCGTGGGCGGCACGCAGCGCTGGCCGGGCGCCGATCGCTTCCAGCGCGCAGATCGCCGCGCCACGGGCCGATGCCTCCGCCTCGGCATCGAGGGCGTCGATGCGGTGGCCGAGCACGTCGGCCATGATCTGGAGCCAGAGCGGGGAGGCGAGCACCGCCGCCCCGTTCGCGTGGATCTCGTGGTCCTTGGCGACCACCCCGCGCAGGTCGTCGTAGATGGCCGCGAAGCGATAGGCCGTGGCCTCCAGGGTCGCCCGGAAGACCTCGGCGGGCGTCGTCGCGAGCTTGAGTCCGGTGATGGTGCCAGTCGCGGCATCGTCCCAGCTGGGGGAGCGCTCCCCGGCGAGGAAGGGCAGGACGGTGAGGCCGTGGCCATCGGGCGCGATGGCCCGCGCCTCCTCGGTGAGCTGGCCGAAGTCGCCGCCAGCGAAGCGATCGGCAATCCAGCCAGTCACGTTCCCGCCGTTGCTCAGGGCGCCGCCGAGGATGCGATGGGCGCGATCGAGGCGATAGACCCAGAGCTGTCCCGGGGGCGTGCGGCGGGCGACCAGCGCCTCGTCGGGCACGATGGTGCGCATCGCCCCGGAGGTGCCGACCGTGAGGGCGATCCGATCCGCGCCGACGCACCCGGCGCCGACGTTGGCCGCAGCGCCGTCCCCGATGGCCGCGAACCAGGGGATGTGGGCGAGGCTGGGCCATCGCTGGGCGTACTCCGGGAGGAGTGCCGGCAACGGTTCCGTACGGTCGACAATGGCCGGAAGCTGGCTGGGGCGAATCCCGGCGGCGTCCAGCATCGGCGGATACCAGGTCACCGAGTCGAGGCCGAGCAGCCCCGTCCCGGAGGCCATCGACACGGAGGTGGTCAGCTCCCCGGTCAGCCGTTGCTCGATATAGTCGGGCAACGAGACCCAGTGGGCCGTGCGCCCGAACCTCGCGGCGTCTTCCTGCTTCAGCCAGCGGAGCTTCGCGGGCCAGTAGCTCGAATGGATGCGGCAGCCGGTGGCGGCGATCGCCTCGGCGGCAGGGAACTCCGTCGCAAGGGGCGGGACGCAGGCGCCGGAACGCTTGTCGGCCCACATGAAGATCGGCGTCGTCGGCTCACCACGGTCATCGAGCCCGAGGAGGCCGTGCCAGAAGCAGGACATGCCGACCGCCGCCACGGCATCGATCCGATCCCCCAGCCGGGCGACCGTGCCGTCCACGCAACCGACCGTCAGGGCGAAGAGGTGCCCGGGATCGGCCTCGGAGGCGCCGAAGCGGTCCACCCGCAGCGTATGCCCGACCTGCGTCTCCGATCCTGCTACCTGACGACCATCTGTGTCATATGCGAGGCAGCGGACGGACGACGATCCGATGTCGATGGCGAGCGCGAGGGGAGTGCGGGCATCGGCGAGCGCAATATCGGGCATCGTGGCCTTTCCGGGGACGCGATGGGAGCGGAGGACCGGAACTAGCCGAACGTCCGACTCTGCGATTACGAATCGTATGCTACGCTCAGGTCCGTGAGGCCCGCGCTGGCGGGACGTTGCCGCAGGACGATGGAGCGAGGTCTGCACGTGAGTTTGGCACAGGCGGGGACAACCGTCACCATGCTGGCCGGGGGCGTTGGGGGGGCGAAGCTGGCGGAGGGATTCGCCCGGTTGCTGCCCGATCCCCGGCTGCGGGTGATCGTGAACACGGCGGACGACTTTCGCCTCTATGGCCTGGCCATCAGCCCCGACATCGATACCGTTACCTACACCCTGGCCGGAATCGCCAACCCCGTCCAGGGCTGGGGCATCGCCGGCGACACGCGCCAGACGCTGGACGCCATCGCCCGGCTCGGCGGCGAATCGTGGTTCCTGCTCGGCGACCAGGATTTCGGCACGCACATCCTGCGCACGCACCGCCTGGCGCAGGGAGAATCCCTGAGCACCATCACCGCTGATTTCGCTTCCGCGCTGGGGATCGGCCCGCATATCCTGCCGATGACCGATCAGCCCGTGGCGACGCTGCTGGAGACGCCGGAGGGGCGTCTCGACTTCCAGGACTACTTCGTGGCGCGACGGCAGTCCGACGACGTCCTGGGCGTCGCCTTCGCCGGAATCGAGGAGGCGCGGCCCGCGCCGGGCGTCCTCGATGCGCTTGCGGAAGCCGATGCGATCGTGATCGCGCCATCGAACCCGATCGTGAGCGTGGGCCCGATCCTCGCCGTGGACGGGATTCGCGACGCCCTCGCCAGCGCGAAGGGGGTCCGGATCGCGGTCAGCCCGATCGTCGGCGGCAAGGCGCTCAAGGGCCCTGCCGACCGGATGCTGGCGACGCTCGGCCACGAGGTCTCGTCGCTCGGAGTCGCACGGATCTACGCCGGGCTGATCGACATCCTGGTGATCGACAACGCCGATGCTGACCAGGCGGCCGCGATCGAGGCGCTGGGGATTCGCACGGTCGTCACGAACACGATCATGGGCGGTCCGGAGGATCGCGAACGCCTCGCGTCCGAACTGCTCGACGCCGCGTTTGCCGGAGCCCGGTCGTGAACCGACCGACCGCGGTCATTCCCTTGCGCGATGGCCGTCACGGCAAGTCACGCCTGGCGCCGGGGTTCGACGAGGGACGCCGGGCGGCGATGATCGCGACGATGGGCCGTCACGTTGCCGATGTTGCGCTGGCGTCACCGTCCGTGGGTGGCGTGCTCGTCGTGACGCGGGATGTGGCGTACGTTGAGGGGCTGCTCGCGGATCGCGACGTGACCGTGATCGCGCAGCCGGAGACGGTGCTCGGCCTGAACGGGGCGCTCTCGCTCGGGCGGACCTGGGCGATGGCCGATCCCGGGTCGAACGGGATGCTCGTCCTCCATGCCGACCTGCCGTTGCTGGCGGTGGAGGACATCGAGGAGATCGTCGACCAGGCGGCCTCGCCCGGGGACCTCGTGATCGCGGCGGATCGTCATCACGTCGGCACGAATGCCCTCCTGATGCGCTGGGAGCGTTCCGATCCTGCCACCATGCGGCGGGCCGACGCCTTCCGCTTCCGGTTCGGGGAAGACAGCTTCCGCGCCCACCTGGCGGAGGCGGCCAACGCCGGGTTCACGCCCGCGATCGTGCTCCAGCCGGGCACGGAACTTGACCTCGATACCCTGGGCGACTGGAACCTGCTGCCGGCGTACCTCCGGCGCTCCCTCGACCTCGCTCCACCCCCTCTCGACCGTCGCGCGACCCATGTCGCGACGCTGACGCTGTAGCACACCAAGGAGTCCGATACCCGTGGCCGCTTCCGTATCCAAACCGGTGCCTGAGGGGACGATCCAGATCCTGCCGGTCGCAGGCATCCCGGAGATCCGGCCTGGCGACGACCTTGGCGCCATCATCGGCGACGCCA
>Ga0182740_1002321_pt1 | contig 11788 bp, 8 predicted proteins | sample eDN5th37CKraftBY_FD_128872 | JGI IMG/M metagenome (GOLD analysis project Ga0182740, IMG submission 128872) | Enriched backyard soil microbial communities from Emeryville, California, USA - eDNA 5th pass 37_C Kraft BY (version 2) (version 2) | ecosystem: Environmental > Terrestrial > Soil >...
AACCACCAGCGCGTCGGCGACGGTGATCGCCTCCAGGAGCGCGGGGATATTCGTGCCATCGACGTCGACCAGGTCGGCATTCGCGGCGAGCTCTTCCCGGGCAGCCGGGTGGATGTTGTCGCTGATCACGATCAGCGGCCTCGCCGTGGCGCCCGGATCGCTGACCGGCTGCAATCCGGCGATTAGGGACCCCCGCCGTTCCACCTTCCTGCCAACCACGACCTCGAGCTGCGCGAGGATCTCGGGATAGCCGGTGACGGACCGGATGGACGGCTCGTCCGCGACATCGATGTGGTGCTGCGGGTCGATCAGGAAGCAGCGAACGCCGCCAGCCGCGTAGTTGCGCGCGTGGCGCTCGCTGTCCTCGATCGCGAAACCGCAGCCCTGTCGCCGGGCGAACGTCATCTTGTCGTCCGCAAAGATGACGTTGCAGGATGGAAAGCCGTGCGCCTTCAACCACGCGACGGTCATCGCCGCCGAACTCTCCGGCCGCGCGGTGAGGATCAGCGCGTTACCTTCGCCAAGCAGCTGGATGACGTCGGCGAGGAACTGCGCCGCGCCCTCCGCCGGGGCGAGGCGGGAGGCCGGGCCGTCGTCCGAGTAGACCCATTCCCGGACATCGAGCGGCACATTGAGGCCCGCCGAGTCGATGAAGGCCCGCTCCGGCAGGTCGATCCCGAAGTGGGCGTTGGCCGCGCGGGCGAGCGGGGCAGGATGCTCGGTGAGGACGCCGTCGAGGTCGATGGCGATGCGGGCAGCCGGACGAGACGACGCAGCGGCTGCCGGGGTGGTGGTGGAGGTCATGGACGCTGGGATCTCCGGATCTGGTGATGCACGCGGTCACGCCGGGTCGCTCCACGGGGGGAACGGGCGCAGGAAGCCGTCGCGCCGGGCACATGGCGCCGAACGCACGGGCGACGCTGACCGTGTCGAGAGTACGGTCAGTGTAGCGCGGAGTCCTCGCCGCCTGCGACCCGCCGGGGCGTGGACGAACCCCCGCTTCTCTGCGATAACGTCCCCAACGAGTCACGCCGAATCACGCGAAAGGACGCGCTGGTGTCTTCCGAAACCCCAACCACTTCCCCTGAAACCGGCCTGGCGTATTACCAGGATCGCATCGAGCAGGCCCAGAAGCTCATCGCCGATGCCGGCATCGACTGGCTCCTGGTCGGGCCATCCGCCGACCTGATCTACCTCTCCGACTACGACGCGCACGGCAGCGAGCGCCTGAACCTGCTGATGATCCCCGCCGAGGGCAGCCCCTCGCTCGTCGTGCCGACGCTCGAATCGTTCCTCGTCGGCAAGGCCGGCGAACTCGCCGCGATCCATCCCTGGAACGACGGAGAGAACCCCATCGACCTCGTGAAGACGATCATCGGGGACCAGCCGGGCAAGAAGATCGCGGTCGGCAATCATCTCTGGAGCGCCTTCCTGCTGCGCATCCAGAACGCCCTGCCCGGCAACTCCTGGGAGGAAGCGGTGCCGATCCTGCGCTCCATGCGCATGAACAAGGACGAGATCGAGGAGAACAAGCTCTTCGAGGCCGCCCGCCGCACCGACGAGGCGTGGGAAGAGTTCCTGACCTCGGGTCCGATCTCGGGCTTCACGGAGACCGAGGCGATGGCGCGGCTGGCGGGCCTGACCGAGAAGCGCGGCGTCAAGAACGTCTGGGGCATCTGCGCCAGCGGCCCGAACTCCGCCTCCCCGCACCATCACACCGGCGACCGCGTGATCCAGACGGGCGATGCCGTCATCTTCGACTGGGGCGGCCAGTACGAACACTACTTCTCCGACGTGACCCGAACCACCTTCGTCGGTGAGCCGACGGAGGAATTCGTCCGCGTCTACGACATCGTCCGCGCGGCCAACCAGGCGACCCTCGAGGCCGTGAAGCCGGGCGTCTCCCTCCAGGAGCTCGACCGCGCGGCACGGAACGTCATCACCGATGCCGGCTACGGCCCCGCCTTCCTGCACCGGGTCGGTCACGGTCTGGGCATGGAGGTCCACGAGGAGCCGTACCTCGTCGAAGGCAACGAGCTCCCGCTCGAAGTCGGCATGGTCTTCAGCGACGAGCCGGGCATCTACCTGGAGGGCAAGTTCGGCGTCCGCATCGAGGACAGCGTGATCTGCACGCCCGAGGGAGGCAAGCGCCTGAACGAGGCGACACGCGACCTCGTCCCGATGAGCTAGGGCGCGCCGAAACATGGCCGCGTTGGGCATGGCGACCGTCACGATCTACTTCGAGGAGACTTTCTCGCTGAAGGACAAGCGGCGGGAAGTGAAGTCGGTCGTCCATCGCGTGCAGGCCAGGTTCAACTGCGCCATCGCGGAGGTCGCCGACCTCGACGATCTCCGCGTCGCGACGCTCGGGGTGGCGGTGCTCTCGACCGCCGCACCCCACGCGGACCAGATGTTGCAGACGATTGTCGCGTTCATCGAGGCGTCGCTCGACATCGGTGTGGTGGGCGAGATCTCCACCGCGATCGACCCCTTCGACGCCTGATCGTTCCCTCGGCCAACCAGCCACGCACGGAAGAGCGGCTCCCGTTGCGGGAGCCGCTCTCTCATGGACGATACGCCTACCTGAACCCTATCCGACTGGTGTTCCGAGCGTCGGACCCTGCACCGGCGTCTCCTCTGCGGCGGGCGATGCCGCAGGCGAGGCGCCCGCGGCTGGGGTCGCCACATCGCTCGGCACCTGGACGTCCAGCGTGAACCAGATCACCCGGCTGGTCCCGCCGTCCGCGACGTAGATCGTGCCGTTCGACGCGACCGTGATGCCCACGGGCTGTGAGAGCTGCTGGCCGCCATTCCCCTCGTAGAGCACGTTACCCGTGTTCGGGTCGAACACCGAGATCGCGGCCGCCGAGGGATTGGTCGCGTAGAGCAGGCCGTTCGGGCCGAAGGCGAGGTAGTTGATCTGCTCCGCCTCACCCTGCCAGCTCGCGACCGGCATCACGCGGACGAAGTCCCCGTTCTTCGAGAAGACCGAGATGCGTGCGTTCGCCGAGTCCGCGACGTAGACGTTGCCATCCGGACCGATCGCGATGCCGGTCGGCTCCAGGAGCTTGCCCGGCTCGCTCCCCGTGCCGCCGAATGCGCGCAGGAAGGTGCCATCCGAGGCGAAGACCTGGACGCGCTCGTTGCCCGTGTCCGTGATGTAGATCTCGCCATTGTCCACGGCCACGCCGCGCGGCCCATAGAAGCGGCCGGTATCGACATTCGGGTCCGGCGAGTCCATCGTATCGGTCTGGACGCCGCGCTGACCCAGTTCGCGCACCATCGTGCCCTGCGGATCGAAGACCACCACGCGGTGGTTCCAGGTGTCCGCGACGTAGATCAACCCATTCTGGTCGACCGTGACGCCCTGCGGCCCCTGCCCGAACGCCGTCGCAAACTGACCGGCCTGGTCGGTGGAGCCATCCCAGGCGCCGATGAACTTGCCGTCGATGCCGTAGCGCTGGAGGCGGAGGTTGCCGCTGTCCACGACGTAGATCGTCTGGCCGTCCGGGGAGAGGGCAATGCCGGTGGGATCGTTCAGCTGCCCGAGACCGGAACCGGGTCCGACATCGTCCGTCAGGTTGAACGGCCCGAGGTTGGGGTTCATCTGGTTGGCGAGCCGGAACGTGTACCCGACGGAATGCTGGACCGGCACCGGATCGGTCTCGATGTCGCGGAAGAGCAGGAAGCGGATGCCCTGGTACCACTCGCCGGGGTTGACGACGTGCGACATGATCGTCCCGAAGTTCATCTCCTCGTAGGACGATGGCACGCGGTTGATCGCGTTGCGGGTCTGGACGACGAACCCGGCCTCGTCCATGCCCTCGGAACTCGGCGCGATCACCATGTCGGAGCCGCTCCACCCGGCCGGGGAGACCACCTGGAGCTGGTAGAAGTCGCGGAAGTACCAGACGTAGGGATATTCGACCGACGGATCGACCGAGATCTTGAGGCTGTAGCTGCCGGTGTTGTCGACCGCCGAGGGGGTATTCAGCCCCATGTCGCGCGACAGCCGCAGCGTCTGGTTGACGAACGACTTGAGGCCCGTGGTGGCGGTGTCGGGCGCGGCCGGCTCCAGGCCCGAGTTGGCCCGGTTGAAGGCCAGCGACGTGCTGGCGCCGATCGTGTAGATGCCGAAGAGGACGAAGACGACCAGCAGGGCGGACCACCCCGCGGCCCGGCGCGTCGGACGGTTCTCGGGGTTACCAGCGATCACGTACGCGAGCGGCGCCACGACCACCAGCAGGATGAAGAGCACCGGCAGCGCCGTCGCCATGAAGCCCTTGTTGACGTTGATCGGATCGTTCGACCGCGCGATCAGCACCAGCACGGCGATGATGCCGATCAGGATGCCCGTCATCGCGAGGGGCAGCACACCCGCGACGCTCGTCAGGAGGCGGTTGCGCGCGACCCGCTCGAAGAGACGCCCGAGGCCATAACCGCCGAGCAGGACCAGCGGCAGCGTCACGATCGAGAGCTGCTCCGGCGTGCGTCCGGAGGCGAGGCTCTGCAGGACCAGCGCGGCCAGGAACCAGCCGATGAAGATACTCGGCTGGAGGCGCGTCTTCGGGTCGATCTCGTCGCCTTCCCCGCTGCTGGAGGCGACCGCCACGATGGAGAAGATGACGGCCAGCAGCTCGTAGAGCAGGGCGGCGTAGAGGAAGAACTGGACGGGCGTGGTGGAGGACCGGGTGAGCATCAGGCTGCCCCAGTCGGAGAAGGTCTTCGCCACGCCGGTGATGGCCGCGACATCGGAGAAGACGCGCGTGAAGACCGTGACCGTCACCGCGAAGAAGGCGAGCCCAGCGACGGCCAGCGCCTGCGGATCGCGCACGAGCGACTTCAGCGACGCCGGAGCGACGCTGTCATGCCCATCGCTGAACGAGGCAACGGCCAGCCCGATCGCCAGGGCGATCAGCGCGGTGATCCCGTTCGGGCCACTCGCGAAGGTGATGGCGATGCCGAGGCCTGCCAGCGCGGCCCAGCCGGTGCGCGAGGTCGGTGTCGCGCCGCTGCCGAAACGCAGCAGTGCGACCAGGGTCAGGACGATCCCGAACATGACTCCGGCGATCGGGTCCGACGTGCGCGAGGCATAGACGAGCGTTGGCGATACCGCCGCGAGGAGCATCATCCCGGTCAGCACATAGCGCGAGACGAACGGGCGCAGGCCTAGCAGCAGCGCCACGGTACCGATGCCCAGCAGCGCCGGCCCCACGCGGGAGATTGCGTCGGTGACGCCGAAGAGGAAGTAGCTCAACGCCTGGATGACGAGGATGAACGGGGACGTATCGGAGACCGCCTGCCCGTTCGGCATCGGCTTGCCGGTGTAGAGGATCCAGGACTGGTAGGCCCACTTCGCCTCGCCCGCGTTGAGCGCGTAGCCGTTGAGCTGGATCAACCGGAAGGCGATCGCCAGCAGCAGTGCGAAGGCCGCGCCCAGCCACAGCCAGCGCGGCGTCGCCAGCGGCGGACGCGGTTCACGCGGGGCTTCCGCCCTGGCCGCGCGCGCCTTGCGTTCCGGCACCTCGGCGTTGGCTTCCTGATCGATCTGGTCCGCGTCCGGTACGGTCAAGGGGACCTCCTGGGCTGATGAGGCGGCGTTCGGGTGATCGGTTGATCCGGCGAGCGTGGGATCGTCGTCTCTGTGCATGGTGGTTCGCGCTACTTCCCGTATCGAACGTCGTTGTAGTACGGCAGGAGGTCGTTGCGGATGTAGATCTTGAACATGTAGCCGTTCGTGCCGTCCGGCATCTCACGGAACATCAGCAGCCGGAAGGCGCGTTGCTGGCCCTCGGGCGTGCCTAGGGTCTCCATGCTGCTGACCACGGATTCGAAGATCGCGACGATCCCGTGCGGCTGGGTGAGCGAGGTCCACGCCGAGCGTCCCACCGGGATCTCGGGGGCGATCGCGAAGTTGCGATAGATCGACTGCTCCGGTTCGTGCCAGCGCAGGACGTACCACTGCGAGGTATAGCCGTCGATCTCGGAACCCTGGAGGCAACCAGCGCCGCCGTTCGGCACCGTGATGATGACGGGAGTGCCGTTCGCGCCGCCGTTGCTGGCCGGGTCGGAGGTCATGAACGCATTCGGCAGGTTCCGCAGGTACCAGTTCAGCGGCCACTGCACGCACCCGGAGTCGTAGGCAACGGACATCGAGCGGTCGCCGTAGATCAGCTCGGACATCTCCTGCAGGTCGTGCGTCATCTGCGTAGTGTCGGGGCTGGTCGTGTTGTAGATCATCGTGTCCCGCGCCACATCGCCGTCGAGGAAGGCGAGCCGGAATCCGGCGTGGACCTGGAACAGCGACATCACCACCAGCATCGCCACGAGTGTCGCGTAGGCGGTGGCGCGCCGGCCCAGCAGGAAGATGCCCGCCGCCACCAGGCCGATCGCGACCAGCGGCGGGATCGCCATCGTCCACCAGTCATGCGCCGCCCAGCTCGGGATCGTGCGCACCCAGACGCCGTTCTGGTTCTTCGTCCAGACGCCGGCAGTCAGCCGGGACGCCAGGAGGAACCAGCCGCCGGAGAGCACGATCAGCGTCACCGTGAGGGTCGTCGCCCAGCCGTAAGTGGACATGATCGCCAGCGGACGCGGCCTGAACGAAGCCCACCAGCTGCCGAAGCCTTCCACCACCTCCTGCACCAGCAGCGCTCCCAGCAGGATCGCCGGCAGCGTGAAGTGGATGATCAGCCACGGCATCTTCTCGCCCGCCCAGCTGAGCACGAGGAAGAGGAAGACGAACCACCAAGCCATGAAGGCCCAGATCAGCTGCTTCTGGTGCGTCTTGCCGGTCAGCGGGATCGAGAGGGTCCGGATGGTGACGAGGACGAGGCTGCCCAGGCCGAGGAAGATCGCCAGCCACTCGTATTGCACGGATTCGGTGATGAAGTAGAACCACGGCTGCTCGCCCCGCTGCACCCCTTGCTGGCCCAGCCAGTAGAGCAGCGTGCCGTCCGGCGCGTAGGTCATCGTCGCCAGGCCGTGCATGTTCGTGAAGAGCGTGGTGAACAACGCCACCGCGATGAAGACGCCGGTGCCCGCCCCGATCAGCAACCCGGTGCGGTCCCGCAACGCGGCCAGCAGGCCGTACTCGACCGTGCCCGGATTGGTTCCCCCGAGAATCGCCTCCAGGTAGCCGACCTTGCGGGCGTCCTTCGCGTAGTGGCGGCGCAGGATGACGACGCTGGCGACCACGGACGCCGCGAGGATGAAGAGCACGCTGAGCGTGAACGGATTGAAGAGCAGGTGCTCGTAGAAGTGCGCCGTCTCCGACTGCGAAGCGTTCTCCCACGGGATCGCCGGGAAGGGCGCCCAGTTCATCGACTTGTGGAGGAACGCAACGAACGCCAGCGCCACGAAGGCGCCGATATGGACCGGCACGAGCGGCCGGAAGCGTCCCCAGACGAGTGCGCCCCACAGCACCATCACGAACCCGAGCAGGATGGCGTAGACGATCTCATGGTTCGAGAAGAGGAAGGCGACGCTGACGAAGGCCGTGATCATCCAGCGGCGCTGGGGCCGATCCAGGTAGCGGAAGATCGCGATGACGAGCAGGAGGCTGCCCAGCGCGGTGTAGGGATCGTGGCGGATGTAGCGGGTGTAGTAGAGGAAACTCGGCGAGATCAGGAGCATGAAGCCGGCGGCGAGCGCCCCCCACGGCCCGAGGAAGCGCCGTCCCCGCAGGAGCCAGGGCAGGGCGACGATCGCGACACCGGTAAGGGCCGGGGCGAAGCGGCTGGTCGCGTCCGAGGCCCCGAACATCAGGTAGACGAGGGCGTTCATGTGGAAGAGGAACGGCCCGTGCATCAGGGGGTGGTGGATGTAGGGCTGCGAGCCGTTGGAGAAGACCCACGAGTAGTAGGCGTGGAGGCTCTCGTCGTGGTGGAGCGCCCGGTAGCCCAGGTCCCAGAAGCGGGTCAGCGCCGCCGCCAGGATCAGCACGATCCAGAGGAACGTCTCCAGGGACAGCGTCAGGCTGGTGGTGCGCTGGACGGCAGCCGTGAACCGGTCGCCAAGGGAAAGCGGGATGCCGGATGCGAGGGTGCCGGCCGGAACGGTGGAGGCCGATGCCGACGAGGGGGATTGCTGCTGGCGCCGTGCCGTCGCCGGTGTCGAGTCGTCGAAACCCTCGGGGGTGCGTTGCGTCACTCGCTCTTCTCCGGACACACCCGAACCGCCGCACAGCGCAGGGGATGGGGTGAGCGTGATGATGGTCGTGGCTGTGGCCCGCGCGTCGCCTCAATCGTGGCATCGGAACGCACAGATCGCGGGCACGGGGACAGGCAAATCGGCATTGGCGCCTCCCCCGGAATCCGAAGATAGGATAATACGCCAAGGATGGATCGCGTGGAGCGGCGAATCCGGCGCTCCGCCCGGCCGGACGGCGTAGAATACCCTTCGCCCGCGTGGGCGTCCCGCGCGACCCGTACATCTGGAAACGACGGACAGACGAGGAGAGTTACGGATGGCTGATTCCCAGCTCGACGAACAGATCCAGCTCGCGCGCGAGATCGGCGACGAGCTCACCGATGCCTTCATCGCCTTCATTCGCGGTGATGTCGCCTTCGATGACCTCACCTTCGGGGTCTACGACGCCCTGAGCGACCTGCACGTCATCGCCAGCGGTGAGTACGAGCTGGAGGATGTCGTCGCGGAGGACGAGGACGAAGGGGACGAATCGTCGTCCGCCGAGAGCGACGATGTGACCTACGACGAGGACGAGGCGACGGAGGAGCAGGAAGAACTGTCGCAGGAACCGGCTTCCTGATCGCGATGACCGGCTCCTCGCTTCCTGACCATGATGCGGTCACCCGGGTTGGCGCCCGATGAGCGCGAACCCGCAGACCCATCGCCGAACGCAGCACCGGTTCCGGAACGCGGTCATCGCCCTGGCGGTCCTCGTCGCCGTCATCGGCATCCCGATGATGGTGCTGAGCGAACAACGCCTGGAACTGGGCTATCGCCTCGGCATCGTGCCCGGCGGCGACGTGCAGCAGGTCGCGAGCGCGGACGATGGGCAGATCCTGATCGTCGTCCCGTTCCGCGACCCCGGCGATGCGTATGGCTCCGCCTACCGGCAGCGCGCGCAGTATCTCGCGCGCCCGTCATCCACCGGCATGACGCTCGATGACCTCTCCACCGGCGCGACGATCGAGATCCCGCTGACGGACATCGACTTCATCGCCGCGAACGACGATGGCAGCACCATCCTGATCCGCCAGGGGTCCACGCCAGCGACTGCGAAATCCGTCGTGATCGACGTGGCGACGAACGCCGCCACCGAGCTTCCCCAGGGGACGATGTCGCCCGACCTGCCGGGGGACTGGACGACCCCGGTCTGGGCGAAGGTGGGCACCCAGTGCGGCATGCGCTCGGTGACGAGCCGCTACGTCGCCTGCTTCCCCGATCCCACCCTGGCGACCTACCTCTTCGGCGACTGGCAGCTCGATCTCCAGCTCTACGGCGACTATCGCGTCTCGAAGCCGCTCTTCCGGGGCATGGGGTTCGTGCCCAGCCTCGGCTGGACGAACGACGACCAGACGATCTGGTTCCAGAACGAACGTGGCATCTGGAAGATCGATCTCGGCCCGAATCCGCTGGACCTCACGGCAACCCCTGCCGCCTGAACCCCGCCATCGGCGAGCCGCCCATACCCGCGCCATCCCGATTGGACCCATTGACGGCGGCCCAATCGGAGTTTGTGTGTTTTTTCACGAGAGATCCCCACATCCCGTGCAAACGGGTGTAGGATGGATGTAGGGGGAGGGCGAACTTCCGACCCTCCCGTTCCAGATGCGAGCTGTCCGAGTTCGCCCAGCCGTGCCCAGCTCCGTCCTTCAGGATCGCAATCCATCCGTTCCAGTCTTCCAGGTTCGCCGCATGAACATCATCCCCACCACCATCATCCTGCTTGCCACCCTCGTCCATATCGCACGCTACTTCCGGCCCTTCGCGAATACGCTGGAAGGGGAGCCCTTCCTCGTGCGGCCGGTGCCGCTGATCGCGCGCCTCCGCATGCACATCGTCCCGGCCGTGGTCGGTACCGCGGTTGCGCTGCTCCTCGCCCGCTTCGCCCAGGCGCCGGACTGGACGGTCGCCGTGCCGTTCGCCGCCTACGCCCTGCTGGTCGCGATGCCGATCTCCTACACGCTGACCTCGGAGGGCGTGAGGCTCGGGCGCGGCTCCTTCCGTCGCTGGACCGAGTTCGCCGGAGCGATCCGCTATCGCGGCGGAGCCAAGCTCCAGGGCGCGAACGGGCGGCGCGGGATGCGCATCTGGCTCGGCGGCGGGCGCGGCGACGACGAGTTCCTGCTCGTGATGCGTCTCGCGATCCGCGATGCCTACAAGGGCGGTGACGCCGCGCGGGTGATCCCTTTCGCGCCTGAGAAGCGTCCTGCCGACGACACGTCCGGCTACCAGATCCCGGCGTGACCACCCCCGCCGGAACGAGCAACGCCTCCAGTCTGCGTGACTGGAGGCGTTGCTCGTTCCGATCGCCGGACCAGGATCAGACCAGGACCTCGTCGATCAACCAGTGTCCATCGACGTGCTCCAGCACCAGCCGGTCCGCCCAGACCTCGTCGCCAGCCGCCAGGGTGATGGAGATCACCACCCGCCCATCGGCGGTCTGGCCATCGATCGCGAAGCCCTGCACCGCGTAAGTGGTCGCCGGACCGTTCGGGGTTCCGTCCAGCGATTGCTCGAAGGCGGGGAGGTAGGCCGTCGCCGGATCGCCAAACGTCCTGGCAAGGTAGTCCGTCGTGAAGACCGCCCAGGTCAGCTTCGGTTCGCCAGCGTTCAGGCAGGCCAGGATATCGGCCACCCCCGCGCGGACGGAGGCGTCCGTCTCGGCATCGACCGGGGTCACTGCCGCCGGGTCGACCGGCTGGGGTGTGGCGAGGAAGCTGGTGGCGGGGGTGCCGCCGAACAGTGGCAGCGTGAGCGGCGCGATCGTGCAGGATGCCGCCGGGGCGATGGCCTCGGGCGTCGCCTGGCTGGCCGAACTGAGCCCTCCGCCCAGCATCGCCACGACGCACGTCGCGCCGATTGCCATCGCGCGGCCCACGGATCTTGCTCGCTGGTCTCGATCGACGAACGCACGCACGCACGCTCTCCTTCCGGGTTCGGGTAGCAGGTCACAGCCCCTCCGCTGGGCTGCCGTTCGAGGTGATGCTACCCTACCGTCGAGTCCACGTCGCGTCCCTGCGCGACGGTGGGCTCGAAAACGCCACCATCCCCAGCCCGCCACCGAGGCAAACCATGAACGATGCCATCGCCGCCATGCGCCAGTCCTACGAGCGAGCAGAACTCGGCGATCGCGCCGTCGATACCGATCCGTTCGTTCAGTTCGGACACTGGTTCGAGGATGCCCGCGCCTCGTCCGCGATCGAGGCGAACGCGATGATCGTCTCCACCGTGGACGCCAACGGCAGGCCATCGGCCCGAACCGTCCTGCTGAAGGGATTCGACCCGGACGGGTTCGTCTTCTACACGAACTACGAAAGCCGGAAAGGGCGGGAACTGGCCGCCAACCCCCATGTGGCCCTCACGTTCTACTGGGCGGCCCTGGAGCGGCAGGTCCGCATCGAGGGCAGGGCCGAGCAGGTCTCCCCGGAGCTCTCCGATGCCTATTTCGCGTCACGACCGCCGGGAAGCCAGGTCGGATCGATCGCCTCGCCCCAGAGCGCGGAGATCCCGGACCGCGCCTGGCTGGAAGCGCGTGTCGCCTCCATCGCGCGCGAGGTGGACGCGGGCGCGTCCCTGGAGCGTCCGAGCACCTGGGGAG
>Ga0182740_1002322_pt1 | contig 11766 bp, 10 predicted proteins | sample eDN5th37CKraftBY_FD_128872 | JGI IMG/M metagenome (GOLD analysis project Ga0182740, IMG submission 128872) | Enriched backyard soil microbial communities from Emeryville, California, USA - eDNA 5th pass 37_C Kraft BY (version 2) (version 2) | ecosystem: Environmental > Terrestrial > Soil >...
AATACCTATCCGCGCTCGCTGTTCATTCCCGAGGGTACCGGCAAGATCACGCTCGAAATTCTTTCGGCGCATGCCGAGAAGATCGGCGTGCGCGTTTTGAGTGGACTGAAGGTCGTCGATTTCCTGAACGACGGCGGTGAAATCGCCGGCGCGCTGTTGTGGGATCGCCGCGAGCGGCAATTCTCGGCGATTGCCGCGCGCGCCGTGGTGCTGGCGATGGGCGGCATCGGCCGCATCTATAGCGACAGCACGTATCCGGCCGATGTCGGCAGCGATTCCTACGGGCTCGCGCTCAAGCACGGCGCGCGGCTGATCGACATGGAATTCGTCCAGTTCGAGCCGGTGGTGACGGTCTGGCCCGAGGGTTGCCGCGGCATGGAGATGCCGACGGCCATGCTCGGCGACGGCGCGCATCTCAGGAATGCCAAGGGCGAGCGCTTCATGTTCCGCTACAACCCGGAGCATGGCGAGAAGCAGATCGAAAAAGCCAAGATGGCGCTCTGCATCCAGACCGAGATCGACGAAGGCCGCGGCCTGCCGGACGGCACGGTGCTGTTCGATGCCACCGTGCTGCCGCCCGAGCGGCTGGAGAGCTACAAGACGCACGTCCGCCGCCTGCGTAACGCGGGCGTCGATCCGCTGACGACACCGCCGCATGTGCGGCCGGCTTCGCACAGCCAGATGGGCGGCGTCCTGATCGACGATACCGGCTGGACGGGCGTGCCGGGTTTATATGCGGGCGGCGAGAGCGCCGGCGGCGTGCACGGCGCGAGCCGCCTTGCCGGCAATGGCTGCGCCGATACGCTGGTGTTCGGTGCGCTCGCCGGGCGCGGCGCGGCCAAAGGCATGTTGCCCGCGCGCAATCGCGACTGGGACGCGATCATCGGGAATTCGGTCGCGGCGATCCGCGCTTATGACGGCCGCAAGGGCGCGGCGCGCGCATCCGAGCTTAAGGATCATGTGCGTGACATCATGTTGCGCTCGGCCGGTCTTTGGCGGCGCGAAGAAGGGCTGATGCAAGGCCGCGACCGGCTGCGCGAACTCGTGCGCCTGACCGCATCGGATATTGCGACGAGCGGCATCGAGCAGGCGATCGAAGCATGCGAGCTCGACCACATGCTCGCGACGGCGCAGATGATCGTCGAAGCTTCGCTTCTGCGCACCGAAAGCCGCGGCGCGCATCAGCGCCGCGATTTCCCCAAGCAGGACGACGCCCATTGGCTGAAGCACATCGGTTTCCGCACCGACGGCGGCGGTGGGCTGCTGCGCGAAGACGTCCCCATTCAATAAGCAGGTGCATTCATGGCCCAACGCAAGCCACTCTCCGGAATCAAAGTCCTCGATTTCACCCGCCTGTTCGCCGGGCCGTTCTGCACCATGCTGCTCGGCGATCTCGGCGCCGATGTCGTGAAAGTCGAAGCGCCCGAAGGCGATCCGATCCGCTATCAGGGTCCGCCGTTCTACAAGAACCACGCCTTCAGTTTTCTCGCCGCCAACCGCAACAAGCGCTCCATCGTCATCGACATGCGCAGTGCAGAGGGCAAGGCGCTCGCACTTGAGCTTGCGCAGAAGGCCGACGTGATCGTCGAGAATTTCCGCCCCGGGGTCATGCAGCGCATGGGTCTGGGTTATGAAGCGCTTGCGGCGAAGAACCCGCGGCTGATTTTCGTCTCGATGTCCGGCTTCGGCGCGAGCGGGCCCTATAGCGAAAAGGGCGCATTCGACCTCACCATTCAGGCGGAGGGCGGCTATATGAGCATCACCGGCGAGCGCAACGGCACGCCGATCAAGCTCGGCACATCCGCCTTCGATCTCGTTTGCGGCCAATATGCCATGAGCGCCATCACCACGGCGCTGTTCGATCGCGAGCGCACCGGCAAGGGACAGCTCATCGAAACCAGTTTGTTCGAGGGCGAAATCACCTATCTCATGGATGCCGGCATGCAATATCTCACGACCGGCGAGAGCAAGGGCAAGTGGGGCTCGGAGCACGCGCAGCTTGTGCCCTATAAGGCGTTTCAGGCCGCCGACGGCTGGGTGGTCATCGGCGCGGGCGTACAGAATTTGTTCGAGCGCTTTTTGCAGGTCATCGGCCGCACGGATCTCCTGACCGACCCGCGCTTTGCCGATGTGAAAGCGCGTGTCGCCAACCGCGACGAAGTGCATAAAATTCTCGATGCCGAAGTGCGCCGCTTCAAGGTCGCGGAAATCGTCGAGAAGCTCGATGCCGCCAAAGTGCCTTGCTCGCCCATCAACAACATGGAGCAAGTATTCACGCATCCGCAGGCGCTTCATCGCGGCATGGTGCAGAAGGTCAAGCACGCCGATTACGGCGAGTTGAACGTCATCGGTCCTGCCGTGAAATATGGCGGCTTCGACATTGCGGCCGGCTGGAGTGCGCCGCCGCTGCTCGGCGAGCACAACGACGCCGTCAAAAAGGACTGGTTGGGCTAGGCCATGGATTTCGCACTCTCCGACGATCAACGGATGCTGCTCGGCGAATGGCGCAAGGCGATCGACCGCGACATCGCGCCGGTCACCAAGCAGCATCTCGACAGCTTCATCCCGAAGGAAACCGCGAGCGCGCTTCTGAAGAAAACCGGCGAATTCGGCATCGGCAACGGCTGGGTGCCGGAAGAGGGCGGCGGCCTCGGCCTCGATTTTCTGACGAGCGGGCTTTTGTACGAGGAACTCTCCCGCACCTCTCCCGATCTTGCGGGTCTTGCTTTCGTTGCCGAAGGCGCGGCGCTGAAGCTGTTCCGCACCGGATCGGAAGAAATGAAGGCGCGCTACTTGCCGGGGTTGCTCTCCGGCGATCTCATCGGATGCTCGGCCATCAGCGAGCCGGGCATCGGGTCGAGCGTGCGCGAAATGCGCACCAAGGCCGTGCGCGACGGCAAGAACTACCGCATTTCCGGCGAGAAACTCTGGATCTCGAATGCCAGCATCGCCGATCTCACCATCCTGGTGGCGAAGACCGACGAGCAGGAATTCACGATGTTCCTGGTCGATCGCAAGGAGCACGGCTTCAAGACGGCGGAGGTTTCGAAGCTCGGTCTCAACGGCTGGTCGCTGGGTCAGATCAGCCTGGAAGATGTCGTCGTGCCCGAAACGAATATTCTTGGCGGCCTCGGCGGCGGCTTGCGCGAGACGATGAAGGGCTTCGAGCGTTCGCGCTGCTTTATTTCGACGCTCGCGCTCGGCATCGCGCAGGCCTCGCTCGACGAAAGCCTGAAATACGTCAAGGAGCGCCACGCCTTTGGCAAACCGATCGGCGGGCACCAACTCGTGCAGGGCCTGCTTGCCGAGATGGTCAGCGACATCGACGCTTCGCGTTTGCTGCTGTATCGCGCGCTGTGGATGCTCTCCTCAGGCAACCGCTGCACCCAGGAAGCCGCGGTGGCGAAATCGTTCGTGACCGAAGCGGCGCAGCGCGTGACATCGAGGGCGATCCAGATTCACGGTGCCTTCGGCGTCAGCAAGGAATTTCCGCTGGAGCGGCATTTTCGCAATGCGCGCATGCTGACGCTTCCCGACGGCACCACGCAGATCAATCACCTGATTATCGGCCGCAGCCTGACCGGGATTGACGCGTTCAAGTAATTCGTCCGGCGGGCTATCCGGCCTGAAAGTCCTCGAGCGACACAACAGGTCGCTGCCGCTTTCGCCGTCGCCGGCTTGCTTGCTTTTTGGCTGCGCCTGACACGCGGAAAACGAAAAACGCGCAGGAATTAGCTATCCTGGCTCCTGCACGTTTGTTCTTCTGCCTGTTTCGTCCGTGAAAGCCGTCTCACTCTTATTAAGCTTCCGCCTCGGCGTTCACTGTGGTCTCGGCGATCTCCGTCAGCCTCTCGTCGGTTTGCTTTTCTTCTGCCAGCGTTTCGCCGAGCAGGGAGGCCGCATCGCTGTGGCCAAGCTCCTCGGCCCAGGTTCGCAGCGTGCCGTAGCGTGAAATTTCGTAGTGTTCCACGGCCTGTGCGGCTGCAAGCAAGCCGGCATCGAGCGCCGGGGACTTCTTGTACTCTTTCATGATCTCGGCGCCTTCATCGGTAATGCCGTTGATCGCGTCGCAGGTCTTGCCCTTGGGCTTTTCGCCGATGATCTTGAAAACCTGATCGAGGCGCTTGACGTGCCCGTGGGTCTGCTCCTCGTGCTCTTCGAATGCCTTCTTGAGCTCGGGAGATTGAGCCGCCTTGGCCATTTTCGGCAGTGTTTTCAGGATTTTGTTTTCAGCGAAATAGATGTCTTTCAATGTGTCGTGGAACAGATCTTTGAGAATCTTCGCCCGCTTCGCCATTGCTGCCTCGCACCCGTGTAAAAATGAACTGCAGCCATAAATCGCTGGATGAAGGTTTGTTCCTTCGATCCTGACAAATTTGGCCGGGGGGCAGCCGCGACAGTGCTCCGCTTCCTTGCGGATGCTTTTATTGAATGAATGCGGCTCCTGTCCGCATGCGGCACGGCATTATTTTGCGCTGCCGAAATTTCACATCTTCCAACGAGCGCGTAGGAGCCGCAGCACGGCTGCGCCCGCCCGTTCGCGAGTCGCACACAAGCGGGGCGTAAGCCGAAGGACTACAAATAATACTATTAGACATTTTGTGTCCTCTAGATTTAAAATTCCCCGATCAAGCGAAACCGTGTGTGGGGAAACGGGATGGGCATTTCGCGCCGTACAGCCGAGCTGGCTGTTGCCATCGGCATTTTTATTATCGGGATCGCGATCATCGGTGACAGCATTCATCTTGGCATCGGCTGGTCGAACAACAGTCCGGAGCCGGGTTATTTTCCCGTCCGCGTCGGCGGAATTCTGGCGCTCGCCAGCATCGGCATCGCCATCCAGGCCTTGCTCGATAAATCGCCGGCATCCTTGCAGGAGTTCGTGAGCTGGCAGCGCTTCCGGCTGGTGCTCGCCGTATTCGTTCCGACCGTAGCCTATGTCGTGGTGATGATGCTGGCCGGCATCTACGTTTCCTCGGCCTTGTTCATCGCGGCCTTTATGGCCGTTTCGCGAAAATTCAATTGGTTCGTCATCCTGACGATCAGCGTGGGCAGCATGCTGGTCGTGTTCTGGCTGTTTGAGATCGAGTTTCTCGTGCCCCTCCCGAAAGGGCCGCTCGAAACGTGGCTGGGTTACTGAGGCGGCGAGGGGAGCCCGATGGATCAAGTTGTTTCGTTGTTACAAGGCTTTGGCGTCGTACTGAGCGTCTATCATCTGTGGCTGATGCTGCTCGGCATCATGCTCGGCATTCTGGTCGGCGTGTTGCCGGGCCTCGGCGGCCCGAATGGCGTCGCAATTCTCCTGCCGCTTACATTCACGATGCCGCCGACCTCGGCGATCATCATGTTGTCCTGCATTTACTGGGGCGCGTTGTTCGGCGGCGCGATCACTTCGATTCTTTTCAATATTCCGGGCGAGCCGTCATCGGTTGCGACGACCTTCGATGGCTATCCGCTGGCCCAGCAGGGCCGTGCCGGTGAAGCGCTGACGGCCGCTTTCAGCGGCTCGTTTGTCGGCGCCCTGCTCGGCGTTTTGCTGATTACGTTCATGGCGCCGCTCGTCGCGCGCTTCGCGCTCAAGTTCGGGCCGCCGGAATTTTTCGCGGTCTATCTCCTGACCTTCTGCAGTTTCATCGGCATGGGCCGCGAGGCGCCGCTGAAGTCGATTGTCGCGATGATGCTCGGTTTCGGCATGGCGGCGATGGGCATGGATACGATGAGCGGCCAGATCCGCATGACCTACGGGCTGCCGCAGCTGATGCAGGGCATCGACTTCCTGATCGCGGTGATCGGCCTGTTCGGTATCGGCGAAATTCTGCTGACCATGGAAGAAGGGCTCGCCTTCAAGGGCAAGGCGGCGAATATCAGCCCGAAAGTCGTTTTCCAGACCTGGGCGCGGCTGCCGCGTTACTGGCTGACGCTGATTCGCAGCTCGATCATCGGCTGCTGGATGGGCATTACGCCGGGCGGCGCGACCGCGGCCTCGTTCATGGGCTACGGCATCGCCAAGAAGTTTTCGCGAAACGGCGATAAATTCGGCACCGGCCAGGTTGAAGGCGTGCTCGCACCCGAAGTCGCAGCACATGCATCCGGCACCAGCGCACTTTTGCCCATGCTCGCCCTCGGCATCCCCGGCTCCGCAACCGCTGCCGTGCTGCTTGGCGGCCTGATGATCTGGGGTCTCGAGCCCGGTCCGCTTCTGTTCATCGAACACAAGGAATTCGTCTGGGGCCTTATCGCCTCGATGTATCTCGGCAATGTCGCCGGCCTCATCATCGTGCTTTCGACGGTGCCGCTCTTTGCCGCGATCCTGCGCGTGCCGTTCTCGATCATCGCACCCATGATTATCATTCTCTGTGCGATCGGCGCCTATACCGTGCACAACTCGATGTTCGATGTCGGCTTGATGCTGCTGTTCGGCGTCGTCGGCTACTTCTTCAAGAAGCTCGATTATCCGCTGGCGCCGCTCGTGCTTTCGCTGGTGCTCGGCGACAAGGCCGAGGATGCGTTCCGGCAGACCATGCTGGCTTCGAAAGGCGACGTGACAATCTTCGCCTCGAACTGGCTTGTCGGCTCGATCACGCTGCTCGCCTTGGTGCTGCTGTTCTGGCCGTTGCTGGTCGGCATTTGGAATAAATTGCGGACATCACGCCAAGTGCCCGCAACCTGATCTCACAAATCGCGAATGAAATAACGAAACAGGGGAGGAGAAGTACATGCCGTTCAAATCAAGTTGTTCAAGTAAATCCGTTTCCTTGCTGAAAGGCGCCGCGTTCGGGTTAGCGCTGTCGTCGGCGGCGCTCTTTACGAGCGCGTCGCACGCCGACTGGAAGCCGACCAAGCCGATTACTTTCGTCGTTACCGGCGGCCCGGGCGGCGGCGCCGACCAGATGGCGCGGCTCATTCAGGGCGTTGTCTCGAAATACAAGCTCAGCCCGCAACCGATGATCGTTGTGATTCAGAATGGCGGCGGTGGCGGCCAGGGTTTCATGGACGTCAAGGGCAGCCCCGGCGACGCCCATAAAATCATGATCGGGCTTTCGAATATCTACACTGTGCCGCTCTCGACCAACCTGCCGTTCAACTGGCGCGACACCACGCCACTCGCCGTGATGGCGCTCGACGAGTTTGTGCTGTGGGTGAATGCCAAGGCGCCGTACAAGAACGCGCAGGAATACATGCAGGCCGTCAAGAGCAAGCCCGACACTTTCAAGATGGGCGGCGCCGGCTCCAAGCGCGAAGATGAAGTCGTGACAGCGATGCTGGAACAGGCGACCGGCAGCAAGTTCACGTTCATTCCGTACAAGGGCGGCGGTGAAATCTCGACCCAGCTCGTCGGCGGTCACATCGATTCCGACGTCAATAACCCGATCGAGCATGTCGCCCACTGGCGTGCCGGTGAAGTGAAACCGCTTTGCGTGTTCGACAAGCAGCGCATGCCGTTCAAGACCAAAGTCACTGGCGACATGTCATGGGGCGACATTCCCACCTGCCGTGAATCGGGCATCAACGCCGAATACTTGATGTTGCGCGCGATCTTCATGCCGAAGGATGTCAGCAAGGATGAGGCCGATTTCTACGTCAAGCTTCTCGCCAAGGTGCGGGAGAAGCCGGAGTGGAAGGAGTTCATCTCGAAGGGCGCCTACAAGGACGATTTCATGACTGGCGCCGATTTGACGAAGTTCCTCGAGGAGGACGAGAAGCGCCACGTCGAGATTATGGGCAAGGCGAATTTTCTCGCCAAGAAATAGCAAATCCAGGGCGGGGAACATTCCGTATCGGGATGTTCCCCGGGCTCAGATAGCTAATGACACTCTGTGTCATATCTGATATAGCATAATCACCTAGGAGGTTCCCTCATGAATGTCGTCGTCAGAGACAAATCCGAATATCACAAGCAAACCACCGAGCGGATGAACAAGCATTTCGTCGTGCCCGAATGGACGACGCGGCAGAAGCTTGCGCTGGCCTGCCGGATGCTCGCAGCGGACGGTCACGATTCGGGCCTTGCAGGGCAGCTCTCGGCGCGCGCCGAGAAGCCGAATACTTTTTACATGCTGCGCTTCGGTCTCGGTCTCGAGGAGATCACCGCGGAAAACCTGTTGCTGGTCGACGACGACCTCAACGTGCTCGAGGGCGAGGGCATGCCGAACCCCTCAAATCGCTTCCACCTGTGGATCTATCGCGCAAAGCCGCATGTGAATGCGATCATGCATACGCATCCGCCGTATGTTTCGGCGCTGTCGATGATCGGCGTGCCGCTGGCGGTTTCGCACATGGATACGAGCCTGTTCCATGACGATTGCGCCTGGCTGCCGGTTTGGCCGGGAACGCCGATCGGCGATGAAGAAGGCCGGATTATTTCCGAAGCCATCGGCGACAAGCGCTCGATCCTGCTCGCCCATCACGGCCAGCTCACAGCCTGCACGACGGTCGAAGAAGCGGCGATCCTCGCCATCTTCATCGAACGCGCGGCGCGGCTGCAATTGATGGCCATGAGCGCGGGCAAGATCCAGCCGATCGATCCGGAACTCGCGAAGGAAGCTCATGATTACCGGCTGAAGCAGCGGGCGATCGCCGCGACCTTCTATTATTACGGACGCCGTGTTCTGCGGGCTGACCCGGCCGTCATCGGTTGAGCTGTCGAAACTACCGGGCAGGAGTGCGCCATGTGCGTCCTCCTGCCTTTCATTGATTGATGCCGCTACTCGGGAGAACCGTTATGCCCTATCACGCAGGCCGCCACTTTCTGCAGATCCCCGGCCCGACCAACACGCCGTTGCCGGTGCTGGCAGCCGTCGCCAAGCCGACGATCGATCATCGCGGGCCCGAATTTGCCGAGCTTGGCCACAGCGTACTCGCCGGCATCAAAACGATCTTCAAGACCAAGCAGCCCGTCATCATTTATCCCGCGTCCGGTACCGGAGCGTGGGAGGCGGCGCTCGCCAATACCCTGTCGCCCGGCGACAAGGTGCTGATGGCGGAGACCGGCTGGTTCGCGACGCTATGGAAGAAGATGGCGGCGCGGCTGCAACTCGATGCCGAATTCATCGCCGGCGACTGGCGCTCGGGTGTCGATGCCGCCAAGATCGAAGCGCGGCTGCGCGAAGACAAGCAGCACGCGATCAAGGCCGTCGCTGTCGTCCATAACGAAACCTCGACCGGTGTCACCTCGAATATCGCCGCGGTCCGCAAGGCAATCGACAATGCCGGCCATCCGGCCTTGTTGCTCGTCGATACAATTTCGTCGCTCGGATCGATCGACTACCGCCATGACGAATGGGGTGTCGACGTTACCGTCGGCGGTTCGCAAAAAGGCCTGATGCTGCCGCCCGGTCTGTCTTTCAATGCCATTTCCGAAAAGGCACGCAAGGCGGCGAAGATCTCGAAGATGCCGCGCTCGTTCTGGGACTGGGAGGACATGCTGGCGTCGAATGCGACGGGTTATTTCCCCTATACGCCGGCGACCAACATGCTGCAGGGTCTTAAGGTCGCGATCGAGTTGCTTCATACTGAGGGTCTCGAAGCCGTGTTCGATCGCCACAAGCGGGCGGCGGAGGCCGTGCGCCGCGCGGTTCGCCACTGGGGCTTCGAAATCCAATGCCGGAACCCCGCCGAATATTCATCCTCGCTGACTGCGGTCATCTTGCCGCAAGGGCATTCCGCCGACCGGCTGCGGGCGGAAATCCTCAAGCGCTCCGATGTTTCGCTGGGCAACGGCCTTGGGCCCCTGGCGGACAAGGTGTTTCGTATCGGGCATCTTGGTGACTTTAACGACCCGTCGATTACAGGGACGCTGAGCTCGATCGAAATGGGGCTGCGGGTGGCGGGCGTTCCCCATCGCGCCGGCGGCGTCAATGCCGCAATGGACTTCCTGGCCGGTAATGGCGGGCCGGTGAGCGAAGCGGCCGAATAGCCCTAGTTATCAAGGCCGTGCAGCTTCTCATCACGGCCGAGGCATTCTATAAAGAGATGCGCGGCACTCCTTTGAGTCGCCGCGTATTTCGTCTTTTTGGCCTTCTCGCAAAACGGTCATGCTCCGAAAAAAATTGAATCGCAGCCCACGCTCCAGCACGAAGCGGAAGAAGACCGTTCCCGGTCATTCGAACGCTGTTTTCAAATCCGGTGACGGTGGCATCGGCGGACGTATCCGTTTTCTTCGCCAGCAGCGCGGGATGACGCTCGAGGAACTCTCGGCCTCATCGAAGCTCACCAAGAGCTTCGTCTCGAAGATCGAACGCGGCGTTTCGGTGCCGTCGATTTCGACGGCGATGCGGCTTGCCGGCAGCTTCGACATCACCATCAGCCAGTTGCTCGGCGAGAATCACTACGACGACGCCATCTCGATCGTGCGCAAGGACGAGCGCCGTTCGTTTATGCGGCCTGGCAGTTCGGCCGGCTACAATTATGAAATGGTCGCAGGGCCCAAGCGCTTCAAGCGCATGGAGCCCTACATCATGAAGCCGCCCTTGCAGTTTCAGGAAAAGCGCCTGTTCGAGCATGTCGGCGAGGAGTTCATGTTCGTGCTCTCGGGCGCGATCGAGGTCGAGATTTCCGGTCAGACCCATCAGCTGCGCTCGGGCGACGCCTTGTATTTCGACTCCCATCTTCCGCATCGGACTCGTTCGCTTGGCGGGAAATATGCCGAGGTCCTCGTTGTCGTCACGGAAATGTAGGATTTAGCCTCCCCCGCTATTGCAAGAATAAAATCCTTGCCGCATTCAGTTCATTTTTTAACGCGGCGAGAAATCGGGCACCGGACCGAGTGCGGTTTATTTCCATCGGTCAGAACCTTCATGACCTCAAGGCATCCGAATACCATGCGCGCTATGAGTGTGGCTTGGAATAACTGACCTTTGTGTGCTCGAAATAGCCCAAGCTATAACGGAAGGTGCGATCAGCATTCGGAACGTCAGCAAGATCTATGATCCCGAAGGCGTCAACGTTCTGGCTGTCGATAACTGTTCGATCGATATCGCGCCGGGCGAATTCTGCGTGATCGTCGGCCCCTCGGGCTGCGGCAAGACCACGCTGCTGAACGCCATCGCTGGCTTTCATAACATCACACACGGTGAAATCCTGCTCGATGGCAAGGCGATCTGTACGCCAACCTATACGGCTGCGCCGGGCTCGGAACGTATTGTAGTGTTTCAAAATGGTGCGTTGTTTCCCTGGAGCACCATTTTGGATAACGTCGCCTTCGGTCCGATCGTGCAGGGAACGGCGACGAAGCGCGAAGCGGAAGAGGCGGCGCATCGTCTGCTCGCTGAACTCGGCCTGCCCGATATCGCAGATCGTTATCCGAACGAGCTCTCGTCTGGCATGCGGCGGCGCGTCGAGATTGCACGCGCTCTGATCAACAGCCCGAAAGTGCTGCTGTTGGACGAACCGTTTCGCGCGATGGATGCGCTTACCAAGGGCGTGGCTCAGGAATTTCTGCTTCAGGTTTTCGATCGTGTGCGCAAGACGATTTTCTTCATTACGCACGATCTCGAAGAAGCGCTGTTTCTAGCCGATCACATCCTGGTCATGACCACGCGGCCGGGCCGGATCAAATGCGCGCTGAAGGTCGACCTTCCACGGCCACGGACATTCCACGTCCGTGCTTCGAAGCGGTATCTGGAGTTGAAGACCGAAATCTTTGCGGCTGTGCGCGAAGAGGCGGCAAAGGCATTCGCGGCGGGTGAACGCGAACTGGCTTGAACAGGCAACAAAATGGCTGCAGTCGCAATGAAACTCAGAAAGACGATCTTTAGCGCAACCGTC
>Ga0182740_1002323_pt1 | contig 11766 bp, 11 predicted proteins | sample eDN5th37CKraftBY_FD_128872 | JGI IMG/M metagenome (GOLD analysis project Ga0182740, IMG submission 128872) | Enriched backyard soil microbial communities from Emeryville, California, USA - eDNA 5th pass 37_C Kraft BY (version 2) (version 2) | ecosystem: Environmental > Terrestrial > Soil >...
CGGAATAGCTGCCGCCATGGCCGACGGCCTCGATCCGGTCGATCTCGCCGCGCGGCTGATCGCCTGCCCCAGCGTTACCCCGGCTGATGCCGGCGCGCAGCAGATCATCGCCGACGCGCTCGAAACCATCGGCTTCACCGTCCACCGCTTCGCCGCCGGCGATCCGCCCGACGGCCCGGTGGACAATCTGTTCGCCTCGCGCGGCAGCGGCGGCCCGCATTTCGCCTTTGCCGGCCATAGCGACGTCGTGCCGGCGGGCAGCGGCTGGACCAGCGGAGCCTTCGCGCCGACGATCCGCGGCGGCCTGCTGCATGGGCGCGGCGCCGTCGACATGAAGGGCGCGATCGCCGCCTTCCTCGCCGCCGCCGCGCGCGTGCCCGATCATCGCGGCACACTCAGCCTCCTCATCACCGGCGACGAGGAGGGGCCCGCCACCCACGGCACGCTCGCGCTGATGGCGTGGATGGAGGCGCGCGGCATCCGTCCCGATCTCTGCCTGGTCGGCGAGCCGACCTCGGACGCGCGGCTCGGCGACACGATCAAGATCGGGCGGCGCGGCTCGGTCAACATGTGGATCGAGGTGCCCGGCACGCAGGGCCATGTCGCCTATCCCCATCTTGCCGACAATCCTGCGACCCGGCTGCTGCGCATCCTCGACGAGGTGACGCGCTGGCAACTCGACGCGGGCAATCGCTGGTTTCAGCCGTCGAATCTCGAAGTGACCGACATCGCGATCGGCAACCCGGCCACGAACGTCATCCCCAGCCGCGCTAGCGCGCGGCTCAATATCCGCTTCAACGACGAACAGACCGGCGCCGCGCTCGTCGATCGGGTTCGCGCCGCCGTGCTGCGCCACGCGCCGCGCGGCACGCTCAAGGCGCAGATTTCGGGCGAAGCGTTCCTTACCGAGCCGGGGCCGCTCTCGACGCTGGTCGGTGCGGCGATCGCCGATGTCACCGGGCTCACCGCCACGCTATCGACCAGCGGCGGCACCTCCGATGCGCGCTTCCTGTCGCGGATCTGCCCGGTGGTTGAATTCGGGCTGCCCAATGCGACGATGCACAAGCTCGACGAGGCGGTCGCGCTTGCCGACCTGCATCGCCTCACCGATATCTACGAAGCCATCATCCGCCGCGTGTCCGCCACCGTCGACGGCCCCGCGCCCTGACGATCGGGCCGCCCCGCCCGTTCGCCTGCCCCCGCCCGCAAGAGGAGACCTCCCGTGGCCGATCTTTCCCATTACGCCATTGCCCGCCGCTGGCCTGCCCGGCACCCCGACCGCCTTCAGCTTTATTCCTGCCCGACCCCGAACGGCGTCAAGGTGTCGATCGCGCTCGAGGAGATCGGCCTGCCCTACGAGCCGCACTTCGTCGCGATCCGGGACAATGAGACGTTCACCCCCGAATTCGCCTCGCTCAATCCCAACAGCAAGATCCCGGCGATCATAGACCCGGACGGCCCCGGCGGGGCGCCGTTCGGCCTGTTCGAATCCTGCGCGATCCTGATCTATCTGGCCGACAAATCCGGCAAGCTCGCCCCGACCGACCCGGCGCTGCGCTACGAGACACTGCAGTGGCTGTTCTTCCAGGCCGCGCATGTCGGGCCGATCTTCGGCAATCTCGGCTATTTCTACAAGTTCGCCGGCAAGGCGATCGAGGACAAGCGGCCGCTCGAACGCTTCGCCAAGGAGACGAAGCGCCTGCTCGGCGTCATCGACAAGCGGCTCGAAGGCCGCGACTGGATCATGGGCGACATGTTCACCATCGCCGACATCTCGATGCTCGGCTGGGTGCGCGGCGTGGTCATCGGCTATGACGCCGGCGCCGTCGTCGGCTGGGACGAGCTGACGAACGTCCCCGCCTGGCTGGAGCGCGGTCTCGCCCGGCCCGCCGTACAGCGCGGTCTCGCCATTCCCGCCCGCCCGGATTGAACTCCGGCCGGGCGTCCGGCGGCGCTTCCCCCAAACCCGAAGCGCGCTCTACCGCCGCCCGCGCAGGGTGTTCAGCACCGCCATCCCGACGACCCCGGCGAGCGCCGCGAACGCGAAGGGCCGCGCCTTGACGAAGCCCTTCGCCTGCTCGACCACCGGGCCGCTGTTCGCCACGGCGTCCTTGACCGCGCCCACAGCCTTCTGCGCCTTGCCGGCGATCTGATCGCCGAGCCCCTCGGCCTGAAGCGCGCTGTCGCCGACGACATCGCCAGCGGTTTCCTTCACCTTGCCGACAAGATCGCGGCCCTCGCCGCTCAGAGTGTCCGTGTTCATGCTGTCTCCCTCGGTTGCCGCGCGCCGCACGACGAGGCGCCACAGCCATCGAACGAACCAGCGGCCAAACGGTGCCGTCCGCGATCGCGCCGGTCCGCGAACCGCCCCGATCAGGCCTCGGGCCGGCGCCAGATCCAGAGCCCGCCCACCGCAGCGGCGACGACCGGGACCAGCGCCCACGGCAGCGGCGCCAGCACCGCCGCCAGCGCCGCACTGACGCCAAAGGCGAGAAGGGCAGCGCGCTTTGCGGTCGGCGAAATCGCCCGCTTCTCCCGCCACAGGCGGAGCGGCGGGCCGAAACGGGGATGCGCCAGCAGGCGCCGTTCGGTTGCCGGGCTGCTCCGCGCGAAACACCAGGCGGCGAGGATGACGAACGGCACGGTCGGCAGCAGCGGCAGGACCACGCCGAGCCCGGCCAGCGCCAGCGCCACGAAGCCGGCGGCAAGATAGAGCATCTTCACCCCGCCAGCCTGCCCGAGACCGCGTAGCCGCCGCAAGCCGCCCGCCTCGCGGCCGCCCTTCCCCTCCGCCCCCGCCGGTGGCAGACTGCTCCCGACAGTCCAGCCGAGGAGGAGGACGGTTCCGGTGAAACTGAGCGCGCGTAATCAGATCCGTGGCACGGTCGTCTCGGTCACGCCGGGCGCGGTCAACGCGACGGTGAAGGTCGATATCGGCGGCGGTAACGTCATCACATCGAGCATCACGCACGAGGCGGTCAACGACCTCGCCCTGGCATCGGGCGACGCCGTAACGGTGATCGTCAAATCGAGCGACGTCCTGATCGGCAAGTAACCGGAGCGATCGCCACGACCGCTTGACTGGTGACCCCAACGGGACTCGAACCCGTGTTTTCGCCGTGAGAGGGCGACGTCCTGGACCGCTAGACGATGGGGCCACGGTGCGGAGGCGGTCCTTATGGGGCCGGTGCGGCGGCGTCAAGCAGAGGACGCGCGGCGCGGCCGGTTTGCATGAGGGGCGGGCGCCCCCTACCACCCCGCCAGTCGACCGGATGCGAGGGTCATCACCCTCGGCATCGGACGATCCCGCCCGCTCGCGGCGCTTTTAATTCCCCGCCAGCCGGTCGATGATCGGGCAATCGGGGCGCGCGTCGCCGTGACAATGCGCGGCGAGATCGAGCAGGGTCGCGCGCATCGCCTCCAGCGCCTCGGCCTTGCGGCGCAAGGCCTCCGCGCGCGCCAGCGCGACACGCTTGACCTCGCCGCTGGCGCGCCCGGCGTCGGACCACAGGCCGAGCAGTTCGGCGATGTCGTCGATCGGGAAGCCGAGGTCGCGCGCATTGGCGATGAAGCGGAGGCGATGGACGTCGGCGTCCGCATAATCGCGATAGCCGCTCTCGCGACGCGGCGGGGCGGGGATCAGCCCGATCGCCTCATAGTGGCGGATCATCCGCGCCGAGACGCCGCTGGCGCGCGAGGCGGCGCCGATATTCACAGCCTCGCCCGGTTCAGGCGCAGGGCGTTGGTGACGACCGCGAACGACGACAACGCCATCGCCGCGCCGGCGAACATCGGCGAGAGCAGCAGGCCGGCGACGGGATAGAGCACACCCGCCGCGACCGGAACCCCGATCCCGTTGAACAGGAACGAGAACAGCAAGTTCTGGCGGACGTTGCGCATCGTCGCGCGGGCCAGCCGCCGCGCCCGGACCACGGCCGAGAGATCGCCCCGGGTGAGCGTGATCCCCGCGCTTTCGATCGCGACATCGGTGCCGGTCCCCATTGCGAGACCGACATCGGCGGTGGCCAGCGCCGGCGCGTCGTTGATCCCGTCGCCGGCCATCGCGACCCGCGCGCCCGCCCGCTTCATCGCCGCGATCGCCTCCGCCTTGTCCGCCGGCGAGAGGCCGGCATGGACGCCGTCGAGTCCGCCGATCGCCGCCGCGACGGCGTGGGCAGTGTCGGCATTGTCGCCGGTCAGCATGATGACCTTCAGCCCGTCGCGGCGCAGCTTGGCGATCGTGGTCGCGGCATCGGCGCGCAGCGGATCGGCGACGGCGAGCAGCCCGGCATAGGCGCCATCGACCGCGACCAGCAGCACCCCGGCCCCGGTCTTGCGATAGCCGGCCGCGGCCGGCGCCGACGACGACGGATCGGCCCCCGCCCGCCGCATCGCCGCCTCGCTGCCGACGACGACGACGCGGCCGCCGGCAACCGCCCGCACCCCCTGCCCGGTCCACGACTCGAAGCCGGAGGCCGGCGCCACGGATGCGCCACCGGCTTTCGCCGCCTCGATCACGGCATGCGCCAGCGGATGCTCGGAGTGCGCCTCGACCGATGCGGCGAGGGCGAGCAGCGCGGCGGCGTCGAATTCGCCCGCCGGCTCGATCGCGATCAGCCTCGGGCGGCCCTCGGTCAACGTGCCGGTCTTGTCGATCACCAGCGTATCGACCGTCTCGAACGCCTGGAGCGCCTCCGCATCACGGATCAGCACGCCCGCGCCTGCACCGCGTCCGGTCCCGACCATGATCGACATCGGCGTCGCCAGACCCAGCGCGCAGGGGCAGGCGATGACGAGGACCGCGATCGCGTTGAGCAGGGCATGGCCGATGCGGGGCTCCGGGCCGACCACCAGCCAGACGACGAAGGTGACGAGCGCGATCAGCACCACCAGCGGCACGAACCAGCCGGCGACGCGGTCCGCGACCGCCTGGATCGGCGCGCGGCTGCGCTGCGCCTCGGCAACCATGCGCACGATCCGCGCGAGCATGGTATCCGCGCCGACCGCCTCGGCCGTCATCACGAGGCTGCCGGTGCCGTTCACGGTGCCCGCGGTCAGCGCCGCGCCAGGGGCCTTGGCGACAGGCGCCGGCTCGCCGGTCAGCATCGCCTCATCGACGTTCGATCGCCCATCGACCACGACGCCGTCCACCGGCACCGCCTCGCCGGGGCGGACCCGCAATCGGTCGCCGACACGGACCTGATCGAGCGGCACGTCCTCCTCGGCGCCATCGTCGGCGCGGATGCGGCGCGCGCTCCGGGGCGCGAGATTCATCAGCGCGCGAATTGCCCGCCCCGTCGCCGCCCGCGCCCGCAATTCGAGGACCTGGCCGAGCAGGACCAGCGTCACCACGACGCCGGCGGCCTCATAATAGACCGGCGCCGCCCCGCCATGCCCGCGCAGCGCCTCGGGAAAGACGCCGGGGACGATCGTCGCGACGAGGCTGTAGGCGAACGCCGCCCCGACACCGAGCGCGATCAGGGTGAACATGTTGAGGTGGCGGGTACGAAGCGATTGCCAGCCGCGCACGAAGAAGGGCGCGCCGGCCCAGCACACGATCGGCGCCGTCACCGCCAGCTGCGCCCACGCCGAATAAGCGGGGTCGACCACATGCCATCCCAGCATGTCGCCGCCCATCGAGAGCACCAGCAGCGGCACCACGAACACCGCCGAGACCCACAACCGGCGCGTGAAATCGACCAGCTCGGGGTTGGGCCGATCGTCGAGCGCCGGTTCGGCCGGTTCGAGCGCCATGCCGCAGATCGGGCAACTGTCCGGTCCGTCGCGCTTCACCTCCGGGTGCATCGGGCACGTCCAGAGCGTGCCGGGCGGCGCCGCGACCGGCGGCGGCAACCGATCGCCGAGATAGCGCTCCGGATCGGCGACGAATTTGGTGCGGCAGCCCGCGCCGCAGAAATGAAACGATCGGCCCGCATGCTCCGCCCGATGCGGACTCGTCGCCGGATCGACCGTCATGCCGCACACCGGGTCTTTCACAACCGATGTAGCGCCTGCGTCATCGGGGTGGGCAGGCTGCGGATGCGGCATTTTTTCGAGGGTCTGATCCATCGGCTCTCACTCGTCTCCCGCCCTGTCTGCACCTTAACATGATGGCAAGGTCAAGTCCTTTCATCACCGTTCAAGTCGCCCAGGAAATCGGGTAGCATCGCGCGGACGACGGGAGTGACGCGAATGGATGAGAATGGCCTGCGCCGGCGCGCGATCGCGCTTTACGACCACTTCACGCACGAAAGCCGCGATCGGCGCGCGTTCATGGCCAGCCTCACGCGGCTCGCGGGCGGCGTGGCGGCGGCCGAGGCGCTGCTGGCGACCATCGCCGCGAACCCCGCCGCCGCCGCGATGATCGCCGCCGACGATCCGCGCATCCGCTCGATCGAACTGAACTGGCCGACCAGCGCGACCCGCAAGATGAAGGGCTATTCGGCGCGGCCCGCCACCGCGCGCGGCAAGTTGCCGGTGGTCATCGTTCTCCACGAGAATCGGGGCCTGAACGAGCATATCCGCGACGTCACCCGGCGGGTCGCGCTCGAAGGCTTCACCGCCGTCGCCCCCGATTTCCTGTCGGCGGCCGGCGGCACCCCGGCCGGCGACGAGGATCTGGCGCGCGACATGATTGCCCGGCTCGATCTGCGCGCGACGATCGCCGACGGCGTCGCCACCATCCGGCTTTTCCAGCAGCCGCAACGCTCGACCGGGCGGGTCGGCGTGGTCGGCTTCTGCTGGGGCGGCGGCCTGGCGGACCAGCTGGCGGTCGCGGCGGGCGACCATCTCGCGGCGGCGGTTTCCTATTATGGTCCACCGCCGCCGCCGGCCCAGGCGGCGAAGGTCAAGGCGCCATTATTGCTGCACTATGCCGGGCTCGACCAGCGGATCAACGCCGGCGCCGGGCCCTGGGTAGCGGCGCTCAAGGCAGCGCGGGTGCCGGTCACGGCCTACGAATATCCCGGGGTCGACCACGCCTTCAACAACGACACCGCCGTCGGCCGCTACAATGAGGCGGCCGCCCGGCTGGCGTGGCAGCGCACCGTCGCTTTCCTCAAGCAATATCTCACCTGACGCGGTCAGGCCGCCCGGCATTTGCCGGGAACGATGCTGGAATACCGCTAGAGTCGATCCGCTTCAGATTGAATCGGATCGACTCTAGGTTTTTGTTTGTGTGCCGTGATTTCCGAGGCGGCAGATGATGCCATCTGCCTCGAAATCCCTCTAGAACGGCACCTCGCCGATGACGTTGCCGGCGGGGGCATAGCGGCACACCAGCACATCGGAGCGCGCGCCCTTGACCAGCGCGCAGCCGACCGCCGTCGTCGCCCGCCACATCAGCTGGGTATAGTGGCCGACCTGCAGCCAGTTCCCGGTGGCGCTGTTGTTCGGGAAGTGACCCGCGCGAAACAGCCGTTTCTCCTCGACCCAGCGGCCGACCATATATTCGGGGGTGTAGGCGCCGGGCGTGCCCGCCCACAGATTTTCGCCGAACGCGCCGCCGCTGTCCGAATGTTCGAAGGCCCCGCGCCGGGCGAGGCTTGCCGCCCAGCGCTCCGCGCCGGCGGCAAGGGCCGGATCCCAGCGCAGCGGCGGGATGCCCTGGCTCTGCCGCGCGCGATTATGCGCCGCGAGGACGCGCTGTTCGAGCGGCGAGGGCTCCTCGGAATAGGCGTCAGACGAGAGCGGGCTCGCGACCGGGGCGGCGACCGGCATCGCCCCCATCGTCGCCGCAGCCATGGCTATCATGACGGCCTGCGCCATCCCGCCCATGCGTCCATCCCCGCTCGCTATAACGGTCCGCTCAGGCCCCATTAGAGCACAAAAGGATTAATTCTATCTTTCGACGGCCGTTTTCCGGGTTCGTTGCGGCGGGCGCCGGGTTCGTTGCGGCGAGCGGCGTCGATTGCCTCACCCGCGCCCTTCCGGTATAGCGGCGCGCGACCGCCCCGGATCGTGCGCCGCCCGCCGTCGCCCGTTAGCCGGGGCTCGTCTTTTTCCGGCCTCCTCGAAGGGAGCAGTGCATCCATGTCCCGCCGCCGCCAAATCTATGAAGGCAAGGCCAAAATCCTTTATGAAGGCCCGGAGCCCGGCACTCTGATCCAGTATTTCAAGGACGACGCGACCGCGTTCAATGCCCAGAAAAAGGGCACGATCTCCGGCAAGGGCGTCCTCAACAACCGCATTTCGGAGCACCTGTTCACCCTGCTCGGCGCGATCGGCGTGCCGACTCACTTCATCCGCCGCCTCAACATGCGCGAGCAGCTCATCCGCCAGGTGGAGATCGTCCCGATCGAGGTCGTGATCCGCAACGTCGCCGCCGGGTCGATCTCCAAGCGGCTCGGGATCGAGGAGGGCACCCAGCTGCCGCGCACGATCCTCGAATATTATTATAAGGACGACGCGCTCGGCGATCCGATGATCGCCGACGAGCATATCGCCTGCTTCGGCTGGGCGAGCCAGGACGAGATGCACGACATCGCCGATCTTGCGATCCGCGTGAACGATTTCCTTTCGGGCCTGTTCGCGGGGATCGGCATCCGCCTCGTCGACTTCAAGCTCGAATTCGGGCGTCTGTGGGAAAACGACTTCAGCCGGATCATCCTGGCCGACGAGATCAGCCCCGACGGCTGCCGGCTGTGGGACATGGTCTCGGGCGAAAAGCTCGACAAGGACCGCTTCCGGCTCGATCTCGGCGGCGAAGTCGAGGCCTATCAGGAAATCGCGCGCCGTCTCGGCCTGCTCCCCGAAGGCGACACCACCGTCCTCGACCTCGAAAAGCACCGCAAGAGCCGGGGGAAATAGCCGCCCGCCGGCAATGCGCTTTACGCGACTTTAACCATTGCCGGTCTACCGCGGCGACACGAATTCCAGTGTCGTCGGGGTGGAACTATGCGGACATGTCTCCTGGTGGCGAGCCTCGCCGCGCTCAGCGCCTGCTCGGGCGGCGGCGTGGAGTCCGCCGGCAGCACCCCGGTCGGCGGCGGGCCGGCGGATCCGCAGTCCGCGCATAGCTTCGTCGCGCCCACGCTCCCCAAGACCTATGTCGGCATCGGCGGCAGCCAGGTCTACCAATATACCACCGACGACCGCGACTGCTGCGGCCAGCAGGCCCAGGTCTACGGCGGCAACGCGACAACGCCGCGCAATTCCGGCATCTCGATCGCCTACGATCCGCGCGACGCCATCTTCACCCTGACGGTGAGCGATCCGCTCTCCGGCGCCGCCACCAATACGCGCTTTCAGGATCCCGGGTCGCGCACCGATTTCGGCGGCAGCAAGGAGCCGCAGTGGGGCACGCCCAACCTCGACAACCCCAACATCCGCTACCTGCAAGCCGGCGACGGCAATCCGCTCTCCCCATACCGGCAGAGCGGCACGGGCGCGATCCTGCCGGGCAACAACAGCACGCCCCCGATCGGCGGGGAGGGATCCACCTACCAGGCGACCAGCTTCTTCTATGAAGTGCCCGGCAGCACGACCAAATATGTCACCTTCGCCGGCTACGTCCGCAACGCGCTCAGCTGGGCGAACACCGAGATTGGCGGCCAGCAGGCCTTCCAGCATACTTGGAATCTGGAACGCGGCGCCTTCGCTTATGGCGAACTGACCAACACCAACGCCGTGCCCAAGACCGGAACCGGCAGCTATTCCGGGTCGATGCTCGCGACCATGGTCTACAACCCGACGCTCGACGGCACCGAACTGCCGACATATTTCCAATGGATCAGCGGCACATCCCAGCTCAACGTGGATTTCGGGGCGTCGACGCTGACCGCGACCCTCGACGGCAAGGTCACGGCGCCGCAGATCGACTATCGTGCCGGCCTGCCCACCACCGTCCTCCCGGCCGGAACGACGTTCACCGCCACCGGCTCCGGCCATATCGACCTCGCGGGCACCGGCGGCTTCACCGGCGCCTTCAACGATGCGCGCTTTACCGCGCCTGACGCCAGCGTGCATCAGGTGACGGTCGCCGGCTCGAGCCTCGACGGCGCCTTCTACGGGCCGGCCGCCGAGGAAATCGGCGGCGGGTTCCGTATCGTCGGCGGCACGCCCGACCAGCGCATCGACATATTGGGCGCCTTCACCGGCAAGAAATAGCCAAGAAACAGCTATGCCCGCCTCGTCGGTAATCGCCGCGGCCGCGCTGCTCGCCGCCGCCCCCGCGCCTGCCGACCACGGCATCGTCTGCACGAGCGACCATCAGTGCAGCACGCGCATGAGCGCGGATCAGGTGCTGCATGTCGCCGAACGCATGGTGCTCGATCGCAAGTTCGCGGAGGTGCGCCCGCTGCTCGCCGCGCTGGAAAACGCCCCGCAATACAAGATGGAGCGACAATTCCTCCTCGGCTACGTCGCGGTCGAGACCGGCGACCTCGATGCCGCGGCCAGGGCGTTCCGCGCGGTGCTGCGCGACCATCCCGAGCAGACCCGGGTGCGGCTCGAACTGGCCCGCGTCCTCATGGCCCAGGGCAAGGACGCCGCCGCCGACCACCACTTTCGCCTCGCCGCGCAGCGGGCCGACCTGCCGCCCGAAATCGAGCGGACCATCCGCGCCTCGCGCGCGATCATCCGCAGCCGCCGCAACTGGTATTTCAACGTCGATTTCGGCCTCGCGCCCGACAACAACATCAACAGCGCGACCAATTCCGAGACACAGGCCACCACCTTCGAGGCCGACGGCCGCCCCGTCGAACTGGTTCTCGACAAGGACGCGCGGCGCCGCAGCGGCGTCGGCCAGACGCTGGGCCTTCAGGCCGGTGCGCGCCTCAGCGTCGCGCCGCGTCTCGCGCTCGCGATCGACGCCAGCGGCAACATCGTCAATCAGCGCGGAACGCGCGCCGACGACATCGCGACGGAGATCGCGCTCGGGCCGGAGATCAGCTTCACGGCCGGCACCCGCCTCAGCCTGCAAGGCGTCGGCGCCGCCCGCTGGTATGGTGGCAAGGCCATCCAGAAGGGCGGCGGCGCGCGGCTCACCGCCCAGAAGGACCTTTCCGCCGGCCAGCGGCTCACCGGCCGCTTCGAACTGCGCCGCTACGATTCCGACTACGGCCCGGACTATGCTGGCTGGAGCTTCGCCGGATCGGCCGGCTATGAACGGGTCGTCAAGCAGGTCATGATCGCGTCGGTGACCGGGTTCGCCCGCCGCGAAGCGCTCAGCGCGCCCGCTTATTCCAGCGTCGAACTGGGCGTGAACGCCGGTATCGGCGGCGAGCTGAGCCACGGCGTGAACGCCGGCCTCTCCGCCAGCCTCTCCCGGGCGTGGTACGACGCCCCGATCACCTGGCTCTCGCCCGACACCCGCAAAGACTGGCGCCTGTTCGCCCGCGCCAATGTCGGGCTGCGCTCGATCCGGGTGCTCGGCTTCTCGCCGTCGATCACCTACACGTTCAGCCGCAACGCCAGCGGCCTCGCGCTCTACGACACCACCCGGCACCGCCTCCAGTTCGCCCTCGCCCGCTACTTCTGACCGGCGCCATCTTGCCCGCCCGTCGAAGCGGGGGCATAAGCGGCGCGATCCCTCATCGGCCGGCAGGATATTCATGAAAGCGCGTGTGTACGTCACCCTCAAGAACGGGGTGCTCGATCCGCAGGGCAAGGCGATCCACCGGGCGCTCGCCGGGCTCGGCTTCACCGGGGTCGAGGACGTCCGCGCCGGCAAGATGATCGAGCTCGACCTCGCGGACAGCGTCGCCGACGCCGATATCGAGGCGATGTGCCGCAAACTGCTCGCCAATACCGTGATCGAGAATTTCC
>Ga0182740_1002324_pt1 | contig 11766 bp, 7 predicted proteins | sample eDN5th37CKraftBY_FD_128872 | JGI IMG/M metagenome (GOLD analysis project Ga0182740, IMG submission 128872) | Enriched backyard soil microbial communities from Emeryville, California, USA - eDNA 5th pass 37_C Kraft BY (version 2) (version 2) | ecosystem: Environmental > Terrestrial > Soil >...
CAGGTCGGCGGCGCGCCGCTGCGACATATCGGCAAGGCCGACACGGTCGAGCAGTTCCATGGCGCGCGGACGCAGCCCGTCGAGGCTGGAAAGCGGCCGCCAGAACTGCACCGCGAGATTGTTGGCGCGCTGCAGGGCAATACAGACATTGTCGAGCAGCGACATGTCGCCGAAGGTGGCGGAAATCTGGAACGAGCGGACCATGCCCATACGCGCCACGCGCGCCGGATCCATCGCTGTGATATCTGTTTCGTCCAGCACGATACGCCCCGCCGTCGGCGTATAGAACTTGGTCAACAGGTTGAACACCGTGCTCTTGCCGGCGCCGTTCGGGCCGATCAGCGCATGCACCCGGCCATGATGAATGTCGATGTCGACATTGTTCACGGCAAGGAAGGGCCCGAAGCGCTTGGTCAGCCCCCGTGCCGAAAGAACGGCACGGGAGGCGCCAGCATCGGAGCGAACCGCGGCTGGATGGGTGGTCATCGTTATCCGATCACTTCTTGACGAGCGGGCAGGCGCTGTTTTCCACGGAAGCGAAGGCTTCCTTTCCCGGGATGGTGGCGAGCACTTCGTAAAGGTCACCGGCTGAAGTGGATTCTTCCGGCTTCTTCACGCGGACCAGGAACATGTCGTGGACGACGCGGCCGTCTTCACGCAGATAGGCGTTGCGGTTGAAGAAGTCGTTGATGTCCATGCCGCGCATGGTTTCCATCACCTTCGAGCCGCTTTTGGCTTCACCGGCCTTTTCGGCGGCCTTCAGATAGTTGGTGACGGCCGAGTACACGCCGGCATGAACCATGGTGGGCTTCTTGCCGTCCATGCGCTCGCTGTAGCGGGCCGACCACTCGCGGGTCTGGTCATCCATATCCCAGTAGAAGGCGGTGGTGAGCGTCAGACCCTTGGCGATATCGAGGCCAACGCCCTGCACGTCGGTGAGGAACAAAAGCATGCCGGCAATCTTCTGCCCGGCATCGGTGATGCCGTATTCCTGCATCTGCTTCAGCGCGGTCATGGTGTCGCCGGACGAGTTGGCGAGCGCGATCACGTCCGCGCCGGAAGCCTGAGCCTGCAGGATGTAGGACGAGAAGTCGGTGGTCTCGCGCGGATGGCGCACGGAACCCACAACCTCGCCGCCGGCCGCCAGAACGGCCTGCGTGGTATCAGCCTCAAGCGCGTGGCCGAAGGTGTAGTCCACGGTGATGAAGTACCACTTCTTGGCGCCTTCCAGCGTCATGGCGCGGCCGGTGCCGTTAGCCATGGCAAAGGTGTCCCAGGTCCACTGCGCGGTGGAGGGCGAGCACGCCTCGCCGGTCAGCGCCGAGGAACCGGCCGTCGAGATCAGGAAGGCGGTGTCCGTCTGGCGGGTGATTTCCTGCACGGCCATCGCCACCGACGAGGTCGGCACGTCGACGACAGCGACCACGTTCTGAGAGTCGATCCAAGTGCGGGCCAGCGTCGAGCCGACATCGGGCTTGTTCTGGTGGTCGCCGACGATCACCTCGACCGTCTCGCCCAGCAGCTTGCCGCCGAAATCCTCGACCGCCATCTGCGCGGCGACGACAGAGCCCTGCCCCGCGAGATCGAAATTCATGCCCGACATGTCGGTCAGGACACCGATGCGGTAAGGCTCGGCGAAAGCCGCCGTTGCCGACAAAGTGAACACCGTCGACAGAATGATGGTCTTCAGATTTTTCATTCCACTACTCCTCCATCAGGCACACAGGCGTGCCAGAACCCGGATGCGCGAACCGCCGCACATCCCCCGAAATCATGAATGACTGGCATCCTCCAGGACGCGCCGGGCGAGATAAAACTGATCGCCCTCGCTGGCCGCCGCCCAGTTCTGGCGGGTTTCAGCATCGATCGCGGCCTTGGTCATGCGCAAGGCAAGCGAAGGTGCCTCTGCCACCCCGGTAGCCCAGTTTCGTGCTTCAGTCTCAGTCGAGCCGTCAGCCACGACACGGTCGCACAGGCCGAGCGACAGCGCCTCGTCAGCGCCGATCTTTTCGTCACAGAACAGAATGCGCTTCGCCCGCGTCGAACCGACGCGCTCGACCAGAAGCGGCAGACCACCCCAGCCAAGCGTCATGCCGAGACGGATTTCGGGAAAGCGCAGATAGGAGGAAGCGCCCATGACGCGGAAATCCGCCGTCAGCGCCAGAATGGCACCGCCGCCAATCACCGGCCCTTCGAGGGCAGCGATGACCGGCTGGGGAACCCGGCGCCACGCATCCGTCATGCGACCGCCGGCATTCATGGCCTGCGCCCGCTCGACATCGCCGGCACCCGGCTTCCACAGAGCCTCATCCCTGAGATCGACACCCGCAGCGAAGATGGAAGGAGTTCCGGTCAGCACGACAACGGCAATGTCGGCCCGCTGCGCGAGCGCCAGCGCGGCACTCTCCAGACCGGCAATCAGCTCGGCATTGAGCGCATTGGCCTTGCCGCCGCGATCGAAGCGCAGCGTTGCCACAGCGCCCTCCGACACCGTCGTTACTCCAGACATGAATCCTCCCAAAACGGGCCTTCTTCGCGGTTCTGTGCAGAAACCGCTTTGACATACTACCGAGTATGTTGCATATCCGGTTTGAACTTTGCAAGGCATATTTTCATCGGGCATATTGCAGTGCAAAAGTCCCGCTGCCCCCAGGAAGGAGACCCGGATAGATGACGACCGGCCCTGCGCTCGCACCTGAACCCGCGCTTGATCGCAATCGCGCGGTGCTCCGCTATATCCTTGAAAATTATGCGCAATCGAACCCGGATGCGCCCTTCGTCCATTTCTGGCCGGGCCCGGAGTGGAGCTATTCGGAAACGCTGAGACGGGTGCGGATACGCGCCACGACGCTTGCCCGCGCCGGCGTGAAACGCGGCGACCATGTACTGTGCCTGATGGGCAACGGACCCGACCTTCTGTGCACCTGGTTCGCCATAAATTATCTTGGCGCGGTCTATGTGCCGATCAACACCGGCGCGCGCGGACGCGTGCTGGAACACATCCTCGAAGATGCCGACGCGCCGCTGCTGATTGCCTCAGCACCGCTGGTCGAGCGCCTCGGCGAGATTTCACCCGGCAAGGTGCAGACCGTTCTGGTGTGCGAGGGCGACGCACCCGCTATCGCAGGTCTCGACATCCGCCCGCTGGTCGATGCTGAGGCGGAGGAACCCGCCTTGCTGGAGCTTCCGCAGCCGATCGAGCCGTGGGACCTTTACGCCATCATGTACACGTCCGGCACCACCGGAAACGCCAAGGGCGTGATGAGCAGCTATACGCAGCTCTATACTATGGGCCCTGACGCCTTCGATTGCGTGGAGGCGGACGACCGCTGCATGATCTGCGGGCCGATCTTCCATTGCGGCTCGACGCTGTTCGTCTATGCGATGCTGGCGCGCGGGCTTTCCATCGGCATGATGCGCGAGTTCAAGACCGGCACCTTCTGGCAGGCCGTGCGCGAAACCGGCTCGACCTACTGCCTGCTGCTCGGCGTCATGGCGAGCTTCCTGCTCAAGCAGCCGCCAGCCGAAGGCGAGCGCGACCATCCGCTGCGCCGTGCCTTCATCACCCCCTTCGGCGAGGACGGACCGCTGTTTGCAAAGCGCTTCGGCGTCGATGCGTGGACGATCTACAACATGACCGAGATCGCCAGCCCCATGGTGGCCGGCCCCGGCATCACGGAAAAGGGCATCGCCGGCAAACCGCGCCGCTGGTACGAATTGCGCATCGTCGACGGGAACGACATGGAAGTTGCCGACGGAGAAGTCGGCGAGCTGATCGTGCGCACCCACCGTCCATGGGCGCTGATGAGCGGTTACTACAACAACCCGGCCGCCACGGTGGAGGCCATGCGCAACGGCTGGTTCCACACCGGCGACGGTTTCCGCCGCGCGCCGGACGGCACCTATTTCTTCGTCGACAGGCTGAAGGACGTCATCCGCCGCCGTGGGGAAAACATCTCCTCCTTTGCGCTTGAAAGCGAAGTGCTGAACATCGCGGCCATCCGTGAATGCGCGGCAGTCGCCGTTCCGAGCGAATTCACCGAGGACGAGGTGCTGATCGTCGTCACGCCGGTCGAAGGCGCGGCCATCGATCCCGTCACCGTGAAGGCAGAGCTGGAAAAGGCGCTGCCGCGCTTCATGGTGCCCCGCTATATCCGCATTCTGGACGACCTGCCCAAGACGGCCTCAGGCAAGGTGCAGAAGCATCTGCTGCGCAAGGAAGGCGTGACCCCCGACACCTATGATGGCGAGGTGAGGCGCTGACGGACGGCGGCGTCCTCAGTTTTCGTCCGGAACTGTGCCGGTCGTGGCGCCGGCAAGCGCAACCTCGTCGATCAGCATGTTGCGGAAAATGGTTCCGCCGAGGCCCAGCGGACGAGCCCTGCGATGGATGAGATAGCAGGTATTGGCGGTGCGGCTGCCTTCCGCCCGCAATTCGCGTATATCGCCTTTCTCCACCCAGTGCTGCGCAAAGGAGATAGGCACGACGCCCAGATAGCGTGACGACAGCACCAAAAGCATGCGCGACAGGATGGTTGGCGCTGTCGCCCTGATCATCAGCCCCCGGACAAACTCGGAATAAGCCTCCTCCTGCGTGACCTCCGTGGCAACGAAACTGTGCCTGCGCAGTTCAGCGGGAGTGATCATGGCATCGTCCATGTCAAACAAAGGATGCTGGCGGCCGCAGAAAATACCCATCCATTCTGTGCAGACAGGGGTGGCAGCAAGCGCATCCGTGTGACGGCTGAGCGCGGTGAAGCCAAGATCGGCGACACCTTCGAGGACCGACGCATAGATGTGATCGGGTGAACTCATGCGAATGGTCAGCCGCAAACCGGGATAGCGGTCGCTGATGCGGCCAATGGCGCGCGACATGGGTTCACCGAACTCGAACAGGAAACTGTCGTCCACGAACAGCGTGACCTTGTCTTCCAGTTTCTGCGTGGCTGCACCAATGAAATCGTTGAACCGGCCGATCTCGCCCAGAAGCTGGACCGCGGCGGAGTGAACCATCTGCCCCTGCTCCGTCAGCCGGAACCCGGACCTGCCGCGTTCGCAAAGGCGCATCGCCAGACGCCCCTCAAGCCGGCTGAGACCAAGGCTGATGGCGGATTTTCCCTTGCCCAGCCGGGCCTGCGCCGCCGTGATGCCACCGGCTTCGACGATCTCCACGAACTCGCGCAGACTTGCGATATCGGCGTCGGAAAGATTGCCGCGGAACGGCTTGCTGAGCGGTGTCATGTCTTTGTCCTCGATTTGCCAATAGTTTTCATTTCATCAAACTTTGGTCAAGCAAACTGATATCGACGCGAAGCGACCGATCGGATAGCGCAAGGTAAGGAAGAAGCTGGCGGATGATGCGCAAGGCAGCCTTGCAGGCTGTACCTCTGGCCCTGTCCGGCGGGGCCGGTCGCCGCAAAGCGCGTACGCGGCCCGCCTTCTGAACCATTTTGGCTGGCGTGGCGCCAGCCGGACCAGGCGAAACCAGTGCCCATCGGGCGCGCGGCAACCACAGGAACAGAAACGATGACCGAACTGAAGAACTTCGACAAAACGCCGGAAGCGAGCGACATCGCCCACCATTTCCATGGCTACACCGATGCCCGCCGCCATCAGGACGTCGGACCGATGATCATCGAAAGCGGTCAGGGCATCTACGTCACCGACAACAGCGGCAAGCGCTATATCGAGGGTCTTTCGGGCCTGTGGAGCGTGGGCGTCGGCTTTCAGGAGGATCGCCTGATCAACGCTGCCACGAAGCAGCTGAAGCAGCTGCCTTACTATCATAATTTCGGGCACAAGAGCCATCAGGCGGCCATCGCACTTTCCGACCAGCTGGTCGAGCTCGCCCATGTGCCGATGAGCAAGGTGTTCTATACGAACTCCGGTTCCGAGGCGAACGACACCGTGCTGAAGATGGTGTGGTATCGCTCCAACGCGCTCGGCAAGCCGGAAAAGAAGAAGGTCATCGCCCGCACGCGCGGCTATCACGGCGTGACCATCGCCTCGGCAAGCCTGACGGGCCTGCCGAACAATCACCGCTCCTTCGACCTTCCGATCGACCGCGTGCTGCACACCACCGCGCCGCATTACTGGAAAGAAGGCCGCGACGGCGAGACGGAGGAGCAGTTCGCCACCCGCTGCGCCAACGATCTGGAAGCACTGATCCAGAAGGAAGGCCCCGACACCGTCGCCGCCTTCTGGGCCGAGCCGGTCATGGGTGCGGGCGGCGTCGTCGTTCCGCCGAAAACCTACTTCGAGAAGATCCAGGCCGTTCTTGCAAAATATGACATCATCTTCGTCGCCGACGAAGTCATCTGCGGCTTCGGCCGCACCGGCGAGATGTTCGGCTCGATCACCTACGACATCCGCCCCGACGTGATCGTGATGTCCAAGCAGATCACATCGAGCTACGTCCCCTTCTCCGCGATCATGATGAACGACCGCTTCTACCAGCCGCTTGCCGACGAGAGCCACAGCATCGGCACCTTCGGCCATGGCTTCACCGGCGGCGGCCACCCGCTTGGCGCTGCCGTGGCGCTGGAGAACATCGCCGTCATCAGGGAACGCGATCTCGTCTCCAATGCCCGCGAGGTCGGCACGCACTTCCTGCAGCGCCTCGAAACACTGAAGGACAACTCGCTGATCGGCGAAGTGCGCGGCGTCGGGCTGATCTCGGCGATCGAGCTGGTCAATGACAAGGCGACGAAATCTGTCGGCACGGTCGGCAAGCTCGGCGGTCTGATGAATGCCGCCATGCAGCGCAACGGCCTGATTTCCCGCAACATGGCCGACGCGGTCGCCTTCTGCCCGCCGCTCATCATCACGAAGGCGCAGGCCGACGAAATGTTCGAAATCATCGCGAAGTCTCTGCGCGAGGTCGAAAGCGAAATCGGCGCAGCCTGAAGAAGCCCCCAGCAAACCATAGCGCGGCACCTCCCTGGTCAGGGATGGCGCCGCGCTTTCAGGAACAGGATCCGTCGAATGTCCCGCAACGAAAAGCACAACTACATCGCCGGGGAATGGGTGGCCGCCGCCGAATTCACCGAAAACCGGAACCCGTCGGATCTCGATGACGTGATCGGCCACTACGCTCAGGCGAGTGCACAACAGACCGGGGATGCCATTGCCGCCGCGCGCGCCGCACTGCCGGAATGGGCGGCGGCAACGCCGCAGTTCCGCGCGGAAATTCTGGAGCGGGTCGGCACCGAGCTGATGGCACGCCGCGAAGAGCTTGGCGAATTGCTCTCCCGCGAGGAAGGCAAGATACGCGCCGAAGGCATCGGGGAAGCCACCCGTGCAGCACAGCTTTTCAAGTTCTATGCGCAGGAAGCCCTGCGCGTAGAGGGCATCGCCATCGCCTCGATCCGGCCGGGCGTGCGTGTCGAGGTACGCCACGAGCCGGTCGGCGTCATCGGCATGATCACGCCATGGAATTTCCCCATCGCCATTCCGGCATGGAAGATCGCGCCCGCCCTCGCCTATGGCAACACGGTGGTGTTCAAGCCCGCCGACCTCACGCCCGGCTGCGGATGGGCGCTGGCCGAAATCCTCTCGCGCGCCGGCCTGCCTGCCGGGGTCTTCAACCTCGTCATGGGCAAGGGCCGTATCGTTGGTGATGCCATCGCCCGTTCGCCTCTCGTCGATGCCGTCACCTTCACCGGTTCGGAAGCAACCGGCCGGGGCATCCGCGGCATCGTTGCCGAGCGCGGCGGCAAGGTGCAGCAGGAAATGGGTGGCAAAAGCCCTCTCGTGGTGCTCGACGATGCCGATCTCGACAACGCCATCGACTGCGCCATTGGCGGCTCGGTGATTTCCACCGGCCAGCGCTGCACGTCGAACACCCGCATCATCGCCACCCCGGCCATTCACGATGCGCTGGTTGAAGGAATGGCGAAGCGCACGCGTGCGCTGGTGGTCGGCAATGCCCTCGATCCCGCAAGCCATATCGGCCCCGTGGTGGACCAGAAGCAGCTCGACACCAACCTGCGCTACATCGCGATCGCCGATGACGAGGGCGCCGAGCGTCTTTGCGGTGGCGAGATTCTGGAACGGCCGCAGCGCGGCTTCTACCTGTCGCCGGCGGTCTACGCCAACTGCACCAATCAGATGGTGCATGTGCGCGAGGAAATCTTCGGGCCGGTCGTCAGCGTGATCAAGGCCGCCGACTATGAGGAAGCGCTCGCCATCGCCAACGATTCGGACCTTGGCCTTTCCTCGGGAATCTGCACGAAATCGCTGAAATATGCCGAGGACTTCAAGACCCGCTCCGCATCGGGCATGGTGTTCGTCAACCTGCCGACCGCAGGCGTCGACTACCATGTTCCGTTCGGCGGCAAGAAGGCGTCGAGCTATGGCCCGCGCGAGCAGGGCCGCGCCGCGCGCGAATTTTTCACCAGCTCCAAAACGGCCTACACCAACCCGCTTTGATATAAACGGACCGGCAGCGGAGCCCTCCCAGGGGATTTTCGCTGCCGGTCGATTTGTGTCACACCGAACACAAGCCTATATCGTTATCTGTCGTACGCAGCATGGAGGAAGACATGAGTGAGCTTTTGGACAAGCGCAAGTTCTATATCGACGGCAAATGGGTAGACCCTGTCGCTGCGAATGACCTTGAAGTGGTCGATCCTTCGACCGAAGAGCCCGTCGCCGTCATCAGCATCGGCGCACAGGCCGACACCGACCGTGCAGTCGCAGCTGCGAAAGCGGCCTTCGCATCATGGTCGAAGACCTCTCCGGCCGAGCGGCTTTCCTATGTCGAGAAAATTCTCGCCATCTACAAGCGCCGCGCAGCGGAGATGGCTCAGTCCATGACGCTCGAAATGGGCGCCCCGCAGGACATGTCGCTTGCCTCGCAGACGGGCGCCGGCACCTACCATATCGAGACCTTCATCGAAGCCTACAGGAATTTCGAGTTCATCCGCCCGCTGGGGCCGCATGCACCGACCACCATGGTCGCATGGGAACCGATCGGCGTTGTCGGCCTGATCACGCCGTGGAACTGGCCGATGAATCAGGTCACACTCAAGGTCATTCCGGCCATACTGGGCGGCAACACGGCCGTTCTGAAGCCATCCGAGATCGCCCCGCTCTCCTCCATGCTGTTTGCCGAGATCGTGCATGAGGCGGGCCTGCCTGCCGGTGTGTTCAACCTCGTCAATGGTGATGGCGTCGGTGTCGGAACGCAGCTTTCGGTCCATCCCGACATCGAGATGATCAGCTTCACCGGCTCCACCCGCGCCGGTATCGCCATTTCCAAGGCCGCTGCCGCATCGCTGAAGAAGGTGGCGCTGGAACTCGGCGGCAAGGGCGCGAACCTCATCTTCGCGGACGCCGATGCGGACGCGGTGGTGCGTGGCACCCGCCATTGCTTCAACAATTCCGGCCAGTCCTGCAACGCGCCCACCCGCATGCTGGTGCAGCGCGAGGTCTACGAAAAGGCGGTGGAAACGGCTGCCCGCGTTGCCGGGGAGACCGCCGTGGCCAGCGCTCATCTGCCCGGCGCGCATATCGGCCCGGTGGTGAGCAAGCAGCAGTGGGACAAGATTCAGGACCTCATCCAGAAAGGCATCGAGGAAGGTGCCCGTCTGGTCGCCGGTGGCCCCGGCCTGCCTGAAAACGTCAACCGCGGCTATTTCGTGCGGCCGACCGTGTTCGCAGATGTGAACAACGACATGACCATCGCAAGGCAGGAGATTTTCGGCCCGGTCCTGTCGATCATCCCCTTCGACACCGAAGAGGAAGCCGTCGAGATCGCCAACGACACGCCCTACGGCCTCACCAACTACGTGCAGACGCAGGACGGCGCCCGCCGCAACCGACTGGCGCGCCAGCTGAACGCCGGCATGATCGAGATGAACGGAGAGTCGCGCGGTGCCGGCTCTGCCTTCGGTGGCGTTAAGGCGTCCGGCCGGGCGCGCGAAGGCGGCTGGATGGGACTTGAAGAGTTCATGGACTCCAAGTTCATCTCCGGCTGGAGCCTGAACGACTGATCAGCTGCGGCCCGGACGAGCCGGGCCTTGAGTGAAAACGTGATCTTCCGGGACCGCAGCCCGACATCCGGGCTGCGGTCTCTGGCATATATCGCATCGATATCTGCCGCATTCCGGCCGGGAAAACAGAGCCTCGTACCAGCCCGAAACCGTGCCATACGGTATCCTCAGATCCGATTTCCTGGTGATCTGCGATCGCAGAATCAGGATCGGCACCTCATCACGCAGATGCATGTTTTGCAGGGTCTGGAACCCGCTTTTCGCGGTATTCGGCTGGATGCAAACTGCCCTCGACCATGATGATGCATCAAAAAGAATAATGTTCACTCATGAACTGTTCAAAACAGATCAAATTCCGGTTGAAACTGGCGAATAACAGCTTTTTTCCAAAGTTCTCAACGGCTCATTGACAGAACATTAAGATGCATCTTAATCTGGGCCAACAAGGGGTGACAGCAAGGACTCGTCAAAAACGCCTCTTGCTGGGAGAAAATTACATGAGGAAAACACTTACCCGGCTGGTTACAGCCGTTTTCTTGGGCTGCGCCTCGATGACCGGCGTGGCCATGGCGCAGGATGGCGCCACCTCCGCCGAAATCACCCGTGGCGGAACCCTCAACATGATCGTTCAGCCAGAGCCTCCGATGCTGATAGTGGGCCTGAACACACAGGGTCCCACCCTCTATGTGGCGGGCCAGATCTATCAGAGCCTGCTGACATATCGTGAAGACCTGAAGCCCCTGCCGCAGCTTGCGAAGAGCTGGACCGTGTCCGAAGACGGCCTGACCTACACCTTCAACCTGCAGGAAGGTGTAAAATGGCATGATGGGGAAGCTTTCACATCAAAGGACGTCGTGTTCGCGGCTGAGGAGTTTCTGGTCGACGCCCATCCTCGCTGGCGCCTCATCCGGGAGGCCTATGTCGAAAGTGTCACCGCCCCTGACGACCTGACCGTTGTCTTCAGACTGAAGAAGCCTTTCTCGGCATTTCTGTACGGCTTCGAGCTGAGCTCGTTCCCGATCATGCCGGCTCACCTGTACCAGGGCACCGACTACCGCACCAATGCGAACAACACCCGCCCGATCGGCACCGGCCCTTACAAGTTTGAGGACTGGCAGCGCGGCAGCTACATCCATCTGGTTCGCAACGAAGACTACTGGAAGGAAGGCCAGCCCTATATCGATGATCTCTACTTCCGTGTGATCCCGGACGCTGCGTCGCGCGCCATCGCCTTTGAACAGGGCACTGTCGATCTGCTGCGCGGCGGCGACGTCGAAGGCTTCACCATCAACAGCCTGACGTCCCTGCCGGGCGTGGAGACGACGACAGCCGGATGGGAATATTTCTCCCCGCAGATGTTCCTGCAGCCGAATCTTCGCCTTGAGGTCTTCAAGAACAAGGATGTCCGCAAAGCGGTCTATCACGCCCTTGATCGCGATTTCATCGTCAATGCGATCTTCTTCGGGCAGGGCAAGGTCTCGACCGGCCCCTTTGCGGAAAGCATGCTGTTCCACGATCCGAACATCCAGCAATATCCATATGACATGGAGCTGGCAAAGAAGCTGATAGCTGACTCGGGCGTGGACCTTTCGAAGCATCCCATTCGTCTTCTTGGCTTGCCTTACGGTTCGACGTGGGATCGCATGACCGAATACGTCAAGCAGCAGCTTGAGGAGCTCGGTTTCGTCGTCAGCATTCAGGCCGTCGATGCCGGCGGATGGCTGCAGGCCATGGGTAACTTCGACTTCGATCTTGCTTTCAGCTTCCTCTA
>Ga0182740_1002325_pt1 | contig 11755 bp, 11 predicted proteins | sample eDN5th37CKraftBY_FD_128872 | JGI IMG/M metagenome (GOLD analysis project Ga0182740, IMG submission 128872) | Enriched backyard soil microbial communities from Emeryville, California, USA - eDNA 5th pass 37_C Kraft BY (version 2) (version 2) | ecosystem: Environmental > Terrestrial > Soil >...
CAAACGCAACGAACTCGGCTGGCACTGGAGCTTCGTCGTGCTCGGCATCGCGATGCTCCTCGGCGCGTATTTCTGGTATGTCTCGGCGCGACTGCTCGAGGAAGCGCCGCGCATCGATTTCGGTCCGCAGGATCCTGCGTTTCCCGCCACGCTCGGGCCGTTGCTCCACGCCGAGTTCTCCCGCGGCAACGCCGTCAATCTCCTGTTGAACGGCGACGAATTTTTCCCGCCGATGCTGGCGGCGATTCGCGACGCAAAGAGGACGATCACGCTCGAAACCTACATCTGGTCGCCCGGCGAGATCAGCGAGAAGTTCATCGCCGCGCTGTCGGAACGCGCCCGCGCCGGCGTGAAGGTGCATGTCATGCTCGACGGCATGGGCACGCTCAAGTTCAAGGACGAGGATCGTGACCGCATGCGCAGCGCCGGCATCGAGGTCGTGAAATACGGCCGCCAGCACTGGTATGAAGTGAAGCCCAACATAAATCACCGCACGCATCGCAAGATCCTCGTCGTCGACGGCCGCGTCGGTTTCACCGGCGGCATGTGCGTCGACGATCACTGGCTGGGCGACGCCGAGTCTCCCGAGGTCTGGCGCGACACGATGGTGCGCGTCGAAGGCCCGACGGTGCAGCAGATGCAGTCCGCGTTCGCCAGCAACTGGCTCCAGACCACGGGCAAGCTGCTCCTCGGCGAAGGTTATTTTCCCCGCTACGACCGCGTCGGCGATGTCGCCGCGCAATGCTTCATGAGCGGCCCCGGCGAAGGCGCGCAGGCGGCCCGCACGTCCTACCTGCTCGCGATCGCCTCCGCGCGAAAATCGATCGACATCGAGCACGCGTATTTCGTGCCCGACGAGCTCGCGACGCAGGTGCTGCTCGAGGCGCGACAGCGCGGCGTCCGCGTTCGCGTGATCGTGCCCGCGATCAACGATTCCCGTTTCGGCCGCGCCGCGTCGCGCTCGCGTTGGGGACCGCTGCTCGCGCAGGGCGTGGAGTTCTACAAATATCAGCCGGCGATGCTGCACACGAAAACCATGGCGGTGGACGACGTCTTCGTGACGGTGGGATCCGTCAACTTCGACAACCGCTCGTTCAGCATCAACGACGAGATCGCCGTCAACGTCATCGATCCCACCCTCGGCCGAGAACACCGGCGGATGTTCGAGGAAGACCTGAAGCAGTCGGCGCCCTACACGTTCGAGGATCACGAGAGCCGGCCGTTCTACGTGAAGCTCGCGGACAAATTCTGCGGACTCTTCCGCTCGCAGCTGTAGCGTTGCCGCCGGCGCGCGGCGCTTCCGAACGTTTGATTGACGCCCGGCGGCGCGCTCCCCGCGATAGCGGTCCTCGGCGCGTCGCCGCGCCGATCCCACCCAATCGCCCCATGAAATCCATCCCCGTTGCCCTGCAACTCTGGTCCGTGCGCGAAGCCGTCAATCGCGACTTCGCCGGGACCGTCGCTCGCGTGGCCCAGCTAGGCTACGCCGGCGTCGAACTCGCCGGTTTCGGCAATCTCGACGCCAAAGGCGCGAAGGCCGCGCTCGATGCCGCGAGCCTCAAGGTCGCTGGCATGCACGTCGGCATCGCCGCGTTCCGCGCCGATCCCGACAAGGTCATCGCCGACGCCCTGCTCCTCGGCTCGCGCCATGTGACGGTGCCGTTCTGGCCGCCGGAACTGTTCGTGTCCGTCGCCGCAGTGGAAAAGATGGCGGAGGAGCTCAACGCTTTCGGCGCCCGGCTGCGCGCTTCGGGCCTCCAGCTGAGTTATCACAATCACGCCGGCGAATTGAAGCTGCTCGAGGGCCGTCCCGTTTTCGACTGGCTGCTCGGCGCCGCCGAGCCCCGCAATCTGGCGGCGGAGATCGACGTGTATTGGTTTCACGTCGGCGGTTATCCGGTCACGAAGTTTCTCCGCGACCACGGCGCGCGCGTGAAGCTCGTGCATCTGAAGGACGAAGCCGAGCTCGGTGCGGGGCCGGTCGATTTCGCGCCCATCTTCCCAGCCGTCGAGCAGCTCGATTCCATCGACTGGTATATCGTCGAACAGGAGAACTATCATCACGACCCGCTGGTGGCGGTGGGTCTCGGCTTCGAACAACTCAAGCGTTGGGGCAAAGCCTGAATTTTTCGCGCCATGCCGTCTCCGTATTCCCGCAAATCCACATTCAACGTCGCCGTCCTCGGCGCCGGTGCGATCGGACTCGATCACCTGAGTTCGTTCAAGGCGCACCCGGCGGTGCGTCTCGCCGTGGTCGCCGACACCTCGCCCGAGCGAGCCCGCGCCGCCGCCGATTTATACAACGTGGCGGAGATCTCGGACGATTACCGCGAAGTCATCGCCCGCGACGACATCGATATCGTTTCCATCGCGCTGCCGAACTATCTGCACGCGCCCGTCGGGCTGGCGGCCTTGAAAGCCGGCAAACACCTGATGATCGACAAGCCGATGGCGACCAACGCCACCGACGCCGCACAGCTCGTGAAGGAGGCGAAGAAGCGCCGCCTGCTGCTCATGGTGGGACAGAACAACCGCTTCAGCCCCGACGTGCAGACGTTGAAACAACTCGTCGACCGCGGCGTGCTCGGCGAGGTCTACCATGCGAAAACCGCATGGACGCGCCGCGGGGGCATCCCGCGCATCGGATCGTGGTTCACGCAGAAGAAATTTGCCGGCGGCGGCTCGACCTACGACATCGGCGTGCACGCGCTCGACCGCTGCCTTTACCTGCTTGGCGAATTCGACGCCGTCGCGGTGAGCGGACAAACCTACGCGAAGTTCGGTCCGCAGGGTCTGGGCGAAGGCACGTGGGGCAAGAGCGAGATTGACCCGAAGAAACCGTTCGATGTGGAGGACCTGTCGGTCGCGTTGATCAAGTTGAGGAGCGGTCGGACCGTGCTTCTCGAAACCTCCTGGGCGGCGCATCAGCCGCTGGCGGATTTCAACGGCACCCAGCTTTTCGGCACGAAGGCCGGCGCACTGATTCCGAATCTCCAGCTCTTCCGGCAAACGGAAAACGGCTACGCGGTCGAATCGGTGGCAACCGCCACGTCGCTGGTGAATCCGAATCGCATGGTGCATTTCGTCGATTGCCTGCTGGGCCGGGAGGAACCGTATGTGAAGACGGAGGAGTCGCTCGCCGTGCAGAAGATCCTCGATGCGATTTATCTTTCCGCCCGCACCGGCCGCGAAGTGCGTCTCAAATAGCGGCCGTGCCCGCGCGCGGGGATCCTCTCACGGGCGCCAGGTCGTTGCGCGAACGGGAGTCCCGGCGGGCCGGGCGTCGCGCGGCTCCGCAGTTTTTGCGCGGCGATAATAAGTCGTGACGACTTCGGCCCGCGCTCGGCCTTCTGAGCGCGAGCGTCGCCCGGTTCCGCGTTGCTTGGCCAGCCATCGCGCGTATTTTGCTCTCCCATGGACATCGGTGGCCCAGCTGACGTTCGCGCGATGGTGGACCAATTGCGCCAATCCCGGATTTACCGCGACTACGAGAACGCGTTCCGGGAAACGACCGGTTTGCCGATCACGCTGCGTCCGCTCGAGTCCTTCAACCTGCCGCACCACGGCGATCCGAAGGAGAACCCGTTTTGCGCGCTGATGGCGAACACCAATCGCTCCTGCGCCGCGTGCCTGCAGCTGCAAAAGAAGGTCGAGGAGGAGGCGCGGCTCGAGCCGAAGACGTTGAAATGTTTCGCCGGGATGTGCGACTCGGCCGTGCCGGTGCGCGTCGGTGAAAACCTCATCGCGTTCCTGCAGACCGGGCAGATCATGCTGCACCAGCCGTCGCAGGCGCAGTTCCGCCGCACCACCCGCCAGCTCCTGCACTGGGGCATGGAGGTCGATTTGAAGCAGGTGGAGGAAGCGTATTTCCAGACGCGCGTCGTCACGAAGAAACAATACGAGTCGATCATCCGGCTGCTCACGATTTTCGCCCAGCATTTGTCGGCGCTCAGCAACCAGCTCCTGGTGAAACAGGAAACCGCCGAGTCGCCCGTCATCTCCCGCGCCCGCTCCTACATCACCGATCACCAGGGCGAGGACCTCTCGCTCGGTCAGGTCGCGCAGGCGGTGAACATGAGCGCGTTCTATTTCTGCAAAACTTTCAAGAAGGCGACGGGTATGACCTTCACCGATTATCTCGCGCGGGTGCGCGTGGAGAAGGTGAAGAATCTCCTGCTCAATCCGCACAAGCGCGTGAGCGAGGCCGCCTACGAGGCGGGCTTCCAATCGCTGTCGCAGTTCAACCGCGTTTTCCGGAAAATCGCCGGCGAATCGCCCAGCCGCTACCGCGAGCGACTGCATGGCGTGGCCCATGTCTGAGGCCGTCGTCAGCGTTACGCCGGCTTGCCCTCCGGCAGTGCTTCCGCGGTTTGGGGCGCACTCTCGTGCCGTTTCGTGGCGAGCGCGTTCTCGCGATGCTGGCAGACGGAGCAAAACGCATCCACTTCGCGCCGCGCCATCGTGCGCAGTACATAATAGAGTTCGTTCAGCGCGTGATCGCGTTCGTGCGCGTCGATCGGCAGATGCGCCGCCTGTTCCAGCACGAGCGCCTCGAGCAGCGCCTGCTCGCCCGCCAGGAAAAACGCCAGCAACGGACTGCGGCCGCACGGGCACTCCGGGCGCGCCATCGCGCGTCCGCCGGCATGTTCGGCCTTCCGGCGCGTGGCGGGATCCCGCAGCGCGGCAAAGATCTGATCCAGCGCCCACTCGATCAGGTGTACCAACGCGTCCGGATAGGCGAGCGGACTGGTCACGCGTTCCGTCCGCAACAACGTATCCCAGCGCGCGTGGATGGCCGGTCGCTGGGCGCAGAGGCTGGTCAATAGGCTCTCCTGCATCGCGCCTTCAGCATAGGCCAAGCCCGCGCCGCCCGCTTCGCATCGGTTGGCCAACCGTGCGCGTTTTTGGCGCTGCAAGCCGCGCGCATCAGCGCCGGCCGCGAGGACAAGATACGCACAGCCCTTGGCAACCGCTGCGCAGCGACCCGACCCACCGTCCCGTAGACTCGGCCCCAATTCATTTTCCACCCATGTCCGTCATTCCGCTCACCCTCGCGATCAGTCTCTGTCTGGTTTTCACGTTCATCCTCTTCTTCGTGCGCGAACACAGCCGGCGCTTCGGCAGTGCCGAACGTGAGTCGCTGCTGCCTTTGAACGAGGAGACCCCGCGCGTCGTGGCCCAGCGGTCCGTCGCGCGTCGCTGATCGTCCCCCGCCGATCCCCTTTTTCCCGAGCGCGCCCGCCCGAGCCGGCGAGGCGCGCCCCAGCTTTTCCCGTCCATGTCCGACCGTAAAATCACCATCGAGTATAACGACCGGATCGTCCGCCAGTTCCTCCTCGCCACCGTCATCTGGGGCGCCGTGGGCATGCTGGTGGGCGTCTTCGTCGCCTCCCAACTCAACTTCTGGCGGCTCAATTTCGACCTGCCGTGGCTGACCTTCGGCCGTCTCCGGCCTTTGCATACGAACGCGGTCATCTTCGCGTTCGTCGGCAACATGATGTTCGCCGGCATCTACTACTCGACGCAGCGCCTCGTGAAGGCGCGCCTCGCGAGCGACTTCCTGTCGAACCTCCACTTCTGGGGCTGGCAGCTCATCATCGTCGCCGCGGCCATCACGCTCCCCCTCGGCTTCAGCCGCGGCAAGGAGTACGCCGAACTCATCTGGCCGATCAACGTCGCCGTCGCCTTCATCTGGGTCGTGTTCGCGGTCAACTTCTTCTGGACCCTCGCCCGCCGCCACGAGCGCGCGCTCTACGTCGCGATCTGGTTCTACATCGCGACGATCGTCACGGTGGCGATGCTCTACATCGTCAACCATCTCTCGATCCCCACGTCCCTGCTTCACTCGTATCCGGTTTTTGGAGGCGTGCAGGACGCGCTCGTCCAATGGTGGTACGGCCACAACGCCGTGGCGTTCTTCCTCACGACGCCGATCCTCGGCATCATGTACTACTACGTGCCGAAGGCGGCCGAGCGGCCGGTGTACAGCTACCGTCTCTCGGTCGTTCACTTCTGGTCGCTCGTGTTCATCTACATCTGGGCCGGTCCGCACCACCTGCTCAATTCCGCGCTGCCGGGCTGGCTGCAGAACCTCGGCATGACGTTTTCGCTGATGCTGTGGGCTCCGTCCTGGGGCGGCATGCTCAACGGCCTGCTCACCCTGCGCGGCGCCTGGCACAAGCTTCGCACCGATCCGGTGCTGAAGTTCTTCGCCGCCGCCATCACCTTCTACGGCATGGCCACGTTCGAGGGCCCGCTCCTGTCCATCAAGGCCGTCAACGCCCTCGGCCATTACACCGACTGGATCATCGGCCACGTGCACGCCGGCGCCCTCGGCTGGAACGGCTTCATGGCCGCCGGCATGATCTACTGGCTGCTCCCGCGTCTCTGGAACAAGCCCCTGCACTCCGTCTCGCTCGCCAACATCCATTTCTGGATCGGGACCTTCGGCATCCTCCTCTACGTCGCCGCGATGTGGACCAGCGGCATCACGCAGGGCCTCATGCTTAACGCCACCGCCGAGGGCGGCACCGTCCTCGCGTATCCCAACTTTCTGGATACACTCGCCACCATCCGTCCGATGATGCTGATGCGCGTGATCGGCGGCGGGCTCTACCTCACCGGCTGGGTACTCCTGGCGTGGAACGTCTGGCAGACGATCCGCGGCGCGCAGCCCGTCAACGGCACCGTCGAGGTCTATCCCGAGCCGGTTCCGGCCGATTCCCGCCTCGGTTTCCGCGGCACCTGGCTCAACGCCCCGACGCTGTTCTGCATTCTCGGCGTCGCCTTCTCCGGCATGTGGATGCTCGGCAACGATCTCGTCAGCGTCCTCGGCCTCGTCGGCGCCGTGCTTTGTTTCGTCGCCGGTTACGCCCTCTTCCGCTCGCGCGGCAAGGAATGGGCCGACTGGTACGAAAAGCTCCTGCTCAATGCCCTGCCGTTCACCCTTCTCACCTTTGTCGCCGTCGCCGCCGGCGGCCTGATCCAGATCGTCCCGACCGTCGCCATCGAACGCGCCCAGAACGTCGAGGACCGCCTGCAGGTCGCCTACACGCCGCTCGAGCTCGCCGGCCGCGACATTTACGTCCGCGAGGGTTGCTACAACTGCCACTCGCAGATGATCCGCACGCTCGTGCCCGACGTGCTCCGCTACGGCGACTATTCCCGCCTCGGCGAATCGATCTACGATTATCCCTACCAGTGGGGCTCCAAGCGCACCGGTCCCGACCTCGCGCGCGTCGGCGGGAAATATCCGAATGTCTGGCATCTTCGCCACATGGAGGATCCCCGCTCCGTGTCCGTCGGTTCCAACATGCCGTCCTATCCGTGGCTGCTGGCCAACGACACCGACGTCGCCGCGCTGCCGTCAAAGATCCGCGTCCAGCGCATGCTCGGCGTGCCCTACGGCCCGTTGTCGGCGCAGCAGATTTTCGATCAGGTCAACGAGCAGGCGAAGTCGATCGCCGCCGATCTCCGCACCGCCGGCGCTTACGTCGCCCCGGAAAAGGAGATCATCGCGCTCACCGCCTACCTGCAAAAGCTCGGGAAATTCGAGCCCGTCGCGCCGAAAACCGCCTCGCGCTGAACGCCCGGCGCTCCGGTCACGACTCCACCCGTCCTCAACCCTCTCCTCGAGCGATGTTCAAACGTCTCATCCTCGGCGAACACGCGTGGCTCTTCATCGCCGCCGCGTTTGCCACGGCCGCCGCCATCTTTCTGACGATGGTCTGGCAGGCCGTGCGCATGAAGCGCACGCAGGCCGATCGCTTCGCCGACCTTCCCTTCAACTCCGATTCCGCCGCCGCCCGCCATGACCCCTCCGCCTAATCAGCAAGACCAGGAGCCGATCCGTCCGCACGTGTTCGACGGCATCCAGGAATTCGACAAACGCATGCCGAACTGGTGGCTCGCGACCTTTTACGGCGCGATCATCTTCTGGGTCGGCTACTGGTTCTATTACGAGCGCGCCGATGGTCCGTCCAACACCGCGATCCTCGAGCAGCAGCTGTCCGCGATCGAAGCGGCCAAACTCGCCAACGCGCCGTCCGTCGACGACGCGAGCCTGTGGAAAATGAGCCGCAATCCCGTCTTCGTCGACGCCGGCCGCGCGACGTTCAACACGACCTGCGCCAGTTGCCACCACGAGAAACTCACCGGCGGCATCGGCCCCAATCTCGTCGATCAACTCTGGATCCACGGCGGCACCCCCACCGAGATCTACAAAACCGTTACCGACGGCGTGCTCGTGAAGGGCATGCCCGCGTGGGGCCCCGTCCTCGGCGCCAAAAAGGTTTCCGAAACGGTCGCCTACATCCTGAGCCACCATCAGGAAAACGAACCCGTCGAAAAACAGGAGGCCTGGACTCCTCCCACCAGCTAGAATCCGTCCCGACATCGACTTCAGCCCGCGCAGCGATCACCCAGGCAGCCCCCCGTCCGACGCCCTGCCGCATCGCTGCGCTCCCCGCCTCAGCGCAGCCATGCCACCCACCGATCCCACTCCAAGTTCCCAGAAGGCGTCGACCCCGCGCTACACCTACCGTCATCCGAAACTCGACGCGCCGTCGCTCGATTCCGTCACCACGATCCGCGCCGACGGCTCGCGGCCGTTCCTGTATCCCGCCGACACGCACGGCCGCTTCACCCGCGCGCGCCGCTGGTCCGCCCTCGGTCTCATCGTCTTTTACCTGGCGCTGCCGTGGATTCACGTGGGCGGCTACCCGGCGGCGTTTTTCGACATCGCCGGCGGCCGTTTCCACCTCTTCGGCATCACGCTCGCGTTCCAGGATCTCTGGCTCCTCTTCTTCGTCATCACCGGCCTGGGCTTTGCACTCTTCTTCGTCACGTCCCTCCTCGGACGCGTCTGGTGCGGCTGGGCCTGCCCACACACCGTCTTTCTCGATCACGTCTACCGCCGCATCGAGCGCGCCATCGAGGGCGACGCCGTCAAGCGCCGCGCCCTCGCCGCCGCCCCGCTGTCGGCGTCGAAACTCGCGAAATACACGCTCAAGCACGCGCTCTACGTGCTCGTCTCCGCGGTCATCGCGCACCTGTTCCTCGCCTACTTCGTCTCGATCCCGGAAGTCTGGTCGATGATCCGCGCCGCGCCGACCGAGCACTGGAGCGCCTTCGGCTTCATGGCGGTTTCCACCGGCATCCTGTATTTCAATTTCGCCTGGTTCCGCGAACAGCTCTGCATCGTCATCTGCCCCTACGGCCGCATCCAGTCGGCGTTGATCGACGATCACTCGCTGGTCATCGGCTACGATGCCAAGCGCGGCGAACCGCGCGGCAAAGTCGGCACGCCCGACGCCGGCGATTGCATCGACTGCCACCGTTGCGTGCACGTCTGCCCGACCGGCATCGATATCCGCCAGGGGCTGCAGCTCGAATGCATCGGCTGCACCGCGTGCATCGACGCCTGCGACGATGTGATGACGCGGCTCGACCGTCCGACCGGCCTCATCCGCTACGACTCGCAAGCCGCGTTCACGGGCCAGCGGACCCGCTGGTTCCGGCCGCGCATCGCGATTTACGGCGTGCTCCTGCTCATCGGGGCGAGCGTCGCCGGTTGGGCACTCTCCACCGTTCGACCGGCCAACTTCAGCGTTACTCGCATCACGGGCGCCCCCTACATCGTCGACGCGCAGACGGTCCGGAATCAATTTCTCGTGCGCATCGTCAACAAGCGCACCACCCCGCAACAATTCGTGCTGAAAATCGACGATGCCCCCGCCTCGCTGCGGCAGACCGGTTTCACCACCGCCGTCGAAGTGCCCGCGCTCGGCGAGCTCGTCCAGCCGCTGATCCTCCAGCAACCGCGCGCCGATTACACCGGACCGTTCGAGGTCGAAGTCGAGGTCGGCGACACTCAGGAAACCTATAAACTGGAGCGCAAGGCCGAGTTCCTCGGACCCGAAGCCCGCCTGCTCCGCGAAGAAGATGAGGAAAGAAAACGTGCCGGCCTCGAACGCCGCTGAACGCCTGGGCCTCGCGGCCGCAGTGCCCGCCCCCACCGCCAGCCGCTCTCCCCGCCGGTCTTTTCCGCTGTGGCTCTGGGTGCTCGTCGCCTTCGGCGTGCAGCTCGCGGCGTGGACCGTGTGGTTCGTGATCGCGTCGCATCATCGCGTCGCGGAGGTGCCGCTCTCGACCGCGCCCGCGAAATAAGGCCCGGCCCGCCCGGACATGGATTTCGCCGCCATCAATTCTCCTTCCGCCGCCTTCGTCGCCGGTCTCGTGACGAGCCTGCACTGCGCCGGCATGTGCGGCCCGCTCGCCTGCTCGCTGATGCCGGTGAAGGGCGACTCCGCCGACGCGCAGATCGTGAGCACGACCTATCATGTCTCGCGTCTTTTCAGCTACGCGCTGCTTGGGGCGATCGCCGGCGGACTTGGCGGGCTGCCGCTGAGCTTCGTCTCGCAGTCCGTGCTGCGCTGGCTGCCGTGGGTGCTCGTTCTCTTCTTCGTGGCAATGGGGCTGCGGCTCGACCGCCATGTGCCGAAGCCGGCGTTTCTCGCGCGGCATACCTTCCGGTTGAATCTCTGGCTCCGCACGCGCTCGCGCCCCGAAGCCGCCGCGGCCCTCGGTCTCGCCACGCCGCTGCTGCCGTGCGGTCCGCTCTATTTCGTCGTCGCGCTCGCGCTCGTATCCGGATCGGCGCTACGCGGGGTCGAGTTCATGCTCGCGTTCGGCCTCGGCACGGTGCCGCTGCTCTGGCTCGCCCAATCCCAGTTCCACTGGGTCCGCCGCAAACTCTCGCCGCTCTGGCTCAACCGCACGCGAATCGCCTTGTGCCTCGTCACCGCGCTCGTGCTCGGCTGGCGTCTGCGCGGCACGCTCGGGTTCGCCGGGCCCGATCCTTCGACCTTCGTCTGCCACTGAACGCCATGAGCGTCCCCACCCTTTCCGCCCCCGACCGAACGACGCGCGCCCTCCCGACCTGCAAACATTGCGGCGCGCCGCTGATCGACGAGCGGATGCGCGCCTCCGGCTTCTGCTGCGCCGGCTGCTCCTACGTTTACCGGCTCGTGCACGAGCACGGTCTCGCCGGCTACTACAACATCAAGGATGGCGTCACGGCGCCGGCCGACGCCGTGGTCTTCCAGCCGCGCGATTTTTCCTGGCTGCAATCCGCGCAGGACGAGGCCGAAGCGGGCGCGCCGGCCGTGCCTTCGCTGTTGCTGTCGGTCCAGGGCATCTCGTGCGCCGGCTGCGTCTGGCTGATCGAACGCGTTTTTCAACAGCAACCGGGCGCCCGCGACATCGAAGCCAATGCCCAACTGGGACAAGTCCGGCTGCGCTGGATCCCCGGCCAGTTCTCCGCCGCGGACTTCGCGCGCAAGCTCCAGTCTTTCGGTTACCTGCTCGGGCCGGCCCACGCCGCGACCCCTCCCTCCGAAGCGCGCGCGCTGGTAAAGCGCATCGGACTCTGCGCCGCGTTTGCGATGAACATCATGCTCTTCGCGTTTCCGGCCTACTTCGGCATGGAGCCGACGTTCGCCTACGCGCGGCTGTTCGATCTTCTGGCACTGGGTTTCGGCACGCTGAGCTTCCTCGTCGGCGGCACCTATTTCATCGGCCGCGCGTGGCGCGCGCTGCGCGAGGGCGCCATGCACATCGACCTGCCGATCGCGGTCGGCATCGTCGGCGCGTATTCAGGTTCCCTCTACGGCTGGTTCGCCGGCGAGCACCACTTCGTCTATTTCGATTTTGTCGGCACCTTCGTGCTCCTGATGCTCGTCGGTCGCTGGGCGCA
>Ga0182740_1002328_pt1 | contig 11752 bp, 10 predicted proteins | sample eDN5th37CKraftBY_FD_128872 | JGI IMG/M metagenome (GOLD analysis project Ga0182740, IMG submission 128872) | Enriched backyard soil microbial communities from Emeryville, California, USA - eDNA 5th pass 37_C Kraft BY (version 2) (version 2) | ecosystem: Environmental > Terrestrial > Soil >...
CTATATCGATCCGGTGACGCATCAGGTGCAGCAGACGATCTATCTGGCGCGGCGCAATCTAAAGCCGAAGGACGAGACCGATCTTTATGAAATCATCAGCTGGTCCAAACCCGAGGCCGCGCTGGACGACGCCGCTGCGCAGAAGTGCAAGCTCAAGGCGTTTACCGACGTCCCAACCTTCGAGATCTAGATCCCCTCGGGCACTTCCAACCGGCGCTCCGGAGGTTGGTTCCGGAGCGCCGGCTTTTCAATCCTGCACGAAAGACATTTGCACCGATGCTTGAGCTTCTGCCGCACCTGTTGAACGGCATTGCGCTGGGCCTGCTGTTCTCGCTCGTGGCGCTCGGCTTCATACTCATCCTCGGGCTGATGGAGCAGATCAACCTGGCGCACGGCTCGCTGTTCGCCCTCGGCGCCTACTTTGCCTACGCGATTTGTGCGGCCAAGCTGCCGCTGCCGGACGGGGCGGTCGCCACCTGGGCCGCGGTGCCGCTTGGCTGGCGCTTTGCCGCCGCCATCGTTCTTGCGCCGATCCTGGTGGCGCCGTTCGGCCTGGTGCTCGAGCGGCTGATGCGCCGCACCTACGGTCGCGATCCCCTTTACGGCTTATTGCTCACCTTCGGCGTCGCCATGGTGCTGGAGGAAATGATCCGCGTCATCTGGGGCACGCGCGATTACATGCTGCCGGTGCCGAACGCCATTGGCGGCGGCTTCATCATGCTCGATCTCATCTGGTCGACCTATCGCTTCTGGGCCGGCGCCCTGGCCATCGTGGCGATGGCAGGGGTCTGGTTCATCGTCGAGCGCACCCGCTTCGGCGCCATGGTCAAGGCCGGTGCCCATGACAGCGAAATCGTCCAGGCCCTCGGCATCGACCTGGCGCGGCTGCGCGTTTGGATCTTCGTGCTTGGCACCATGCTCGCGGCATTCGCCGGCGTCGTCATGGCGCCGCTCTGGGGCATCCGCCCGCATATGGGCGTCGATGCCGTGGTGCCGGCATTCCTCATCATCGTGCTCGGCGGCGTCGGCAGCTTCTGGGGCGCCGTCATTGGCGGCCTGCTGGTCGGCATGGTGGTCGGCCTGTCGGCGGCCTACGCCTCCGAATGGTCGATGCTGTCGATGTATCTGCTGCTGATCGGCGTCGTGGCGTTCCGCGCCCGCGGCCTGTTCGGCAAGAAGAGCGTGCTGGAGGTCTGATGACGCAAATCGAACGCGGCGTTCCGGCCATTACGCTCGCCATGATCGGCACCTGGCTCGTCTTTGCCAGCGTACCGCTATGGATCGAGAAGGTCGGGCTCTATCAGTATCTCGGCGTCGAAATCCTGGTCTTCGCCACCTACGCGCTCGCCTATAACCTCGTGCTCGGCCATGCTGGCTTGCCTTCGTTCGGTCACGGCGCATTCTTCGGCGTCGGCGCCTATGCTTTCGGCCTTGCCCAGCACGCCGTCTGGCCGAACTTGTGGTTCTGCCTCGCCGCGGCCGTGGCGGCGGCAGCGGTTGCCGGACTGATCGTCGCATTGTTCATCTCGCACCGGCGCGGCATCTATTACGCGCTGATGACCATCGCCTTCGGGCAGGTGTTCTGGTTCATCGCCATCAAGGCGACCTCGATCACCGGCGGCGAGGATGGATTGCTCAAGATCGAGCGCCTGCCGGTGGCGACAGGCATCGCCAGCTTCGATCTCAAGAGCAACGTCGCGCTGTTCTATTTTGTGCTGGTCGTCTTCATGGCCGTGACGGTGTTTTTGTGGCGGCTCGTTCATTCGCCGTTCGGCCGCGTCGTCAAGGCGATCAAGCAGAACGAGATGCGCGCGAGGTTCGTCGGCTACAATGTCTGGGCCTACAAGGCCGCGGTGCTGATCCTGTCGGCCGGTCTCTCCGGCATGGCTGGCGGGATGTTCGCCATGGCGCAGAACTCGGCATTTCCGGATGTCATGAGCCTGCATTATTCCGGCTATGTCGTCATGATGACGCTGGTCGGTGGCGGCCTCGTGTCGTTCTGGGGCCCCGTGATTGGCGCCGCCGCCTTCTTCCTGGCGCGCGACGTGATCGGCGCCGTCACTACCAGTTGGATGCTCTGGTTCGGCCTGTGTTTTGTCATCCTGGTTCTGTTCAAGCCTGAAGGCATCGCCGGCCTGTTCCAGGGCTATATGCGTAGCCATACGGCGCCAAAGAACCCCGCGCCGCAACCGGCGCCGCCGTCGCTGGCGAGGTGAAGCATGGCTATCTTCGAAGCCCATGACCTGCATTTGCGCTTCGGCGATCGCGTCGTCCTGGAGGATGTCTCGCTCGCTTTCGAGGAAGGCAAGCTGTCGGGCATCATGGGGCCGAACGGGGCAGGCAAGACCACCTGCTTCAATGTGCTCACCGGCCGCTATAGGCCGAGCAGGGGCCGCGTCCTCTGGCAGGGGCGCGACATCACGGGGCGCTCGCCGCAGGACATTGCGCGGCTCGGCGTCGCCCGCTCGTTCCAGCTTATGAACCTGTTCGACGAATTCACGGTGTTCGAGAACATCGCTGTGGCGTTGCCGGAAACGCGCCGGCGTAGCGCCAACATGCTGACGTCGGCTTATGCCGAGCGAACCGTCTCGGAGGACGTTCACGATATTCTCGAACGCGTCGGGCTTGCCGACCGCGCGAACGACGACGCCAAATCGTTGCCTTACGGCGCAAGACGCGCGCTCGAGATCGGCGTTGCGCTGGCGTGCAAGCCCAAGCTGCTGTTCCTTGACGAACCGACGGCCGGCCTCGGCGCCGACGGTCGCGTCCGGCTCGCCGAACTTATCGCAAAGCTCAAAGGTCAGCTCACCGTCGTCGTCATCGAGCATGACATGGAATTTCTCTTTTCGCTCGCCGATGAGATCTCCGTCATTCATTGGGGCCAAGTGATCGCGCGCGGCACGCCGGCAGCGCTCAGGCAGAACCCGTGGGTCGAGTCTTCCAATTTGGGGCGACTGAACTGATGCTCGAAGTCAGCAATATCACGGCTTTCTACGGCGAGACGCAGGCTTTGTTCTCCGTCTCGCTGTCAGTGCGCGAAGGCGAGGTGCTGGCTTTATTGGGGGCCAATGGCGCCGGCAAGACGACGGTGTTGCGGTCGATCCTCGGACTGACTCGCGCGCGGCAGGGCGAGATTCGCTTTCAGCAGAAGTCGATCGCCGCGCGGCCGACTCACGAGATCGCCGGCGCGGGCATCGGCTGGGTACCGGACGACCGCCGGCTTTGCCCAACGCTCACGGTGCGCCAGAACCTCATGCTGGGTGAAAAGCGAACCGCGTTCCGTGCATGGTCGCTGGGCGAGGTCACCGAGATTTTCTCGCCGTTGAAGTATCTGATGGCGCGAGACGCCGAAACCTTGTCTGGCGGCGAAATGCAGATGGTGGCGATCGGCCGGGCGTTGCTCGGCTCGCCCGGGCTTGTGCTGTTCGACGAGCCGAGCCAGGGGCTGGCGCCCAAGATTGTCGATGACGTACTCGGCGTCATCCGTCGCCTGAAGGCGGCCGGCATCGCCAGCATCGTGGTCGAACAGAACGCCGATATCGCTTTGTCCGTCGCGGATCACGTCGTCGTGCTGTCGCATGGGCAAGTCGCATGGCGAGGCGAGGCGGCAGCGCTGCGCGACGATCCGGCGCTGAAGCGTCAACTCCTCGGGGGGCCGCAATGATCGCGGCGCCACTTCTTCAACTGGACCGCGTCGAGAAAGTCTACCATCGCGGTCTTTTCGACCGCGCGCCGGCTTTTTCGCTGCGTGTCGATCTTGGCTTCAACTGCTCCGAGATCGTCGGTGTCATGGGGCCGAACGGCGCAGGCAAAACCACCTTGTTCGAGATGATCGCCGGTTCGAATGCCCCGACCGGGGGCAGGGTTATGGTCGCCGGCCAGGACATCCAGAATGTTCGCTATCGGCAGCGGGACCGGCTGGCGATCCACTATCATCAGTCCTATCAAGTGCGGCATTTCCGCAAGCGCAAGCCGTCTTTCATGATGGAACGGGCCGCCGGCTCATATCCGCTGGTCCATCTGTTCGACGAGCCGCAGTTCAACACGCAGGACGGCTATATCGGTTTCATGCTGGATTTTTTCCGCAAGCTGCGTGGCGAGAACCGGCTGGTCTTCATCTGCCTGCATCCGACCGCGTCGTTCCAGATCGACATCATGCGGGAAGTGTGCGAGCGTTTCCTGTTCGTCAACAAAGGCGGGGTGGCCGAGTATGCCACCTTGCCGGACATGACCCGGCAACCGGATGTGCGCCAGTATCTCGGCGCGCTGGCTCCCTGATCACCCCTTCGACCCGCATTTTGCATTGCAACGTGAGTAGACCGATGAGCGCGCCGCAGTATCTCTCCAAGCTCGACCACTACATCAACGGCGCCTGGGTTCAGCCGACCTCCGGCAAGAGCCAGGACGTCGTCAACCCGGCGACCAACCAGCCGATAGGCAAGCTCGGCCACGCATCGAAGGCCGACCTCGACGCCGCGGTGAAGGCGGCGGAGGCCGGCTTCAAGACCTGGCGGAAGGTCTCGGCCTTCGAGCGCGCCAAGATCCTGCGCAAGGCCGCCGATCTGGTGCGCGCCCGCGCCGAGCAGATCGCCACGGCGCTTACCTTCGAGCAGGGCAAGATCCTGGGCGAGGCCAAGCTCGAAGTCATGGGCTCGGCCGACGTCATCGACTGGTTCGCCGACGAGGGCCGTCGTGCCTATGGCCGCATCATTCCGGCGCGTGCCGAGGGGGTGCGCAATATGGTGACGATGGAACCGGTTGGTCCCGTTGCGGGCTTCTCGCCGTGGAATTTCCCCGTCCTGCAGGCGACGCGCAAGATCAGTGCCGCGCTCGCCGCCGGTTGCTCGATCATCGTCAAGTGTCCGGAAGAAACGCCCGGCTCGCCGATCGAGTTCGTGAAGTGCTTCGAGGAAGCAGGCGTGCCCGCCGGGGTCATCAATCTTCTGTACGGCGTGCCGGCGGAGATTTCTGAATACCTCATCGCGCATCCGACGATCCGCAAGATCTCGTTCACCGGTTCGGTGCCGGTCGGCAAGCAACTCGCCTCGCTCGCCGGTCTGCATATGAAGCGCGCGACCATGGAGCTCGGCGGCCATGCGCCGGTGATGGTGTTCGACGATGCCGACATCGACGGCGCGGCGACGTTGACTGCCTTTCTGAAGTATCGCAATGCCGGCCAGGTTTGCGTGTCGCCAACGCGCTTTTTCGTACAGGAGAAGGCCTACGACAAGTTCGTCTCGAAGTTCATCGATCTTGCCAAGGCGGTGAAGGTCGGCGACGGCTTCGATCCGGCCAGCAAGATGGGCCCGCTCGCCAATCCGCGCCGCGTCAACGCGATGGAGAGCATCATCCTCGACGCGAGGGAGAAGGGCGCCAAGGTCGAGACGGGCGGCGAGCGTATCGGCAATGCCGGCAATTTCTTCGAGCCGACCGTGCTGACCAATGTGCCGCAGAATGCCCGTATCCTGAGCGAGGAACCATTCGGCCCTGTGGCGGTGATGATGCCGTTCAAGGATGCAGACTCCATGCTTGAACAGGCCAACAGCCTGCCATTCGGTCTGGCCAGCTACGCCTTCACCAAGGATGCCAAGACCGCGGCCAAGTTGTCGGATTCGATCGATGCCGGCATGCTGACCATCAACCACTTCGGCATCGCGCTGCCCGAGACGCCGTTCGGCGGCATCAAGGATTCCGGCTACGGCCACGAAGGCGGCATCGAAGGTTTGAGCGCGTATCTCCAGACCAAGTTCGTCAGTCACCTGGCCTGACATAACTTCGCTGGTCCTTCAGCGGCCGAACAGCGGACTTCGTCGAAGCCGACAGCGCCGACGGCTTCAGGCCGCAGACATCCATGGTGCGGCCGAGATCATGATCATCTCGGCCTTGAGGGCTGTGAGCAAGGGCCTCTCTCGATCGCTGTTCTTACCGGCGAGCATCGCATCAGAAGATCGACCAGATAGAGCCGCCATGGTCCGCGGCTTGGCCAAGCCAATCTGTGAGATTATTCTGAGCTGGTCAGCTGCGTAATACCTAGAAAATCCGCCGAGGTCGCAGGCGCCAGCGTGCGTTTGTTGTGCCAAGTGGGCTCCTCGCTAGAGTCTTGGCTCATTGCAGCCATGTCGCACCTGGCCCGATCTTTGATCTTTATTTTCTCTTGATGTTCCCCAAAGCCATTCCGCATCGTTTCTTTATGCTTTCAAACCTATTTCCAAGGTCGCTCCGCAGCCTTTTGAAAGGGAGCCATGATGCTTGATTTTGTCGTTCTCCTCCTCGGCTCAGTCCTGTTCGTGGCGACGATTGGCTACGCCATCGCCTGCGACCGCCTCTGAAGGTACGCCATGTCCATCGACTATTCGCTCGCGGCCCTCGTGACCCTGGGGTTGCTCGTCTATCTCACCTACGCGCTGCTGCGCCCCGAACGGTTTTGAGGCCGTGTCATGACGCTCATCGGCTGGACTCAGATCGCGCTGTATTGCGCCATCATCGTTGCTCTCACCCCGATAGTCGGCGGTTACATGACTCGCGTCTTCAACGGCGAGCGCACCTTCCTGTCGCCGGTGCTGCGGCCGGTCGAAGGGTTGATCTACCGGTTCGGCGGCGTCGATGAAAAGAACGAGCAGCACTGGCTGACCTATACAGTGGCCATGCTGCTCTTCCACGCCGGCGGCTTCGCCATTCTCTACGCGGTACTGCGACTGCAGGATGCGCTGCCCTTCAATCCGGCCGGACAGGCCCCGGTCGCCCCCGATCTGGCCTTCAACACCGCGATCAGCTTCATCACCAATACCAACTGGCAGAACTACGGCGGCGAAAGCACGCTGTCGTACCTGACGCAAATGCTGGGCTTGACGCCACAGAACTTCCTGTCGGCGGCGACCGGCATTGTGCTGGCGGTGGCGTTGATCCGCGGCTTCGCCCGCGCCTCGGCGAAGACGGTCGGCAACTTCTGGGTCGATGTCACGCGCTGTACGCTCTACATCCTGCTGCCGATGTGCATCGTCTTCACCCTGTTCCTGGTCTGGCAGGGCATGCCGCAGACTTTGGGGCCCTATGTCGAGGCCACGACGCTGGAAGGCGCCAAGCAGACCATCGCGGTCGGCCCGGTCGCCTCGCAGGTGGCGATCAAGATGCTCGGCACCAATGGCGGCGGCTTCTTCAACGCCAATGCCTCGCATCCCTTCGAGAACCCGACGGCGCTGTCGAACTTCGTGCAGATGCTGTCGATCTTCGTCTTGGGCGCCGCGCTCACCAATGTGTTCGGCCGCATGGTCGGGAACCAGAGGCAGGGCTGGGCGATCCTGGCCGCCATGGGCGTGCTGTTCATCGCAGGTGTTGCGTTCTGCTACTGGGCCGAAGCCTACGGCACGCACACGTTGAGCGCCCTTGGCCTGACCGGCGGCAATATGGAAGGCAAGGAAGTCCGCTTCGGTATCGTCGGCTCCGCGTTGTTCGCGGTCATCACCACCGCGGCCTCGTGCGGGGCGGTCAACGCCTTGCACGATAGTTTCACCGCGCTCGGCGGTATGATCCCGCTCATCAATATCGAGCTCGGCGAGATCGTCATTGGCGGCGTCGGCGCCGGGCTCTACGGCATGCTGCTGTTCGTCATTCTCACGGTGTTCGTCGCCGGTCTGATGGTTGGCCGCACGCCGGAATATGTCGGCAAGAAGATCGAAGCGCGCGAGGTAAAGATGGGGATGCTCGCCATCCTCATCCTGCCGCTGATGATCCTCGGTTGGACGGCGATTGCCGTCGTCTATCCGCCCGCGGTCGCGTCGATGGCCAATGCCGGTCCGCACGGCTTCACCGAGGTCCTCTACGCTTATTCGTCGCAGACCGGCAATAACGGCTCGGCCTTCGCCGGGCTCACCGGCAACACCTTCTTCTACAACCTGTCGGGCGCGGTCGCGATGTTCATCGGCCGCTTCTGGATGATCGTGCCAGCCATGGCGATTGCCGGCTCGCTGGCCCAGAAGAAAATGGTCGCGGCTTCCGCCGGCACGTTCCCGACGACCGGCGGCCTGTTCGTTGGCCTACTGGTCGGCGTCATCCTCATCGTCGGGGGTCTTACGTTCTTCCCGGCCCTCGCGCTCGGCCCCATCGTCGAACATCTGGCGATGCAGGCCGGCCAGCTCTTCTAATTCCCGGAGTTCACGTCCATGGAAACCTCGAAAGTCCGCAAGCGCATGGCGGCCTCGTCGCTGCTCGATCCCGCAATCGTGCTGCCGGCGATCGGCCAGGCCTTCGTCAAGCTCGATCCGCGCACGCTGGCGAAGAACCCGGTGATGTTCGTGCTCGAGGTCGTCACGGCGCTGACGACGGTGCTGCTCGCTCGCGACGTCGCGATCTGGCAGGCGACCGGCTTCGAGGTTCAAATTGTCGTATGGCTCTGGTTCACGGTGCTGTTCGCCAATTTCGCCGAGGCGTTGGCCGAAGGCCGCGGTAAGGCGCAGGCCGACACGTTGCGCAAGACGCGGTCCGAGACCGTCGCCAAGCGCATATTGATGCCGGACAACCACGAGGTCTATCAGGGCGTGCCTGCTGACAGGCTGGAGGCCGGCGATCTCGTCGTCTGCGAGCCCGGCGACATTATTCCGGGCGACGGCGAGGTGATCGAAGGCATCGCCTCGGTCAACGAGGCGGCGGTGACCGGCGAGTCGGCGCCGGTGATCCGCGAGTCGGGCGGCGACCGCTCCGCCGTGACCGGCGGTACCACGGTGATCTCCGACCGCATCGTCGTGCGCGTCACCTCGTCGCCGGGCTCGTCGTTCCTCGATCGCATGATCAAGTTGGTGGAAGGCGCCGAACGGCAGAAGACGCCGAACGAGATCGCGCTCAACATCCTGCTGATCGGCCTGACCATCATCTTCGTCTTCGCCACCGCGACGGTGCCGAGCTACGCGGCCTATGCCGGCGGCACGATTTCGGTGCTGGTGCTGGTGGCGCTGTTCGTCACCCTCATTCCGACCACCATCGGCGCGCTGCTGTCGGCTATCGGCATCGCCGGCATGGACCGCCTGGTACGCTTCAATGTGCTGGCGATGTCCGGCCGCGCGGTCGAAGCCGCCGGCGATGTCGATACGCTGCTGCTCGACAAGACCGGCACCATCACCTTCGGCAACCGCCTGGCGACCGAAATCATCCCGGTGCCGGGCGTCTCCGAACGCGAGGCGGCGGAAGCGGCCTTGCTCGCCAGTGACGCGGATGAAACCGCGGAGGGCCGGTCGATCGTCCTTCTGGCGCAGGACAAATACAACGTGCGTCGCGAAGTTGCCCCGGCCGACGCCCGGTTCATCGAATTTTCCGCCACCACGCGTCTGTCCGGCGTCGATATCGGCGAGCGCAAGCTGCGCAAAGGCGCGGTCGACTCAGTCCTCAAATTCGCCCCCGAGCAGGCGGGCCGCGACGTTGCCGAGCCGCCGGCCTTCCGCGCCGCGGTGGACAGGATTGCGCGGGCCGGCGGCACGCCGCTCGGTCTCGTCGAAGGCGGCCGCATTCTCGGCGTCATTCATCTCAAGGATGTGGTGAAGCCCGACGTGAAGGAGCGCTTCGCCGCGCTGCGCCGCATGGGCATCAAGACGGTGATGATCACCGGCGACAATCCGGTGACGGCGGCATCGATCGCGTCCGAGGCCGGTGTCGATGATTTCATCGCTCAGGCGACGCCCGAGGACAAGCTGCGCTACATCCGCGGCGAGCAGGCCAATGGCCGCCTGATCGCGATGTGTGGCGACGGCACCAATGACGCGCCGGCGCTGGCGCAGGCGGATGTCGGCGTCGCCATGCAGAGCGGCACGCAGGCCGCGCGCGAGGCCGGCAACATGGTCGATCTCGACAGCGACCCGACCAAGCTCATCGAGGTCGTCGAGATCGGCAAGCAACTGCTGATGACACGCGGCGCGCTGACGACGTTCTCGATCGCCAACGATGTCGCCAAATATTTCGCCATCATCCCGGCCATGTTCGCCGCGTTCTACCCGCAGCTCGGCATTCTCAACATCATGGGCCTGTCGACGCCGCAAAGCGCCATCCTGTCGGCCATCATCTTCAACGCGCTCATCATCATCGCGCTGATCCCGCTGGCGCTGAAGGGTGTGACCTATCGCCCGGTAGGCGCCGCCGCGCTGCTGCGGCGCAATCTGTTGATCTATGGGCTCGGCGGCATCGTACTGCCGTTTATCGGCATCAAGGCGATCGACCTCGTCGTCACCGCGCTGCATCTCGCGTAAGGGAGCACAGTCATGCTCAAGGAATTCCGCCCCGCCATCGTGCTTGTCGTCGCCCTGACGATCATCACCGGGCTCGTCTATCCGCTGGCGATGACCGGCATCGCCGGCGCCATTTTCCCGAGCCAGTCGCAAGGCAGCCTGATCGAGAAGGACGGCAAGGTGGTCGGCTCGGCGCTGATCGGCCAGTCCTTCACCAGCGACAAGTACTTCCACGGCCGTCCGTCGGCGACCAGCGGTCCCGACCCCGAGGATCCGAGCAGGTCGATCAGCCTGCCTTATAACGCCGCGAACTCGGGCGGCTCGAACCTCGGTCCGACCAGCAAGGCCTTGGCCGACCGGCTGACCGCGGATGTCGATGAACTTAAAAAGGAGAACCCCGGCGCGGCCGTGCCGGTCGATCTCGTGACCACCTCGGCGAGCGGCCTCGATCCGGACATCTCGCCGGCGGCGGCGCTCTTCCAGGTCCCTCGCGTGGCGAAAGCGCGCGGGCTGCCCGAGGAGCGGGTGCGGGAGCTGGTTGAGGGGCAAGTCCGGGGCCGCACATTCGGCCTGCTGGGCGAACCGCGTGTGAATGTTCTGAAGCTCAATCTCGCTTTGGATATGATGAAATCGTAGGATTAGCCCAGTGCAGCGCGTTTCCTCGTCATGGCCGGGCTTTTCCCGGCCATCCACGTCTTACTTCCAGTTGGGGAGCGAAGGCGTGGATGCCCGGCACAAGGCCGGGCATGACGGTGTGTGTGGGTTGCGCAGAAGGAGACAGGCTCTGAGGATCTGATGGCGAGCGACGAGTCGCAAAGAGCCTCCCCCGAAGCGCTGCTCTCGCTTGCCCGCAAGGAAGGGCGAGGGCGATTGAAAATATTTCTCGGCGCCGCTCCGGGTGTCGGCAAGACCTTCGCGATGCTCACCGCGGCCCGCGGTGAGCGCGACGGTGGCCGCGATGTCGTCGCCGGCCTGATTGAAACGCACGGCCGCCGCGACACCGAGCAATTGATCGGCGATCTCACCGTGCTGCCGCGCAGGCCGATCGTCTATCGCAATCAGGTGATGCGCGAATTCGATCTCGACGCCGCACTGGCGCGGCGTCCGGGCCTGCTGCTGGTCGACGAGTACGCCCACACCAACGTGCCGGGCAGCCGTCACCCCAAGCGCTGGCAGGATATCGACGAGATCCTGGACGCCGGCATTGATGTCTGGACGACGCTGAACATCCAGCATCTCGAAAGCCTAAATGATGTCGTGCAGAAGATCAGCAAGGTCCGCGTGCGCGAAACCGTGCCCGACACCGTGTTCGACAAGGCCGACGAGGTCGTGCTGGTCGATTTTCCGCCGGACGAACTGCTGAAGCGTCTGGCAGAGGGCAAGGTCTATGTCCAGGAAACGGCGGCGCGCGCCGTCGAGAATTTCTTCAAGCCGCAGAACCTGACGGCGCTGCGCGAACTGGCGCTGCGTCGCGCCGCTGAACGCGTCGATGCGGCGCTCGTCGAACGCATGCAGGCGCACGCCATCGAGGGGCCATGGGCGGC
>Ga0182740_1002332_pt1 | contig 11739 bp, 13 predicted proteins | sample eDN5th37CKraftBY_FD_128872 | JGI IMG/M metagenome (GOLD analysis project Ga0182740, IMG submission 128872) | Enriched backyard soil microbial communities from Emeryville, California, USA - eDNA 5th pass 37_C Kraft BY (version 2) (version 2) | ecosystem: Environmental > Terrestrial > Soil >...
CATCAGATCGGCCTTGTCATAGAGCGCCTGCGCCTCCGGCGTCATGTTGAAAGCGCCCATGCTGCGCGGATGATCCTCCGGCACCACGGCGCGGCCGCTGGTGGTGGTGACGATGGCGAGCCCGCGTTCCATCAGCGCCAGCGCGGCCTTGCCGGCATGGCGCGCGCCGCCGCCGAGCCACAGCACCGGACGCCTCGCCTGCCGCAGCATGTCCGCGAGCTGGTCGAGTTGGGCCGGGTCGGCCGCGAGCGGCGTGAGCAGCGGGAAGGCGATCCGCGCCGGGCGCGCGACCTGCTCGCGCTGGACGTCGATGGGGATTTCCAGCGACACCGGCCCGGTCGGCGCGGTCAGCGCCGCGCGCGCGGCGGCCTCGATCATGGCCAGCGTGGTGCGGCCTTCCCAGACCCGGAAATAGCTCTTGGATACGGCCTTGAGCATGTCCGCCTGGCGCGGCACGTCATGGATCGGCGCGCGGTCCCGGTCCATGAAGGCGCGGTCCACCTGCGAGGTGATATGCAGCACGGGCGAGCCCGCCGTCTGCGCCTCCACCTGCGAGCCGCAGGCATTGCCGGCGGCGGTGCCGGTGCTGGTGAAAACGACCCCGAGCGAGCGCGAGACCCGCGCATAGGCGTCCGCCATGTTCATCGCGCCGGCTTCGCTGCGGCTTGTGATGAATCGGATGCGGCCCTGCCGCGCGATGGCGTCCAGGATCGGCATGTTGTGAATCGAGATGACGCCGAACACGGTGGTGACGCCGAGTTCGGCCAGCGCATGGGCGACGAGATCGCCGACCGGCTCGGTGACATTCGACGAGGCGTGATGGGTTCTGGTGGCGGGCGCGGTCATGGTCGGGTCCGTTGCGGGTTCTGAAGTCACATGGAGCGCGACACGCCGCCCGAGATTTCAAGCTGCGCGCCGGTGATGAAGCTGGCTGCCGGAGAGCAGAGAAACGCGATGGCGCGCGCCACTTCCTCAGGCTCGCCGAGGCGCTGCATCGGGATGTGGCGCGAGCGCGCGAGATCGGCATACCAGCTTTCGCGGCTCTGCGACTGGTCTTCCCGCGCGGCGAAGCGGCGCTGCCACTGGCCGGAATCGATCAGGCCCAGCAGGATGGAGTTGACGCGGATGCGCGGGGCGAATTCGCCCGCCAGCGACTTGACGAGATTCTGCACGCCGGCGCGCGCGGCCGATGTGCAGACCATATAGGGCTCGGGCTGATAGGCGAGCAGCGCGTTGACGGTGAGGATCGCGGCCGCGTCGCTTTTGTCCAGAAGCGGCTTGAACGCGCGCACGGGATAGATCTGGCTGAAGAATTTCAGCTCCAGCTCTTGCCGCCAGGCCTCGTCCGTGGTGTCCGCGAAGGTCGACATCCGGCCCTGGCCGGCATTGTTCACGAGGATGTCGCAGCCGTCTTTCCAGCTTTCCACCGCCGCCGCAAAGGCCGCGACCTCGTCCTGCTCGAGCACATTGCAGGCCATCGTCAGCAATCTCGTTTCGTCGGCGCCCAGCGCCGCTCTCGCCTGCGCTAGCCGCTCCCCGTCGCGGCCGCAGATGGCGACCGACGCCCCCTCCGCCAGCATGAGCCGCGCAGTGGCGAGGCCGATGCCGGAACTGCCGCCGGTGACGACCGCGACCCTGCCGTCCAGAGCCAGATCCATCAGGCCATCTCCTCGATCTTCGGCCGCGAGGCGGCATCCCTGTCCGATGGGCCGGGCCAGCCGAGCCGCTGCGAAATCTCAACGCCCGCGGCCTTCAGCGCGCTGCCGATCGCCGCGCGCCGGGCGTCGTCGCCGAAGCTCGGCGTCGTGCCGGAGACGTTGATCGCCCCGACCGGTGCGCCGGCGAAATCGAAGACCGCGACGGCGGCGGATGAGATGCCGCGCTCGAAATGGGCGTCGCTCCAGGTGATGCCGGCGGCGCGGTCGAGCGCGACGCGCGCGTGAAGCGCCGGCAGGTCCGTGACGGTGTGTTCGGAGAACCGCTTCATCTCGCGGCCGTCATAGAGCGCGGCGATCTCGCTCGGCGTCATATGCGCGAGAATGATGCGGCCCATGGTGGTGGCATGGGCCGGCAGGCGGCTGCCGACGCGGATGTTGCTGGCCAGCGCCGTGTTGGGCGTGCGCCGCACCAGATAGACGACCTCCGCGCCGTCGAGCACGCCGAGATGGCTGGACAGGTTGAGCGCTTCCGCCAGGCGCGTCAGCACCGGGATCGCTACCTGCACGATGTCCTGCGAGAACAGCGTGCGCGCCGCGATGCCGAGCAGGGTGAGGCCGACCTGATAGCCCGCGCCGCCGGGGCGCTTCTCGATGAAGCCTTCGCTCTCCAGCGTGTGCAGGAGACGTAGCAGGGTGGTGCGGTTGATCTGAAGCGCCTTGGCCGTTTCGCTCATGTTGATGGCGGGATGGCCGTCCGCGATGTGGCGGATGAGCCGGACGGCGCGCTGCACCGGCGGCGCGATATAGGCATCCCGCGACGGGCTGACGGGGGACGGGCGGTCAAACATGGTTCACGATCCGTAGGTCGGTGGCAGCCATTGTCGCGATGGCTTCGGTGATGAAGGCTGCGGCGGGCTGCGGCTGCTCCTGGAGCACGGCATGGCCGCCGCCGGGAATGGTGCGCGCGATGCGGGGCAGCGCCGCTGGCAGCGCCGCGAAGGCGCGTGCGGCATTGGCGTGCGGGGTGATGCGGTCGGCGTCGCCAGTCATCACCAGCGCCGGCACGATGATGCGCGCCATGTCCGCCAGCAGGTCGCCGCTGCCGAGCATGCGCGTCGCCTGATCGTAGCCTGGACGTTTCACGGCGGCCATGGCGGACTGCACGGCCGCCAGCACCTGCGGATAGGCGGCCGGATCGCTGACCAGGCCGCCCGCGCGGGCGGCGGCGAAGGCTTCGGGGCCGAGCCGGCCGAGATCGTCGAGCCGCTTCGCGACCGATGCCGGCAGCGGCTGGTCCGGATCCGCCTGATAGCCCAGCGCCGGCGAGACGACGACGAGCAGGGCGGTGCGCTGCGGCCATGTCGCGGCGAAGCGGCCGGCGATCAGTGCGCCAAGGGAATGGCCGAGGATGACCGCGCGCGGCACGTCCAGCCGGTCGAGCAGGGCGGCCAGCACCGCGGCATAATCCGACGCATCCGGCCATGCCGGTGTGAGCGGGACGCTGTCGCCATAGCCTGGCGCATCCCATGCGACGATGCCGAAGGCGGGATCGAGCGCGTCGATCAGCGGCCGAAAGGAATCCGCGTTGCTGCCGATGCCGTGCAGCAGCGCGAGGGTCGGCGCGCCCAGCGACGCCTTGCGGTGAAGCAGCGCAGCGCCGCCGATGGTGATGCGTGTGAGGGGCATGGCGCTCATGTGAACACGAAGCCCGCATCGACCGGCAGGGTCTGGCCGGTCAGCGCCAGCGCGCCGGGGGTGAGCAGGAAGGCGACCGTCTCGGTGATATCTTCGGGGTCCTGCGGGCCGGGCACGGCGCGGCCGGTCTCGTAAAGCGCGTGCCGTTCCGGCGGCACATATTCCGTCGCCTCGCAACGCATGATGCCCGGCGCGATGACGGTGACGCCGATGCCCCGCGGGCCGAGTTCGCGGGCGAGCGAGCGCGTCATCGCCATCACCGCGCCCTTGCTGGCGACATAGGCCAGCAGGCGCGGCGCGCCCCACAGCGCGGTGTCCGAGGCGAGGTTGACGATGCGCCCGTCGCCGCTCTTCTCCAGCAGCGGCGTGAGCGCGCGGGTGACGAGCCAGGTGCCGCGGATATTCACGCGCATCACCCGGTCCCACAGATCGATCTCGATGTCCTCGAACAGCTTGCCGCCGACATCGGTGGCGATCGCCGCGTTGTTCACGAGGCCGTGGATCGCGCCTTCGTTCGCTGCGATGTCGCGGGCGACGGCGTCGATGGATTGAGGATCGCCGATATCGATGGCGAGGAAGCGCGCGGCCGCGCCCTGCGCGGCGAGCGCATGCGCCGTCGCGCGGCCCTCGTCTTCCAGAATGTCAGCCAGCACCAGCCGCGCGCCCTTCGCCGCGCAGCGCTCAGCGATGGCCCGGCCGACGCCGCGCGCCGCGCCGGTGACGACGATGGTCCGTCCCGACAGCATGGTCACGATCTCCTCACACCGCGACCTGCGCGGTCGCCGCAGCTTCGGCGGCAAGCTGGCTGCGCGCCTGCTGCACCAGCATGCGGCGCATCCGCGAGACGCCGATGTCGTGCTGATAGAGCATCTCGCGCTTCTGCGCGTCGGCGGGGATATGCGCGAGCATGTGGTGGTCCTGTTCGAGCACCGCCCAGTGGCGCGCTTCGAGCCTGGCGCGATACATCAGGCGCCAGGATTCCCGCGCGATCCCTTTCACGCGCCGGCAGCGCCAGAAGAAGCTCATGCAGGTGGTTTCATCGATCGGCGTCGAATAGCCGATGATCTGGAACGGGCCGCCGGGGCCGGCGCCGGGCGGATAGGGGATGTCGAGGCGGCAATAGAGCTGGTTGCCGTCGATCACCATATGGGTCCAGTCGAGGTTGACGTCCTGCTGGGCGACCTTGGCGATGTGGAAGCCATCGTCCCGCTCTTCCACTTTCATCACGTCCTGCCTGGCGCCATAGGCCAGCGTGAACGAATCCGAATGCAGGTAGCAGGCGTGCATGGGGTCGGCGAAATTGTCGTAGACGAACAGATAGCTGGTGTCCCACTTCGTCATGCAGAGGAAGGTGGACCAGTCCGGATTGTTGAACTCCTCCGGCAGGGCGAGCGGCGTCGGCTCCGGCTTTTCCACGCTCGGGAAATAGACGAACACGCCGTCGTTCGCTTCCAGCACGGCATAGCTGTCGAGCGCCTTGCGGCCTTCCAGCGCGCAGCCGGGCATGGCCGGCACGCGCGTCACGGTGCCGGTGCCGTCCAGCATCACGCCGTGATAGCGGCAGGCGATCTGCCCTTCATGCACCTCGCCGCGCGAGAGCCGTGCACCGCGATGGGGGCAGAAATCCTCCACGCATTGCAGCGTGCCGGCCTCGTCGCGCCACAGCACGAGATGGCGGCCGAGCGCTTTCACGCCGTGAGGCAGGCCGGGCCGGACCTGCGCGGATTTGGCAACGGCATACCACTGGCCGAGGAGGCCCTCCGCCAGCCGGACCTGCACGGCATCCCTGCCGGCTTCATTCGCGCGAATGGTCATCTGCCGCTCCCGATGATGCACGGCCTCGAAAGGCCCGCGGCCGCGTATTCAGCCCGCGGCGGCGGCTTTGTTGCGCTTGATCGCGGACAGCGGATGGTCCGGCGGATAGGTCGGCGTCACCGGCTTGCTGTTGCCGATGATGACGCACATCAGCGCCTCCTCGATGCCTTCGTTGACGAGGCCGCGATACAGGCCGGGCGGCACCGAGATCAGATCGCGCTCCTTCAGTACGGTTTCGAAACGCTGGCCTTCATGCTCGATGATGAAGCGAAGCTTGTTACCGCGCAGCACGAAGAAGGTTTCTTCAGCGTCCGTGTGCAGATGCGGAGGGCCTTCGCAGCCGGCCGGCAGCACCATGGTCGAGAAGGTGAAATGTTCCGCGGGCACCACATTCTCGTCGGTATCCATGCCGGTGCCGCCGGTGCCGATATAGCGCATCTGGGCGCGGCGGTATTTCGGATCGTAATCCGCCTGGAATTTCAGGACATGCCAGTCGAGCTGGCGGGTGTCGTAGCGGGCGACGCGGCTTTCGAGCCACGATTCGAAGGTCTTGCCCTCCGGGATCACGACGTCGGACGGCTTGATCTCGGGGACGATTTTGGTGTGTTCCATGACGGACCTCTTCTTTCTCCCGGTTAGCGCTGGGCGCGTGGAATATAGTGCAGCACGCGCGCTTCCAGCGCGGCGACTGCGGCGTAAAGAATGATACCGACGAGGGTGAGCAGAATGATGGCGTTGAACACCATCGCCGTGTTGGCCTGCCCTTCGCCGAAGGTGATGAGATAGCCGAGGCCGGTGTTGCCGCCGACCAGTTCGCCGACGGTGACGCCGATCACGGCGAGCGTCGCGCCGATGCGCAGGCCCGCCATCAGCGCCGGCATGGAGGCCGGCACCTCGATCTTCCAGAAGATCTGCCAGCGGCTCATGCTGTAGGCGCGGGCGAGATTGATCATGTCCCGGTCCACGGTCTTCATGGATTGCAGCACATTGACGAGGATCGGGAAGAACACGACCAGAATGGTCACGACCAGCTTGGGCCAGGCATTGTAGCCGAACCACATGATGAACAGCGGTGCGAAAGCGACCTTCGGGGCGATCTGAAGCCCGAGCAGATAGGGCGACAGCACCTTCTCCAGCAACGTGGACATGCCGAGCGCATAGCCGATGGCTGCGCCGAGCAGGCTGCCGATGATGAAGCCGATGGTGCCGATGAAGAAGGTGGAGCTGGTGTGGAAGATCAGCCGTTCGCGTTCGGCCATGCGGCCGAACTCGGTCACAAGGTCCGTCACCGTCGGAATGATATAGGGCGGCACGCCGAGCGCCGGCGGCAGGAACTGCCAGGCGAGCAGGAAGACGACGCCGAAGGCGAGGCTGCCCAGAATGGCCATGTGGTTGCCGCTCAGCGTCGGCGCGACGAAGACGCGGTTGCGTTCCGGCGGGCTGGTGGGCCGGGCGGTGGCCTGCGCATCAATGATGTCGGGTGCGCTCACGCGGCTTTCTCCTCAAGATGGAGGGTGGCCATCAGATGATCGACATATTGCTTGGTCTTCGGCGAACCCATGCGGTGCATGGGATTGTCGCGCTCGGGCAGGTCCACGACGATCTCGTCGATGATCCGCCCCGGCCGCTCGCTCATGACCAGGATGCGGTCGGACATCGTCACCGCTTCCAGCAGGTCGTGGGTGATGAGCAGCGTGGTGATCCCGGAGGTGGCGATGGTGTTGGCGAAGCTGCGCTGGAGGATCAGCTTGGTCTGGGCGTCGAGCGCGGAGAACGGCTCGTCCAGCAGCACGATGGCCGGCTCGATGGCCAGCGTCCGCGCCAGCGCCGCGCGCTGCCGCATGCCGCCGGAGAGCTGATAGGGGTAGCTGGCGGCGAAGTCTTCGAGCCGGCAGCGCTTGAGTTCGCGCAAGGCGCGCTCGCGCCGCTCGCCCCGGCTCAGGCCGCGCGCCTCTAGGCCGAATTCCACGTTGTGGACGATGCTGCGCCAGGGCAGCAGCAGGTCCTTCTGCAACATGAAGCCGACGCTGGGGTTGGGGCCCTCCACCGGCTGGCCGTTCAGCACGATCCCCCCCTCGTTCGGCCGGTCGAGGCCGGAGACCAGGTTCAGGATGGTGCTCTTGCCGCAGCCGGACGGGCCGACCACCGCGACGAATTCGCCGGGGCGCACGGACAGGCTGACCTGCTCGATGGCGGTCAGCTCGCCCGCGCCGTTGGGCGCCCGGAAGCGCCGGGTGACCTCGACGAGATCAAGGACCGAAGCCGTGTTCTGCATAGGCGGCATCCAGCGAGGCGTTGATGGATTTCAGTTCGTCTTCCAGGACGGCGGTGGTCCAGCCGCCGGAAGCGCCGGACGGGCGCGGCACGCCGTCCCGCTGCAACGCCTCGGCCACTTTGTCGAAGTCGTGCTGGCCGGTCGCGAAGATGCGCTCCAGCGCCGTGGCCAGGCCCTGTTCCAGCTCGGTGAGCGGGCGGCCCCGGCTTTGATGGACCAGATCATCATGATGAGCGGCGCGGGTGGGCGACGGGGTGGCTGAGGCAGATGCCATGGGCGTCCTTCCTGTCCGGGACGCCGCTTCTGGAGCCACGTCCATTTTGAACCTTGCGTTCGCTTATGAACACGTTAACATCGTTCCAGTGAGAGTCAATCTGGCGACGGAATGTCCCGTGACTGAGCCTGTCGAAGACACAATGTTGCTGACGATCGTGCTGAAGCACGATCAAGGCCAGAATCTCGAAGGTCTCCAGGGCCGCCTGTCCGATGCGGCGTGGTGGGAGCGGTTTCCGCCCCAAGGCGTGGAAATCGTGAGCTGGACCGTGGCCATGGGCCTCGGACAGATCGTCACGCTGCGCCTGCCCGTCCGCCTCCTCAATGTCGTGAATGTCGAGATCGAGCGGTCGGCCTGGGGCGTTTTCACCACGGATTTCTATCCGACCTACGATTTCGTGCCTGTGCGGGAGCGACTGGCGCGGGAATGGCGCGAGGCGAAAGCCGCGCCCAAGGACAAGAAGAACAAGAAAAGGGTCTCAACCTCGAAAGACCACAAACGATGAAGGGGGCCTTCCGGCCGATCTTTCCACGAAGGGAGCTTTGGTAATGAGCGTCACGTTTTCGAAACTGAAATCCGGTGCGGCCGCACTCGCGGCTGTCGCGCTGATGGCCGGCACGCTGTCCGGCCCCGCGCAGGCGCAGGACAAGAAAGACGAGAAGAAGCTGGAGAAGATCACCTATCTGCTCCCGGCCCCGCCCAGCCTGCCGGCCTTCGCGCCATGGGTGCTGGCCCAGCATCTCGGCTACTACAAGGATGCCGGCTATGACGTCGAATTCGTCGTGGCGCGCGGCGGTGTCGATGTCGCCAAGCAGGTCGGCGTCGGCAATGCGGCGATCGGCGGCGCGATCGGCGACACGCCGATCATCGTGCGCGGCAACGGCGTGCCGGTGAAGGTCGTCGGCCTGATGGGCGGCGGCGCCATGACCACCGTGGTCGGCCGCAAGGATAGGGGCATCGGCAAGCTCGAAGACCTCAAGGGCAAGAAGGTCTCGGTGATGGCCTTCCAGGACACCACCTATTTCGCCATGCTCGGCGCGCTCGCCTCCAAGGGCATCACCAAGAACGACGTGGACGCGCAGGCCGTCGGCCCCGCTTCCGTGACCAAGCTGCTGATCGCCGGCACCGTGGACGCCTGCGCCTGCACGCCGGACTGGGAAGTCGATGTGAAGGAAGCGCTCGGCGACGGCGTGGTGGCGATCCCCACCGGCGACGCCTTCCAGTCCATGGCGCAGGCGATCCTCGCCTCCGACGAAAGCATCGCCAAGCGGCCCGAGATGGTGAGGGCCATCGTTCAGGCGACGCTCAAGGGCATGAAATATGTGATGGACAATCCGGCCAAGGCCGCGAAGGCTTATGTCGAGGCGTCGCCTTCCTTCAAGGGCAAGGAAGACCTGATGACCAAGGTCCTGACCAACTATACCGAGCGGACCTACAAGGGCCAGAAGGTGCTCGGCGCGGTGGACCCGGCGCGGATGGATGCGGTGCAGAAATTCTACGTCAAGGAAGGCTTCATCCCGTCCGCCCAGCCGCTGGACGATCTCTATACCAACCAGTTCGTGCAGTAGGGCGCGGGCGTGACGGAACCGGAGGCGTCGATGCTTGAACGGATCACCACCGCGCAGGTGCCGGAGCCTCCGGGCAATCTGTTCTCCAACTGCCTGCGGGCGGGGAACACGCTTTATATCTCCGGCCAGCATGCCGGCGCGCCGGGCGGCGGCCTGCTGGGCGACGGCACCATGGCGGACCAGACCCGCCAGGCGCTGATGAAGATCGCCGTGCTGGTCGATGCTGCGGGCGGGACCATGGCGGATGTCGTGAAGCTCACGATCTTCGCCACGGACCTCTCCCAGCGGCCGGCCATCTCCGCCGTGCGGCGCGAATTCTTCACGGCGGAGCCGGCGCCATGTTCGACGATGGTGCAGGTGTCCGGCTTCGTCGACCCGGCGTTGAAGATCGAGATCGAAGCCATCGCGGTGCTTGCATCGCGCGGCGGTGAATCTTCCGAACGAGCCTGATGTCTCACCTTGAGTCTCATGGAGGCGTTGATGACGACCATGGAAACAATCGCGGACCGGATCGAAACGCGAATCAATCAGGGGCTTCTCGGCCAGTGGTATGCGGTCGCCAAGTCCGTGCAGGTGCGCGGCGCGCCCCATGCCGTGCGGCTGATGGGGCGCGATCTCGTGCTGTGGCGCGATGAGGCCGGCAAGCTGCAATGCGTGGAGGACTTCTGCCCCCATCGCGGCGCGCGGCTGTCACGCGGCGAGGTCCATGAAGGGCAGATCGCCTGCCGCTATCACGGCGTCATGCTGGACGGCACCGGCCTCGTCACCCGCGTGCCGGCGATGCCGGACTGCGCGCTGGAAGGCCGCCGGCCCATCGCGGCCTATGAGGTGTCGGAAGCGCGGGATGCCGTTTTCGTTTACGTGCCCAGCGCCGAGCAGCCGAAAGCGCCGCCGCTGGCCTTGCCGGAGGAATTCACCTCGCCCGAATGGGAGGGCTTCCTCTGCGTGTCGGACTGGTCGTGCAATTATCGTTATGCGCTCGACAATCTCGCCGACCCGATGCACGGCTGCTACCTGCATGCCAACTCCTTCACGCTGGCCTATGGCGCGAAGCAGGACCTGATGAAGGTTGAGGAGACCGGCAACGGCTTCATCGTGTCGCGCGTTGGGCAGACCGGCGAGAATTTCGACTGGACCGAGATGGTGACCGAAACCGCCGCGCCCTATTGCCGGCTGGACATCCCGTATCCCGCCGCTGGCGGTCCCGGCGGGGTGTTCCGCATCATCGGCTTCACGACGCCGGTGGACGAGCACAACTGCCTCGTCTTCTTCTGGCGGATGCGCCGCGTGCAGGGCCTTGCCCGCGAAGCATGGCGGCTGCTGTACCGCGCCGCCTTCGAGGCCCGGCACTGGCATGTGCTGGAGCAGGATCGCGACGCGCTGACCCACATGCCCGACGATGCCCGCCGCCGCGAGATGCTCTATCAGCACGACATCGGCGTCACGCGCCTGCGGCGCATCCTTCAGACCAAGGCCAAGGCGCAGGTCACGATGGAAGATGCCTCGTCCGTCCGCTCGGCCGGCTGAAGCGATAACACGACAGGAGCGGATCAATGGCCCTGAACGGCATCGATGCAGTGACCTTCGGCGTTGCCGACATGAACGAGGCCAAACGCTTCCTCGACGACTGGGGCGTGACGCCGAAGGAGGCGAGCGGGACGCTGCTGCGCTATGAGACCCGCGACGGCAGCGAGGTGATCGTGCGGCCGGCCGACACGCCCGGCCTGCCGGCGGGCATCGAGGCCGGCAACACGCTGCGCGAGGTGGTCTGGGGCGCGGAAACCCAGGCCGAGCTGGACGCCACCCTCGCCACGCTCAAGGCGAAATATCCGGTCGAGACCGGCGCGGACGGCATCGTCCGCCTGCGCGATCCGAACGGCCTCACGCTCGGCTTTCGTGTCAGCAAGCGCCGGCATGTCGATGTCGCCGGCACGCCGGTGAACGCGCCGGGCAATCCCCGGCGCATCGACACGCCGTCGCCGATCCACGACCAGGCCCATCCCATCGGCATCGGCCATGTCGTGGTGTTCGCCGACGATCTCGCGGCGATGCGCGCCTTCTACATGGACGGCCTCGGCTTCGCCTTGAGCGACGAATATCCCGGTCACGGCGTGTTCCTGCGGGCGCAGATGGTCGGCGAGCATCACAACATCTTCATGCTCAACCGCCCTGGCAAGCCCGGCATCAACCATGTCGCCTTCACGCTCACCGACATTCATGAGGTGATCGGCGGCGGCATCGCCATGAGCCGCAAGGGCTGGAAGACCGAGATCGGTCCGGGCCGTCACCCGATTTCGTCCGCCTATTTCTGGTATTTCGAGAATCCGCTCTGCGCGCCGCTGGAATATTACGCGGACGAGGACCACTGCACCGAGAACTGGAAGCCGCGCCAGCACGAACGCAAGCCGGAGAATTTCGCCGAATGGGCGATCGCCGGCGGCATCGACGGCACCA
>Ga0182740_1002335_pt1 | contig 11728 bp, 8 predicted proteins | sample eDN5th37CKraftBY_FD_128872 | JGI IMG/M metagenome (GOLD analysis project Ga0182740, IMG submission 128872) | Enriched backyard soil microbial communities from Emeryville, California, USA - eDNA 5th pass 37_C Kraft BY (version 2) (version 2) | ecosystem: Environmental > Terrestrial > Soil >...
AGGTCGCGCACGCGGTCGGCATACCGGGCGCTGGCAGGATTGGCCACGTCCCCGGCCACCACGTCGTTCAGCCGGACGAAGTCGGCGTTCGGATCGAGGATCACCATCCGGAGGTCGGTATTGAGCAGCAACTGTTCGAGGACGACCCCGAGCGAATAGGTCTTGCCCGATCCCGACTGGCCGCAGAGAAAGGTATGGCGGTTGAACCCGGCGGGATCGATCTGGGCGGGCATGGTCCCGTCCGGGAATGTCACGGAGCCGACCGTCATCATCCGGTGGGCCGCGGTCCAGGCCTCGAAGTGCGCCGTGACCTGCGTCACGGTGGCCGGGGTGATCCCGGCATCGTCGAATGCCCGGATCGCCGCGGTGCTGGCAGGATCGAGGTGGCCGAGGATGATGCCCCCTCCCCGCAGGCCATTGCGGCGCAGCCGGAGCAGGGCATCCCCGAAGGCCAGGCCCGGCACGGTGATGCCCTGGGCGTTCGCATTGTCGACCCGGACTTCGGTGCTTTCGAGCTGCTCGACCTCGGTCTCCAGCACCTGGCCGAGGAGGGCGGCGCCATCCTGCAGGTCGAGCCGGACGTAGCGGCCGGGTTCGAGATCGATGCCGATCGGCGCGTGGAAGGTGAAGCGGCGGCCATCCAGCGAATGCGCAGCGGGGATGAGCGGGAACCGTTGCTGAAAGGCCCGGCGGGCATCGAGCATGAGCCGCTGCTTGTCCGGACTGACGGGGGAATCCACGGCGAAGCTCCTCGCTGGGGTGCAGGGCGCACGACAGGGCGACAGGGGATGACTCTGTGGGTATTGCACCAGACCGCCGGGCGGGTGTCCACGGTATGCCGTGGGGCTGGCTCCGGCGGGGGGCCGCGCGTGGTATGGTTCCGCGCGGCGCGGCGCGGCGCGGCGCGGCGCGGCGCGGCGCAGGCCTGTGCCGCCCTGGCACGAAATGGTTGGCCGGGGGGATTCCCGCTCGGGGGTCTCGTCGCGTATAGTGTACGTACACATCGCGTGGGGTCGGCGCACCAGGTCGTGCAGTCCTGCCAGAGACTCCACCGAACCGGGAAACTGGACGAAACCGCCAGGCCGGTCCCGGCGTTTACTGGGGAACGGGAAGCGTGCAGCTACCGGTGGGAATGCGATCGTGGCGCTTCGGGACTCGATGGTATCGGGACCTGTGGAACTCGGTGCCTGGAATCGCGGTGGCCTGTGGCACGGCGATCGCAGATTCTGAATCGGCTTCACCTGGGGGTGAGGCCACCATGAAAGGGTAAAGGCGTGAGGGTGGCGATGGAGGGGGCGTTTCCCCGTGAGAACCGGGCGGTTGCGCCCGTGAAGCGACATGTGGGGCGCGCTGGCGTGGCGGCGCTCTTCGCGGCGTTCTCGCTGGTGCTGGCGATGTTCACGCCACTGATGCCCCAGGCATCGGCGGATGACTGGAGCGCGCCGCGTACCGTCTACATCCCGGAGACCGGCCACTCGCTGGACCAGCTCTTCCTCGACATGTGGCGGGGCGGCGGTGGGGCGGCCGCATTCGGGAACCCGATCACCTCCGAGATCACCCAGAAGAACGGCCACGTCGTGCAGTACATGGAGTACGCGCGCTTCGAGTACTGGCCGGAAGGCGATGCGGATGGCAACACGGCCTTCATCGCCAGCATCGGCAAGGAACTCCAGCCGATCGCGGTGCAGCGTTCCGTCGCCGGCCTCTCCACCCCGAAGCAGGGCGCAGCCTCCGAGGCGACCAAGTTCCAGCAGGCATGGCTGCCGGTGAAGGCAACGGACGAGATCCTCGCCAGCGATACCGTCCTCTACGTCTCCGCCACCAGGCACACGATCGCGGGCGATTTCTGGACCTACTGGGACAGCGTCGGCGGCGAGGGTTACCTCGGCAACCCGCTGACCGAGCAGTACACCCTCAATGGCGTCACCTACCAGGTCTTCGAGAAGGGCCAGATCGCCAAGGCCAAGGATGGCACCCTCTCGCTGGTGCCGGTTGGCAAGCTGCTCGCCGACAAGTACAAGCTCGACCAGAAGCCGACCGCGCAGGGCGATATCCCCACCTACGACGAGGCGCTCTTCATCGCGCCGGAGCCGGAGAAGCCGCAGATCGCCGATGCGACCGATGCCCCGACCGGCGGCCTCTGGGTCGATGTGAACCTCTCCACCCAGTACATGGTCGTCTACCAGGGCAACACCCCGGTGCTCGAGAGCTACGTCAGCACGGGCCGTCCGGGATTCGATACGCCCACCGGCACCTTCTCCGTTCTCAGCATGACCCCGTCCCAGACGATGGAGGGCGTGCTCGGCGGTGAGTACTACAACGTGCCGGACGTGCCGGATGTCATGTACTTCACCGATGGCGGCCACGCGCTGCATGGCACCTACTGGCACAGCAACTTCGGTTCGGTGATGAGCCACGGCTGCGTGAACCTGCCAATGGATGTGGCCGATTGGCTCTACGCCAATGCCTACATCGGCATGCCGGTGGTGATTCACTACTAAGTTCCATTCTCCCGATGCACGACCGACACCCCGGCGGGAACGAATCCTGCCGGGGTGTCGTCTGTCCGGCGACGCCCGGTTTTTCGATGAACGCCCATCCGGAAAGGAACGCCCGCATGAAGACGGAACTGCTCTACCGGCCCTCGTTCGCGGCTGCCCGCGTGCAACTCGACCCCGGTGAGGGCGTGCGCGCCGATGGTGGCGCGATGCTCAGCATGTCCAGCTCGGTCCAGATCGAAACGAATGCCACCGGCGGCATCATGCAATCGCTGAAGCGCAGCATGCTCGGCGGCGAGTCGTTCTTCATGAACACCTTCCGCAGCCCGGATGCGCCGGTGGAACTGCTCTTCGCGCCGTCGCTGCCTGGGGACCTGGTGACGGTGACCATCCAGGGGGCGCCGCTGCTGGTGAACTCGGGGTCCTTCCTCGTGGCCGAGGAATCGGTGACGATCGACACCAAGTGGAAGGGTGGCAAGGGCTTCTTCACCACCAGCAGCTTCTTCATGGTGGAGCTGGGCGGGCGCGGCCAGGCCGTATTGAGCGCCTACGGGGCGCTGCACAGCGTCGAACTCGGCTCGGGCGAACGCTACACGGTGGATACCGGGCATGTGATCGCCTTCCCGGAGACGCTGGGCTATACCATCCGCCGGATCGGTGGCATGAAGAGCACCTTCTTCAGCGGTGAGGGCTTGGTCGTGGATTTCACCGGTCCGGGAACCGTCTTGCTCCAGACGCGGTCGCAGGGGGATTTCCTCTCCTGGCTGATCCCGAACCTCCCCAGCACCAATTCCTGATTCGTCTAGGCGCGGAACGGCCTCACCGACTGGAGGGCAGGGGGCGGGATGCCCGCTGCCCGTGTGCTAGGCTAGTGCGCATCGGCACCGTGTGGGCGCATCCGTCGCTTCAGCCCGTCGTGCCGCCAGGACGGCGGCACGACGCCAGCCGCGACGGCAACGACCACGAGATCATCGCCCCAACCGCGACGACGAGACAGATAGCAGGCCATGTTCGAGGGGGGCTTCCCCACCACCCGCATCCACCGCGACCGGACGCCCTGCCGCGCCGCCTTCGGGCCGCGAGGGGGCGGGATGGCGCCTGCCGTCGGGTCGCTCGGTCCCCGCGCCACGCGAGGGATGCTGGCGGGGATGGCCCTGCTGGTCCTGCTGATGCCCATGAACTACCGGGCCGGCACCGAGACGGACCATCCGCACGCCTTCTTCCAGGAGGTGATCGACCTCGTCACGGGGGCACCGCACGAGCATGGCGCGGAGGTCGGCTCCGGGCATGCCCATGCCGGCGCGAGCGACGGCCACGGCCACGATCACAGCCATGAGCCCGCCGCGACGGTGACGGCCACGGTTTCGCCGTTTCTCGCGGCAGACATCCCCCTGTCGGCGGCGGTGAGGGCCGCTGCCGCCCCGGCATCGTCCACGGCCCACCCGGCCAGGACCCAGACCGATCGTCCGTCCGGAATGGGCGAGACGAGCACCGATCGTGACCGGGTGGTGGCTGCCGTTTCCTCGCTGTCGCCAGACCTTCCGGGCGTGACCGATCTCACGCCTGCCGCCGAGAAGGGCAGCGCCATTCTCGTCCTGGCCACGGCGCTCGCCGGGGTGCAGCTGGCTGCTTCGCGACGCCGGGAGTGGTCGGATGCGACCGACCGCCTGACCGCCATCGCCCGGCCGGTGGAAGCACCTCCGCCGCGCATCGCTCCCTGCTGACCGTTCGTTGTCCGGGAGGATGGCCAGGACCGTGTCCTGTCGTGCCGTCACCCCCTTTCACGCCTCGATCCAGGGAGTCTCCTCACATGTTCTCCAGCATTCGCGCCCGCCTGCTCACCGCGGCGGCGATCGTCGCCCTCATGGGCAGCGTCCTCCTTCCCTTCAGCGCCTCGGCCCACGAGCATCGCACCGTGGCGACCGATTACGAGTTCGTCGTCGGGTTCCTCAGCGAGCCGGCCGTGCAGGGTGAGCTGAACGGTGTCTCGCTCGCCGTCACCAAGGGCGACAAGCCGGTCACCGGCCTCGATGCCACGCTGAAGGTGGAAGTCAGCATTGGCGACCAGAAGAAGGAATTCGCCCTCTCCCCGGTCTGGAAGCAGGATGGCTCCTACGAGGCCGTCTTCATCCCGACGCAGCCGGGCGACTATACCTTCCACTTCACCGGCACCATCGACGGCACGACGATCGACGAGACGTTCACCTCGTCGCCGGACGGGTTCGATTCGGTGGCGCCGCGCTCCGACTACGAGTTCCCGGCGGTGAACGCCGCCGCCACCCCGGCCAGCTAGTCCTCGCCTCCGGCGCGCCGGCCGGTTGGCCTTCGCCATGCGCGGACCTGTCCGCCGGGCGGGCACGATCGGCGCGCCGGATGGACCCATGCCGAACGGAGCCGGATGCGCAACGTCGCGCGTCCGGCATCCGGCGTGGTGGCGCCGTCCTGTCTCGCCATGCCGGGTCCCGTGCGTGCTCCAAGGGATCATGATGCGCGATCTCCGGGGCCGATGGTCCCCCCACCCACCCACCGTCACGCCGCTGGCGTTCCGGGCGCTGATGCTCGCCCTGGCGATCGTCGGGTTCGGCCTGGCCGTGTTTCCGGCCGGGGTCGATGCCCACGCCACCTACAAGAGCAGCGATCCGGCCAACGGCGCGATCGTTGCAACCATGCCGACGGCCATCACTGCTTCCTTTACCGAACGCGTGGAGCCATCCGAGAGCTGGCTCCAGCTCTACGACAGCGCCGGCAACCAGATCCAGGGGACATCGCTCGCCACCGGATCGGACGAGTACACGATGGTGCTCTCGGTCCCTTCCGGCTTGCCGAAGGGGACGTACTCCGTCCTCTGGCGCACGCTCTCCAACGACGACGGCCACACGGCCAACGGCTACTTCACCTTTACGGTCGGCACCGCGGCGGATGTCTCCAGCGTCGTGGCCATCCCGACCCTGAAAACCGGCCAGGGCGCTCCCCAGATCCTGCAGACCGCCGCTCGCTGGGCGGCGTTGCTGGGGCTGGCCGCGCTCATCGCCGTCTGGCCGATGTGGGTGCTGGTCGTGCGCCCGGCGCTGACGCCGGTGTGGCGCGATGGGCCTCGCCTCACCCGGCGCATGAAGCGCTACGCCCAGGTCGCGTTCGCGCTGGCGGTGCTGGGCTCGGTCTTCGCGTTGCTCGTGCAGGCGGATTCGCTGACCCAGGGCACCTTCTTCGACAAGGTGATGAACACGCTGGGCCAGACGCGCTACGGGTCGCTCTGGCTGGCGCGGGTCGGCCTCTTCGCGGCGCTGGGGCTGATGCTCTCGGCCTGCGCCTGGTGGTTCCTGAAGCAGCGCCGGTTCGAGCACATCGGCGCCTGGGTGCTCACGCTGGCGCTGCCCATCCCGTTCAGCCTGAACGCCCACGCCTCCGCCCAGCCCGCCGGGCGCACCACGGCGATCGTCGCCGATTACGCCCACCTGCTGGCGGCGGGGACCTGGGCCGGCGGCATCGTCATCCTGGCGGCCGTCCTGCTGCCGGGGCTCCGGAAGCTCGCCCCGCGCGACCGGCAGCGGGTGCTGATGATCGCCCTGCCGCGCTTCTCGCTGCTCGCCATCGTCGCCTGGCTGGCGCTGGGCGTCACCGGGTTCTACGCGGGCTGGTTGCAGGTCGGGAACCTGAACGCCCTCACGACGACGCCGTACGGGAAGTCGTTGCTGGTGAAGCTGGCCCTGCTGGTGATCGTGCTGGCGATCGCGGCGGTGAACCTGCTGGTGATCGAGGGGCACCTGCGCCGGAAGCTGGACGACGGGCAGGCGACGCTGTGGAGCCGGCGGCTGACGTGGACCGTGACGGCGGAACTCGTCCTGGTGCTCGGCGTGCTGGGCGCGGTCGGCCAGATGACGAGCCAGGAACCGGCGCGCGATGTCGTCGTCACGCGGTCGCAGCAGATCTCCGTCTCCTACGCCGATGCCAACCCGCCCGCGACCCTCCTGATCGCGCCGGGCGTGGCCGGGGTGAACCACTTCCGGCTGGAGGTGGATATCCCCGGCGATGGCTCCTTGCCGACCGACACGACCGCGGTGTTGCGCCTCTCCCTGCCCGAGAACGCGAGCCTGGGCACCAAGCAGGTCACGCTGTCCCGCGTGGCGGGCAATGCCTTCGAGTACCACGGCAGCGACCTGGGGATCACGGGGAGCTGGCAGATCCAGATGATCCTGCGCGAGCCGGACAAGGATCAGGTGGAAGCCACGCAGACCGTCGCCATCGCCGCGACGCCCTCGCGGGAGGATGTGCCTGGCACCCCCTGGCGGTTCGAGACGACGGGTGGGGTCAGCGGCCTGATCCTCCTGCTGGCGGGCCTCGGGGCGCTCGCCTTCGCGGTGATGGAGGCGCGTGGCCGGTTGCGGAAGGAGACGGCGGGCCTCGGGGCGGCGGCGGTGCTCCTCGGCATCGTGCTGCTGTTGCAGGCGCGGATCGATCCCATCCTGGCGGTCTCCTCCGCGCAGGGGGCGATCGACGCGGACGATGTGGCGATGGTGGAGCGGGGCAGTGACGTCTACACGACCTATTGCCTCTCCTGCCACGGCGCGGACCTGCGCGGCGACGGCCCGGCGGCGGCGGGGATGACGCCGCCCCCTGCCGATTTCTCGCAGCCGCACACGATGGTGCATTCGGACAGCGATCTCGTCTACTGGATCACGAACGGCAAGCAGGGAACGGGGATGCCCGGTTTCCGCACCAACCTGAGCGACCAGCAGATCCGCGATGTGCTGGCCTTCATCAAGAACCGCCAGCAGGATTTCGGCAAGACGGGCACAACGCTCGGCCCGGAGCAATGCACCGTCCAGCCGCGCACGCTGGCCGGCCTGGAGGCGCTGGTCGGCAAGGCCACCGGCGCCTCGTCGGGGGGTGGGGGTGCCGGGACGAACGGCGTGGCGCGGCAGCCGTTGCAGGTCGCATCCGACCCGGCGGTGCCGTCCGAGGTGGAGAGCGCCGTGTTGCAGACGACGGAGCAGATGATCGCCTGTACGAACGGGGTGGATACGTTGCGGCGGCTGGCGCTCTTCAGCGACGCCAACCTGAAGGCGGCGTTCCCGGACGGGGTGACTGTCGATTTCGCGACGATGGCGGCGCAACCGCCGACGCCGTTGCCGGAGGCGCAGTGGGTGTCGCTGGTGAGCCTGCAGGATGTGGCGATGCTGAGCGATGGGCGGATTTCGGCGACGGTGGTGCTGGACGATCCCTCTGCGCGTCTCGCCGGGGCATCCGGCGGGGCCGCGACCCCCGGGGGCACGCAGCGCGCGACGCTGGTCTTCGTGAAGGCGGGCGACGGCGCCAGCGTTCGCTGGCTGATCGACGAGATTCGCCAGGGGTAGGGCCTCGGGCACGGGTGGGCACGACGGTCCCCGCCCGCAGGGACGAATGCCCCCGGGAAGCCGCATCGCACGCACGACTCCGAGGCCTGTCGCCCCGCGCCGTTCCTCCGCGCCCGCAACCCCTCGGGATGACACCGGGGATTCGCGTTCGGCCTAGGAGAAGGGCGCGGGATGATGGGTGTCAGGACTCGGGCGACCGCGTGCCGCGGAGGTAGATTCGCATCGCGTGGTGCTCGGCATCGACTCGGGTCGTGGCGGCGGCCAGGCCGCGCTCCGGCACGTCGCGATACACCGTGTGCAGGTGCCCCGGCGTCTCTCCGTCGATCACGACGGCCTCGTGCCACAAACCGATCTGCCCGCTATCGCCGATGCCGTGATTGAACGCCTTCCAGAGCGGGGCATGCGCGAACCGGGCGTCCTGCGCCCAGGTCATCAGCGCCTCCATGCTCCGCCAGTACTGGAGCACGGTGCCCTCCCGCCCCTCCCGCCAGGATGTCGACCAGAGGAGGCCGGTTTCCGGATGCTCCTTCAGCTCGCGGATCATGGCCTGCGTCTGCCGCCAGAGCGGGAGCCAGTGCCGCATGGCCGGGAGGCTGTTCGCGCGCATCCCGAAGAGGAAGAGCACCGTGCCCGGTGGCGGATCGGCCATGAACCGGCCCGGCTGCACGCGGTCGTCGGGATCGTCGTCCGGGCGGACGGGTTTGGGGGGAGGGTTGGCCGACACGGACGATGCTCCTGAAGCGAGGCCGATCATGGCCCGGATCGTAGCACGTCCGGCTGTCGCAACGGTCGCGATACTGGCGCCGGCCGCCTGGCGGTGCTCAGGCCGTGAGCGAGAGCGCCAGCGCCCAGGCGGCCAGCAGGATGAAGAAGAGCTGCTGCAAGCCCCGGCGCAGGATGCGGCGGCGGAAGCTGCCGTCGGCGCTGCCTCGAGCACGGGCGTCGGTGACATTCGCCGGAAATACGGCGAGCAGGAGCAGGATCAGGCCTGTGGCGGCAAATGGGCGGGTCATTGGGACGAGCAGGCCGATTGCCCCCGCCAGTTCGCAGGCGCCGGTGAACCAGACGAGGAGGTCCGGATGCGGGAGCGAGGGGGGAACCATCACCTGCAGTGCCGCCCGCCGGTCCGGATTCAGGCGGGCGAGCACCCCCATCCCGCACATCGCGACCAGCGCGGCGACGGGAATCGCGACGATGTGGGAGAAGGGGGCGATGTTCAGTGCATAGGCGAGGGCGGCCAGCAGGCCGGCCAGTGCGGTTACCCGGGCGATCATGCTGCGCGCTCCATTCGGTCCAGTCGCGGCGATGGCGTCGCCGCGACAGTGGTGGCAGGAACGGTTGGCGGAATCATCGTGGCACTCCTCCAGAGTTGTGAGTATTCACTAGCAAAAAGGGCGACAAAGGCGAGCGGGGCAAAGCTCCTTCGCAGGAGATCAGGTGTGCGGAGGACCGGTGTCCCGAGAAGCGCGGACGGATACGGAAGCGGTGGCCGGAGGGCTGTCCGTGGCATCGGCCGGCGTCATGAGAAAGGCGCGGGCCCAGGACTGGTCGGCATCGTCGATCGCGCGGATCGAGGCGGCGACCATGAGCATCATGCCGGAGGCGAAGTGCTGGCGCACGGCTTCGAACGACGCGCCGGTCGCCTCCATCGTCCAGTCGAACATCTCCTGCAGGCGGCGGTGCGCCGCGACCCGGATGTCCTCGTCTTCCGCCGAACTGAAGGCCTGGAGGACCAGGCGGAGGTCGTTCACCTCCGTCACGAGGGCGCCGAAAGCGAGCCCGAGCGTCTCCAGCCGATCACGGGCAGTGAGGCTGGCAGCATCCCGACGGCGTTCCTGCGCGGCCAGGGCATCTCGCCAGCCGAGCAGGATGCGATCGCAGACCCGTTCGAATGTCGCGAGAAAGAGCGCCTTCTTGCTGCCGAAGAGGCGGAGGACGTAGGGCTGGGATATCCCGGCGGCGGCGGCGATCCGCTCGGTGGACCCGCCGTGATAGCCGAAAGTGGCGAACTCGACGATCGCGGCATGCAGCACGTCTTCGCGGCGCTCCCCGGCAGTGCGGCGTGGCGATGGCGTGAGTGCAGGCGTGGGGCTTGGCATGGCGGTTCTCAACAATGGCGATACGCGGCGGGCCGTCTTTATAGTTGTGATTGTACACTACTATAACGGCGTGTCAACGCGCCCGGTGTCAGTCCCCAGGGAGCCCGGCATCGCGTCCGTCTCATCGCGCACGGGTTCGGGCACGGTGCATCGACGCGGTGTGAACGGGCGGGACGATCCATCGCATCCCGGCGCGCTTCCGGATACCATGCCCGGAACGCTCGCCCTGCGCTCCCGGCGCAGGAACCTCGCCCCCTTACAGGAGACATCGCCCATGCGTACCTCACCTCCTCGCCCTGCGTCCTCCCGGTTCGGCATGGGCGACGATGCCGCCCCCGCACCGTTGGCCTGGCCGCTCGAGCCGCCGGACTACGCCTCGCTGGAGGCCGCCGTGCAGGGGGAGGCCGCCCGCTGGAACGTTCCCGGCGTCGGGGTCGCCGTGTGGCACGATGGCGAGATCACCGCCACGGCGGCCGGCATCCGCAGCGTCGCCACCAGGATGCCCTTCACCACCGACACCATCTCCCAGATCGGCTCCATCTCGAAGGTCTTCACCACTACGCTCGTGATGACGCTCGTCGATGAGGGGAAGCTCGACCTCGACGAGCCGGTGACGACCTACGTCCCCGACCTCCGCCTGGGCGACCAGCACGCCCGCGCGGCGCTGACCCTCCGCCACCTGCTCAGCCACAGCGGCGGCTTCGAGGGCGATCGCTTCCTGGACTACGGGCGTGGCGACGATGCCTACGAACGCTCCATGGTCGAGATGGATACCCTGCGGCAGTGGTTCCAGCCCGGCGAGCTCTTCTCGTACTGCAACGTCGGCTTCTACCTGATCCCACTCATCATCCAGCGCGTGACTGGCGAGGTGCCGGAGGACCTGATGCGGAAGCGCATCTTCGAGCCGCTGGGCATGGAGACGGTGACGTTCTACGCCGAGGATGCGATCACCCGCGATCATGCGGTGGGGCACAACCTGGGCGACCGCCTGAACGGGCCGTCCATCGCACGGCCGTTCATCATCGGCGGCCGTCATGTGAACCTCTGCGGCAACATCATCGCCTCTCCCAGCGAACTCCTGAAGTTCGCTCGCTTGCACATCGGTCGGGGCGAGTACGAGGGGACGCGCATCATCTCCGAGGCGTCGGCTGACCTGATGCAGACCCCGCACATCGCCGCCGGGCCGCCGAACCGTTCGTTCGGGCAGGGCTGGAGCATGTATGTGTGGCCGGACCTGAAGGTGATCGAGCATACCGGCGGCACCATCGGGTTCCGCGCCTACCTCTCGGTCGCGCCGGATCGGGACTACGCGATCGCCATCGTCACGAACAGCGATACCGGCGCCAACGCGATGCAGACGATCGAGGCGTGGGCGCTGAAGCACTACCTCGGCGCCGAGCGCCCGGTTCCGCAACCGGTCGAACGCAGCACGGCCGACCTGGACGGCGTCACCGGCACCTTCACGCGGCACGATGGCCGCTTCGTCATCACCCGGGAGGACGATGCCCTGCGGGTGACCTCGACCGCCATCAATGAACGGACCGGCGAAGAGTCCGATGGCCAGGGCTTCCGGCTCATCCCGGTCGAACCGGCGGACGGGCAGGTCTTCCGCGTCCCGGAGGGGCCGATGCTTGGCTCCATCGTCGATTTCATTCACCTGCCGACGCGGGAGGCGCCGGAGACGGATCGCCTGCTGATGCGCCTTGGCGGCCGCCTCGCCGCGCGGGAGGACGCCGCCCCGGCGAAGACCTCCGGCAAGACGGCCACGCGCAAACCG
>Ga0182740_1002336_pt1 | contig 11723 bp, 11 predicted proteins | sample eDN5th37CKraftBY_FD_128872 | JGI IMG/M metagenome (GOLD analysis project Ga0182740, IMG submission 128872) | Enriched backyard soil microbial communities from Emeryville, California, USA - eDNA 5th pass 37_C Kraft BY (version 2) (version 2) | ecosystem: Environmental > Terrestrial > Soil >...
CAGCAGGCCCAGGTCCTTGTTGACGATGTAGAGCGGGATCATGATCAGCTCGCCGGGGATCGCCATCGTCGCCAGGATGAAGACGAGGATGATGCGGCGGCCCGGCAGGTCCTTCTGGATCAGCGTGTAGGCGGCGAGGCAGCAGAGCGCGACGTGGAAGACGGTGCCGACCGAGGTCACGATCGCGCTGTTGATGAACGCGCGTTCCAGGTCGAGGTTGGTCCAGACCGTCCTGAACCCCTCCACGCTGAGGCCGCGCGGCCAGAGGATGATCCCGTGTTCCATCGAGCCGAGCGGTGTCGAGAAGGCGACCGCCAGCACGTTGATGAACGGCACGATCATCATCAGGGTGAGCGCGACCAGGCAGACGGCTACCACGCCGTGGAAGATGCGGTCGCTGGTGCTGTCGGCGGCGTGGGGAACGGTGGATTGGGACATCGGTTTCTCCATCTCAATCCTCCTGCCCGAAGCCGGTGATCTTCCAGACCACCGCCGTCATCGCCAGCGTGGCGAGCAGCACCAGCACCGAGATCGCGCTCGCGAACCCAAGCTGGTATTTCTGGATACCGGTGTCGTAGACGTAGGTCATGATCACATCCACCGCGTTCCTGATCACGCCGTTCCGCATCACGTAGATCTGGTCGAAGATGCGGAGCAGCCCCAGGATGTTCAGCATGAAGACGACCTTCATCGTCGGCGCCAGCATCGGCAGCGTGATCTGGTAGGCCTGCTGGAACCGCGACGCGCCATCGATGCGCGCCGCCTCGTAGAGCGACGGGCTGATGGCGGTGATCGCGGCGAGGTAGATGATGGCGCTGTAGCCCATGTCCTTCCAGATCGGCAGCACGATCATCACGGCGCGCGCCCAGGTATCGTTCGTCAGGAAGCGCACCGGCCCGGCGCCAACCCGCGCCAGGAGCTCGTTCACGAGCCCGCCGGACGGGTTCAGCAGGTAGATCCACATGCCGCCGATCACCACCCACGAGAAGAGGTGCGGCAGGTAGACGGCCGTCTGCGCCGTCTTCTTGAAGATCATCAGCCGGATCTCGTTCAGCCCCAGCGCCAGCAGGATCGGCGGGAAGAACCCGAGGAGGAGGATGCCGCCGCCGATGAGCAGCGTGTTGCGGACCACCTGCCAGAACTTCGCGTCGTGCAGGACATCGCTGTAGTTCTGGGTGCCCACCCACTGCGCGCCGCCGAGGAGCTTGAACTCCTGGAAGCTGGAGACCACGCCCTGGTAGAGCGGGTAATAGACGAACACGCAGAAATACGCGATGACCGGCAGGATCATCACGTAGAGCCAGAGATGGCCGCGCATCCGCTGGATCGTCCGGTTCATGTGTCTGTGCCCCCCAACCCGATGATGGCGCGGCCCGGATGATTGCCGCTCGCCTCATGGTCGCCGAATTGCCGGTGCCCGTCACGCGGGCCGTCCTGCCCGCGCCCGACAGAACGCCGCACGGTGGGAGCCGGGTTTCCCCGAATCCCACCGTGCGTGGCCTGCTGCAATGAGGGGCCGCTATTCGTCGATCAGGCCGGCGCTGAGCAGCGCGTCGTGCATGGCGGCGACGCCATCGGCGGGCGAGAAGTCACCGATGATCGTCTTGATGATGTACTCATCGAGGATCGGGGTGACATCGGTGTCCCACTTCGCGTCGGTGACGGCGAGGTAGCCGTACTGCTTCGAGAGCGCCTGCGCCTCGGCGAGGCCGGGCAGCGTGCCGATGGGGTTCGTCCAGTTGGCGTTGTACGGGGTCGGATCGCCGTGATCCATTCCGTGCTGCACGCCCAGCTCGGTGAGCTTGTAGACGCCGTTCTCCACGGTGTAGTCGTTGCCCTCGATCCCCAGCGAGCCGAGGGTGATGCCGGGGAAGGTGTTCCACCACTCGATGAAGAAGAACGCCGTGTCCGGATCGGCGGCGTTGGCCGGGATCGTCCAGACGCTCGGGGAGCCGCGGCTGATGATGACCTTGCCGTCCGGGCCTTCCGCCGCCGCGATGCCGGCAGCCTGGAAGGGGCTGTTCGGATCGGCAGTGTGGACCTGCGAATTGAAGAGGCCGACCCACGTATCCCAGTAGGTGACCATGCTCAGCTTGTTGGTCATGAAGAGGTTGCGGAAATCGGCGGTGGTGGCGGTCGCGAAGTTGGGGTCGTACAGCCCCTCCTTGAACACCTTGGCCAGCCACTCGTAGACGGGGATCGCGGCCTCGGTCGCGTAGGGGATGGTCTTCTTGCCATCGACCGTCACGTAGCCGGGCAGGATGCCCTGCGAACTCATGAACGGCTGGATGTCGTAGGTGCCGGCGGTGCCGAGGCCGAGCGGCTTGGAGCCGTCGCCGTTCGGATCGCCGTCGCGCAGGGCGACCATCGTGGTGTAGAGGTCGTCGAGCGTCTTCGGCGTCTCCAGGCCGAGCTTGTCCAGCCAGTCCTGGCGCAGGGTGATCATGCGCGCGCCCTCGAACTTCTGGAAGGCGGAGTAGTACTTGCCGTCGATGTCGAGCATCTTCCACTCGTCGGTTGGGATGACGGTGGGATTGGTGAGGATGGCCGATCCCTTGATCCGGTCGGTGAGGTCGGTAAGCGCCTCCTGCCCGACGAGCATCTGGACGGTGGTCTGGTTGGTGTAGATCAGGTCGTACTGCACCCCGGCGGCGAGGTCGGCGAGCAGCTTCTGGTCGTAGTCGGCGGTGGGGTGGACGAGATCGACCTCGATGCCGGTGAGGCGGGTGATCTCCTTGGCGAAGAGTTCGTCCTCCTCCGGCGTCTTGCCGCCGACGACGGCGCTGAGGATGCGGAGCTTCTTGCCCTGCAGCGGGAGCTGGGCGAGCAGGTCGTCCTGGGCCTTGGCGAAGGCGGGATCGATGGCCTTCGCGGCGGGCGAGGCGGCCGGAGAGGCTTCCGGCGATGGACCGGGTGTGGCCTGGGCGCCCGCGAGGAGCGGAGAGCTCCCGGCGAGGACGGCGGCACCGGCGACGGTGGCGGCGGAACGCGAAACGAGCGTACGGCGGTCGATTCGTGAAGCCATGAGACCCTTCCCCCTGGAATATGGCCATCGTCCGGTCCCGAAGGTGCGGTCGCGGGTGGATGGCGAATGCGGCTGGAATCGTGCCTGACGTGCTGGCCGGAAGGCTTCCTTCCGGGCCGGTGGCCGTGGCCGATTCCCTGGCGCATTCAGAGTATAGGCAGGCTCGGGGTGAATTGTGAAATCGCTGTCATGACCCCAACGGGCCGGGAAGCCATGCCGATGCGAGCCCAGACCATCCTCCTTCGCCCCGAAGGCCGCCAGCGTCCGCCGCCCGGTCAGGTCGCCGCGATGGCGGCTTCGTCCGCCCCGGCGAGCCACAGCGCCTCGCGTTGCAGCAGCCGGATCGCGCCGGGCGCATCGAAGGCCTCCACGCCGTGGCCGATCGCGTCGTAGACCACGCGGTTGCCCGCCGCCTCGGTCGCCCACGCCAGCGGATGCTCGATCCCCTCGTAGGTGTGCGTCGCCAGCACCGTGATCTCCGGCTCCGTTTGGAGGAACGAGTACATCTCGTCGTAGATCGGGAAGTCGGCCAGCCCGGCAACGATCGCGTGGGCGCCGGTCTTCACCGTCACCGTGGCGTCCGAGATCGGCGGGTGCATGGATGTGCCCGGCAGCCAGACGCCGCCGATGCGGTGCTTCCAGGCCGGATCGTGGGCGAAGATCGCCGAGGAGAGGTGGCGCACCATCAGCGGGCCGCCCCGTTGCACGTAGGCATCGATCGTCGCCCAGGCATCGGCCCACGCCGCATCGTCGGCGTCGTCCGGCCCTTGGTGGCCATTCGCGGCGTTCAGGATCAGGAGGTCAGCAGCGGCACCGGCATCCTCCAGCTCGCCCGCGCGGATGTTCCGGGGGCGGAACCCCCGGATGCGGGCGTCGATCTCCACGTCGCGCAGGATCTCGGCGATGCGCTGGGAGGTGGCGGCGTGGTCGTGATAGGGGCCGTCGTAGCGATCGGCGCCGGCGTAGATGATGGCCTTCTTCATGGCGGTCATGGCAGTGCCTCCTTGGGGATGGACACGTCGGGTCGGTCCAGCGGTCTCAGGCAGTAGTCGTGGTGGTCGAGGTGGTCGCCGTCGTGGGCGTGGGCGCCTCGGCGGGGAGCAGCCCCTCCGCCTTGAGGTCGTCCCATAGCGCGTCCGGGATCGGGACCGTCCACCAGCCGAGGTTCTGGCGCATCTGGGCCGCCGTCTCCGGGCCGGTCAGCAGGCCGCGCACGGCGGGATGGGCCAGCGGGAACTGGATCGCGGCGGCGGCGGTCGGCACGCCGTGGCGATGGCAGACGGCCGCGATACGGGAAACCTTGGCCCGCGTGACGTCATCGGGCGGCGCGTAGAAGAGGCGCGGGTTCGGCTGGCCGTCGATCAGGCCGCCCGCGAGGGCCTGGGCGATCACCACGCCGATGCCCTTCTCCTGCGCCAGCGGCAGCAATTCGGCCAGGCCGTCCATCACCAGCAGCGAATAGCGCCCCGCGACGAGGAACCAGTCGATGTCCGTCTCCCGGGCGAAGCGGAGGAAGGGATCGACGGTCGTCAGGCCCGCGCCGATCGCGCGGATCACGCCCTGGTCGCGGAGGTCGGCGAGGACGGGAAAGGTCTCACCGATCGCCTGGTCGATGTGCTGGTTGGCATCGTGGATGTAGAGGAGGTCGATGCGGTCGACGCGGAGGCGGGCCAGGCTCTCGTCGATCGAGCGCAGGATGGCGTCGGCGGAGTAGTCGAACTCCCAGCCGGTGCCGGCCTCGCCCTTGCGCGGAGCGCCGAGCACCGTGCGCCCGACCTTGGTCGAGAGGATGTAGTCGTCGCGGGGGATGCCCGCCAGCGCCCGCCCGACGAGGACCTCGGAGCGGCCGGTCCCGTAGAAGGGCGCCGTGTCGATGGTCCGGATGCCGGCCTCCCAGGCGGCCTCGAAGGCGCCGAACGCGGTCTCGTCGGAGATCCAGTCACGGCTCATCCCGGAGGACCCGAAGCCGAGGTGTGGGTTCGCGCCGAGCGCGGAGGTCGGGTGGTTGCGGGCGAAGAGGTCGAACGTGGGGCGACGCGGCTGCGGCAGTCCGGATGCGGCTGGAGACGAGGACGCTGACAAGGGACCCTCCCGGCGGTAGCTGCGGCGGTGGCTGTGGCCGCTGTCTGGCGCGAACGCTGGCTGTGTCTCCAGTATCGCGTGCGGGGGCTGTCAACGCCACGGGGAGCGCCACCGGGGGCGCGGGCGTTCGCGATGCGGGTATGCGTTCTGCGCATCGCAGCCAGCAACCAGGTGACGGCCGCGATGCATACGCGATGACATGGACGTGGGGAGTAGGGTGGCGATGCGACGGTGGCTGCGGAACAACGGGCTGGCGGTGACGCTGCTGGCGATCTTCATCGCCATCTTCGTCGGGCAGAGCGTGGTGGGGTGGCGCGTCTACAACCAGGACCAGCGCGAGCATGGCGAGGTGGAGGTCGGCTACATCGCCTACGTGCAGACGCCATCGTTCATGGAAGTGACCTTCGAGAACTGGGAGAGCGAGTTCCTCCAGATGGCGGCCTACGTCCTGCTCACGGCGTGGCTCTTCCAGAAGGGATCGGCCGAATCGCGCGATCCCGATGCGGCGGAGGGCGACGACGGGGGTGCCCCGGAGACCGGGGGCGGCGATCCGGATCGGCATCCCCCCGACGAGCGGCCCTGGCCGGTGCGGCGGGGCGGGGCCTGGCTGACGCTCTACGAGAATTCGCTGGCGATCGCCTTCGCGCTGCTCTTCGCGATGGCTTTCATCCTCCATGCCATCGGCGGCGCGGGGCAGTACAGCCAGGACCAGGAGGCGCACGGCGGCCAGGCGGTCTCCACGCTCCAGTACCTCACCACCGCGCAGTTCTGGTACGAATCCCTCCAGAACTGGCAGAGCGAATTCCTGGCGGTCTTCGCAATCGTGGTGCTGACGATCTTCCTGCGACAGAAGGGCTCGCCGGAATCGAAGCCGGTGGACGCGCCGCATCACACAACCGGCGGCTGACCCGGCGCGGTGGTGGTCCGCTGCGCACGCCCCGTCATGTCGTCCCGATGTGTTGCGTCCAGCCCTCTCTGGGCCAAGGCGGCACCGGGCCATGCCGCCACCTGGGATACCCGGAGAGGCGCCCCTCGTGGTGGTTGCCGCCACGCCGGAAGCGACCTGCTTCGTTGCTCGCGTGACGCATCATTCCGCGGTGGCCGCGAGGATTTCCTTCGCACGGACCTCCCGCGCCTCGGCCAGCGGCTCGATGAATTCGTACATGCCGCGCAGGGCGTCCCGGCGGTGGCGGCCGGTCAGGTAGTCGATATAGAGATGGCCCTTCAGGTGATCCGTCTCGTGGATGAAGCAGCGGGCGATGTAGTCGTACCCCTCCACCGTCACCGGGTTGCCTTGCCAGTCCACCCCGCGCACGATGGCGTGGTCGAAGCGGGCGACATCCTTGTAGATCCCCGGCACGGAGAGGCACCCCTCGCTGTCCGCGATGCGTTGGGAGGCATTGCCCTCGTCATCCGGCGTGCCGACCTCGATCACGGGATTGCAGAGGTGGCCGACCTCGCGCCGTCCGTCGTCGGCGATGTCGAACGTGAAGACCTGGAGGCCGACGCCGACCTGGTTCGCCGCCAGCCCGACGCCCTCCGCCGCGTACATCGTCAGGAACAGGTCGCAGACGAGTTGCTCCAGCTCCGGGGTGCCGAACTGCGCCGCCGCGACGGGCGCGCACGGCTCCCGCAGGACGGGATCGCCCGCGACGACGATCGGGAGCAGGCGCCCGCGCAGGGCCTCCGGGGCAATGGCAGGGTAGGCCACGACGGGTTCGCCATTGAGCCGGGTTTCCGGCGGCGTCTGGGGGTCATTGGTGGTGGTATCGGCGAAATCACGGTCGGACACGAAGAGCTCTCCGGGGGCGGGGAAGGTGCTATGTGGCGGCACGTGTGCAGTGTCCCCCCAAGCATACCCGGAGCCGAGGTGTTACTGGTCGTGCAGTCCCATTGCGGATCGCGCGAGGATCGCCATTCCGCCCACGAATGCCATGATGGCCACCACCCATGCCAGAACGGAGGTCGCGTCCTGCGCCGACCACGCCCACGGGGGATAGTGGATGCGCCAGGTGTCTCCGGCGACGATGGCGAGACCGGCCCAGGCGAATCCGATCCACCAGCCCCGGCCCTCCCCGAGCACCTGGCGACCGATGAGGGCGATGCCGAGCCAGCCAAGGAACCCCCGGGCCAGCATCGCGCCCGCCCCCGGCGTGTCCCAGCGCGTCCCGAGCGCGGCCATGATTCCGGCGATCAGGATGGTAGCGATCAGGAAGGCCACGAACCGGATGCGGCGCACGGTAGGACCGGCGGCATCGTCCATCTCCGGCCACGGGGAGCGCAGGGTGAGGGCCAGTGCCGAGGCCGCCACCGCCGTGATCCCGGTGATGAGGTTGCGCTGGACGATCGCGCGGTCGATGGCGTTCGGACCGTCCGCGATAACCGGCGTGGTCCCCCACGCCCAAAGCGTGATCAGGCCAACGACGGCCACGATTCCTGCGCAGACGGGGAGCATGAACCGGCTCCGCAGGAAGAGCCACAGGAACCGGCGCCAGGCCGCGCCATCATGAATGCCGGGGCCGCTCATGCCGCCGCTGCGGCGACGAGTGGACGCTGCATCGGTGGCAGCGCTTGCGCGACGGAGTACCCCTTCTCGACCGGGCTTCGCATGTCGTTCTCGCGAGTCTCCGCGCGATCGGCGAGGGCGGCGAGCTCCCGGACCGTGCCGCTGAACCGCAGTTGCCCGGACTGCATCACCAGCACATCGTCATCGAAGGCCGCGATGTCCTCCGCCAGATGGGTGCTGATGAGCACCGCCGTCTCCGATGCCAGGTCGCGCAGGGTCTCCCGCAGGCGGTAACGCTGGTCCGGATCGAGCCCGGCGGTCGGCTCGTCGAGGATGAGCACGCGCGGACGGTGAGCGATGGCTTGCGCGATGCCGGCCCGGCGGACCATGCCGCCGGAAAGCGATCGCATGCGATCGCCGGCGCGTCCGTCGAGATCGACCCGCCGCAGCGCCTCGTCCACCGCCGTGTCGAGATCGGACGAGGCGACGCCGTGAAGGATGCTGAAGTAGGTGACAAACTCGCGAACCGTGAAATTGCCGTAGGTGCCGAAGGTCTGGGGCAGATAGCCCACCTGCGCGGCAGCATGGTCCCGGCCCGCCGGGCTGGTGAGCGATTGCCCGTCGATCCGGATCTCCCCGGACTGAAGCGCGTAGATCCCGGTCAGGAGGCGCATGAGGGTGGTCTTGCCCGCGCCATTCGGGCCGAGCAGGCCGGTAACGCCAGGGCCGATGGCGCACGAGAAATCGCGCAGGGCAGTGACCGAGCGGAAGCGATGGGTGACGAAATCGACGCCAATCACGGGGATATGTGTCGGATCGTGGTCGGTCATGGCAGATCCTCCAGCGTCAGGTCGCCGGCATGGAGGCGGTCCCAGTTCGCGGTGAGCCAGGCGGCCTTGTCGGTATCGGAGAGGGTGAGGAAGTCGTTCAGCTTGGCTTCCCCGGTCTGTTGTAGTGCGGTCATGTCCTGATTGACCTTGGCTTCCACATCGGGGCTGGGTGGCGTGGCGGGAGCACCGGGGTTCGCCGGGATGATCGGCTGGAGGATCGCCTGTCCTTCCCGGCTCTGGGACATGTTCGGAACCTTCTGGTAGGTGGCGTCCGGGTAGGAGGGGCCGCAATCGCGATCGTTCGCACGGAGCATGGCGCAGGCGATCACGAGCTGGGCAGCCGTCGGCGCGGCGATCTGGGAGGTGACGCCGCTGACGATCGCGGTCCAGGCGTTCATCTCCATCCAGGTGGCATCGGGCCCGGTGCGATTGAGCTGGATCATTTGCGTCGCGCCGGGTGTGATCTGGTTGCCCTGGATGGCGACCGCGAACTTTTCCGGCAGCAGTGCGCGGGGGAACCATGCCGGGATCAGCGCGTCATACGCCGCCGCCGTGGCGTGGAGATCGTTGTCGCTCATAGCGGCGGGCGGGGCACAGAAGAGGATGCCAGTATCCTCGATGCAGGCCACGCCACGATGGGCGGCGTGCCAGGCGCCGGAGGCATCGTAGGCGCGGACGGTCGCAACCGCCGAGATGCCCGCGGCCACGAGACTGGCAACCAGCAGCACGACGGGCACCGTCTTCCGGATACGCCAGAGCGCGAGCGTGCAGATGGTGACGGCGATGATGGAGAGGAACCAGGCGAGCGAGGTCCAGAAGAGGCGTGGATAGACCTGATCCCCGATGTAGGGCGCCATCGCCTGCGTCAGCTTTATCGGGACGATCGAATCGAGCCAGAAAGTCGGCTGGAAGGGCGGGCGGAGCATCGACGGCAACTGAAAGAGTGCGAAGACGATGGCGGCGGCGAGGACCGGAATGAAGAGATTCGGGATGAGTCGCCCGAGCAGGTAGCCGACGCAGGCGAAGGCCAGCATGGCGGTGAGGATGACGAGACTGCTCTGCCAGGGGACGGAGCCGATCGGCTCCGTCCCGCTGACCTGGCGGGCACGTACGATGACGGAGGTTGCGGCGGCGAGGTAAACGAGCGCGGTCGCGCCGCCGACCCAGATCGCCATCGCGCTCATCGACGGCGCGGCGCTGCCAATGAAGAACCGGCGAGGGAGCCCCTCCATCTCGAGCGCCTTGTTGCGTCCGGCCCGGCTGCCGAGCCAGGCGCCGTAGGCTGCGATCAGCGGATACGTGCCGACGATGACGGTGCCCACCGCCGTGATCCGCCACCAGGTGGGGGTGCCGGTGCCGTCGCGAGATCGATCCCAGATCGCATAGCGGAGATCGGTGACCAGCACCGCGACGATGACGACCGCGAGGACCAACCAACCGCCGCCCCGGCGTGCGTCGATCCAGAAACTACGCAGGAATACCATTGTGGTTCCTTGTGTGTCAGCGAGCGGTGCAGCCTTTCGCAGCCACACCGCTCGTGCCGATCCAATGGTTGTACAAAGCCATCATGGTCGATAGCTTCAGACGACCGCGGATTCTGGCTTCGGGTTACTAACAGGTCCACAAGGGATAGAGGTGGCCACCTGCTCCGGTATAGTTAAAGTAGTATCCGGGAGCCAGGGTGGCACAGAAATACCCTGAATACGTCGTCGAGAAACCGTAGCTGTAACCGGATGAAGACCCATATCCGAGCCAGCCCCCTCCCGCATCTTCGATGGTGGCATAGATGGTAGCGCTCACCGCCGAGGAACAGTTGGCGACGGCATGTGAGTATGCGTAGCCCCCCGTGTTGCCATACGAGGAATCGGCGACATAGGAGCTGCACGACGCAGCGTTCGTTTGCGTTGTGGGGAATGCGAGAATCCCGACTGCAAGAAGCATGGCGATGAGCGCGACCCGGACTGACGATGCGAACGTAAAGGAAGCACGGTGAACATGGGACCCCTCCGAACGCCTTTAGGCGATGGATACCTACATCAACGACCACGTTTCCGCTTTCGTGCCTCCTGTCACGACCGATAACGTGCTGCCCGACCCGATATTGGATATGTATGGCTGGAACCTGACTGGACGATAGCACCACGAACCCTGTAGGTCAATAGGATGCATACAGCAACAATGCAGCTTCGGTACGCGACCGTATCATGCGCGCTCTATCCGTTGGCACACGGCATTCGCGGGATGATCGGGGAAATCCCGGCACGGAATGCTTGTCAAACCCCGGAGGCAGAACGAGAATCGGAAGATCATCCACTGGCCGGGTTGCCAGATGGTCCCGTTTGCCCCGGTACGATGGCGAACCCTGCCCTCGGCGCGGGCGAACGGATCGTCCCGGATCGATTATCGCCCACCGGAGGGCACCAGGAAGCATCATGTCCAGCACACCCCGCGTCATTGGGGGCAAGCGCACCCAGCACTTCGATTACTCCGGCGTCAACCTCCCCGATGGAGGCTTCCAGCGCTTTGCCACCTGCGTCGGGCGATCCGCCCTCCGCCATTGCCCGTATTGCGGTGGCGCGCATATCTTCAAGAACTGGTTCTCGCTGAAGGAGCGTTGCCCCACCTGCAACGTCCTCTACGAGTACGAGGACGGCTACACGGTCGGCGCCTACGCGATCAACCTCATCATCACGGAGTTCATCGCGGTCGGGATCACGCTCTCGCTGCTGATCTGGTCCGGCATGTCCGTGCTGGCCCTGCAGCTGACCGGCGCCAGCCTCGCCATCGGGCTGCCGATCTTCTTCTACCCCTACGCCGTGCTGCTCTTCATCTCGCTGGACCTCGCCTTCCATAATCCCGGCGACTTCTCCGAACGCCCGCGCGTGTAGCGAAGCGTCGTTTGCATGCACGGTCCGGATCGCGCGATCCGGGCCGTGGTTGTGATTGTGGCCGTGGCTGTACGCGGCACCCCGTCGTGGTATCGTGCCGGGACGCAAAACGGGCGAATCGACGTTCAGGCCGAGCGGAGGGCGGGCAGTGCGCTGGTACATCAGCTTTCACGGCGGGGACGAGGCCGACGCCTGGAACAACATCCACAGCTTCGACCCGGAGGGCAAGCCGCTCGGCAAGGTGCTGGCGACCCACTCCCTGCCCCCCGGCCTCGCCCTGCGCGAACTGCGCGGCTTCGCCTTCGGTCCCGGCGGCGATCTCTACGTCGCCAACGCCTGGCGCAACGCGTCGCAGGTGCTCCGGTTCGGGGGACAGCGCGACGAGGACGGAC
>Ga0182740_1002337_pt1 | contig 11714 bp, 10 predicted proteins | sample eDN5th37CKraftBY_FD_128872 | JGI IMG/M metagenome (GOLD analysis project Ga0182740, IMG submission 128872) | Enriched backyard soil microbial communities from Emeryville, California, USA - eDNA 5th pass 37_C Kraft BY (version 2) (version 2) | ecosystem: Environmental > Terrestrial > Soil >...
GTCCTCTGCGGGGCGATCGTGATCGCGGTGATGGTGGGCCTGCCTCGCTTCGTGACGATCCCTGGGCTGCCGACGGCGCTGATCGGGATCACGCTGGCGACGGTCGTGGCGTGGGCGGCGAAGCTGGACGTGCACACGATCGGGGCGATTCCGCGCGGGATCGTGCTTTCCGACCGCTACGTTCCCAGCCGCGACGACCTGCACCTGATGGGGCAACTGATCGGCCCGGCGATCGCGATCGCGTTGCTGGGATCGATCGAGAGCCTGCTCTGCGGCGTGGTGGCGGGCCGGATGACGGGCCAGAAGCTGGCGGTGAACCAGGAGCTGATTGCGCAGGGGATCGGCAACCTGGTCATCCCGTTCGCGGGGGGCGTCCCGGCGACGGCGGCAATCGCGCGGACGAGCGTGGGCGTGAAGGCGGGTGGCGCGACGCGGATGGTGAGCATCATCCACGCGCTGACGTTGCTGCTGGGCTCGCTTTTCCTGGCCTCGCTGATCGGGAAGATCCCGCTGGCGGCGCTGGCGGGCGTGCTCTTCGTGACGGCGTGGCGGATGAACGAGTGGCATGCGATCCACTACTACCGCCATCACCGGTTGTACCTGGAGACGGGGATCTTCGCGCTGACGATGCTGGCGACGGTGGCGCTGGACCTGACGCAGGCGATCGTGGTGGGGATCGCGGCGAGCCTGGTGCTCTTCCTGTGGAAGGTGGCGCGGCTGGACGTGTCCATCGCACCGGTGGAGTGGGAGCGGCTGGACCTGGACCCGGCAGGGAAGCCGGCCGCGAGCGTGGTCTACGTAAGCGGGCCGCTGTTCTTCGCGTCGGTGAACCAGCTGGTGGAGCGGATCGAGTCGGCGCCGTTCGCGCAGACGCTGATCCTCTCGATGCGCGGGGTGCCGATGGCGGATGTCTCCAGCGTGCAGGCGCTGGAACACCTGTGGCGGGAGCATGTGGCGAAGGGCGGGACGCTCTACCTGGTCTCGTTGCAGCCGCAGGTGAAGCAGACGTTCGAGCGGGTGGGGCTGGTGGCGGCGATGGGGGAGGGCCAGTTCGTGTGGAGCGCGGACACGGCGATCCGGCAACTGGCCGCGCAGGGCGTGACGCCGCCGCCCGTGGCGACGAGCGAGGCGGAACTGGACGAGGACGAGCGCGCCTTCGACGACATGCCGCTGGGCCTGACGGCCACGACGCAGGCGTAGCTGCGGTCCCGGCCGCGATGAATCGGCGATGCGGGGAATGCCCGGAACGACGGGGCTTTCGGGTGGTCCTTGGGTGCGCATGTTCACGGACCGCCTGCGATGAATCCCGGAAACCGGTGTGAATCGGCCGCGACCTGACGGCTCGCTCGCGGTTAATTCGCCGGATGTGCGTGGCATTCATCATCTGCATCAACGTCGTCCGGTGGACCTTCCGGGTCGCTTTCGCCTGGTATGACGACGGGGATTTCTTGCCCGCTGGGTGAGGCACTACACTACGATCGAGGCTCCGAAGTGGAGAGGAGGTCGCCGTGGTTGCAGTCGCCAATCTGTTGCCGGACAACCCCGAGGAAGAAGCGTCGGTGCTCGCCGTGCTGCGGGAGCACCCGGAACTGCGCACGTTCATCCAGCAGGCCAGTACGAAGGCGTTGGAGTTCTTCCCTGGTGCTTCCATACAACTCGATACCGCTCGCTACGACGAGTGGGACCCGCCCCTGACGATGAACGTCTTCGTTCGGGACGACCAGCGGGACGACCAGGATGATATGGTCCAGCGGAGACTCGATTATGTTCGTTGGCTTCGGGATCATCTCGCCTATCCGGAAGACATGATCTTCGTGTTTCCACGGTAGGCAGGAGAACCAATGGAGGGGCGTGAGTTTCTCGTTGTTGCCGATCACCTCATGCACGACGATCGAGAGTCGTTCTTGCGATCGAGTATTGGGCGGTCCTATTACGCGGCCTATCTTGAAGCTCGGTCATTCTGTGAGCGGTATCTGGGATTCATCCGATCCTCGTCCAGTCGCGAGCATCAGATCGTGGCGACACTCTTGCTCGGGTTTGATCCCTCTGTGGCGGATACCTTGCGATTTCTCCGCCGATATCGGAATACCGCCGACCATGACATCGATGTATCCGATGGCACGATGCGGCTCACCACCGATCGGGCACGCCGTTCTGCCGAGCTTGTGATCGTTGCACTCGATGCACACGCAGCACAACTGGATGCTGAGCGAGGCGAGCGGGAGTCTTCTCGCGAAGGATGACGACAAGCATCCGGCTCAGCGTGACCGAGGTCATTCGCCGTCGCGAATGGCCTCGATCCATGTCCGGCGTCCCGGACGCGGGTGAGCAGGGCCTACTACGCCGCGTATCTGGAAGCTCGCTCCTTCTGCGAGACACATCTGGCATTGGTACGGTCCGGGAAGGGCAGCGAACATCAGGAGGTGCCGCGCCAGATCGCCCCGATCGACCCGCAGGTCATGGTGCGCCTCACGTTTCTTCGCAAGAGCCGGAATATGGCGGACTACGATCTCGACGTCTCTGCGGCCACGATGACGCGAGTCGCACTGGACGCGGAGCGGATGGCGGCAATCATCATCGCGGCGCTGGACGGCCATGCGAAGCGGCTGGAAGGCGATGCAGACGGGGGATCTCCCCTCCCCGGTTGACGTTGCACACCGCCTCCCGGTTGTCATCGCGCGATGTCATGGTATGATGACTTATGGCAGCGCAGCCTCGGGGCTGCGCTTTGCCGTGTTTCAGAGGAGTCATCACTCCGCCACAGCCGGATGAGCCGGGGCGACGGAACTGGGGAACCAGCAGGCATGAGCGGTGGAACGGGTGTGGGAGCGGATCGGGGATTCGGCGGGGATCACCGGTCGCGGGCGACCGGGTGGCGGGCGGGCGCCCTGCTGCCCGTGCTCATCTATTCGGCGATGGTGATGTCGGTGCTCTCCACCCTCGGCTCGCCGATGATCCCGACCATCGCGCGGGAGCAGGGCGTCTCGCTGGAGGCGGCGCAGTGGGTGCTCACCATCACCCTCCTCGTGGGCGCGGTGACGACGCCGATCACGGGCCGCCTGGCGGACGGGCCGTGGCGCAAGCAGACGATCCTCGGCAGCCTCGGCCTCGTCTTCGTCGGCTCCGTGCTGGCGGCGGCCGCGCCCTCGTTCGGCGTGCTGATGGTCGGACGGGCCTTCCAGGGCCTCGGGCTGGGCCTGGTGCCGCTGGCGATCTCCGTGGCGCGGGACGGCCTCTCGCCGGACAAGGCACGCGGCGGCATCGCGATCCTCTCCGTCTCGACCGCGATCGGCACCGGTCTCGGCTACCCGATCACCGGCATCATCGCCCAGAACCTCGACTACCGCGCGGCCTTCTGGTTCGCGGCGATCATCAGCGTGATCGCCTTCGCGCTCATCGCGCTGGTCGTGCCCTCGACGAGGCACCGTCCGTCACAGCCGCTGGATGTCGTGGGGGCGGTGTTGCTCTCCATCGCGCTGGCGGCGCTGCTTCTCGGGATCAGCCAGGGGCGGACGTACGGCTGGGCATCCCCGGCGATCCTCGGCCTGTTCGCGGTCGCGCTCGTGGCCGGGGTCGTCTGGGGCATGCAGGCGTTGCGGACGGCGTACCCGCTGGTCAACCTGCGGCTGATGGCGAACCGCTCCGTGCTGGCGGCGGACATCGTCGCCCTGATGATGGGCGTCAGCCTCTATGCCATGTCCTCGCTGGTGAACCGGTACGTGCAGGCGCCCAGGGAGGCGGGGTACGGGTTCCACGCCGGGCTGATCGCGACCGGCCTGATGCTGGCGCCGCTTTCCATTGGCAGCCTGCTCTCGACGCGCACCTCGACCTGGCTGACCGGGAAGTTCGGGGCGCGCTGGGTGCTGCCGATCGGCTCCCTGATCGTCGCGCTGGACATGATCTTCGTCGGCGTCTCGCGGTCGGCGCGGTGGGAGGTCGTGCTGGCGATGGCGGTGCTGGGCCTCGGGATCAGCACGACCTTCGCCGCGATGCCACTGCTCATCATCCGTGCGGTGCCGCCCTCGGAGACCGGCAGCGCCACGAGCATGAACACGGTGTTGCGCACGATCGGCGGCGCGGTGGGGAGCGCCGCGAGTATCGCGCTGCTCAGCGCCTTCACCCCGGCAGGATCGCACCTGCCGAGCGACACGGGGTATTCGGTGACGTTCATCGCGGGGGCGGTGATCTGCCTCGGCGCGGCGGTGGTGAGCCTGGTGATGCTGCCGGGTGGTCGTGACGGCGAAGGGGCGACGGGCGCGATGCCGGTGGTGACGGCCCACGGCAACACCGTGGCCGCCGTGATCCCCGGTCATGGCCGGGAGGGCGCGCCGGCGATGCCGGCCGCATCGACTACCACGGCCACGGTCACGTCACCGGTCGTTTCCGGGCTCTCCCCACTGGCGCCCGATGCCGCGTCCTCGCTGTTCTCGGGCAAGGAGTCCCTGTCATGACCGACATCGTCGCCGCGCCCGCTCGCAAGCGGGACGCGGTGCAGACACGCCAGGACCTGCTGGAGGCTGCGCGCGAGCTGTTCGGCACGAAAGGGTACGACCGGACCTCGCTGCGGGAGGTTGGCGAACGCGCCGGGGTCGATGCCGCGCTGATCGCGCGGTATTTCGGCAACAAGATGGCGCTCTACAGCGCGACGGTCGAGGCGGACTCGGTCGGAACCCCGCGCATCGCCTCGGTGGACGATGTCGAACGGCTGGTGCGGCGCATGCTGGCCAAGGTCGATACCCACGGCGTCGGGCCGATCGTGCGGACCACGATCGCGCCGTCGTCCGATATCGATCCGGAGCTGCGCGAGGTGGCGCGGGTGCACGTCCAGCGCCGGGTGACGCATCCGTTGACGGGGACGCTCATCGCGGCGGGGATCGAGCCGGAGGAGGCCGCGCTGCGGGCCGAACAGGTGGTTGGCATGGTCTTCGGCGTGGCGGCGCTGCGGGCGGCGGGATCGTTGCCGGGCATGGCGGAGGCCTCGCACGATGCGATCGTGGCGACGCTGATGCCGGCGGTGCGGGCGCTCTGCAATGGCGGGTCCGGATCGTGACGGTCGCGCGGGATGCCTGAACCGGGCGTGACGCGCGAGATCGGGACGGCGCGGCGGTGGTCGCTGCTGGGCCTGAGCATGATGGCGCAGATGTCGGGCACGGTGATGGTGAACGGCACGGCGGGCCTGATCCCGGCGTTGCACCAGGAGCACGGCCTGAGCCTGGCGCGGGCCGGATTCCTGGCCGGGATGCCGATCCTCGGCATGATGGTGACGCTGATCGCCTGGGGCGCGGTGGTGGACCGCGTGGGCGAGCGCTGGGTGCTGGCGGTTGGCCTGGGCCTGACGGCGCTCTGCGGCCTCGGGATGATCCTCTCGTCGTCCTACCTCGGGATCGGTCTCTTCCTCTTCCTGGGCGGCACGATGGCGGCCTGCGCGAACGCGGCGAGCGGGCGGGTGGTGATCGGCTGGTTCCCGCCGGAGCAGCGCGGCCTGACGATGGGCATCCGGCAGATGGCGCAACCGCTGGGCGTCGGGCTCGGGGCGCTGACGATCCCGAACCTGGCGGCGACCCAGGGCGTCCATGTGGCGTGGATCTTCCCGACGGCCTTCGTCGGGGTGATGGCGGCGATCTGCGCGGTGTTCGTGATCGACCCGCCACGCCCCTCACGCGCGGCGGCGCTGGCGAGCGGCCAGATGGCGAATCCGTACCGGCAGGGATCGTTGCTGTGGCGGATTCACGGCGTCTCGATCCTGTTGCAGGTGCCGCAGATCGTGGTCTGGAACTTCGCGCTGGTGTGGCTGATCGCGCAGCACGGCTGGGACCCGACCTCGGCGGGCCTGCTGGTGACGGTGTCGCAGATCCTGGGGGCGATCGGGCGGCTGGTGGTGGGCTGGATCTCGGACCGGATCGGCAGCCGGATGCGGCCCCTGCGGGCGATCACGGTCTGCGCCTGCCTGGCGATGCTGCTGCTGGGGCTGGCGGACGGCCTGCCCTCGGAGGTTGCGGTCCTGATGCTGGTGATCGCCTCGATCGTGACCGTGGCGGACAACGGGCTGGCCTTCACCTCGGTGGCGGAGATCGGCGGGCCGTTCTGGGGCGGCCGGGCGATGGGCATGCAGAACACGGGGCAATTCCTGGTCTCGGCGTTCATCCCGTCCGGGATCGGGGCGCTGATCGGCGCGATCGGGTACCCGGCGACCTTCGCCCTGACGGCGATCTTCCCGCTGCTGGCGATGCCAGTGGTGCCGAAGACGGACCGGCTGGAACCGACAGTGGTGGCTGTGGTCGGCACAGTCCCTCCCGAGACGACCGCGCCGGGCGGGCAGGGCACCTGATGGAGGCCAGACCGGAGGCACGGTTATTGTCGCTGATGCCCTCGACGCCGTAGGATGCCGCCACGGATCGCACTTCGGCTTCGTGGAGGCGTTTCTCATGGCGCACAAGAAGGATCGCACGGGTGTCGCGGACCATTCGCCGGGTCCGGTGACGAAGAAGCTGGGCGCTGCGTTCTACGAGGAGGAGCTGGCCCGTCTCTCCATCGAGCTGGTGAAACTGCAGGAGTGGGTCCACTACAAGGGCCTGCGCGTGGTGGTGCTGTTCGAGGGACGCGATGCCGCCGGCAAGGGCGGGGCGATCAAGCGGATCACCGAGCCGCTGAATCCGCGCATCTGCCGGGTGGTGGCCTTGAGCGCGCCAACGGAACGCGAGCGCACGCAGTGGTACTACCAGCGCTATGTGGCTCACCTGCCGGCGGCCGGGGAGATGGTGCTGTTCGACCGGAGTTGGTACAACCGCGCCGGGGTGGAGCAGGTGATGGGCTTCTGCACCGAGCAGGAGTACGAGGAATTCCTGCGCTCCACGCCGGAGTTCGAGCGGATGCTGATCCGGTCGGGGATCATCCTCATCAAGTACTGGTTCTCGGTGAGCGACGCCGAGCAGGAACGGCGGTTCCAGGAGCGGCTGGAGAACCCGGCGAAGCGCTGGAAGCTGAGCCCGATGGACTTCGAGTCGCGGACGCGCTGGGTCGACTATTCGCGGGCAAAGGACGAGATGTTCCGGCATACGGATACGCGGCAGTCGCCGTGGTACGTGGTGCCCTCCGATGACAAGCGCCGGGCGCGGTTGAACGTGATCCGGCACCTGTTGAGCCTGGTGCCCTACGAGCCGGTGGAGGTGGAGCGGCCGACGATCCTGCCACCACGGCAATCGGACGCGGGGTATGTGCGGCCGCCGGTGACGGATCAGACGTTCATCCCGGATTGCTACTGATCCCTGCCCGACCGGGCTCCAGCGCAACCCGATCTGGTGGCCACGCACGAGCAGTCATGTCCGGTCGGGGCGACACCGACCGCGGCAACCATCGCGAGGTCGCTCCTCGGTGCCGGGTCGGTGCCTTCAGGGCAACCATTCCGGATTCTGTGGCAAGCGAGCGACGGGGCCGCCCTCATGAGGGCGGCCCTTGTGGTCGCTGGACGTTGTACGAATGGTCCCGTGAGCCTGGGCGGATTCCGGGGATCAGTGCAACACCGGCCGTCATTGCGGTGCGGCGTGGGCACCACAAGCATGGCCGGGAATCCGGAGAGGATGGCGCTGGAGCCCCTGCTCGCCTGTCGCCTTCCCTCTGTGACCCATCCCGTGCCTGGCGCCACCAGCGGTCAGGCTTCGCGCCAGACCCACGGGATCTGCCAGACCGAGGCGGCGAAGTAGCCGCTGGGGTGGAAGTTGTGCAGGCGCGGATCGGAGGCGGTGACAGTCTGGTCGAAGACGATCGGCACGTTCGGGACATCGGCCGCCAGGATGTTCGAGGCCTGGATGAGCAGGTCGCGCCGTTTCGCGACATCCAGCTCGCGCTGCTGGGCCGTGTCGAGCTCGTCGTAGGCGGGGTTCGCATAGCGGGCGATGTTGAACCCGGCGGGATACCAGGCATCGCTGCGATACATCACGCCCTGGTTGCCATCCGGCGTGAAGGAGAAGCCGGTGAGCGAGAGGGTGAAATCGCCGGCGTTCAGGCGTTCCAGCATCGTGGGGAAGGGCATGGCCGCGCCGGTGAGCTCGATGCCGATCTCCTTCCAGCACTGTTGCATGTAGGGGATGAGCTGCTGGTTCTGGACGGAGGAGTTCGTGTAGAGGATCTCCACGGTGAAGCGGACGCCGTCCTTCTCGCGGATGCCGTCGCCCCCGACGGTCCAGCCGGCCTCGTCCAGCAGGGATTTCGCCTTGTCCGGGTCGTAGGTATAGATGCTGGTGATCTGGTCCGGCGCGTAGGCGGGACCGACCGGCGGCTGGGTGCCATCGGCGCGGACGGCGTAGTCGTTGAAGATCTGCTTCGCGACGAGGTCGCGGTCCAGCGCCCAGACCATCGCCTGGCGGACGCGGACATCGCCGAAGAAGGGGACCTTCTCCGTGTCGAGGTTGGTGATGTAATAGAACATGTGGGTGGTATCGAAGGCGGTGATGGTGAGGCCGGGATTGTCCTTGATGAACGAAGGCGCCTGGGCGGCGGAGAGCCCGGCGACATCGACCTCGCCGGCCTGCATGGCCTGGAGGGCGCTGGCGCCATCGCCGACGACCCGGTAGATGTAGCGGTCGATGGCGGGCACCTGGTCGGGCAGCCAGTAGGCCGCGTTCTTCGCGACGGTGGCGTGATCGCCCTGCACCCACTCGACGAAGGTGAAGGGGCCGGTGCCGATCACGCGCTTCGGGTCCTGGCCGGTGGAGCCGGGATCGGCGGGCCAGTCGGTGTAGGCGACGCCGTCCCAGATGTGCTTCGGCATGAGCGCGATGGTGCCGACCTGTTCGAGGAAGGTGGCGATCCGGTCGCTGGCCGTGAGTTCGACGGTGTGATCGTCGACGGCGGTGTAGGCGGCGAGGAGATCGCGGATGGTGGCGCTGTTGGCGGCGAGGCTGTCCGGGGCGAGGATGGCGTCGAAGGTTGCGAGTGCATCGGCGGCGGTCACGGGCTGGCCGTCGTGCCAGGTGGCGTCCGGATTGAGGTGCAGGCGGTAGCGGAGGCCATCGGAGCTGATCTCCCAGGAATCGGCCAGCGCCGGCACCGGGGTGCCGTCGATCGGGCTGAGGCCGACCATGCCCTGATAGACGAGGCCGAGGATGTAGCCAGCGGCGAGGTCCTGGGCGAGGATCGGGTTGAGCGTGGCGATGTCCGTGGTGAAGACCTGGATGACGTCGCCGCCGGTATTGGCGGGGTCTTCCATCTGGTAGTGGTCGCGGATGGCCTTCAGGGAGTCGGCGCGGCTGATGGAGATGGTCTCCCAGGTGGCGTTGGGATCGGGCGTCGCAGCGGCGGGGGATGCGGCCGGTGACGCTTCCGGTGAGGCTTCTGGCGTTGCCTGGGCGCGGATGGCGGCCGGGGCGATGGCGAGGCCGATCCCGGCGGCGGATGTGCCGAGCAGGCGGCGGCGATCGAGGCGAGCGTGGTGGGTGCGATCCATGATGGGGGTCCCTTCCTGTGCAGATGTCCCGGCAGGTGCGAGGGGCCTTGCGGCGTGACGACCTGCCCGGCGTCACCATACAGCGGTCCCGGCGATCGCGGAACCCGGTGCGGGCGAATGGCGCAACATCGTGACGGCGGTTACCGGGCCGTAACTCGCGGGCGGATCGCCCGTTTCCAGTAGGCAGAGGCGAGCGAGGGCGGACGCCTGGAGAGGGGAGCGGCCAGCGTGAGGGAGCAGCCGGCAGCCCGGTCCGACGATGCGACGGTGCTGGCGATCCTGCGGGACGCCGCGCACGACCCTGCTGCCTTCGCGCCGCTCTACCGTGAGTACGCACCCGTCGTCTACCGCTTCTGCCATCGCCAGCTGGGCGATGCCGATCTCGCCGCCGATGCCACGTCGCAGACGTTCGTGAAGGTCCTCGGGGCGGTGCGGACGTTCCAGCCGCATCCGGAGGAGCCGGGCAAGACGTTCCGGGCGTGGTTGTTCCGGATCGCCGCCAACGTCGTGATCGACCTGCGGCGGAAGGAGCGTCTTGCCCTGACGCTGGACGCGGGAGGGGATGGGAGTGACGAGGCCTTCGCGCCGTCCATCGCCGATCCCGCTCCCTTGCCGGAGGATCTGGCCCTGGGGGCGGACGATGTGCGGGCGGTGCGGGAGGCCGTGTGCGCCCTGCCGGAGCGGCAGCGGATGATCCTCGAACTCCGGTTGGCGGACCTGGGCGGGGCCGAGATCGCCGAGGCGATGGGAATGCCGCTCTCCGCCGTGAAATCCGCCCAGTTTCGCGCCTTCGCCAACCTGCGCCGCCTGCTGGCCGCGCATCGGGAGCCGGTTTCCACGCCAGCCAAACCCCTGACCCCCTCGGAAGGGAGCCTGTCATGACCGCCGACCGCCGACCGCCCGATTTCGATCGTGACCTGGCCGAGGCCCTGAACGCCGCGCTCGATGGCGAGCCCTCCCCGCGATCCGGCGAGGTGGCGGAGCTGCTGGCCACGGCCCGGCTGGTGCGGGCAATGCCACTCGATGCGGCGGAGGACGCCCCGCCGGAGCGGCTCGCATCGCTGTGGGACGAGATCCTGGGCGCGTCGCGGCCAACGGCGGCGCCCGTGTCGTCGCAGGCATTGGGTGTCGTGCCGATGGGCGTACGGGCGGCAGGCCGGGGACGATCCGGCGTGCGTGTGGTGACCTCGTGGGTATCGCTGGCGGCGGTGATTGCGGTGCTGGTGGGGATGGGGAGCATGGCGTGGTCGCTGCGGCCCGGGGGCGGCGGGGACCATCTGCTGGCGTCGGCGACCTCGCTGGCGGTGGGGACGGCGTACGCCTCGCCGTCGCCGGTCGCGACGGAGGACTGGCTGCGCTGGCCCGTGCCTGAGGACTGCGACGTGACGCCGATGTCGCTCGAGCAGTACGCGGCGATCATGCGGTCGCAGCCGGACATCTCCGGGCGCTCCTACGCCGTGGCCGGGACGCCGGTGCAGGCAGATGCGGAGGCCGCGGCGGAGGTGGCGCGGCGGCAGTTCGCGTGCGAGGCCTTTTTCCGTCGCGATCAGGAGCGGACCCTGTCGTCCCCCGCGTACCTGTTCTTCCAATCCGACTCGTTGGCGCGAACGATCAGCCGGACCGAGATGGCGCAGGCAGACCTGACCCACGGCATGCTGCTTTCGGCGACGATTGACCCGAACGTGCCGTCGGCGTATGTCGGAACGCTGGATGGGCTTCCTCCCGCTGCCTCTGGCATGAGTGTTTCTTCGTATTTCGACACGTGGGTGCAGCTTCCCGACGGGCAGCAGTTCCGACAGGCGCTGGCGTTCGATCCAGCGAACGCCGTGGCGCTCGCGGATGGGCGCATCGCCATCCCCGCCACCATGCTGGGATTCGACATCGACCGACGGCCACTGACGGCGCAGCAGCTCGCCGAACTGGAAGTTGTTGCGCCGCCGCTCTATGTCATAACGAAGGAATCCGGGAACTGGGTGATCGATGAAGTGCTGACCTATTGCCCGTTCTCCGGGTGCGGGTCGGTCTGGGCGTGGCTGGCGGAGCAGCACGGGGTTCCGGTGCCGGCGCTGGACGTGCCCTTGCCGTGGACGATCCCGACCGGGACGGCCACCGCGACGCCGGCAGCATCCCCTGTATCCGACGGCACGGCGACGCCGGCATCCTGACCTTCCCGCACGACGGGCCGCTCCTCACCGGGAGCGGCCCGTCGTGGCGCTACGGCGTGCTGGAGGGGGCGAGCGGGCCGACCGTGTCCCACGCCGCGAGGTCGATA
>Ga0182740_1002339_pt1 | contig 11711 bp, 10 predicted proteins | sample eDN5th37CKraftBY_FD_128872 | JGI IMG/M metagenome (GOLD analysis project Ga0182740, IMG submission 128872) | Enriched backyard soil microbial communities from Emeryville, California, USA - eDNA 5th pass 37_C Kraft BY (version 2) (version 2) | ecosystem: Environmental > Terrestrial > Soil >...
ACTCGGCGTCCTGAGCAAGGGTGAGGAAAAGACGGTCGATATCGCCTTGCAGCGCGCGCCGGAAGGTGCGTCGGTGGCACAGGTGCAGTTGCGCGGCCGCAGCCCCTTCGCCGGCGCCAAGGTGGCGGAACTGTCGCCACGGCTCGCCCAGCGTCTGGGCATGAACGCGGATACCAAGGGCGTCGCCGTCGTCGAGGTCGATCGCAATTCGCCGGCCGGCGATTTCGGCCTCAGGCCGGGCGACATCGTGCGCGAGGTCAACGGCCAGACCATCGACAGCGCGCGCAAGCTGTCCGACGCATCGCAGCAGAACGCGCGCTGGTGGCGGTTTACCATCGAGCGCAACGGCCAGCTCATGCGCCAGGTGCTGCGGTACTGAGACGGCGCAGATGGCTGACCTGTTCGGTTCCGCAACGCCCGAGGCAATCCCGCCCGGCCAGCCGCTGGCTGACCGTTTGCGGCCGAAAACGCTGGCGGAGGTTGTGGGGCAGGAGCATCTGACCGGGCCGGATGGTGCTTTGTCGCGCATGATCCGCTCAGGCTCGCTGGGCTCGATGATCTTCTGGGGACCTCCGGGCACCGGCAAGACCACCGTGGCGCGGTTGCTGGCGGGCGAGACAAGCCTTGCCTTCGAGCAGATTTCAGCGATCTTCACCGGGGTAGCCGATCTCAAGAAGGTGTTCGAGACCGCGCGCCTGCGCCGTGCCAACGGCCGCCAGACCCTGCTCTTCGTCGACGAGATTCATCGCTTCAACCGCGCCCAGCAGGACAGCTTTCTGCCCGTGATGGAGGACGGCACCGTCATTCTGGTCGGTGCCACGACCGAAAATCCGTCTTTCGAGCTGAATGCGGCGCTGCTTTCCCGCGCCCGCGTGCTCACCTTCCGGTCTCTGGACGAGGACAGCATCGCCAGGCTTCTTTCCCGTGCCGAGGAAACGGAAGGCAAGCCGTTGCCGCTCGACGAGGAGGCGAGGGCGGCGCTCATCCGCATGGCGGACGGTGACGGACGCGCATCGCTCACCCTTTCCGAGGAAGTGTGGCGGGCAGCGGGACCGGGCGAGGTGTTCGACGCGGAAACCCTGCTGAACGTGGTGCAGCGGCGCGCTCCGATCTACGACAAGGGGCAGGACGGGCATTACAACCTGATCTCGGCTCTGCACAAGTCCGTGCGCGGTTCCGATCCGGATGCGGCGCTCTATTATCTGGCCCGCATGTTCGATGCCGGCGAGGACCCGCTCTTTCTCGGCCGCCGGCTGGTGCGGATGGCGGTGGAAGACATCGGGCTCGCCGATCCGCAGGCGCTGGTGGTCTGCAACGCCGCCAACGATGCCTATGATTTTCTGGGCTCGCCGGAGGGCGAACTGGCGCTGGCGCAGGCCTGCGTCTATCTCGCCACCGCCCCGAAATCGAATGCGGTCTACACCGCCTACAAGGCATCGATGCGTGCCGCGAAGGAGTTCGGTTCCCTGCTGCCGCCCCGGCACATTCTGAATGCGCCAACAAAGCTGATGAAGGAAGAAAGCTACGGCGCCGGCTATCGCTACGACCATGATGAGCCGGACGCTTTTTCGGGGCAGGACTATTTCCCGGAAAAGATGGGCCGAAAGACGTTTTACGATCCGCCTGAACGCGGTTTCGAGCGCGAGATCAGGAAACGCCTTGAATACTGGGCGAAGCTGCGCAAGGAACGCGGCTGATACAATAAATCCCCGATGTGGCAAGGCCGCTCGCAAAAGCGGGCGCTTGGTGCTATCTGGCGGCCGGGATCAATGGACAGGCTCATGGCAGGCGTAGAACAGATAACGGTTGAGGCCGGCGAGGCCGGCATGCGGCTCGACCGCTGGTTCAAGGCTCACTATCCGGGGCTGGGTTTCGGACATCTGCAGAAACTGCTGCGCTCCGGGCAGGTTCGGGTCAATGGCGGCCGCGCCAAGGCCGATACGCGCGTCGAGCCCGGCCATGTCATCCGCATTCCGCCGCTTGAGGTGGACCGCAAGGCCAGCGAGCACATGACGGGCCATTCCATCCGCAATCAGGATGACGGCGATGTTCTGGCCCGCATGCTGCTGCATGAAGACCCTAAGGTTTACGTTTTCAACAAGCCGGCTGGCCTTGCCGTGCAGGGCGGTTCGGGCGTGACCCGCAATGTCGACGACATGTTGGAAGCACTGCGCAACAAGAAGGGCGAGAAGCCGCGCCTCGTCCATCGGCTCGACCGGGACACATCCGGCGTGCTCGTGGTGGCGCGCACGCGTCTGGCAGCGATGAAGCTGTCGGAATCGTTCCGTCATCGCGAGACGAAGAAGACCTACTGGGCACTGGTGAAAGGCGTTCCGCCGAAGCGCGAGGACAAGATTTCCACATGGCTGATCAAGGAGCAGACACCGGATGGCGACCGTATGCGGGTGGCCAAGCATGGCGAGAAGGGCTCCGACCATGCCGTGTCCTTCTACCGTGTCGTCGAGCAGGCGGCACAGTCGCTCTCATGGCTGGAAATGGAGCCCTATACGGGCCGCACCCACCAGCTGCGCGTGCATGCGGCTCATATCGGATGCCCGATCATCGGCGATCCGAAATATTTCGAAGCTGACACCAACTGGGATTTCCCCGGCGGGATGCAGAACCGTTTGCATCTGCATGCGCGGCGCATCGTCATTCCGCACCCTGACGGTGGCCGCATCGACGTGACCGCGCCCATGCCGCAACATATGCGCCAGAGCTGGAATTTGCTCGGCTTTGACGAGCAGAATGCCGAGGACGAATAATGGGTTCACCGGATAAGGGCGGGAAGCCGGATATGCGCGATGTGCTGAAAGAGGTTGAAAACGGCATTCAGCTGTCGGATCTCGATCCGGTCAAGCGCGCCCAGATCCAGATGCGCACCCCTTTGCCGAAGCGGTTCTACAAGCAGGCCGCCGTTGTGCAGGATGGAGACCGCTTTGCCGTTCATCTCGATGGCAAACCTGTGCGCACGCCCGGCAAAAACCTGCTCGCATTGCCGACCGAGGCGGCGGCGAAGTTGGTGACGCAGGAATTCGAAGAGCAGACAGAAGTCATCGATCCGATGAAGATGCCGGTCCTGAGGCTGGTCAATACGGCGATTGATGGCGTGGCTACCGATCCGCAGGCGGTGCTGGAGGATATTCTGCGCTTCGCCTCGACCGACATGCTTTGCTATCGCGCGGAAGGCCCGGAAAGCCTTGTCGAAAGACAGAACACACACTGGGATCCGGTTCTCGACTGGGTTCAGACGGGTGTGGGCGCGCGTTTCAATCTTGCCGAAGGCGTCATGCATGTCGAGCAGCCGCGCGAGTCGATTGCTGTGCTGGGCGCATGGCTGGCGCGCCGCAATGATCCCTTTCGGCTGGCCGGCCTGCATGTCATGACATCGCTGACCGGTTCGGCATTGCTGGCACTGGCGGTTGAAGCCCGTGAGATCGAATCGGAAGCCGCCTGGCTGGCTGCCCATGTCGACGAAGACTGGCAGATCGCCCAGTGGGGGCAGGATGCCGAGGCCGTGGCACGACGCGCGCAGCGGCATCATGATTTCGTCGCCGCGGTAAAGCTGCTCGACAGTCTCGACTGATCGAGCAGCGGAAAACTTTTTCGCGACAGGAACTTGCCGCCACAGCATGACGCGGCGCGCGAAACCGGCCAGGCATCGCTTTGCCGGCTATATTAGACCAAAGTCATAATCCGAAAGCACTGGTGCCGTTTGCCACGGCTTTCTGTCACTTTTTTGCATATGGCGCACGGCTGAAGTCGGCGCCTTTTTGCCTCTTACCGGCGACAGGAGGGTCGCCAGGGAGGCAGCAAAGAGGAGGACCCCCAATGGCAATGGCATCAACCGCCGGCGGTTCTAGCCGCGGCATGACACGGGAGGAGAAGAAGGTCATTTTTGCCTCTTCTCTCGGCACCGTCTTCGAATGGTACGATTTCTATCTTTACGGGTCTCTGGCCGTGTTCATCGGCTCTACCTTCTTCAGCCCGGCTATCCCTGAAGCAACCCGCAACATTTTCGCTCTGCTCGCTTTCGCTGCCGGCTTTCTCGTGCGCCCCTTCGGCGCGCTGGTGTTCGGCCGCCTCGGTGATCTCGTCGGCCGTAAATACACCTTCCTCGTCACCATGATCATCATGGGACTTTCGACGTTTCTGGTCGGCATCCTGCCGGGATATGCGAGCTGGGGCATGGCCGCGCCGATCATCCTGATCGTTCTGCGCATGCTTCAGGGCCTTGCGCTGGGCGGCGAATATGGCGGTGCCGCCACCTATGTCGCCGAGCACGCGCCCGACGACCGGCGCGGCTTCTACACTTCGTGGATCCAGACCACGGCAACGCTCGGCCTCTTCCTGTCGCTGATCGTGATCCTGCTGGTGCAGGCCTCGCTGAGCGCCGAGAGCTATGCCGCATGGGGCTGGCGCATTCCGTTCATCGTCTCTTTCCTGCTGCTGGGCGTGTCCATATGGATCCGTCTGTCGCTTTCGGAATCACCGACTTTCAAGCGCATGAAGGCTGAGGGCAAGACCTCCAAGGCGCCGCTCTCTGAGGCTTTCGGCCAGTGGAAAAACGCGAAGATCGCGCTGCTGGCGCTGCTGGGTCTCACCGCCGGGCAGGCCGTGGTGTGGTACAACGGCCAGTTCTACGCGCTGTTCTTCCTCACCAATGTGCTGAAGGTCGATGCGTGGTCGGTAAACATCATGATCGCGATTGCGCTCGCCGTCGGTTCGATCTTCTTCGTCGTGTTCGGCTGGCTTTCCGACAAGATCGGCCGCAAGCCGATCATCATGGCGGGCTTCGTGCTGGCGATCCTCACCACCTTCCCGCTGTTCAAGGCACTGACATGGGCGGCGAACCCGACGCTTGCGGCCGCTCAGCAGAACATGCGTGCAACCGTGACCGCCGCGCCGGGCGACTGCCGGTTCCAGTTCAATCCGGTCGGCACCGCCAAGTTCACCACATCCTGCGACATCGCCACATCGTTCCTCACCCGTAACTCGGTGCCGTATGATGTGGTGGCGACAGCCGCGCCGGGCACGGCAGCCACCGTTACGATCGGTGATGAAACGGTCGGGTCGTTCGATGCCATTGCCGCCGGCGCCGATGCCAAGGCAAAGGAAACGGCCTTCCAGAAGGGCGTCAACATCGCGCTGCAGGATGGCGGTTATCCGCTGCGGCGTGCAGCCAGCGTGGTGGCCGACCAGAAACTGGATGCCTTCGTCGCAGCCAATCCTGAACTCAATCTGGATGCGGCGGCCGTGCGCAATGGTGACAAGAAGACCATTCCGGTCGAGCAGGCGATCACCGACAAGGTGATCACTGCGGAGGAAGCTGCCGGCGCCACCGAGATAACGGCCTACAGCATTCCTAACTCGGGTGCGTTCACCATGTACGCCGACCCCGACAAGGTGAACTGGCCGCTGACGATCGGCATCCTGTTCATCCTCGTCCTTTATGTGACGATGGTTTACGGGCCGATCGCCGCGATTCTGGTCGAAATGTTCCCGACCCGCATCCGCTACACCGGCATGTCGTTGCCCTATCACATCGGCAATGGCTGGTTCGGTGGCCTGTTGCCGGCAACCGTGTTCGCACTGAGTGCCTATAAGGGCGATATCTACTTCGGCCTCTGGTACCCGGTGGCGATTGCGGCGATGTCGCTGATCGTCGGCCTGCTGTTCGTCAAGGACACGCTGGGAACCAACCTGTCCGCCAACGACTGATAAGCTTGCCTCCAAAAATGAAACCGCCCCGTTTTGCAACGGGGCGGTTTTTTGTTTCCGGGTAGAAAACGCCTGCGATGCTTTTCTGCTATTCGGAAGCCGAAGTGCATTCGAACACGAGTTTTGCGTCTTCACCGGCTGTCAGGTCGCGCAATGTAGCGTCGTTGCCCTTGGACCACCATTCATACTGGCCTGCTGCGTAGCGGGCTCCCGAAGCGGCTATCACCGAGGCAAAGACGGTTGATTTTCCCTCGACCGGCAGGATGGCGAGGAAGTTCGGATCCGCATTCACATAGCTGACCGAAAGGGTCTCGCCTCCGCATGTGTAGGTAACAGTATTCACGCTCGCTTCACCGGAGGCTTCGAGCGGAAGCGTGATGTGGGGCTGGGTCTGCTGGGCGTGTGCAGGCGCGGAGATCACACAGGCGGCAAGCCCGGCGGCGGCGATGAGGCGAAGATGATGCATGGCTGGCTCCTGCTCATGATGCAATGCAGGCAAGTTCAGCATTGCAGGGAAATGCGGTCAAGCAGAAGGGACCGATTTCACTAATCGCGCGACTTACGTTTGGGCAGCCCTTGTATCAGTTACTGGTGGCGATGACGGCTCCAAGCGCCGCACCGCCAAGCCCGCCGACAACGGCTCCCCCGGTTCCGCCGACTGCGGCGCCTGCAAGTGCGCCCGAACCCGCACCGATGGCAGCGCCGCTGGCTGTGCGCATGGCCTGCGAGGAGCCGCACCCTGATAGCGACGCAACGGCGATGGCGATGATCAGAAACCTGCTCATGACGATTCTCCGGAAAGGATGATTTTCCGAAACTCGGGAATGAGGGTTAAGATTTGATTGAGCCGGCCTGTCAGCCGGCGATGAGGGCTTTCACGCCATCCGCCACGAATTGCACGGCCAGCGCCGCCAGAATGACGCCCAGCAGGCGCGTGAGGATCGAGCGTCCGGTTTCGCCCAGAATGCGGTCGATGCGCTCAGCCAGCAGAAACACAAGATAGGTGACGGCAAGGCACAGGAAGATGATGCCGACAAGCGCTGCCTGTCCGGCAAGGCCCTGAAACGAGCCCGACAGAAGCACGGTGGCGGAGATGGCGCCGGGGCCGGCGATCAGGGGAATGGCGAGCGGAAAGGCGGCGATGTTGTGGATGTGATCGCGGGTTATGGCAACGTCTGAAATCTTTTCCTTGCGGTCGTTGCGCTTCTCGAAAACCATCTCGAAGGCAATGAAGAAAAGCAGGAATCCGCCGGCGACGCGGAATGCCGCCAGAGTGATGCCGAAGACCGAGAGGATGGAAGAGCCCGCGACTGCGAAAAGCGCCAGCAGGGCAAAGCCGATCACGCTGGCGCGGACTGACACCTGCTTGCGCTGAGCGCGGTTCATGTTGCTCGTTACAGCCAGGAATATCGGCGCCAGTCCGGGCGGATCTATCGTTACAAGCAGTGTAACGAACGCATTGAAAAGGCTGTCGAAATTCGGCATTGGCACATGTCCCCTGTCGTTTCAGGCTAACGCAACGCGGTCGCTGGCGCCAGTGGCGGGGCGGCGTATTCGGGCGGATGCTTCCGCGCGTGCAGGCAACCGGTTTGCCGATTTTCTCTAAAAACCCATATCCATTTGAAATAACGTGGAAAATCAGTTCTGGAAAAGATCGCTGACTGTTGGAGAATTGAGGGTCGATCCTATATAAGGGAAGAATGATTCCCAGAATGTGTGACCTGATTTGACCGACAAAGATACACCGCGCGGTGCCGACGGCGATCCGACTGGCATCGAACCGATTTCCATCGTCGAGGAGATGCAGCGCTCCTATCTCGATTACGCCATGAGCGTGATCGTCAGCCGCGCTCTGCCTGACGTTCGCGACGGCCTAAAGCCCGTCCATCGCCGCATCCTCTACGCGTCCCATGAAAGCGGCTACCACTGGAACCGCAAATATGTGAAGTCGGCCCGCCCGGTGGCCGACGTGATGGGTAAATACCATCCGCATGGCGATGCCTCGATCTACGACGCCCTTGTGCGCATGGCGCAGGACTGGTCGATGAGCGTGCCGCTGATCGACGGGCAGGGCAATTTCGGCTCCATCGACGGCGATCCGCCGGCGGCCATGCGCTATACCGAAGCGCGCCTTGCGAAGGTCGCTCACGAGCTTCTGGAGGATATCGACAAGGACACTGTCGATTTTCAGGATACCTATGACGCTTCCGGTCAGGAACCGCGCGTCATTCCGGCCCGTTTCCCGAACCTGCTGGTCAATGGCTCGGGCGGTATCGCGGTCGGTATGGCCACGAACATTCCTCCGCACAATCTGGCCGAGGTCTGTAACGGCGCCATCGCCGTCATCGACAATCCTGCCATCGATCTGACGGACCTGATGGAGATCATTCCCGGTCCGGATTTCCCGACGGGAGGCATCGTCCTTGGCCGTTCGGGCATCTACAATGCCTATTCGACCGGCCGTGGGTCCATCGTGATGCGCGGCAAGGTCGATATCGAGCCCATGCGCGGTGATCGCGAAGCCATCGTCATCACCGAGGTTCCCTATCAGGTGAACAAGGCTTCGATGATCGAGAAGATGGCCGAGCTGGTGCGTGACAAGCGCATCGAGGGTATCTCCGATATTCGCGACGAGAGCGACCGTCAGGGGTATCGCGTGGTCGTCGAGCTGAAGCGCGACGCCAATGCCGAGGTGATCCTCAACCAGCTCTATCGCTATACGCCTCTGCAGACCTCGTTTGGCGCCAATGTTGTGGCTCTGAACGGCGGCAAGCCGGAGGTCATGACGCTCATCGACATGCTGAAGGCCTTCGCGACATTCCGCGAGGAGGTGATCAGCCGCCGCACGAAATATCTGCTGCGGAAGGCGCGCGACAGGGCTCATGTGCTGGTTGGCCTGGCGATCGCCGTCGCCAATATCGATGAGGTCATCAAGCTGATCCGCCATGCGCCCGATCCCCAGACGGCGCGTGAGCAGCTGATGGAGCGCCGCTGGCCGGCGGCGGATGTGGAATCGCTGATCCATCTGATCGACGATCCGCGCCACCGCATCAACGAGGACGGCACCTACAACCTCTCCGAGGAACAGGCGCGCGCCATTCTCGAACTGCGGCTGCAACGCCTGACCGCGCTTGGCCGTGACGAGATCGCCGACGAGCTGAACACCATCGGTGAGGAAATCCGCGACTATCTGGACATCCTGTCCTCGCGCGCCCGTATCCAGCAGATCGTCAAGGATGAGCTGATCGCCGTTCGTGACGAGTTCGGCGTGCCGCGCCGCACGGAGCTTGCCGATGGCGGCGCCGATATGGATGACGAGGACCTCATCCAGCGTGAGGATATGGTCGTTACCGTCAGCCATTCCGGATACATCAAGCGCGTTCCGCTGTCGCTTTACCGGGCGCAGCGTCGCGGCGGCAAGGGTCGCTCCGGCATGTCGACCAAGGACGAGGATTTCGTCACCCGGCTGTTCGTGGCCAACACGCACACGCCGGTGCTGTTCTTCTCGTCACGCGGCATCGTCTACAAGGAAAAGGTGTGGCGCCTGCCCATCGGTAGCCCGCAATCGCGCGGCAAGGCGCTCATCAACATGCTGCCGTTGCAGCAGGGCGAGCGCATCACCACCATCATGCCGCTGCCCGAGGACGAGGCAAGCTGGGGTGAACTGGATGTGATGTTCGCCACTACCCGTGGCACCGTGCGCCGCAACAAGCTGTCCGACTTTGTTGACGTCAAGCGCAATGGCAAGATCGCCATGAAGCTGGATGACGGCGACGAAATTCTGGGCGTCGAGACCTGCACCGAGAATGACGACGTGCTGGTGACGGTTGCGTCGGGACAGTGCATCCGCTTCTCCGTCTCGGATGTGCGCGTCTTTGCCGGCCGCAATTCGGTCGGCGTGCGCGGCATATCCATGGCGGAAGGCGATCGCGCCATTTCCATGACGATCATCGAACATGTCGATGCAAGCCCGGCCGAGCGCGCCGCCTATCTCAAGCGTGCTGCCGTCGAGCGGCGTCTGTTGTCCGGCAATGGTGACGACGAGGAAATTGCGCTCACCAACGAGGAAGTTGGCGAGGATGCGCAGATAGATGACGAGCGCTATGAATTCCTGAAGGCGCACGAACAGTTCGTGCTCACCGTCACGGAGTTCGGCTATGGCAAGCGCTCTTCATCTTACGATTTCCGGCTGACCAATCGTGGCGGCAAGGGCATCCGTGCCACCGACGTCTCGAAGGTCGATGAAATCGGCCGGCTTGTCGCGACATTCCCTGTGGGTAATGACGACCAGATCATGCTGGTTTCCGATGGCGGTACGGTGATCCGCGTCCCCGTCCACGGCATTCGCTTCGCCAGCCGTGCCACCAAGGGCGTCACCATCTTCAACACCGCCGAAGGCGAGAAGGTGGTTTCCGTCGAGCGGATTTCCGAACCGGGATCTGACGAGGACGAAAACGGCGACGCCGAAACTGATGCCGTCAATGGCGGCGAAGGTGCTGACGCAGCCGGCGATATTTCGACAACTTCCGAAGGCCCGGCAATTTCTGAAGGCGGTGAGCCGCAGGCGGAATGATCCGCGGCGGCTCATGTCGGTTCAGCACAGCTCCTGCGCAGCCCTACATCTGGTAGGGATTGCGCGGGCGCAGCGGAAAGCCGGCAGAGCGGCGTTGCGAGCGGTTGCGTTCCGCTTCCTGATGCAGTCCGAAAACTGTGGCTATCAGCATCGCGATAGTCATGGCGGCTGCGAGCATGTAAATAATCATGATCGTGTCTCCTGTAACCTGAACGCGTGACTGTGATTTTGGTTTCATGCTGATTGTTCTGCTTAAATTCGGTGATTCGCCTTGAACGGCTTCTGACACGTCCGTTCATTCTGCATTCATGTGCGCCAAACTCATTTGAGGAAGCCAATGCGTTGCGTTCGGCTCCGGCTGTCTCTAGAAGCAATCTGCCATGACTGAACGTATCGCCATCTATGCCGGTTCCTTCGACCCGCTCACCAACGGCCATCTGGACGTGCTGAAAGCGTCGCTTGCGATTGCCGATAAGGTTTATGCCGCCATAGGCATTCATCCGGGCAAGAAGCCGCTGTTCTCGTTCGAAGAGCGCGTTGATCTGATCAGCTCGGTTGCACGCCATGAACTGGGCAGCGACAGCGAGCGCATTTCCGTCGTTTCGTTCGATGGGCTGGTGGTGGAGGCGGCGCGCCGTCTGGGCGCCTCGATCATGATTCGCGGTCTGCGTGACGGCACGGATCTCGACTACGAGATGCAGATGGCCGGCATGAACGAAGTCATGGCGCCGGATCTTCAGACCATCTTTCTGCCGGCAAGTCCTTCGGTGCGAACCATTACCGCCACACTCGTGCGGCAGATCGCTGCCATGGGCGGTAACATCGAGCCGTTCGTGCCCGCTGCGGTCGTCTCACCTCTGATCGCCAAATTCGCGAAATAGCTGGAGATATTCCATCATGCTCAAGAAGCTCGCGGCCTTTGCCATCGTGGTTGGCGGCCTTGCCGTCGCTGCGCTCCCGGTCACGGCCGCCGAACCTGAAGACACTCTTGTCCTGACACTCAAGGATGGCGATGTCACCATCGGGCTGCGCCCCGACCTCGCGCCGAAGCATGTCGAGCAGATCCGGAAGCTGGTGCGCGACGGCGCCTATGACAATGTGGCCTTCCACCGGGTCATCGACGGCTTCATGGCCCAGACCGGCGATGTGCAATATGGCGATATGGAAGACGGTTTCAATCCGCGTGCCGTCGGCACGGGTGGCTCCGATCTTCCGGACCTGCCGGCGGAGTTCTCGAACGAGAAGTTCGAGCGCGGCGTGGTCGGAATGGCCCGCGCGCAAAATCCGAATTCTGCCAACTCCCAGTTCTTCATCATGTTTGCGCCGGCTCCGTCGCTGAACGGCGACTATACCGTTATCGGCAAGGTCGAGAGCGGCATGGACCTGGTGGACAAGATCAAGAAGGGCTCAAACGCGC
>Ga0182740_1002343_pt1 | contig 11701 bp, 8 predicted proteins | sample eDN5th37CKraftBY_FD_128872 | JGI IMG/M metagenome (GOLD analysis project Ga0182740, IMG submission 128872) | Enriched backyard soil microbial communities from Emeryville, California, USA - eDNA 5th pass 37_C Kraft BY (version 2) (version 2) | ecosystem: Environmental > Terrestrial > Soil >...
GACTTCATGACGGGGGCGAGCGTGGTGGTGGACGGCGGCGTGACGGCGCACATCTGAACGCCTTGCGGCGGCCCGAAAGAACAACGAGGGAACGGCATGCGATTCGAGGAACTCCGGCAGAAGACGCCTGTGCACGAACTGGTGGTGGAAGAAAGCGACTGGGCGCAACTGACGCGCGCCGAGGCGCTGCGCCTGACGACGCTGTTCCTGGCGGCGCGCCGCTTCGAGGAAAAAATCCTGCAGCTGGACAAGCTGAACCTGGTGCACGGACCGGCGCACTCCAGCATCGGCCAGGAAGGCGCCGCCGCGGGCTGCCTTGCGGCCTTGCCGCCGGATACGCTGATGAACGGCACCCATCGCGCCCATCACCAGTGCATCGCCAAGGCCATCAATGCCTTGTACGGCGAGGACCTGGATCCATCCGCGGCGGGCCTGACCCTGGGCATGCGCCAGGAAATCCAGGGGATGATGCATGAGATCCTGGGCCTGAAGGACGGCTGGACCGGGGGGCGCGGCGGCTCCATGCATTTGCGCCGCGCCGAACTCGGCATCATGGGCACCAACGCCATCGTGGCCGGGGGCATCCCGATTGCCTGTGGCCATGCCTATGCGGAAAAGCAGCGCGGCTCGGGCAAGACCATGGTGACGTTCTTCGGAGACGGCGCCGTGCACCAGGGCGCCACCCATGAAGCGATGAACCTGGCGGCGCTTTACGGCCTGCCCATGATCTTCTTCCTGGAGAACAACAAGTACGCGGTTTCCATGAGCGTGGAGCAGTCCACCTACGAAACCGAGCTGCTGACGCGGCCCCAGGGCCACGGCATCGCGGGGGTCAAGGTGGATGGCATGAATCCCTTTGCCACCTGGCTTGCGACGCGTTGGGCGCATGAGCATATTGCCCGCACGGGCCGGCCGGCCTTCATCCTGGCCGAGGTCTATCGCTACTATCACCAGAGTTCGTCGATTCCAGGCAGCGCGTTCGGCTACCGCACGCGCGAAGAAGAAAACGCCTGGAAGGCGCGCGACCCCTGGCTGTTCCTGCAACAGGAGCTGAAGGCTCGCGGCATCCTGCGCGAGAACGAACTCGCGGCTGTCGACGCCACCGTGACCGACGCCGTGGAGGCTGCCGCCGCGTCCTGCATCGAAGGCACCGGTTCGTCGGCGCGCATAAAGGCCAGCCTGTGGCCTGCCGCGGCCAGCGTGGACGAGAACCTCAATAGCGACATGTCGGAGTTCGAGGGCGTGCGCTATGCCGAGGCCGAGGACTATGCGCCCGAGGACATGGAACCTCTGTCCTATATCGAGGCGATGTCCCGGGCCATGGGGGCGCGCATGGCCGAGGACGACAGCATCCATGTGTTCGGCGAGGACGTGGCGAACATGGGCGGCGGCACGGTCGGCGCCACGCGTGGGCTGACCGAGAAGTTCGCCGGCCGGCTCGTCAACACGCCCATTACCGAAAACGGATTCTGCGGCCTGGCCACCGGCGCGGCCCTGTCGGGGCTGAAACCCGTGGTCGAACTGATGTACAGCGACTTCTTCCTGGTGGCGGGCGACCAGTTGCTGAACCAGGCGGGCAAGATCCGCCATCTGTTCAATGGCACGGCTGCAGTGCCGCTGGTACTGCGCGCCCGCATCCCCGGGCCCGAAGGCTACGGCTCGCAGCATTCCATGGACCCGGCTGGGGTATTTGCCCTGTTCCCGGGCTGGCGCATCCTGGCGCCTTCCAACGCCTTCGACTACGTCGGCCTGATGAACTCGGCACTGCGTTGCAAGGACCCCGTGCTGGTGATCGAGCCGCAGCAACTGCACAAGCGCAAGACACTGGTGCCCAAGGACCTGGACTATTACATCCCGATCGGCCGCGCCAAGCGCGTGCGCGAGGGTGACCAGATCACGCTGTTGACCACCCTGACCATGGTGGAAGAATGCTGCCGCATGGTGGACGAGACGGGCATCCGCGCGGATGTCATCGATCTGCGCACGCTATCGCAACGCGATATCGATTACGACACTATTGGCCGTTCGGTCATGAAGACGGGCCGCGTCGCCATTGTCGAACAGACCACGCGGGGCGCCAGCCTGGGCGCGCTGATCGCGGATGAGATCCAGCGCCGCTATTTCGATTATCTGGATCAACCGGTCAAGCGCGTCACCGGCCGCTGGGCGCCGCCCGTGGTTTCGCAGGCGCTGGAGCGCGCCGCGCTGGCAGGCGAGGACGACATCCGTTCCCTTATCGAGGAAATGCAGGCCGACAGCGCGCTGTCGGCGGCCCATTCGGAGAGCGTTCATGCCGCGCGCGCTTGAGGGCAGGACCATACTGATAACGGGCGCGGCTGGTGGAATCGGCCAGGCGACCGCGGAGGTGTGCGCGGAGCAGGGCGCTTCGCTGGTGCTGGCGGACCGCGAGGCCCCGCAGGAACTGGCCGAGCGTTTGGCACGCGACGGCGCGCAGGCACGCGCCATCGCGTTCGACGTGACCGACCGAGCCGCGGCCGAGGCCGCCGTGGCGGCTATTCCGCGCCTGGATGCGTTGGTGGCCAACGCGGGCTATTGCCCCTGGGACGATTGGAACGAGGCAGGCTGGGACGAGGTTTTCCACCAGGTCATCGATATCAACCTGCTGGGGCTGATGCACTTGACGCGCGCCGCGTTGGCAAAGATGAGCGCGCAGCGCGCCGGCCGCATGGTGCTGGTGTCTTCCGTGGCGGCGCGCATGGGCGGGCTGGCCGCCAGCCCGCATTACGTTGCGGCCAAGGGCGGCACGCACGCCTTCGTCAAATGGCTGGCCCGCAAGGCGGCCGATTCCGGGGTTACCGTCAACAGCGTCGCGCCCGGCGCGACCGAGACCGGCATGACCCGGGGGCAGACTTTCGATGCGAATAGAATTCCGCTGCGGCGCATCGCCCGGCCTCGCGAAATCGCCTTGCCCATCGCCTTTCTCTGTTCCGATGGCGCGAGCTACATCTGCGGCGCCACCCTGGACGTGAACGGTGGCGTCTACATGAATTGAGACGACATGGACAACAGCACACTGGAAGGCCTGCTCGACAAGCAGGAACGCATCACCGTCGCGGACCAGATCTACCAGCGGACCCGCGAGCTTCTGATGAGCGGCGCCGTGCCGCCAGGAGAAAAAGTCACGTTGCGCGGCCTGGCTTCGGTACTGAATACCAGCCCTATGCCGGTGCGCGAAGCCGTCAACAAGCTGGTCGCCGAAGGCGCGCTCGAAATGTTGCCCAGCCGTGGGTTGCGCGTGCCCAAGCCGGGTTTGACCAAGTTCCGCGAGATCGTGCGCATCCGCTGCTGCATGGAAGGCTTTGCTGCGGCCGAGGCCACCAAGATCATGACGGATGCGACGGTTGCGCGTATCCAGCGCCACGCCGACGAGTTCGACAAGCTCGGGCATCAGCGCAAGATCGATACCTTGAAAACCATCGAGGCTAACCGCAACCTGCATTTCACGCTGTACGAGGCGGCGGGCATGCCGCTGCTGGTGACCATGATCGAGAACATCTGGCTGCAGATCGCGCCGCTGTTTTCGCTAAGCATGGGCAGCAAGGACCGCAAGTCGGAAAGCTGGGAGTCCTTCAGCCATCACACCGCCCTGCTGGATGCACTGAAACGCCGCGACGCCGAAGGCGCGCGCGCGGCGATCGTGGCGGACATTTCGGACGCTGCCCTGTACATCGAGAAGACAGGCAATCTGGCCAACACTTAGAGCGAGTAAGACATGGATATCGAGGTCGTGATGCCCGCCATCGGCGCGGGCACAACGCAGGGCAAGATACTGCAATGGTTGAAGCAGTCCGGCGACACGGTCAAGGTAGGCGATATCCTGGCCGAGATCGAAACCGACAAGGCCGTCATAGAACTGGAAGCCCTGGATGACGGCGTGCTGGACCGCATCCACGTGCCCGCAGGCGATACCGAGGTGCCGGTGGGGGACGTCATTGCGACGCTGATGCGCAAGGGGGCCGGGGCGCAGCCTCCCGCCAACCCGCCGCCCGCCGCCGCGCCGGTCAGCGCGCCCATTGCGGCGCCCGCTCCGGTTGCCGCTGTCGCCGCGCCTGCCGACGCCCGCTCCGGCCTCGCCGAGCATCGCCTGTTCGCCAGCCCTTCGGCGCGGCGCCTGGCGCGGGCGCTGGGCGTGGACTTGCATGCGCTGGCAGGTAGCGGCCCGAATGGCCGTATCGTCAGGGTAGATATCGAGAACGCCGCGGCCGCGCGGCCCGCGCAGTCCGCGCCTGCCGTTGCGTTTCCTGCCGGCGCCGCGCTGCAGCCGCATACGCCCATGCGGGCCACCATTGCGCGCCGCCTGGTCCAGTCCAAGCAGCAGGTGCCGCACTTCTACCTGACGGTCGATTGCCGCATGGATGCAATGATGGCCGCCCGCGCCGCGCTCAATGCGCGTGGCCAGGCCGCGCCGGAGCCCGTGCGTCATTCCCTGAACGACCTGCTGGCGATGGCGGTGGCGCGGGCGGTGGCACGGGTGCCGGCCATCAATGCGCAATGGACGGACGAAGGCATCGCGCGGCTTGCCCAGGTGGACCTGAGCATAGCCGTGGCGCTGGATTCCGGGCTTATCACGCCCATCGTGCGCAATGCCGACCGCAAGTCCTTGAGCGAGATCTCCGCCGAGATCGTGCAACTGGCCGAGCAGGCGCGCCGAGGCCGGCTGCGGCCCGAACAATACGAAGGCGGCAGCCTGACGCTGTCGAACCTGGGCATGCATGGCGTGCGCGAGTTCGCCGCCATCATCAATCCGCCGCAAAGCGTCATCCTGGCCGCGGGCGCCGTGGTCAGACAGCCCGTAGTCGACGGCGACGACATCCGCGTGGGCCATGTCATGAGCCTGACGCTGTCGGCGGATCACCGGGTAGTTGATGGCGCCTTGGGCGCGCGCTTTCTCGGCGCGGTAAAGCAGTTGCTGGAGAATCCGATCGAATTGATTCTCTAGCGTCCTGGGCGGGACCTGGACGATTTCCACGGCATCAGCGCGCAGGGTGGACCGCGAACGGCACACAGACCGAGGGCGGAAGCAAGTCGAAGCAGCATTACAAAACGTCTGGAGACAAGGTAATGAAAAAGCAGAAGCAGCTATTCCACATCGCTTGCGCGGCCGCCTTCATGGCCATTGCGCCGGGTGCGTGGGCACAGGCCGACATCAAGATCGGCTACAACAGCGACATGTCGGCCAGCGGCTCGGCCGACTTCGGCGTGTCGGCCCTGTCGGGCGCGCGCCAGGCCGCCGAAGAGATCAACGCGGCTGGAGGCGTGCTGGGGCGCAAGCTGGTCATCGTGCCGCGCGATGACGTGGGTTCGCCGCCCAAATCGATCCAGAATGCCAACGAACTCGTGGACAACGAGAAGGTCGTGGCGATGCTGGGCGGCGTGAACTCCGGCAATATGCTGGCGTGGTTGCATATCGTGCAGCAAAAGAAGGTCCCGACGATTTCGCCGTCGGCCACGGCCACCGAAATCACCAACCGCTATAGCAAGGAACCGGCGAACTACATCTTCCGCGTATCGATGCGCGACCTGGACCAGATTACGCTCCTGGCCGCCTATGCGGCCAAGGCCACCAAGAACAAGAAGATCGCCATCATCGCGGATACCACCGGCTACGGCCAACAGGGCGCCAAGGACGCGGCGCACGTGCTGGGCCTGTACGGCATCACTCCGGTCGCCAACGAGAAGTTCGGTCCCAAGGACACGGACATGTCGTCGCAGCTGAACAAGATCAAGGCCGCGGGCGCGGATACCGTGATTGTCTATGCGCTGGCGGACGCCAATGGGCACCTGATGCGCAGCCAGGAAAAGATCAACTACTTCCCCGTGACGCTGGGTTCCTGGGCCAACCTCAGCCCTCCGTTCCTGCGCATCGCGGGACCGGAACTGGCCAAGAAGATGATCTTCACCGCGTCGATCACCGAGGACTCCACCCCGCAATCCCGCGCCCTTTACGACGCCATCATCAAGAAGGAAGGCAAGCTGCCGACCTACGTTTTCGCCGCCCATGCCTATGACTCGGTCAAGATCCTGGCCGCCGCGATGACCCAGGCCAATTCAACGGACGGCGAAAAGGTGCAGCAGGCGCTGGACAAGCTGGGCAAGGTGGACGGCGTGATCAAGACCTATGCGCCGGCCTTCACCAAGGAAAACCACGAAGCGTTGTCCTACCGCGATTTCCGCCTGGTGCGCTGGATCGACGGCAAGGTCGTGACCGTGGATGACGAGGTCAGCCGCAGCATCAAGCCGGAAGAGCTCAAGCAGTAAGGCGGGCGCCAGCGCCGGCTCCCGGGTTCAGGGCTGGCGCTTGCTCAGGTGGTTGACGAAGAGCTTGGCGGCGGTGGGCAGGGCGTCGAAAGAGCGCACGCAGATCTGGATCTGGCGCCGTGCCCACGGCTCGGTCAGCGGAATGATGCGGATGTCGAACATGACCGAGTAGCGGCGGGCGATGTCCAGGGGCAGCACGCCGATGCCCAGCCCCGAGTTCACCATGAAGCACAGCGCGTCGAAGCCGGTGACCTGCACCTTGAGCTGGATATTGCGCTTTTCGTCGCTGGCCGCGTTGGACAGGATGCGGTTGATCGCGCTGCCGCGATGCAGGCCCACAAAGTCGTGTTCCAGCGCATCGGCGAAGCGGAATCCCGGCTTGTCCCGCAAGGGATGGTCGGCGGGCACCACCAGCGCCAGCGTGTCTTCGCGGTAGGGATGGATCTCCACGTCGTGGTCTGGCGCGGTGCCGGAGAAGATGCCCACGTCGGCCGCGTTTTCGGCGACCGACTTGATGATCGTGGAGGTGATTTTCTCTTCCAGGTCGACCTGTACGTTGGGATAGTCGTTCAGGAAGAGCTTGATGTCCTGGGGCAGGAACTGGGTGATCGCGGAAATATTCGCATGCACTCGGATGAAGCCGCGCAGGCCGCGCGAGTAATCCCGCATGTGCACGGAGATTTCGTCCAGCTCATGCAGGGCGCGCCGCGCCATGGTGGACAGCGCGATGCCCGCCGGGGTCGGGCGGATGCCTTTGTTGGTGCGGATGAGCAGCCGGATCTTGAGGTTTTCTTCCAGCTCGCTGATCCGCTTGCTGATGGCAGCCGCGGCGATGTGTTCGTGTTCGGCCGCCGCGGCGATGGTGCCTTGCTCGACCACGCTGATGAAGAGCTTGAGGGAGGTGGGATCGAGACGCATGGCAAGGCGGGCGGAAAGGCGGACGAGACGGGCCATTGTAGCCATGTCGGGTTTTGTCATCGCGGATGGCGATGGCGGCATCGCTAATCACTGCTGTTGCGGAGGCCGCCGCCAGGGCTATCCTCCCCAAAAAATTTCGCCCGGCCCCAAGCGCGGACCGTGCGGAGCATGATGGATGGAGCGCGAGACAAATGAATCTGCAGAATAGCCAGCTGCTGCGGCAGCAGGCCTACATCGGCGGCGCCTGGTGCGACGCCGACAATGGCGCCACCATCACGGTGCGCAATCCCTTCGACGCCAGCGTGCTGGGCACGGTGCCCAACCTGGGGCAGGCCGAGACCGCCCGTGCCATCGCGGCAGCCGATGACGCCCTGCCGGCCTGGCGGGCCAGGACAGGCAAAGAGCGTGGCGCCATCCTGCGCAAATGGCATGCGCTCATCGAGGCGAACGCCGACGACCTGGCCCTGCTGCTGACGCTGGAGCAGGGCAAGCCGCTGGCCGAGGCCAGGGGCGAACTCAACTACGCGCTTTCCTTCGTGGAATGGTTTGCCGAAGAGGCCAAGCGCGTCTACGGCGATGTGCTGCCCCACACCCGCGGCGAGCAGCGCATGCTGGCCATCCGCCAGCCCGTGGGCGTGTGCGCGGCGATCATCGCCTGGAACTTTCCCTCGGCCTTGGTGACCCGCAAGGTCAGCCCTGCATTGGCCGCCGGCTGCACCGTGGTGCTCAAGCCGTCCGAGCTGACCCCCTTTACGGCGCTGGCGCTGGCCTGGCTGGGCGAGCAGGCCGGCATACCGCCGGGCGTGCTCAACGTGGTCATCGGCGACCCCGCGCCCATCGGCACGGAGCTGACGCAGAACCCCACGGTGCGCAAGCTGACCTTTACCGGCTCCACGCAGACGGGCCGGCTGCTGATGCAGCAAAGCGCATCCAACATCAAGAAGCTGTCGCTGGAGCTGGGCGGCAACGCTCCCTTCATCGTGTTCGAAGATGCCGACCTGGACGAAGCCGTGCAGGGCCTGGTGCTGTCCAAGTTCCGCAATGCCGGCCAGACCTGCGTCTGCGCCAACCGCGTCTACGTGCACGCCAGCGTCGCCGATGCCTTCAATGAAAAATTATTGGCGGAGATACGCCGCATGAAGGTAGGCGGAGGCCTGGAAGACGGTGTCACGCAGGGACCGCTGATCGACCGGCGCGCCGTGGACAAGGTGACCCGCCTGGTGGACGACGCCACCGCGCGGGGCGCACGCCTGCTGGCAGGCGGCAAGCTGCGCGAGCCCGGTACCCTGCTGTACGAGCCGACGTTGCTCACAGGTATTACGGATGCCATGGAACTTGCGCACGAAGAAATCTTCGGGCCGGTGGTGGGCATCAGCACCTTCGAATCCGAAGCGGCCGTGCTGGCGCGCGCCAACGACAGCGCCTCGGGCCTGGCAGCCTATTTCTATACCGCCAACCTGGAACGGGTCTGGCGCATGATGGAGGGGCTGGAGTACGGCATCGTCGGTGTGAACACCGGCGCCGTGTCCAACGAGGTGGGCCCGTTCGGCGGCATCAAGGAGTCGGGCGTGGGCCGCGAAGGCTCCAAGTACGGCATCGAAGAGTTCCTGGAAATCAAGTACGTCTGCCTTGCCGGCAAGTCGTTCAACGCGATTCCCTGACGCCCGCGGATCCAGACATGAGCCAAGCACAGCCCTCCCTCCGCGATGCGGATCAGTTCGATTATGTGATCGTGGGGTCCGGCGCGGCCGGTTCCATTTTGGCCAACCGCCTGAGCGCGGACGGTTCCACCGTTTGTGTGCTGGAGGCCGGTCCGCCGGACCGCAGTCCCTATCTGCACATTCCCGCCGGCTTCATCAAGGCGGTGTTCAATAAGAAGTACGCCTGGCAGTTCAGCAGCGAAGGCACGGCGCAGACCAACGGGCGGCGAGTGCCGATTCCGCAGGGGCGCACCCTGGGCGGTTCGACTTCCATCAACGGCCTGGTTTACAACCGCGGCCAGGCGGCGGATTTCGATCATTGGGCGGCGCTGGGCAACACTGGCTGGTCCTATGACGAGGTGCTGCCGTACTTCAAGTCCATGGAACGGCGCGTGGGCGGCGAGGACCGCTACCGCGGCCGCAAGGGCGAGCTGCCGGTTACGGACATAGACTGGATCCATCCGCTGTGCGAGGCCTTCATTGCCGGGGCGGTGGAGCAGGGCATTCCCCGCAATCCCGACTACAACGGCGCGGAACAGGCCGGTGTGGGTTACTTCCAGCGCACTATCGACCGCGGCTGGCGCATGAGCACGGCCAAATGCTTCCTCAAGCCCGCCATGGGCCGAACAAACCTGGAAGTGCGGACCTACGCGCAGGCAACGCGCATTCTGTTCGACGGCGGCAAGGCGGCGGGCGTCGCCTACTGCCATCCGGCGCATCCTTCGCAAGTCCGCGCGGTGCGCGCGCGCCGCGAGGTGATCGTGTCCTGCGGCGCGATCAACACGCCGAAACTGCTGCAGCTATCCGGCCTGGGGCCGGCAGAGCTGCTGCGCCAGCACAACATCGACGTGGTCTGCGATCTGCCCGGCGTGGGCGAGAACCTGAGCGACCATTATTCGGTGCGCGTCGTTGCGCGCGTGAAGAACAGCCAGACCATGAACCAGCTGGTCAAGGGACTGAGCCTGGCCGGCCAAATCAGCCGCTGGCTGATGAAGCGCCCCAGCATCATGGCGTTGAGCCCGTCGCTGCTGCACTACTTCTGGAAGTCCACGCCGGACTTGGCGCTGCCCGACCTGCAAGGCGTTTTCACGCCCGCCAGCTACAAGGAAGGCTATGTGGGCATGCTGGACGACTTCCCCGGCATGACCGCGGGCGTCTGGCAGCACCGGCCGGAAAGCCGTGGGCAGGTGCGCATCCGCTCGGCGGACCCGCTGCAGGATCCCGTGATCCTGGCCAACTACCTGGAGAACGAGCGCGACCAGATGACGCTGGTGCGGGGCATCCGGCTGGCGCGCCAGCTACTGCGTTCGCAGGCCCTGTCGCCGTACTTCGAAAGCGAGGTATTGCCCGGCCCGATGTGCGAATCCGATTCCGAACTGCTGGATTTCGCGCGCCGCTATGGCGTCTCGTCCTATCACGTCAACGGCACGGCCCGCATGGGGCAGGCCGATGACAAGTACGCGGTGGTCGATCCACAGCTGCGGGTGCACGGCGTTGGCAACCTGCGCGTCATCGATTCCTCGGTGATGCCGGCCATGCCTTCGGCCAATATCTGCGCGGCCACCATGATGATCGGCAACAAGGCCGCCGACCTCATCAAACAATCCTGAATTGCCAATCAGCGGTCACCAGAGTGATCCAGAAGGAGACAAGATGTACCTCAAGCATTTCCCCAAGACGATGAAATCCCTGCTGCTGGCGGCGGCGCTTGCAGGCGCCAGCGGCGCCGCCTTGGCCGACGACATCAAGATCGGCTTCAACAGCGATATGTCGGCCACCGGTTCGGCGGACTTCGGTATTTCCGCGCTGGCGGGCGCCCGCCAGGCGGCCGACGAACTGAACGCGGCCGGCGGCGTGCTGGGCAAGAAGGTCGTCATCGTCGAGCGCGATGACGTGGGCGCGCCTCCGAAGGCCATCCAGAATACGAACGAGCTGGTCGACAACGTCAAGGTCAACGCCATGCTGGGCGGCGTCAACTCCGGCAACATGCTGGCCTGGCTGCATCTGGTGCAGCAGAAGAAGATCCCGACGATTTCGCCGGTGGCCACCGCCACCGACATCACCGGCCGCTACGCCAAGTCGCCGGCCAACTACGTGTTCCGAGTGTCCATGCGCGACCGCGACCAGATCGCGCTCCTGGCGGCCTACGCCGCCCGCGCCAGCAAGACCGGCAAGGTCGCCATCATCGCCGACACTACGGGCTACGGCCAGCAAGGCGCGAAGGATGCCGTCGAGATCCTGGCCCTGCACAAGATCACGCCCGTGGCCAATGAGAAGTTCGGTCCCAAGGACACGGACATGTCGTCGCAGCTGAACAAGATCAAGAGCTCGGGCGCCGATACGCTGATCGTCTACGCCTTGGCGGATTCCAATGCGCACGTCATGCGCAGCCTGGAAAAGATCAACTACTTCCCGACCACGCTGGCCTCCTGGGCCAACCTGAGCTCGCCGTTCCTGCGCATCGCCGGCCCCGAGCTGGCCAGCAAGATGATCTTCACGGCGTCGATCACGGAAGACTCCTCGCCGGAATCCAAGGCGCTGTACGACACGCTGATGAAGCGCGATGGCCGGGTCCCGACCTACGTTATGGCCGCGCAGGCTTATGACTCGGTCAAGCTCATTGCCGCGGCCATGGAGCAGGCTAAATCGGCCGAAGGCGAGGCGGTGCAGGCGGCGCTGCAGAACCTGGCGCAGGCCAAGGGCGTCATCAAGACCTACGAAAAGCCGTTCACCGCGGAAAACCACGAAGCGCTGTCCGTGAAGGACTTCCGCCTGGTGCGATGGATCGACGGCAAGGTGGTGAC
>Ga0182740_1002345_pt1 | contig 11699 bp, 10 predicted proteins | sample eDN5th37CKraftBY_FD_128872 | JGI IMG/M metagenome (GOLD analysis project Ga0182740, IMG submission 128872) | Enriched backyard soil microbial communities from Emeryville, California, USA - eDNA 5th pass 37_C Kraft BY (version 2) (version 2) | ecosystem: Environmental > Terrestrial > Soil >...
AAGAGTAATGACACACGCCGGGTTCAGGAATTTCGTGACGTTTCCCTCGAACATGTGCCGGTCGCCCATGCCCGAATGGTCGATGTTCTCTTCCTGATTCTCAAAAAGATCGATCGCGATGGCTTTTTCATCCCGGCGCAGTTCGGAGGCAAGCGCAATGAAGTATTTGCCGTGATGAATGCCGATTTCGCAGATAGGCCCGGCTAGCCCAGCAGTACTCTGATGACGCATCAAGCGGTTTGAGAGGATAGCGGTGGCCTTGCTCAGCCAGCCTTCGACATCATCGATATGTTTGAAATACTGATCGAAAGCGCTCTCGTTCATCGGTGACGCTCCATTTATTCGGAGCAGTCTGACGATAGCTGCCTCAACGTCCCAAGGCCGTCATTACCATCGCACCGTCGAGGCGGCTGCGGTAGCTGCGCAGGCCACGCAGTGCGCGATTGAAGTCGCGTCCTGAATGCACCAGTGCGCGGATCTGCGAGGGACTGCGGGCGATGCCGCGCATCACCTTCCAGACATCGACATTGCCGTCGGCCTTCAGCGCCGCCGCCGCGATTGCGGGTAACGCGCGGTGCGCCGGGTCGCTGATAACGCGCAGTGCCGCGAACGGCAGGCTGTGCTGCGCGGCGTAGCGCGCCGCGATATGGCTTTCCATGTCAACCGCATCAGCACCGGTCGCCGAACGCAGCGCCGCCTTGGCGGTCTGGCCGAGCACGACTTCTTCGACGCCGGCAAGAACGCCTCGCACGATGCGATGTGCGCCCTGCTCCGGCAGGCCGTACAAGGCTTGGCTCAAAGCTTCCGCTGCAAGCCAGCGGCCCTTGGACGCGATGATCTCCGAGGCGATGACGATGTCACCGGAACGCAACGCCGGGTTCAACCCGCCGGCCACACCGAAGCTCACGATCCCGCGGATGCTCGCGGGGTCGAACGACATCATCATTTCGCGCAGTTGAACCGGATTGCTGGAGCTGCAGATCACGGTGAGGCCAGGGCCCGCGGCAATCCGGGCCTCCTGCTTCAATCCGGTGACGATCAGAACCGGCTTTTCGATTTGCTGTGCGGCGTCTTCGCCGGTGGTCTCAATCACATTCCAGCCCCTACGAACCGGCTGTTGCTGCTACGCAAATTCCTATATCTCGCCATCGCCCACAAGGGGAAGAACTTAGAATATCCGTGGTATCGCAAATAGAACACACGGGGGAACCCGCCCCCCGTGTAGTAGGGTTCACCCCAGAAGCCATCCGCCTCCTGTGATTGCACAAGATTATCAATACCACGCTGGGTAGCGTCGTTATCCACCCGCCCTGCTGCCATCAGGGCGAGCGTCGCCCAGGCCGTCTGTGACGCGGTAGTCGCAGCGCGCTCGTATCCTTTGTAGTTGAGCTTGTAGCTGTTGCCATCCTCGCCCCAGCCGCCGTCCTCGTTCTGGATCGACTCGAGCCAGTCGGCCGCCTTGGCGATCATGGGGTCGTCATGCGGCACACCCACGGCATTCAGGGCACACAGCACCGACCAGGTGCCGTAGACGTAGTTGATGCCCCAGCGGCCGAACCATGAGCCGTCGGGAAGCTGGGTCTTGCGCAGATATTCGACCCCGCGTCGCATCGGCTCGCTGGTCTCGAGCGTATCGCCAAGCTGCGCCAGCATCGACAGGCAGCGCGCCGTGACGTCCTCGGTCGGAGGATCGAGCAGCGCGCCATGATCGGCGAACGGAATGTTGTTGAGGTAGTATTCGAGGTTGTCGGCGTCGAACGCAGCCCAGCCGCCGTTCTCGCTCTGCAGTCCGAGAATCCATTCGGTGGCGCGGGCGATCGCCTCATCATACTTCGTGGTGCCGTCGAGGCGCCGAACCCGGTCCATCGCCATCACCACGACCGCGGTGTCGTCGAGATCGGGATAATGGGCATTGTTGTACTGGAACGCCCAGCCACCGGGGCGCACGTCCGGGCGCTTGTCCGCCCAGTCGCCCTTGAGGTCGAGCACCTGCCGCGGCAACAGCCAGTCGAGCGCAGCCTTCGCCGCCTCGATATCGGCAGCCTCCCCGCTCTCAAGCATGGAATGCGCGGCGAGCGCCGTATCCCACACCGGCGAGACGCACGGCTGGCAATAGGCCTCATCATCCTTGATGACGAGCAACCGCTCGACCGATTCACGCGCGAGCGCGCGGTTTGGATCGCTCGGAGGATAGCCCAACACATCGTACATCATGATGCTGTTGACCATCGCCGGGAAGATCGCGCCCAACCCATCGACGCCGTTGAGACGCTCGGTGACAAAGGCTTCCGCCTTGGCGATGGCGCGCTTGCGCATACCCTTGGGAAAGAACGGATCGGTGATGCGCAGCACGCGGTCGATGATATCGAAGCTCGTGAACCACAACTGGCTCTGATGTGCTGCCTTCGGTGTCGGGCCGACCGTCTGCGGATCTTCCAAGAACAATTCCCGCACGCCGATGCCACGCGGATTCTTTGCACGCGGCTTCAAGGTCATCAGCACCAGCAGCGGCACGATAACGGTGCGTGCCCAATACGAGACCTTGGTGAGGTGAAACGGAAACCAGCGCGGCAGCAGCATGATCTCGACCGGCATCATCGGCACGGCCTTCCAGCTCACCTGACCGAACAGCGCAAGCATGATGCGGGTGAAGACGTTGGCGCGCGATGCACCACCGCGGGCGAGCATCGCCTCGCGCGCTTTCTTCATGTGCGGCGCATCGGGCGAATCCCCAATCATCTTCAGCGCGTAGTAGGCCTTCACGCTCGCGCTCATGTCGAACTCATGGCCGTAGAACAGCGACCAGCCGCCATTGCCGTTCTGCATCCGGCGCAGATATTTCGCGATCTTCGCTTCAATCTCAGCGTCGACCGGCTCGGCGAAATAATGCCGCATCATCACATATTCGGCCGGAATCGTGACGTCGGCCTCGAGCTCGAACACCCAGTGGCTGTCCGGCTGCTGCACGTCATGAAGCGCGCGGCTGGCGCGCGTGATGCTCGTTGCGAGGCGTCGCGGATCAAGCGCGGCCGCGCTTGCGGTATCGGAAGTCATGGTCGTCTTGTCACTCTTGCGTCTGCAGGATGAGGTCGGCGGCCCGATCGCCCGAACGGATCGAGCCTTCAATCGTCGAAGGCAGGCCGGTGTCCGTCCAATCCCCGGCCAGAAAAAGGTTCTTCAATTCGGTGGCAGCACCGGGGCGCAAAGCGTTCTGCTCCGGTGTCGCCTCGAACGTTGCGCGACGCTCGCGTACGATCTGCCACGGTGGCAACGGCCCTTCGGCCACATCTTCGCCAAGGCCCGCGACCTTGCAGATATCGCGCCAAATATCGCGCGCAAGGTCTTCACGCGGCAAATTGACGAGCCGTTCCGCGGCGCTGATGGTGATTGAGAGACGATCCGGGAACGCAAACAGCCACTCGATCAGTCCGCCGACAACGCCTGTCACATCCGGAACACCCGCTGGCGGCGTGTATCGGAAATGCGCGTTGAGGATGGTGCGGAATTTCGTCGGTGCCTTGATGCCGGGCATCAATCCCGAGGCCGCACGAGCGGTCACTGCCAGCACGACAACATCGCCCGGCCCGAGCGGCACCGTATCCTCGCCGAAGTTAAGGCCCGTCGCGCGAAGCGGCGAGCGCTCGATCTTCCGCAGTTCGTGACCCAACGTCAGCGAGCCACCCTTCTTCTTGATGAGCTCGATCGCAGGATCGATCAGCACGGGCGACAATCCCTCACGCGCGATCAGCGGGCGGCAGGCCTTGCCTCCCGCAAGCAATGTCTCGCGCACGATCGCGCCTGCAAGACCCGCCGAGCCCTGCGGCGGTTCGACGTTCAGTGCTGCAATCAGAAGCGGCTGCACCAGCCTGTCATACAGCACGCCCTCACACGGAATGGTGTCACCAACGAGCGCCTCCGGCTGCGCCGAGACGAGCGGCAGCAGCGCGAGATAATCGCGCACATGCGTATCCGGCACGCGGCGCTTGGCGCTGAACACCCAGGTCGGCAGCCGCCCTGCTCCGAGATCGAGCAGCCAGCGCTTGCCGCTCGCAATGTCCATGAATGGAAATTGCGCACGCGCCGGGCCAACGAGCTTGTCGTCTGTGCCGAGTGTCTTGGCATAATGGCGGACGTGGCGGTTGCCCGACAGCATCAAATGATTGCCGTTGTCGATCACCATGTCGGTTGCGCCGTCGTAATACGAACGGCAACGGCCACCGGTGTATTGCGTCGCCTCATGGACGTGGACCGTGAACCCCTCGTTCGCAAGGCGCACGCCCGCGCTGAGGCCCGACAGTCCGGCGCCGATAATATGAGCGGTCCTCTCCATCAGAACACCGCGTAGCGCAAAAGAATCGACATCTTCGCTGCCTTGCTGAGCTTCACAGGCTGTCGTGGCGGCGCGAAGCCGCGCGCCAGAAGCCGCTTGAGAATTTCCTGATAATATTTCGACATGATGCGCGGGGCGCGCACGGTGCTGCGCGGATAGCGTGCCATGATCGCATCCGCCTCGCGGAAATAGACTTTCACGCGTGCGACGATCGGCATGCAAACCCGCGGGATATTCGGATCGGCCGCAACGACCTGCGGATCGTTCGACGTAATGCCCGCCCCTGCCAGCAATTCGCGCGGCAGATAAAGCCGGCCGATGCCTGCATCCTCGTCGATATCGCGCAGGATGTTGGTGAGTTGCAGCGCGCGGCCGAGATTATGCGACAGCGCAATGCCATCGTCCTCCGACAGACCGAACACCCGCACCGACAGGCGGCCAACCGCGCTGGCGACACGGTCGCAGTAGAGATCGAGCGTTGCCTCATCCGGCGCACGGATTTCCGCCGGCACGTCCATCTCCATACCGTCGATGATGGCGATGAAATCTTCGCGCTTAAGACCAAAACGCTTCACGGCTGGCAGATAAGGCGCGACGCGCGGCGTCGGATGACCTTCGTACAGCGCATCGATATCGCGCCGCCACTCCGCCAGCGCCGCGAGGCGCTCGGCACGCGGGCCGTCGGAATCGGCGATGTCGTCCACCTTGCGGCAGAAGCTGTAGATGTGAAACATCGCCTCGCGCTGCTCGCGCGGAAGGATACGCATCGCCGCGTAGAACGAGCTGCCGGAGGCCGTCCGGGCCGGTGTTGTATCGACATCGCTCATGGCAGGATCATGCGCCCGTGGATAGCCGCGGCATCGACTTGGTGCCGGTCATGCGCCGGCCGAATTCCGCCGCAGCCGAAAGAGCGGCGAGCCTCAGCATCTCGCCTTTCGAGAGGTGAACCTTCTCGCACAGCGGATCGTGGGTTTTCAAAAGGCCGACGATCCGTCGTGCAAAAGCATCGATGACGGAAATCTCCATGCCGAGCCGCATATCCTTCACCTGAGAGGAAAACGATGCGCTCTGCGTCAGAAGCGCCTCGTTGCGCTCGGCGAGCTTGCGCAGGCAGGCAAGAAGCGAGGGCGAGGATTTGGCCGCGCCGAGCTCTTCGACCGCAACACCTGCGGTTTCCAGCGCATCCCGCGGCACGTAAACGCGGTTGAGCTTGCGATAGTCCTTGCCGCAATCCTGCAAGTGATTGTTGATCTGAAGCGCAGCGCACAGCGCATCGTTGGCGGCCCAGGTCGCGCGATCCTCGCCATGCACGTCGAGCACGAAGCGGCCGACCGGCATTGCCGAATAGCTGCAATAGTGGATGAGATCATCCCAGTTCTCGTAACGCAGCTTGGTGACGTCCATGCGAAATGCCGTCAGCAGATCCTGCGCGTGGCGCGGTTCGAGCCCGCGCTCGGCAAGTGCGCGGCGCAGCGCCACCGCTTCCGGCTGGGTATCGCCCTCGCCGAGCAACTCCGCTTCGAGGCGATTGAGCTGGTCGAGCTTCTCCTGCGCCGGCAGGCTCTCATGGTCGGCAATGTCGTCCGCGGTGCGCACGAAATTGTAGAACGCGAGGATCGGCGCGCGGTAGCGCGGATGAATAAGGTGCGAGGCAACGGGGAAGTTCTCGTCCTTGTGCCCTTTGCCAGAGCGCAATTCGGCGGCAGTCGTCATGATGCGCGGCCCCCACAGGAGGACACCGCACCCTGCGCAAGAATCGACAAAAGCTGGGCGAACAAAGTCGTCACGTCTCGTTAAGCCATTGGTTTCATTGATAAAAACAAGGCGATACAGCCAAGCGGCGGCATCATACCCCACCCCCGCACGGAATGCGAGAGGGCCCAAATCATTGAAATATCCCGCTATTCCGCGGCCTGCGGCAGCGCCTCGGCCGGCTTGTCGGAATAGTATGACGCAGTCTGGCGACCGCTTGAGGCGCCGCGCGCGAAGGTGATCAGATGATGCGCCACCAGGCTGCAACTGATGAAGCGTTCGACATCGCCCGCCTTCAGCCGCGGCCACGCAAACTTCCAGAACTCGCGCCGATAGTCGCTGCGCACGCCCGCATGCCAGATGATGCGCGCCATCATGGTGAGACCACGCTTGATGTTCGCCGCAGTGAGGCGCTGCTTCGTCGGCGGCGGGTGGATGCGGTTCGGATAAGTATGCTCGATCTGATGCTGGAAGCGCGCGAACATTTTCTCCGGCGTGTAGGCACGGCCCATGCAGTCACGCCACATCGCCACCACCTGCTCATAAGGCAGCAGGAAGTCGACATTCGAGTCCCGCTCGGTGTTTTCAATCAGGCGGCCGGCACGCGCGAGGCGATCCCACAGCGGAGTCTTGGGCAACGCCTGCAACAGATTGATGGTGAGCAGCGGAATCTGCGATTGATCGACGAACTCGAGAATCCGCTCGCCTGAATCGTCGGTGTCGGTATCAAGCCCGAGAATGATGCCGGACACCACCTCGAGCCCGTAGCTGTTGAGCGTTTTCACACCCTCCAGAATGGGCACCATCATGTTGTGCTGCTTCGACATCGCCTGCAACGCCTTCGGGTCCGGAGTCTCGATGCCGCAGAACACGGTGAGGAAGAAGGCATCGTGCATGAGCTGCAGGATTTCCGGCCGCTTGGCGATATTCAGCGTTGCCTCGCAGGCGAACTGCACCGCATAACCATTTCGCTTCTGCCATTCGACAAGATGCGGCAGCAATTCCAGCACCGCGCGGCGATTGCCGATGAAATTGTCATCGACGAAATAGACCGCGCCGGACAGCCCGTTCGCGACCATCTTGTCGAGTTCGGCCAGAACCTGCTGCGGCGACTTCAGACGCGGGTTGCGGCCGTACAGCCCCGGAATGTCACAGAACTCGCATTGATACGGGCAGCCGCTGGAGAACTGGATGCTGCCGAGAAAATATTTTCGCAGTGGAATGAGCTCATAGGCAGGCTGCGGAAACTCCGCCATGGCTAGCCGCTCATGCGTCGTCAGCGCCACCTGCCGCGGCGGCCGCGCGACATCGTCCGCCAGCCGCGCGAACAACTCCTCGGTAGCATCGCCGAGTTCGCCGATATGCAGATAGTCGAACTCCGGATAATAGTCCGGGCACGCACTCACCGATGGTCCGCCGAGCGCGACAACGCGTTCCGCCTCATGCGCGCGGCGGCAGATATCGTTGATCTGCTTGCGCTGGATGTGCATCCCGCTGACGAACACGGCTTCCGCCCAGGCAAAATCCGCATCCGTCGCACTGCGGATATTCTCGTCGATGAAGCGGACGCTCCACGACGGCGGCAGCGCCGCCGCGATCAGCAGCAGGCCCTGCGGCGGCATGAAGGCCTTCACGCCGTCCGTCAGCGGATAGGCATATTCGAACGTGCCGAACGACGGCGAATATTTCGGGAAAACGCAAAGGATGCGGCGCGGTGAGAGCTCTGCCTGCTTGTCCATCAATGCCGCCTCGCCTCCTTCAGCCCTGTCGCCTGCCCGATATCGTCGAGTCCGCCATGCCTTTTCGGTGAGAATGGGGCCGCGGTACCTGCCTCTCTCGGCAGGCAACCCTTCGCCGGGCCGCAACGCCCGCCTGCGGCCCATTTTGCCCTTGCCGGAGGGGCCAAGCGGCTTACGCTGACGCGCATGATTTCCTATATGATTGGTTCAAACGATCTTGCGGGACGAAGGTACAACTCATGACGGAGCCGACGGTTTCAGCCCATCGCCAGATCTGGCGGGAAAACGGCCTCAGCGAGGGCATCCGCGTCGTGCCGGAAGAGACGGCACTTGCGATGTCCTACGGCGCGAGCACCCACGCGGTGATGATGGGGACGCCACAGGATCTCGAGGATTTCGCAGTCGGCTTCAGCCTGACGGAAGGCATCATCGATAACGTTGACGGCATCGAATCACTGGAAGTCGTCCCGCAGGACGAAGGCATCGAGTTGCGGATGTGGCTCAGCGGGACCGAGGCTGCGCGCCAGAGCGAGCGCCGCCGCCACATCGCCGGCCCAACCGGCTGCGGCCTGTGCGGCATCGATTCCATCGCCGAAGCAATGCGACCCGTGGCACTGGTCGGCACCGGCATCACCGTCACGCCGGCGCAGATCATGACTGCGATGCAGGCGCTCTATCCGCTGCAGAAGCTGAACACGTTGACCCGCGCGGTCCACGCTGCCGCCTTCTGGGACCCGGAAAAGGGCATTCTGGAATGCCGCGAGGACGTCGGCCGCCACAATGCGCTCGACAAGCTCGCGGGCGCCCTCGCCCGCAACAGGATCGATGGTGCCAGCGGCGCGGTGCTGCTGACGAGCCGCGTCTCGGTCGAGATGGTGCAGAAGACCGCCGTGATCGGTGCCTCGCTGATCGTCTCGGTCTCCGCGCCAACCGCGCTTGCGATCCGCATGGCGGAACGCGCGGGGATCACGCTGTGCGCCATCGCGCGTTCCGACGGGTTCGAGATTTTCACTTATCCCAACCGGGTGAAAACGGACGACGCCGCCATTCACGTCGCCTGACACGCCTTTCCGCGCGAGCTTCGAGCCACTATAACAGCGCGATGCCGTACAAAGTCGCCGCGTTCTATCAGTTCACCCCGTTGCCGGATTTCGAGCAGTTGCGCGATCCGCTGCGCAGTATGTGCGTCGCGCTCGACATCAAGGGCATCATCCTGCTCGCCGCCGAGGGCATCAACGGCACAGTCGCAGGCAGCGCAGTGGCGATCGACGCGCTGATGAAGCAGATCGAGCACGGTGCGCTGTTCGGTGGACGCATCGACAATCTCGAACTGAAATTCTCGACCGCGCTGGAGATGCCGTTCAACCGGATGAAGGTCCGGCTGAAAAAGGAAATCGTCACCATCAAGGACGGCGCTACCGATCCGACGCAACAGGTCGGCACCTATGTTGACGCCGCAGACTGGAACGATCTCATTACGCAGCCGGGTATGGTGCTGCTCGACACGCGCAACGCCTTCGAGGTGGAGATGGGCACGTTCGAGGGCGCCGTCGATCCGGATATTAGCAGTTTTAGCGAGTTCAAGGATTTTGCCGACCGCACGCTCGATCCCGCGCGAGACAAAAGCATCGCCATGTTCTGCACCGGCGGCATCCGCTGCGAGAAGGCAAGCTCGTATCTGCTATCGCGTGGGTTCGAGAACGTTTTCCACCTCAAGGGCGGCATCCTGAAATATCTCGAAACGATTCCAGAGGCGCAAAGCCGCTGGAAGGGCGAGTGCTTCGTGTTCGATCAACGCGTCGCCCTCGGCCATGGATTGACCGAGCGTGCCGCGCGGCAGGAAGGCGACGATCATGAGTAACGCAGGCGATCTCGCCAAGCGCGTCGAGGCGCTGGAAATCCAGATCACACATCAGGACGCCGCGATCGAGGCGCTCAATCAGGTGATCACCGCGCAGTGGCGGCAGATCGACATGCTGACGCGCGAGCTCTCGCGGCTGACCGATCGCATCGCCGCCGCCGAGGAAAGCATCCCCGTCGCGCCCGGCAGCGAGCCGCCCCCGCCGCATTATTGAAGGCAAAATCTACTCCCTCTCCCCGCCGGGGAGAGGGTTGGGGTGAGGGGGCTGTGAAATTCATTTTGACATCGTACGCCCTCACCCGATGCACTTCGTGCATCGACCTCTCCCCACGGGAGAGGTGCAGGAAAAATACGGGCGAACGAACTTAAAGCATCGGCAGATGCGAGGGCTCTCGTCCGCACGGGAACGCCTTGTCGATCTGCGCGATCTCGTCGGCGCTGAGCGTCAAGCCACCCGCGCCGGCGTTCTCCTCCGCGTGCACGGCCGAGGAGGCCTTCGGAATCGTCACCACCGCAGGCTTGCGAGTGAGAAAGGCAAGCGCGACCTGACGTGGCGTGACACCTCGCGCACTTGCAATCTGCTGAAGCACCTGCCCGCCTTCCGAGCGCGGCGAGGGAAAATCGCTGTGGCCGAACGGCGAATAGGCCGTCACCGTCACGTCATGCTGCTCACACCACGGGATAACCGAATGCTCGATCGCGCGCTCCTTCAGGTGATAGAGCACCTGATTGCAGGCAATCCTGCCCTTGCCCGCGATGTCGTAAATTTCCTGCATGTCGTCGGCATCGAAGTTGCTGACACCCCATGACAAGATCTTGCCGTCTTTCTTGAGCTGTTCGAGCGCGCTCACGGTGTCTTCCAGCGGATAGCTGCCGCGCCAATGCAGCAGGTAGCAATCCATCCGGTCGGTCTTCATGCGCGAAAGCGAGCGCTCGCACGCCTTGATGGTGCCGGTGCGCGAAGCATTACTCGGCAGCACTTTCGAGACGAGAAACACTTCGTCACGACGCCCGGTGATCGCCTCTGCGACCACGAGTTCGGCATCGTCATACATCTCGGCGGTATCGATATGGTTCATGCCGAGATCGAGCCCCTTGCGCAGCGCCGCGGCGGCGGTCGCATGGTTGCCCTGATCGATGTACCAGGTGCCCTGCCCGATCACCGACACCAGCCGTCCCGTCGTTCCCCACGATTTCTGCTGCATCGCGCGCACGCTCTCCGCCATCGCCTGCTCCTGATTCTTTGAGATTTTCGCTTAACCCATCTTGCGCAAATGCAAAAGGCGTAACCGCATTTTTGTTTCAATGCACAGGCGCACCAAGGCTTGATTGCGCCACCATCCAATCCTCAAGCGCTGCAATTTCTTCGCGCGATAGCCACAGGCCAAGCTTGGAACGTCGCCATACGACATCGTCCGCCGTTCTCGCAAATTCATGCACCATCAGATAGCGCACCTCGCGCTCGGTCAGGGTATGACCGAAATCTCGGCCGAGATCGGAGAGGCTTGCCGCGTGGCCGAGAACGCGCTCGGCCTGCGTGCCATAAGCATGTGCGAGGCGCTTGGCGTGGCGTTCCGACAGGAACGGGTATTCCCGCAAGAGGCGCTGCACGAGCATATCTACTTCGCCCATCGGAAAATCGCCACCCGGCAGCGGCGTATCCGCCGTCCACGGCTTGCCTGCACTGCGGAGGTAAGGCGACAGCTTGTCCAGCGCGTGTTCGGCGAGCTTGCGATAGGTCGTGATTTTGCCGCCGAACACCGAGAGCACCGGCAGCCCCTCCGGCGCATCGAGCTCGAACATATAGTCGCGCGTGGCGGTGCGTGCCTCGCTTGCATGGTCGTCGTAAAGCGGCCGCACGCCGGAATAGCTCCACACCACATCGGACGGCAAGACGGGCGTTGCGAGATATTCGCTTGCAGCAGCACAGAGATAGTCGATCTCCTCTTGCGTCGCGCGGACTGCCGCGGGGTCGCCCTCATAATCGCGATCCGTCGTGCCGATCAGCGTGAAATCG
>Ga0182740_1002347_pt1 | contig 11696 bp, 13 predicted proteins | sample eDN5th37CKraftBY_FD_128872 | JGI IMG/M metagenome (GOLD analysis project Ga0182740, IMG submission 128872) | Enriched backyard soil microbial communities from Emeryville, California, USA - eDNA 5th pass 37_C Kraft BY (version 2) (version 2) | ecosystem: Environmental > Terrestrial > Soil >...
CACCTGATCCCTGCGCCGGCCTCCAAGACGGTCGCCGTCGCGCGCCACATGCGCATGCGCGGCTACCGGCGCGAGGAGACCATCGGCGTGGGCGACTCGCGCGAGGACCTGCAGCTGCACGACGCGGTCGGCACGTTCTGGCTTGTGGCCAACGCGCTGACCACCGACCCGACGATCGAGTCCGCGATCGGCCGGGCCCGCAACGTGCGCGTGGCCGAGTCCGGCCACGGCGCCGGCGTCTACGAGGCCGTGATGGAGACGCTCGCGGTCAGCCGCCGCGCCTGAACAGGCGCGCCCAGATCGATCCCCGCCCACCCTGCGGCCGCCGGCGCCGCCGGGCGGGGGTGGGCACCGTCGTGCGCACGAGCGAGACCCATCCGTCGAGCGGCAGCTCGCCGCCGATCAGCCGCGCCAATCCGCCGGTGACCGGCGCCTCGACGCCGGCCCTGGTCAGCGCCCGCGCGAGCAGGGGCACCAGGTCCAGCGACTCGACCGCCTGGCCGATGCGGCCCGGGATCTCCGCCGTCGGGACGCCGTCGGCCAGCAGCTCGCCCGCGCGCCGGTTGCGGCTCTGCGGGGCGAGCGCGGTGCCGACGAGGTCGCCGGTCCCGGCCAGGCCGATGAACGACTCGGGCCGCGCGCCCTGCGCCTCGGCGTAGCGCCACACCTCCGCGAAGATGTGCCCCGCCGCGGCGCCGGCCGCGTTGAGCCCCTGGCCCTCCGTCGCGCCCGCCGCCAGCGCGGCCGCGTTCTTGGCCGCGCCCGCCAGCTCCACGCCCACGGGATCGTCGGCCTCCTCGCACACCACGCCCGCCCGCTTGAAGACGTCGGCCAGCGTGCCCGCCAGCTCCTCCGACGTCGACGCCGCGACCAGGCCCGCGCCCTCGGACACCATCTCGCGCGCGTGCGCGGGACCGCCGATGCACGCGACGCGGTCCTCGCCGAAGCGGTCGCGCAGCAGGATCGTCGGCGCGATCCCGTCGGGCGGCACGAGCCCCTTGGCCAGCGAGACGATCGCCGCCCGCGGCGGCAGCCCCGCACGCCCGAGCGAGGCGATGACCTCGTCCAGGCCGCGCGAGGGGACCCCGAGGAAGACGAGCTCCGCGCGCGACAGCCCGGCGTCCACCGTCTCGACGCGCAGCTGCGGCGGCAGCTCGACGCCTGGCAGGTAGACGCGGTTCTCGCGGTCGGAGCGCAGCCGGTCGGCCTGCTGCGCGCTGCGCGCCTGCAGCGTCGTGCGCAGCCCCGCGCGGACGAGCAGCACCGCGACCGCCGTCCCGAACGAGCCGGCGCCGACGACGACGGCCCGGCGCGTCCCGGGCAGGCTGAGGCTGAACGATGGGAGGGAGCGATCGGCCACGCGCGGCCAGGAACGCTAGCCGCACACCGCATTCAACCCCCGCCCGGATCGGTCGATCCACTCGACCATGGGGACGGATCCCCGATCATCGGCTGCCGTGGTCCGCACGCGCTGGGCGGGTTTCGGGCAGGCCACGGACCACGGCGACCCGGCCGCCGCGGCCCGCGACGCCGTCGGTCAGGCCCTCCAGCACGGCGACGACCCGGCCCTGCTGATCGCGTTCGCCACCGCCGCGCAGGCGCTGCCCGCGCTCGCCGCGGCGCTGCAGGACGCCGCCCCCGGGGTGCCGCTGGTCGGCGCCTCCAGCACGCGCCCGCTCGCCCCACCCGGTGCCGACCTCGCCGTCGTCGCCCTGGGCGGCCCCGGGTTCGCCGTCTCGACCGTCGCCATCGAGCGCGCCGCGGCCGACCTGCGCGCCGCGGGCATCGAGGCCGCCGCCGCGCTGGGCGACGTCGCCGACCGCGACCACCACGCGCTCCTGCTGGTCGCGGACGGGTGCGTCGGCGACCAGCACGAGCTCGTCCGCGGCGCCTACTCGATCGCCGGCGCCGGCGTCTCGCTGATCGGCGCGACCACCCGCGTGCCCGGCGTCCAGCTGCACGCCGGCGACGCGCTCACCGGCGCGGTCGTCGCGGCGGCGATCGGCTCCGACGCGCCGTTCGGGGTGGGCGTCGCCCACGGCTGGCAGGCGATCGGCCAGGCCCTGCACGTCACCCGCACCGCCGGGGCCGACCTGCTGACGCTCGACGGCCGCCCGGCGCTCGACGTCTACCTCGAGCGCACGTCGGCGCCGGAGGGCCTGGACCAGGACGCGGCCGGCTTCGCGCGCTTCGCCGACGGCCATCCGCTCGGCGTGCGCCTGCGCGCCGAGGAGCACCACGTGCGTCTCGTGCTCGGCGCCGACCTGAGCCGGCGCAGCCTGCGCACCAGCGCCGAGCTGCCCCAGGGCGGCCAGGCCTGGCTGATGGTGCGCGACGGCCAGGCGGTCACGCGCGCCGCCCTTGAGGCCACCGACGCGGCGATCGCCCGGCTCGACGGACGCGCGCCCCTCGCGCTGCTGGTCTTCGGCGAGCTGCAGACGCTGGCGGACGTCGACGTCCCGCTGGCCGGTCTGTCGGGCGCCGGCGAGATCGCGCGGGCTCGTGGCGCCAACGGCTTCCACAACGACACCCACGCGGTGCTGGCGATCGCATGAGCTGGGAGACCGAGCGGCTCACCGAGTTCGTCGTCGCGCTGAGCCGCTTCGGCACGGCCGAGCTGGTCGCCGAGCGCGGCGTCGAGCGCACCGCGGAGGCGCTGGACGCCGAGGTGGCCGCGCTCGTGCGCGACGGGCGCGTGGCCGCCTCCTACGGCTGGCCGCGCATCGAGGTGCCCGAGCCCGCGCTCCTGGCCGTCGCCGCCGCCGGCGAGGGTGACGTGCCCGTGCCGGGCGGGCCGCCGTGTCGCGCGCTGGCGGTCGCGCTCGACGACGCGCGCGACGGCGTCCTGCTCGTCGCCCGCCGCCACGAGCCGCTGCAGGACGCCGAGGTGACGTTGCTGCGCGGCCTGGCCCGCGGGCTGGCGCAGTCGCTGCAGCTGCTCGACGTGGTCGAGAACGAGCGCGCCCTGCGCGTGCGCTCCGAGCAGCAGGCGCTCGAGAACACCCGGCTCCTGAAGGACCTGCGCGAGCGCCAGCGGCTGCTGGAGGCGCTCGGCTCCATCCAGCGCGCGATCTCGCACCGCGCGCCGCTGGAGGGCACCCTGGACGCGATCGTCGCCACCGCCGCCGAGCTGCTGCACGGTCCGGCCGCCCTGCAGCTGATCGGCAGCGACACCCCGCCCGACGCCGGCGTCTGGGCCCGCGCCGTCGCGGACAGCCGCCTGCATGTCGTCGAGGGCGCCGAGGCGGCGATGGCCGCCCCCGTCCATGAGCAGGGTGACGTGATCGGCGCGCTGGGCGTGCGGTCGCGCGCGCCGCAGCGCACCTACTCGCGCGCCGAGCAGGAGATCCTCATCGCGCTGGCCGAGAATGCCAGCCTGGCGCTCACCGACGCCAAGACGGTCGGCGCGATGGTCCACCAGGCGCTGCACGACACGCTGACCGGGCTGCCCAACCGCGCGCTCTTCGTCGATCGCCTGGCCCACGCGCTGAACCGCCGCGGCGCCGAGGTCGCGGTCCTGTTCATCGACCTGGACCGCTTCAAGGCGATCAACGACACGCTCGGCCACGCGGCGGGCGATGCGCTGCTCGTCGCCGTGGCGCAGCGCATCGGCCGCTGCCTGCGCGGCGCCGACACGGCGGCGCGCCTGGGGGGCGACGAGTTCGCGGTGCTGCTGGAGGACGTGCAGGACGTGGGCGACGCCGTCGCCGTCGCCGAGCGCATCGCGCGGTCGTTCCGCAGCGCCTTCACGCTCGACGGTCACGAGGTGTTCTGCGGCTGCTCGATCGGGATCGCGCGCGGCTACGGCGGCGGCGAGGAGCTGCTGCGCAACGCCGACGTGGCGATGTACCGGGCCAAGGCGCAGGGCCACGACTGGGCGGTGTTCGAGCCGTCGATGCGCGCGGAGGTCATGGAGCGTCTCGAGCTCGAGGCCGATCTGCGCAAGGCGGAAGAGCGCGGCGAGCTCGAGGTCCACTACCAGCCCCTGGTCGCCCTCGCCGACGGGTCCCTGGCCGGCTTCGAGGCGCTGATCCGCTGGCGCCACCCGCGGCGCGGCATCGTCGCGCCGTCCGCCTTCATCCCGGTGGCCGAGGAGAGCGGGCTGATCCACGCCCTGGGGCGCTGGGTGCTGAACACCGCCTGCTCCCAGGCCGCGCACTGGGATCGCGTCTGCCCGACGCCGGCCGGCCGGGCGCCGCGCTGGATCACGGTGAACCTGTCGGGCCTGGAGCTCGAGCGCCCCGACCTGGTCGACCAGGTCGCCGCCGCCCTGGACGCCAGCGGCCTGGCCGCCGAGCGGCTCGTGCTCGAGATCACCGAGACCGTCCTGATGCACGACACCGAGGCGACGATCGAGCGGCTGGCGACGCTCAAGGAGTTGGGCGTCCGCCTCGCCGTCGACGACTTCGGCACCGGCTACAGCTCGCTGCGCTACCTCAGCCGCTTCCCGATCGACCTGTTGAAGATGGCCAAGCCGTTCGTCGACGGCGTCGACCAGGGCGAGCAGGGCGCCGCGCTGGCCCGCACGATCATCGACCTCGGCGCGTCCCTGGACCTGGCGATCATCGCCGAGGGCATCGAGCTCGGCGCCCAGCTGAGCCGGCTGCGCTCGATGGCCTGCGAGTACGGCCAGGGCTACCTGTTCGCACGGCCGCTGACCGTGCGCCAGATCGAGGCGCTGCTGGCCCAGGGCGGCGGGCTGGGCGGCTTCCAATCCGGCGGCGCGCTGTACGCGGCGGGCCGGGCGAGCTAGCTGAGCCCGTTCTCCAGCTGGGCCAGGGCCCGCTCGACCTCGGCGCGGGCCCGGCGCACGACCGCGTCTCGATCGGTGCCCTGGCGCAGCTCGCCGACGACCATGCGGAACATCCCGAGCTGGAGCCCGAGCAGCGCGCCGGCGATCGACCAGGCGCGCGGCGAGTCGGCGGGCGCGTCGAGCGCCTCGCCGATGGCCTGGGTGAGCGCCTGGGCGTTGGCCACCATCAGCTCCCGCGCGCGCCGCTGCAGGGCGGGGCTGCCGGTGATCATCTCCGCCATGCCGACGAGCGGGACGCCGTCGTAGCTCTCCAGGCGGGCGAGCATCGCCTCGGGAATGCGCCGGAAGCCCTCGACGAGCGTGGCGCCTTCGGGGCGGTCGCGGATCGCCTCGACCAGACGGTCGCGCATCGCCTCGTCCTCGTCGAAGACGAGGTCCTCCTTGGCCGGGAAGTAGTTGAAGACGGTCTGCTCGGACACGTCGGCCGCGCGGGCGATCTCGGCGACCGTCACCGCGTCGTAGCCGCGCTCGGCGAAGAGCCTCATCGCGACGTCGGAGATCGCCTTGCGGCGTTCGCGCTTCTTGCGCTCGCGCAGACCTTCAGTGGCCACGGGTTGATCTTATACCCACCCAAATGTTAGAGTGACTCAAAGTTTATGGACGTCCACGAACACAGCGAGCCGCGCGTGGTCGCGGTCATGGCACAGGACGAGCAGCTGCCGATGGTCCGCGATGTGCTGGCGGCGCTCGGGCTGACCTACAGCCAGCCCTTGTCCTCGGCGACGCGGACGGCCTCCGCGCGCGTATGCGCGTCGAGCTTGCCCATCGCCGACGACAGGTAGTTGCGCACCGTGCCCGGCGAGAGGTGCAGGCGCTGGGCCAGCGCCGCGACCGTGTCGCCGCCGCGCGCCGCCTCGAGCACCTCGCGCTCGCGCGTGGTCAGCGGGCTGTCGCCCTCGCTCAGCGCGGCGATCGCCAGGTCGGGGTCGACCACGCGCTCGCCCGCGGCCACCCGGCGGATCGCCACGGCCAGCTGATCGACCGGCGCCGTCTTGAGGAGGAAGCCGGCGGCGCCCTGCTCCATCGCCCGTCGCAGGTAGCCCGGGCGGGAGAACGTCGTCAGCACCAGCGCCCGCACCGCGGGCAGGTCGCGCGCCAGCTCGGCGGTCGCCTCCAGCCCGTCGCCGCCGGGCATCTCGATGTCGAGCAGGGCGACGTCGACGGCGGTGTCGCGGGCGGCCGGCACGACCTCGTCGCCGCGCGAGACCTGGGCGACGACCTCGATGTCGGGCTCCAGCGCCAGCAGTGCGGCGAGGGCGCCGCGCACCATCGACTGGTCCTCGGCGATGAGGACCCGGATCATGCGAGCGCGCTGAGCGGCAGGCGCACCTGGAGCTCGTAGCCGCCTTCCGGCCGTGGTCCCGCCTCCACCCTCCCGCCGGCCGCGGCGGCGCGCTCGGCCAGGCCGCGCAGGCCGGTGCCGTCGCCGTCGCCGTTTGCGCTGTCGGCCTGGCCGTCGTCCGTCACCGCGAGCGTCGCCTCCTCGCCCGCGACGGCGATGCGGATCTCGCAGTGGCGCGCGTCGCTGTGGCGGATGACGTTCGTCGTGGCCTCGCGCACGCCCCAGGCCAGGACCGCCTCGCGGCTGGGCGGCAGCGACACGTCGGCGTGCTCGACGGTGCAGGCGATCCCGGCCGCGTCCAGGGCGCTGCGGGCGCCCGCCAGCTCGGAGGCCAGCGCCGGCTGGCGGTAGCCGGACACCGCCTCGCGCACCTGGGTCAGCGCGGTGCGGGCCACCGACTCGACGTCGGTCAGCTCGCGCACGGCGACGTCCGGGTCGCGCTCCATGAGCCGCCGGGCCAGCTGCGCCTTGAGCGAGATCACCGACAGGTCATGCCCGAGCAGGTCGTGCAGGTCACGCGCGAAGCGCAGGCGCTCCTCGTCCACGCGGCGCACGGCCAGCTCCTCCTGGGCCATGCGCAGCGCCGCGTTGGCCCGGATCAGCCGGCCGAACGAGAACAGCAGGAAGCCGATCGCGAGCGTGGTCGCGGTGAGGGAGATGCCGATGCCGTCGGGGTCGCCGAGCGCGCCGAACAGGACGGCGGCGCAGGTGAGCGTGCAGACGATCACCCAGCGGGCCGCCCAGCGGTCGTTGCCGAGCGAGATCCCGCCCGCCGACGAGCAGTACACGAACAGGATTGACCACGACCCGCGGTCGAACACCGTCAACGCGACGGCGCCGATGAGCAGGATGCTGAGGAAGACGAGGTTCTCGCGGTCGCTGGGCTCCTGGACCCGGCCCAGGACCCACGTGAGGTAGATGGCGACCCAGACGCCGATCGCAGCGAGCACCAGGACCATCCGCCAGGCCGGCGCTCCCGACGTGGTGAGCTCGATGAGCGGCCACACCAGCCAGGCCATCGAGAACAGGACCCCCATCGCCTTGCGCGCGCGGCCCGCCGGGGTGGCGGGCCGCAGCCCGGGCGCGAACATCGGCTCGCGCCCCGGCCGCAGACCGGGGTGCTTGCCGTAGTCGCAGGCCTGGATCGTCGGCTCAGGCACGGCGGGACAGCGATCGCATCGTGTTCGCCATCATCGCGCACCCGGCGATGGTCCACAGGGCCAGCACGAGCAGGTCGTGGCCGGCGAAGCCTGGCGACGCCGTCGATGGATCGAACGCGGTGGCGATGCCGTCGGCCAGCGGCTTGAGCGGGAACGCGCCGGCCAGATCGAGCACCCACTGCGGGGCGTCGTCGATCGGGAACCAGATGTTCGAGATGAACGTCAGCGGCAACGTGATGACCATCAGGATGCCGATCCCGTTCTCGGGCTTGGCGACGATGCGCGAGGCGGCCACGCCGAGCGTGGTGAAGCAGGCGGTGCCGAGGATCAGCGTGGCCAGCAGGCCGGGCAGCGTCGCGACGCGGAAGCTCGCGTCGAACACGGTCGTGCCCACGACGAGCATGATGGCCACCGACAGCACGACGACGAGGACGGTCGAGCCGAGGATCCCGCCGACATAGGAGGCCCACGGCAGCGGGGTCGTGCGGATGCGCTTGAACACGCCGTTGGCCCGCCGGGTGGCGAACTGCATCGCGGTGGTGTTGAAGCCGATCAGGACGATCGCGTAGGCGACGATCCCCGGCACGTAGAAGTCGATCATCGCCAGGTGATCACGCACGTCCAGGGTCGCGCCGTGGGTCAGCAGGCCGAAGACGACCAGGTACATCAGCGGGAACGCCAGCGAGAAGAACGCGGCGCGGCGGTTGCGCCAGAACGAGCGCTGCTCGTAGCGGATCTGCCAGGCGGCCAGCGTGGCGGTGTCAGAGGACATTCGGGCTCTCCGTGAGGGCGAGGTAGACGTCTTCCAGCGACGGCTGGGCGACGGTGAAGTGGGCGAGCTGGACGTCGCGTTCGAGCGCCCAGCCGGTGATCAGGTGCGCCGCGCCGACGCCGTCGTCGGTCGTCACGAGCACGCGGCCGTCAGCCTCGGTCGAGACCGCGGCCCCGGCCAGCGCAGGCAGGTCGCTCGGCGTCCACGGCTCGGGCAGGCCGAAGCGGATCTCCGCCGGCGCCCGGTCGCGGCCGCCGATCGCCTCCGGCGGGCCGACGTCGACGATGCGCCCGGCGACCATGACGGCGACGCGGTCGGCCAGGGACTGCGCCTCGTCCATGTAGTGGGTGGTCAGCACGACGGTCATCCCGCTGTCGGCGCACAGCCGGCGGATCGTCGACCAGGCTGCGCGCCGCGCGTGCGGGTCGAAGCCGGTCGTCGGCTCGTCGAGGAACAGCACGTCGGGCGAGCCGACGAGGCCGAGGGCGAGATCCAGGCGCCGGCGCTGGCCGCCGGAGAGCGCGTCGGTGCGGGCGTCGCGCTTGGCGTCGAGCTCGACCAGATCGATCAGCTCGTCGACCCCGCGCGGGCGCGAATACCAGCGGGCGCTCATCTCGAGCATCTCGCCGACGGTCAGGTCCGCGCCCAGCGCGGTGTCCTGCAGCACGACGCCGACGCGGTCGCGCAGCGCGCGGCGGCGCTGGGCCGGGTCCTCCCCGAGCACGCGGACGGTGCCGGCGCTGGGGTCGCGGTGGCCCTCGAGCATCTCGACGGTGGTGGTCTTGCCCGCCCCGTTGGGCCCGAGCAGGCAGAAGACCTCGCCGGGCGCGATCGTCAGGGAGACGTCGCGGACGGCCTCGATCTCGCCGTAGGCCTTGCGCAGGTGGCGGGCTTCGATGGCGAATTCCATGATGCGATCACGGTGTCACCCGCCGGCCGCGCCCGGTAGTGGAGGGCGTCCTCAGTTGGGCATGACATCTGTCATGAGCTGGGCGGCCAGCCACGCGCCGGCCGCCTCGAGGTCGCCGGTGAGCACGTGCTGCAGGTCGAGGATCCGCTTGGCGAACGGGTCGAGCGCGTCGGTGACGGCGACGGCGTGGCAGGGCACGCCGGCCTGGCGCGCGCGCGTGGCGATCTCGAACAGCATGCGGCCGCGCAGCGTCTCGCGGTCGAGCAGCGGCTCGCCGACGACGACGGCGAACGCGGCCCGTAGGCGCTGATCGAACGTCGCGTCCAGCCCGTCGGCCGGGTCGAAGACGTCGGGCTCGGGCAGTCCGCCGGCGACGAGCCCGCGGGCCAGCGGCCGGGGGTCGAGGCCGTCGAGCGCGAGCAGCAGGCGGATCACCCGGCCATCATGGCGACTGGCGAGCCGCGCTGCGCTCCTGATCGAAGCGCGGCGCCTGCGGCGCGGCCTCCAGCTCGCGCTGGGGCTGCTCCTCGGCGGGGCGCAGCAGGCCCTGGAACAGGTCGAGCGGCAGCGGGAAGGCGATCGTGGAGCTGGGGTTGGCGCCCACGTCGCGCAGCGTCTGCAGGTAGCGCAGCTGGATCGTCGTCGGGTTGCGGCTGATGACGTCGGCGGCGTCGGCCAGCCGCGTCGCCGCCTGCGCCTCGCCCTCGGCGTCGATCACCTTCGCGCGCCGGTTGCGCTCGGCCTCGGCCTGGCGGGCCATCGCCTGCTGCATCGTGCCGGGGATCTCGACGTCCTTGATCTCGACCGTCGTGACCTTCACGCCCCACGGCTCGGTCTGCTGGTCGATGATCGTCTGCAGGTCGTCGTTGAGGCGCTCGCGCTCGGCCAGGAGGGTGTCGAGGTCGGCCTTGCCCAGCACGGAGCGCAGCGTCGTCTGGGCGATCTGGGAGGTGGCCTGCAGGAAGTTCTCGACCTCGACGACCGCCCGATTGGCGTCGACGACGCGAAAGTAGGCGACCGCGTTGACGCGCGCGGTGACGTTGTCGCGCGTGATCACGTCCTGGGGCGGGATGTTCAGCGTCACGGTGCGCAGCCCGACCCGCACCATCCGGTCGATGATCGGGATCAGCAGGATCAGGCCGGGGCCCTTCATGTCGATGAGCCGCCCGAGGCGGAAGATCACGCCGCGCTCGTATTCGCGCAACACGCGGACGGAGGCGCCCGCGGCCAGCACGAGCAGCGCGACAAGGACGGCGAGGACGACGATGATGGCGGTCACGGGGTCAGCTCCCAGGGTTCGGCGCGTCGGACGGTCAGCGTGAGGCCGTCGACGCGCTCGACGACCACCCGCTCCCCCGGCTCGATGTGCTCATCGGGGTTGGCCGCACGGGCGCGCCACAGCGCGCCGTCGACGAAGACGCGGCCCGGATCGGCGCCCAGGGACGAGCGCGCCTCGCCATAGGCGCCGATCAGGGCCTCGCGGCCGCTGCGCACGCGCCGGCGGGATGTGCGGCCGACCGCGACCGCGGCGACGTACAGCCACGCGGCCGCGGCGGCGGCGACGATCACCGCCAGGACGAGCGCGAGCACGATGCCGCCGTCCGCGGCGGAGACCGCGATGATGGTCCCGCCGACGGCGGCGATCGCGCCCAGACCGCCGAGGACGCCGCCGGGCGCATGGGCCTCGGCGACGAGAAGGGCGACACCGGTCGCCAGCAGTGCGATCCCGAGCGCGAGCATCACCGGATACCTACCCGGGACGCGCGCTCGGGACCACGGAATCGCTCAGGCGACGGGATCCACGAACCCGGTGACGTCCTGCAGGCGGCCGTCCGCGCCGACGATCGCGAAGTCGCGACCCACGGCGATGGGTCCGTCGGGGCCGACGAGCGTCCAGCTGAAGCGGACGCGGTCGTTGTGGGCGTCGACGTCGTCGTTGGGCTCGATGTGGTGGCCGGGCAGCCCCTCCTGGGCGGCGGCGATCATCGTGTCCAGGCCGTCGTGGCCGGCACCCGAGCGGTGCGGGTCGACGTAGGTGGCGTCGTCGGTGAAGGCACGCTCGACGAGGCCGCGGCGCGTGCCGGCGTCGCGGGCGTTCCAGGCGGCCAGGTAGTCGCCGACGACGGTGGTGATGGAGTTGGTGGTGGTGCTCATGGCGGGCAGGCTGGCGCCGGGGCGGCTCCCGCGCGATTCCCTCTGAGGTAATGGAGCGTGCGCGCAGGCGGAGTACGGTCGGGACCATGACCGACACCACCGCGCGCCCGCGCGTCGGCCCGCTGCTGCGCGACTGGCGACGACGCCGGCGCCTCAGCCAGATGGACCTCGCGCTGGAGGCGGGCGTCTCGACCCGCCACCTCAGCTTCGTCGAGACCGGCCGATCGCGGCCCAGCCCGGAGATGATCCTCAACCTCGCCGAGCAGCTGGAGGTGCCGCTGCGCGAGCGCAACCAGCTGATGCTCGCCGCCGGCTACGCCCCCGCCTACGAGCAGCGCACCCTGGAGGACCCCGACATGGAGCCCGTCCGCGAGGCGATCGAGCGGTGCTGGCGGGCATCGAGCCGCACCCCGCGGTGGTGGTCGACCGCCACTGGGAGCTGCTGGCCGGCAACAGCGGCGTCGCGTTCCTCACCGAGGGCGTCGACCCCGCGCTGCTGGAGCCGCCGGCCAACGTGCTGCGCGTCGCGCTGCATCCCGACGGCA
>Ga0182740_1002350_pt1 | contig 11679 bp, 9 predicted proteins | sample eDN5th37CKraftBY_FD_128872 | JGI IMG/M metagenome (GOLD analysis project Ga0182740, IMG submission 128872) | Enriched backyard soil microbial communities from Emeryville, California, USA - eDNA 5th pass 37_C Kraft BY (version 2) (version 2) | ecosystem: Environmental > Terrestrial > Soil >...
AGGAAATAGCTGCGCATGTCGGGCCGATGCGATGTCATCACGATGAGATCGGCGTTCATCGCTTTGGCTTCTTCGATCACCTCGTGATAGATGCCGCCCTGCCGCACGACGCCGGAGACGCGGTCGGTTCCGAGCCCGCATGTGCCGGTCAATTCCTTCATGGCGTCTTCCGCGGACTTGCGTTGCTGGGTATCGAAATCCGGCGGCACATATTCCGCGAGCATGACCGGCGTCATCGGCAACACATGCACGATCCGGATCGTGCCGGTCGAGGTGCGCGCCAAGGCGCATGCGGTATCGATGGCCGGACGCGCAAGCTCCGGTTCCGCCAGGTCCACAGGCACCAAAATTTTCTTGAACATGATTGGTCCCTCCCAGTTTTGCTCGTCAGTCTAGTCGCTTGCGGCACCGATCGCACGCGGCGTAATGAAGCTTTCGAGGCGGCCGCAGCCGGGCCTGATGTCCGCCCAGTGGTCGATGTCGAGATCGATCACAGCGAGGGCGCCGGTCGGAAATTTCTCCGCGAGCTTCCCGAGCATCCGCTTGTTCCCGGTTTCGACCAGAAGATTTGCCGTGTCCTGCAATCCCGGATTATGTCCTACAACCAGCAGCGAGCGGGCCGCGGCGGGCGCGTCCGCAATCGCTGTCAGAATGTGGCGCGGCGAGGCTTCATAGATGCGGTCTTCAAATTCGACAGAGGGTTTGCGCGGGAGCATGTCGGCCACGAGCTGCCAGGTTTCGCGTGTCCGCGTCGCCGTGGAGACAATCGCGTGATCCGGTTGCATACCGTGTTCGGCCATGTAGCGCCCGATCAAGGGAGCGGCGGCGCGACCGCGCGGCGCCAGTTCGCGTTCATGGTCCGCCCGTCCGGACAGCGACCAGTCGGATTTGGCGTGACGGAGAAGCATCAGACGGCGCATGGATGTCAGTCCGACGGGCAGGGGATGATCCGTGCACGAGCCTAACACGAGCCCGCCGCCCGGCGAGATGCAAACCGAAGTCGCACCCTTCGTCGCCGGAACGGCCCCGGTTGCGGCCGAAGCTGCTCCAGCTATCGATGCTGCCTATGGCGAAACCTGGTTCACCGCGACCGGACATGCCGCGCCGCCGCGCGCGCCGCTGACGCATGACATCGACGTCGATGTCTGCATCATTGGCGGCGGTATTGCGGGACTGACAATTGCGCTCGACCTGGCGCGTCGTGGCTGGTCGGTGGCCGTGCTGGAGCACCGGCGTGTGGGCTGGAATGCATCGAGCCGCAATGCCGGTTTCGTGCGCCCCGGTTTTGCGTCGCCTGTCGAGCAGGTGATCGCACGCGTCGGTCCGGATCATGCGCGTGAATTGTGGTCGCTGTCGCAGGATGGCGTCGATCACGTGCGGCGGATGGCAGGCGACAAGGCCTTGCGCGATATTATGCAGGGCGAAGGCTGGCTGCATGTGTCGAAGACGGATCGCTCGCAGAAAATGTCCGACGAAGCCGAATTGCTGCGCGGTTTCGGCGCCGATATCGAATTCTGGCCGAAGGACCTTGTCCGCAGCAAAGTGAAATCGCCTTATTACTTCCAGGCGATCCATTTCCCGACTGCGTTCTCGGTGCATCCCTACAATTATGCGGTGGGCCTGGCGCAGCTCGCGGAAGCCGCAGGCGCGCGCATCTTCGAGAACACGGCGGCGACATCGATTGATCCGGAGGGCGTGCGCAAGCGCATCGCGACTGCGCAGGGGCGCGTGCGCGCCGGCAATATCGTCTTCGCGGGCAATGTCCATCTTGGCGCGATGATGCGTGAGGTGGCCGACACGCTCATTCCGCTTCACACCTTCGCGGTGGTGACGAAGCCGCTCGGCGAGGCGCTGTCCACCGCAATCGAATATCAGGGCGCCGTCAGCGACAGCGATTTCGCCGATCATCATTATCGCATCGTCGACGCAGACCGGCTGCTGTTTGCGGGCCGGGTCGCGGCGCGAGATGCAAACCCGCGTCGCTATGGCCGCAAGCTGCGCGGCGATCTGAAGAAGCGTTTCCCGCAGCTTGGGCAGGTTGAGATCGACCACGCATGGGGCGGCGCGATCGGCCACACCGTGCACGGCATGCCGCAGATCGGAAAACTCGGGCCGGGTGTCTGGCTGGCGAGCGGCTTCGGCGGACATGGCCTCAACACCACCGCCATGGCGTCCACGCTGATCACCGGAGCGATCATTGACGGCGATGATCGCTATCGCCTGTTCGAGCCGTTCGAACTCGTCTGGGCGGGCGGCCGCATGGGCCACTTCGTCGCAAGGCACTTCTATTCCATCTACCGGCGATACGAGGACTGGGCGTCCCGGCGGGCGCGCCGGCACGAGGTCTGGCTGATCGAAAACGAGCCGCGCCTGAAGCGGGAAGCGGAGGAAGCCGCCGAGCGCGCGCGCATACGCGCGGAAGAAGCCGCGGTGGCGGAAGCCGCGCGGATCGAACGCGAGAAGGTCGAGGCGGAGCAGGCGGAAATCCGGCGCATCGAACGCGAGCGGATCGCCGCCGAAAAAGCCGAAGCCAAGCGCATCCGGGCGGAGGAGAAGGCCGCAGCGAAGGCGAAAGCGGCGCTGTTGAGGGAAGAAAAGCGCGCTGCCGCACGCGCGGAAAAGGAAAGGCTGGCCGCGCAGAAAGCTGAAGCCAAGCGGCGCGAGGCGGAGCGGCTGGCGGCAGAGCGCGCGGAAGCCGAGCGTATCGCGGCCGAGCGGCGGGCCGCCGAACAGGCGGATGCTGAACGGCTCAAGGCCGCGCATGAGAACGCGGAGCGGGTGGCCGAAAATGCTGCGCGTGTCATCGCCGAAACGACCGGCGACACGTCCAATCCTGATGGCGGACGACGCGGCTGACTATTTGTCGCCGCCACGGCCGGAGCGTTGCCTCTGCCGCCACAGGCAGTAGGCGAGGAACAGCCCGGTCATCGTGATCATGACGATTTGCAACAAGTCGAGCATGTTGCGACCTCCATCTGGCCTTTAGTCGGCCGGAGCGTCGAACAGGTTCAGACCGGCGGGACCGTTCAGCGCGGTCCCGCCGTTCACAAATCGCGTCAGCGGCCTTCCCTGCGCGCCATGAATGCCAGCCGCTCGAACAGATGCACGTCCTGCTCGTTCTTCAGGAGCGCGCCGTGCAGCGGCGGGATCATCCGTTTCGGATCGCGTTCGCGCAACGTTTCCGGGCCGATGTCCTCGACCATCAGCAGCTTGAGCCAGTCGAGCAGTTCGGACGTCGACGGCTTCTTCTTGAGGCCCGGGACCTCGCGGATCTCGTAAAACAGCTTGAGCGCTTCGGCGACCAGCCTCTGCTTGATGCCCGGAAAGTGCACATCGACAATCGCCCGCATCGTCTCGTTGTCGGGAAAGCGGATGTAGTGAAAGAAACAGCGGCGCAGAAACGCGTCCGGCAGCTCCTTCTCGTTGTTCGAGGTGATGACTACGATCGGGCGCTGCTGCGCTTTGATGACCTCGCCGGTCTCGTAGACGAAGAACTCCATGCGATCGAGCTCCTGCAGGAGATCGTTCGGGAATTCGATGTCGGCCTTGTCGATTTCGTCGATCAAGAGGACAGGGCGCTTCTCGCGGACGAAGGCTTCCCACAGCTTGCCGCGCTTGATGTAGTTGCGGATGTCCTTGACGCGCTCGTCGCCGAGCTGGCTGTCGCGCAGCCGCGACACCGCATCGTACTCGTACAGGCCCTGCTGCGCCTTGGTGGTGGACTTCACATGCCATTCCAGCAGCTCGGTGCCGACCGCCTTGGCGATCTCGTGCGCCAGCACGGTCTTGCCGGTGCCGGGCTCGCCCTTCACCAGAAGCGGCCGCTGCAGCGTGATTGCCGCATTCACCGCGACCTTGAGATCGTCGGTCGCGACGTAACCTTTGGTGCCTTCGAAACGCATGCAACGTCCTTTGCTTCAATCAGTCTGGCGAATTCGCGCGGACACTAGTGCCTGATCTCGCGGGTGCAAACCGCTCCCGGAAAAATTTGCCGGGGCCCGGCAAAGCTGGCCGTGTCCGGCAGCCTTGGTTTTACACCAAGATATTGATTTTACGTGGGTTTCTCCGTGGCACGGCACTTGCGATGCCTTGTGTCGCAACATTTGCGGTCGCCTGTCGAGCTGCCGCCCCGCTGTTCTGGAGGATCAAGTAATGGGTATCTTCGGCGCACTTAACACCGCGGTCACCGGCATGCGCGCGCAGTCTTACGCGCTTGAAAACGTGTCCGGCAACATCGCGAACTCGCAAACCACCGCCTTCAAGCGGGTCGATACCTCCTTCCAGGACCTGATCCCGGACAACATTCCCTCCAAGCAGCTCGCCGGCGGCGTGATCGCGAGCGCGCGGATGACCAATACGGTCCAGGGCGATATCCAGGGCTCCTCCGTCGGCACCTTCATGGCGATCAACGGAGACGGCTTCTTCGTCGTGCAGAAGCCTACGTCGGTTCAGGACAATTCGCCGATCTTCGGCGGCTCCGACTATTACACCCGCCGCGGCGACTTCCAGCCGGACAAGAACGGCTACCTCGTCAACGGCGCGGGCTATTACCTCATGGGCCTGCCGATCGATCCGGCAACGGGCAACCCGACCGGCAGCGTGCCGCAACTGCTGCAATTCCAGAACGACTTCCTCCCGGCGCAGCAGACCACGACGGTCGACTATCGCGCCAACCTCGCCGCGACGCCGAGGACCAACAACTACGACGCCGACATGCCGGGATCGGAGCTGCTCAACCCGGCGAACTTCTCGGCCAACCCGGTCTACGGACCGCCGGCGCCGGCGAAGATCCTCGGCTCGGGTGCACACCTGTCACCGGATGCCGTCGCTGTCGCGACCGGTACGGTCGATCTTTCCGCGCTGACATCGGCCGGTGGGACGCTGGAAATCAACGGCCAGTCGATCGCCATCGCCAGCGGTGACGACGCGACCGACGTTCTGGCCGCAATCAATGCCGAGACCGGCAATACCGGTGTGACCGCATCGCTGAACGGAGGCCGGCTGGTTCTGACCGGCGCAAATGCAGACACCCATATCGAGATCGGAGGCGCCTCGACAATTTCGCTGCTGGGTGAACTCGGGCTGAATGTCGGCACGACCAATGCGACCAACCTTCTGACGCAGAATGCGGTTGGCGCCGGCCAGACCATGACGATTCAGGTTGGCGGCAACCCGGCCCTGACCATCACCTTCGGTACGGGTGTAGGTGAGGTGTCGACGCTCGCTGAACTCTCCGCCGCGCTGGGCGGCCTCACCGGCGGCACGGCCAGCGTCGTTACCGGCGGCGCCAATGCCGGCAATATCACGGTGACGGCTGCGAGCATGACCAACACGATCGAGATGGGCGGCACCGTCACGCACTCGATCTTCGGCATCCAGACGCTGACCGGCCGGCCCTCGAACGGCACCGTGATCGGCAACGACGAGCGCGCCTTCCTCGATGCCTCGCTCGGCGGCGGCGCCATCACCGCCTACGACGTTTCGGGAACGGCCGTGAACATCCAGCTGCGCTGGGCGAAGGTCGCCTCCCAGCAGAACGGCGGAACCGACACCTGGAACCTGTTCTATCAGGTCGATTCGAACGCCACCGGCACCGACGTCGCCTGGATGAACGCGGGCGTGAACTACACCTTCGGCCCCAACGGCCAGATGAGTCCGCTGGTGTCGACGCTGCAGCTCAACAACGTGACGATCGACGGGATCAGCCTTGGCAATATCCAGGTCAATCACGGCGCGGGCGGCATCACCCAGTTCGCCGATCCGAACGGCAATGCGCAGGTCAATCTGCTCAAGCAGAACGGCTACGCAGCGGGCGAACTGCAGACCATCTCGATCAGCGAAAAGGGCCGCATCGTCGGTTCCTATTCGAACGGACGTACCATCGATCTCGCGGAGATCACGCTCGCGAATTTCACCGGCGCGGATTTCCTCAAGCGCATCGACGGCGGCGCCTTCGAGGCGACCGACGAATCCGGCACGCCGACCTATGGCGCGAGCGGCACGATCATCGGCTCCGCGCTCGAGGGTTCGAACACCGACATCGCGGACGAGTTCACCAAGCTGATCGTCACCCAGCAGGCCTACTCGGCGAATACCCGCGTCATCTCGACTGCAAACGACATGACGCAGGAACTGCTGAACATGCTGCGCTGAGCGTGGCGGCGGGCATTAGGACGACGCAATGAGCCTGACACAGGCCCTCAACACTTCGACCTCCGGCTTGCGCACGGTGCAGGCCGGGCTGTCGCTGATCGCCTCGAATGTGGCGAATGCGGAGACACCCGGCTATGTGCGCAAGACGCTGGTGCAGACCACGACGTCGGCCGGCGGGGCCGGCGTCAGTGTGCGCATTGCCGCCGTCAACCGCGAACTCGACATCTATCTTCAGCGCCAGCTGCGTACCGAGGCCGCGGGTGGCAGCTACGCCAATCTGCGGGCCGAGTTCTATTCGCGGCTGCAGAGCATCTACGGTCAGCCCGGCGCCGACGCGACGCTCGAAGTCGCGTTCAACGATTTTGCCTCCGCCGTGCAGACGCTCGGAACGTCACCGGAATCGCCGGCGGCGCGCGCTGCGGTGATCAGCGCCGCGCAGGTCCTGACGCAGCAGCTGAACGGCATGACCAACGACATCCAGGCGTTGCGCAGCGATGCCGAGCTTGGATTGAACGACGCGGTATCGCGCGCCAACAACGCGATGGAGCGTATCGCGGCGATCAACCGCCAGCTTGCACTCAACACGACGCCTGACGCCGCTGCGGCGACGCTGCTCGATCAGCGCGACATGTATATCGACGAACTGTCGCAGTTGATGGATATCCGGGTCATCTCGACCGACAACAATCAGGTCACCGTCTTCACCAATTCCGGCATCCAGCTGGTCAGCACCGAAGCCTCGCGTCTCGATTTCGACGCGAAGGGCACGATCATGCCGACGTCGCAATGGACCGCCGATCCTGCGACCCGCAGCGTCGGCACCATTTCCCTTGTGACGCCGACCGGCAACCGCGTCGATCTCCTGGCCAGCAATGCGATCCGCTCCGGCGAGATCGCGGCCTTTGTCGAGATGCGCGACCACATCCTTCCGGAAGCGCAGGCGCAGCTCGATGCGATCGCGGCGGCCATGGCGTCCAGCCTGTCGGACGCGACCGTTGCCGGCAACGCGGTGACAACGGGTGCGTATGAGGGCTTTGACGTCGACACCGCCGCGCTCCTTCCCGGCAACAAGATCAACCTGACCTGGACCGACACGACCACTGGCCAGCAGCATCGCGTCACAATCGTGCGCGTCGATGATCCGGCCGCGCTGCCGCTGTCGAACGACTTCACTGCCGATGCGGGCGACACGGTAATCGGTGTCGATTTCTCCGGCGGGCTCTCGTCGGTGGTCGCCCAGCTGAACAACGCTCTCAACGGGCGCGTCAATTTCTCCAACCCGTCGGGGACCACGCTTCGCATTCTCGACGACGGCGCGGCCAACAATTCGACCGTCGATGCCGTGACCTCGACCGTCACCCGCACCGGTTTTGGCGGCGGCGACGCATATCTGCCGTTCTTTACCGATGCCGGTACCCCTTATACCGGCGCGGTGACCGCGAACGGCTCGCAGACCGTCGGACTTGCCGGACGACTGGTGGTCAATGGTCAGCTGATCGCCGATCCCGCAAAGCTCGTCGTGTTCCAGGCCGGTGGAGCTGCCGGCGATTCCACACGGCCGAATTTTATCCTGAGCCGGCTCATGGATACGCCGGTCACGTTCTCGTCGAAAACCGGTATCGGCTCCGCGGCCACACCCTATACAGGCTCGCTGTCGTCCTTCCTGCGCCAGGTGATCGGTGCGCAGGGCGAGGCGGCCGAGAACGCAGCCAACCTTGCAAGCGGCCAGGAGGTTGTCGTGAACGCGCTCAAGTCGCGCGTCTCGGAAGCGTCCACCGTCAATATCGATATCGAGATGGCCAACCTGCTGACCTTGCAGAGTGCCTACGGCGCCAATGCCAGGGTGCTGTCGGTGGTCAAGGAAATGATGGAACGGCTGTTGAGCATCTGAGGCCACGATGAGCGTCGTAAACGTCGGCACGCGATCCCTGCTCTTGACCCAGTCGCTGGTCGGCATGCGCACGCAGCTCGGCGACCTGCAGCGTCAGCTCGCCACCGGCAAGCGCGCGGACAACTATGCCGGCATCGGGATCGACCGCGGCCTGACGGTCGGCCTTCGCTCGCATCTGTCGTCGATCAGCTCCTACAACGACACCATCACCAGCGTGAAAGTCCGGCTGGAGCTTGCGCAAACGGTGTTGAGCCGGGTGTCCGCGGCCGGTCGCGAGACCAAGGCGGTTGCCGCCGAGATGACCTCTGTGGACGGCCGTGCGACCGCACAGGCGAGCGCGACGTCCGCGCTCGGCGAAATGCTCGGCCTGCTGAATACGCAGGCCGGCGACCGCTTTCTGTTTTCCGGTCTGGCGAGCGACAAACCCTCGGTCGATACGCTCTCGCATATCCTCGATGGCGATGGTGCGCGCGCCGGTCTCAAGCAGATCGTGGCCGAGCGGCTTCAGGCCGATCTTGGCGCGACCGGGCTTGGGCGTGTCGAAGTGACGTCGCCGTCCCCAACGTCGGTTGCAGTGGGCGAAGAGTCGCCTGCGACGGTGTTCGGTTTCAAGCTTGTGGGCATCTCGTCTTCGCTGTCGGGTTCGACGGTCATGAGCCCGGCCGGTGTGCCGCCGCAGCAGATGTCAGTCGATCTTGGCGCGACCAATCCCGTTGCCGGCGAGTCCGTGCGGCTCAGCTTCAGTCTGCCGGACGGATCGACGGAGACAATTACGCTTACAGCAACGTCGACGACACCTCCTGGCGTCGGCGAATTCCTGATCGGGGCGGACTCGACCGAAACGGCTGCCAATCTGCAGTCGGCTCTGAGCACAAAAATCGGCTCTCTGGCGCGAACGGCATTGTCCGCCGCTTCCGCACTGGCCGCTTCGGGCAACTTCTTCGCAGAGCCTCCGCAGCGCGTCGCCGGGCCTCCATTCGACACCGCTACCGGGCTCGTGGCCGGGACCGCAACCGACACGGTGATGTGGTACACGGGTGAATCCGGTAGCCAGCCGGCGCGTGCGACGGCAATGGCCAAGGTCGATCAGTCGATCAGCGTCCAGTACGGCACGCGCGCCAACGAGGAAGGCATCCGCTGGCAATTGCAGCAGGTTGCCGCGCTTGCGGCGATCTCGATGACCAGCACCGATCCGGACTCCAGCGGCCGCGGCGCGGCACTCAGCACGCGCCTGCGCGCCTTGCTCGATGTGCCGCTCGGGACGCAAAGCATCGAGCAGATCCAGTCCGAGCTCGCGGGCGCGCAGACCTCGCTTGGAGCCGCGGAGAAGCGGCATCAGCAGACCAAGGCGACGCTTGGCAATCTGCTGCAGGAGATCGAAGGCGTCTCCAATGAAGAAGTGGCGGCCCAGATCCTGGCGCTGCAGACGAGCCTGCAGGCTTCGCTGCAGACCACTGCCAAGCTGTTCCAGACCAGCATCCTGAACTATCTGTAGTCCGCGGCGGGCGGAGCATGGTTCGCGCGGCTTTTTGGCGGCGCGTCGTCGCCTGACCTTTGGCCTGCCCCCTCGCGGCGCAAAGAGAAATGGCCGGGCAATGCCCGGCCATCTCACGAAACCAGAGATGCGATGCGCGTCAGGCCGTGCAGATCAGGCCCTTCCGCTCAGGCCGGCCGCAAGCTGACGATTGATGTTGATCAGGCTGCGCAGGCGTTCCGGCTGCGGATTGCCCATCACGTTCAGCGTATGGTTCAGAACGAAGATGCCGATATTGGCGATGTTCTGACGAACTTCGGCAGGCAGCGGATTGTCCGTATTGGTCGCCGAGGTCAGGAAGACCGTCCAGAGCTTGCGATTGAACAGCAATGCGTGGTCAAGCGCGCTGCGCTTGCTGTCCCAGTCGTCATGCACCGATTGCAATCGCGATGCTGCGCGCAGCAACAGCTGTGCTTCAAGTTCACGCGGACTTGCGGTCTGTTGTGCCACTGTCCCGTAGGCTTTGGCCGCGCTTTGCATTCGATAGCAGCTCCTGCTCGTATTCGATCAATTTCTTGGCCGATTTCAATGCTTTATACAGATCGCCAGTTAAGATTTGATTGTTGATGTCGGCGATGTATTGCCACGCGCTTGGCGCGGCCTGGAGAATGTCTTTCATCAGCGCGAAATAGACTTCGTGCTGCTGAGCAGGATCGCGGCCGATATACATGAGCTGCACCGCAAGATAGATGCGCTTCGCCGGCGTGTCGGCGCGCTCGGCCGTCATGATGTCACGCTCGCGCAGAATCGGTGCGTTGCCGTCAACCAGAAAGCGCGTGCGCTGATCGCTGTTGGTGATCACGCAATCGCCGATCAGGATGCGTTCGCCGGGCTTCAGTTCAACCTTCAGCGCCATGACGGATCTCCTTCGGGAATCGGGCGCCATGGTCGGCCCGGCATGGTTAATGCGGCGTAAAGAAAAACGGCGGGGCTTGCGCCCCGCCGTTCGATTGTCGGGATTGCAGGGTTCGGTTAGCCGAACAGGCGCAGCACCGCCTGATCGGCCTGCGCCGAGAGCGACAATGCTGTGGTGGAGAGCTGCTGCCGGGTCTGGAGAGCCAGCATGTTGGCGCCTTCCTCGTTGGTGTCGGCCAGCACCAGGTTGTCCGCGCCGGTTTCCAGCGTGTTGATCAACTGCTTGGTGAATTGCTGACGGGTCTGAACGGTGCTGAGCTTGGAGCCGAAGCTGGTCGCCTGCGAACGCAGGGTGCGCAGCGCGCTGTCCACCTGTCCAAGGATCGTGTCGATCGATGCATTCGTCTGGAACGCGCCACTGGTGAGGGTTGAGATGCCGAGACCTGCGGAATCGAAGTTGACGCCCGCAATGACCAGCGAACTGGTGCCGTCTTCGTTGAAGACCACCTTCAGTTCGTCGCCGTTCAGGAGATTGATGCCGTTGTAGGAGGCGTCCTTCGCCAGCTGATCGATCTGATCGAGTATTTCGTTGAACTGCGTTTCCAGATTGGCGCGGACCGTTCCTGGCGTGGCAACGGTCGCCGTCGGCACATAAGCGCCGCCGGGGCCGGTACCGGTGTCGAGGCCCAGCGCCGTCACGGCCGCACCGGTCCCGCTGATCGTGATGTTCTCGCTCGAGGTCGAGGTGATCTCGATTGCGCCGCCGGCATTGACGGTCGCGATAATGCCGGTTCCGAGCGCGAGACCGTCCAGCCATGCATCGAGATCGGCGCGCGTGGTCGTGGCCGTGATGTTGAACGTGACCGGCGTGCCCGATCCGACCGCGATGCTCAGCGAGGAACCGGCAAGCGCTGTGAGATCGGCGTTGCTCGCAGGCGTCGCACTGTGTGTACCGTTCAGTCCGAGATCAGTGCCGAGCTGGCCGCCGATGGTGACCGAGCCGGTGGCCTTTCCGACCTGCAGGTTGCCGCCCGAATCCGTCAGCGTCACGCCGGTGACGGACGAAGCGGCAAGGGCTGCCTGGAGGCTGGTCAGATCCGAGAACGTGCCGGCGGAGGCATTCGCGCCCGAAGCCACGTAACGGAACGTGCCGGTGTTGGTGCCGTCGTTGATGGTCAGCGTGTCGCCGTCAACGGCGGCCGTGTTGGTGCCGAGAAGGGCGCTGCCGGTGCCGGTGGAGCTGGTG
>Ga0182740_1002351_pt1 | contig 11679 bp, 8 predicted proteins | sample eDN5th37CKraftBY_FD_128872 | JGI IMG/M metagenome (GOLD analysis project Ga0182740, IMG submission 128872) | Enriched backyard soil microbial communities from Emeryville, California, USA - eDNA 5th pass 37_C Kraft BY (version 2) (version 2) | ecosystem: Environmental > Terrestrial > Soil >...
GCCTCGCCGAGCTTGCCGAGCACCAGCGGTCGGATGCCGACCGGATCGCGCGCGCCGATCATCATGTCGTTGGTGAGGCCGACGAGCGCGTAGGCGCCTTCGATCTGCAGGAGCGCGTCGATGAAGCGCTCGACGATGCGGCGCTTCTTCGAGCGGGAAATGAGGTGGAGGATGACCTCGGTGTCGGACGTCGACTGACAGATGGCGCCCGAGGAGACGAGCTCCTGACGCAGCGTGAGCGCATTCGTGAGATTGCCGTTGTGGCCGACGGCGAAGCCGCCGGTGTCGAGGTCGGCGAAGAGCGGCTGCACGTTGCGCAGGACGACGTCGCCGGTCGTCGAGTAGCGGTTGTGGCCGATGGCCATGCGGCCCCTGAGCCGCTCGATCACGCTTGCCTTGGAGAAGTTGTCGCCGACAAGACCCAGCCGCCGCTCCTGATTGAAGCGCGTGCCGTCGTAGGTGACGATGCCGCAGCCTTCCTGGCCGCGATGCTGGAGCGCGTGCATCCCAAGAGCGGTGATGGCGGCGGCGTCATCGTGACCGAATACGCCAAAAACCCCGCACTCCTCGCGGAGCGTGTCGCCGTCCCAGTTCGGATCGTCGGTCTGCAGCGTCGTGGCGTCCTGGGTCTCGGGCAAGGACATCATCGCTGCGGCTCCATCGCTGCCGGTTGAGCGCCGGATATGTTACGCTGCGCCCTCGAGTTCAAGTCAACGGGCGGCGTCAATAGGCGGTCCTATATGTCAAAACGGTGTCAATATCCACCCCCAACACGCAGCTCTTCCACGTGTTATTGGCAAAGCTCCTTCGGCGCCTGCACATGATGTCGCGGGGCGTCGATCAGACGCCGCCGGCGCTGCCGCGGATGACCGAACGGCCGGCATAGGCGGCAACGTCGCCGAGCTGCTCCTCGATGCGGATGAGCTGGTTGTATTTGGCGAGGCGATCCGAGCGCGAAAGCGAGCCGGTCTTGATCTGACCGGCATTGGTGGCGACCGCGAGATCGGCGATGGTCGAGTCCTCGGTCTCACCCGAGCGGTGGGAGATCACGGCTGTGTAGCGCGCGCGCTGGGCCATATCGACGGCGTCGAGGGTTTCCGTCAGCGAACCGATCTGATTCACCTTCACCAGGATGGAATTCGCGATGCCCCTCGCGATGCCCTCGGCGAGGCGCTTCGTGTTGGTTACGAAAAGGTCATCTCCGACGAGCTGGCAGCGGTTGCCGATGGCCTGCGTCAACGCCTTCCAGCCGTCCCAGTCGTCCTCGGACATGCCGTCCTCGATGGAGACGATCGGATAGCGGGAGACGAGATCGGCGAGGTACTTCGCCATGCCGGCGCCGTCGAGGGACTTTCCTTCGCCCTCGAGGGCGTACTTCCCGCCCTTGTAGAACTCCGTCGCCGCGCAATCGAGCGCGAGGACGACGTCGTCGCCCGGCTTGTAGCCGGCCTGCTCGATGGATTTCATGATGAAGCCGAGAGCCTCGTCGGCACTTTTCAGATTGGGCGCGAAACCGCCCTCGTCGCCGACATTTGTCGAATGACCGGCATCGTGCAGGCCCTTCCGGAGCGTATGGAAGACCTCGGCGCCCATGCGGATGGCGTCCGCGCAGGTCTCGGCGCCGACCGGCATGATCATGAATTCCTGGATGTCGATCGGATTGTCGGCGTGCGCGCCGCCATTGATGATGTTCATCATCGGCACGGGGAGGATGCGGGCATTGGTGCCGCCGATGTAACGGTAGAGCGGAAGGTTGCTCGCGAGAGCGGCCGCTTTGGCCGTCGCCAGCGAGACGCCGAGGATCGCGTTGGCGCCAAGGCGGGACTTGTTCGGCGTGCCGTCGAGGCTGATGAGGGCGGCATCGATCCGGCGCTGGTCCTCGGCATCCATGCCGGAAAGCGCATCGAAAATCTCGCCGTTCACGGCATCGACGGCCTTGAGCACGCCTTTGCCGAGGAAGCGAGACTTGTCGCCGTCGCGCAGCTCATTGGCCTCATGTGCGCCCGTCGAGGCCCCTGAGGGGACTGCCGCGCGCCCGATCGAGCCGTCTTCGAGCGTCACATCGACCTCGACGGTCGGATTGCCGCGGCTGTCGAGGATTTCGCGGCCGATGATGTCGACGATGGCTGTCATGGCGGGCTCCGATCGGCATGAGGGGGCGTTTGCGCGCGGGTATAGCCCGCGCGCGCCGGAACGGAAAGCCGATCGGGAGGAGAAGGACTAGAGCGGCAGCTGCAACATTTACAGCCGCGAGCCGATCACCAGGGTCCAGAATGTCTTGAACTCGGTCTTCGGGTCGTGGACGAGGGCGATTCCCATGTGCTGGGCGTCGGCCTGAAGCAGGTTCTTGTTGTGGCCGGGGCTATCCTGCCAGCCCTTGAGCACTTCGTTAAAGCTCGCCTGCCCGGTCCCGACGTTCTCGGCCGCGAGCTTGGCATTATAGCCGGCGCGCTTCACCCGGTCCCAAGGGTTCGAGCCGTCGGAGCCGTAGTGCGAGATGCGGTCCCATTTGGCGAGGTCCTGGGCGTGCGCGCGGGCGGCCGTGGTCAGCTCAGCGTCGAGCTTGAGGGGCTTCAGGCCCTTGGAGCGGCGATAGCTGTTGATGGCATCGCGGGCAGACTCGGGATTGAGGACGGCACGGGAATAGTCGCGATCCGCAAGGGCCCCCTTGGGGGCGCGCTCGGAGGGGTTTCCTACGTTCGGCGGAGCGAGGCTTGCCGTTCGCTGGCTGCTCTCGACGCGGGTGGGTGTGCGCGATGTGAGGTCGCTGCCGAGCGAGGCCTGGCGGGCCGACCTGGCGGCCATCGTCGGGCTCTCGGCGAAGCCCGAACTCAATGTGCTGGAACTCATGCCGCAGCCGGTCGTCAATAGAGCGACCGAAACCCCCACCAGCACGCGATACATGGCTCAACTCCTGCCGTCCGACGCGCAACAAACCCAGCATTAACTATGCCGCCGGGCAGTTAAATTGCCGTTAACGATGCGCGCACGGAAGTCTGGTCCCTCAAGCAGGGCCGGCAGCCAATCGCATCCGTGTGTTGCAGATCCCCTGAGCGAACCCGGACCTTCCGGGAACGCTGCCTCACCTGCACCGGGCGCGTGTGAAAGCCGTCCTGTAGCACCATAAGAGACGGAATCTTCGTGACATTAATTGGGCCGGGAACCCTGGCGCGGGAAATAAAGTGCGGGCGTCCCGTGGCCTGAGGCGCGCACCCCGCGCCGGCCGGCACGAATCGGGGCCGATTTTGCTTGGCTGATTTGTTGCAGTCTTCCAGAATGCTGTTGATTCTACTTTGATTCGTCCGGGTTGAGGGGCCCGGCGGCAGGCATTTCGCGAGCGAACGCCGGAAATCCTGCCTGACCATCCGGTGGCGTATGCAGGGGTACGCCTTCGCCGGAATTCCCCACGTGTGTCGCGTAGGCCGGGTCGGGTGAGGCCGCGGCCAGAAGCGCATTGTCGCCTGTGTTGGAGCGGCTCGGAGGCAGACGGCGGTTTGCTAGGGGGCAAAAACATGGCGGTGGCGGTACTGGATGCGCCTCGCGCCACACCGGCGCGGGTGGACGCGCTCCGGATCGGCGCGCTCGTGCTCGTGCGGCTGTCGATCGGCGAGGGTGGTGCGGGTGAGGCAGAGCTGGCGCGGGACCTGCAGCCGCTCGTGACCCCGGCCGTCGAGGCCGGCGAGTGGCGGCTGCTCCTCGGCCGGCTCGTGGCGGCGCAGATCAAGGATCAACTCGTCGCGCGGCGGAACAACCGCCTGCACGCGACGACGGCAGGACGGCGGCAGGCACGGCAGTTCCTCGGTGCTGATCTGACCGGAAACGATGATTGGGCGACGGTGCGGGATGGCCTGCTCGTTGCCCGCGCATTGGGAACGCCGGGTCTGTCGGCGCGGCGCCTCAAGGCGCTCGGGAAGATCGAGGGACTGAGAAGCGCGATCGTGATCGCCGCGCACGGGCTGAAGCCGCGCGCCGCAGCGAGTGCATCGCGCCTGAGGAATGATTTGGCGCTGCTGGCGCTCGACCGCGCCTTCGGCAACCGCCTGCAGCGGGATCTTGGCGCTAAGTCGGGGCTCTCGGCGAAGGCAGCGCGCCTGCTCGCGGGGCAGCTTTCGGTTCGCCCGCGCGATTTCGGCTCGGACAGCCGGCTTGTCGCCGGGCTCGCGGCCGAGGCTGTCGGCGTGACGAGCAGCACGCTGCCGTCACTGCGGCTCGCGCTGCTGCGCAGGTTCGTTGCGGGTGATCTCGAGTGGCCGATGGCGGCGCCCAAGGCTCAAGAGGCGCCAGCGAAACCGTCCGCGCCGCCGGTGAGCACGCCGGCTGTCGTGCAGCAGCTGAGGCCGGTGCCTGCACCGGTGGGGCGGCCCAGCCCCGAAGCCTTCGCGCGGGCGGTCAGGGATGTAGCGCGGCCGCTCGCGACTGGCGGATGGTCGGGCAGCCGCAAGGTCTACATCTCACAAGTCTGGGCCGCCGTCGCGGAGCGATACGCCGGCTGGGGACTGAGTGAGATCGAGTTCAAGGCGATGCTCACGGAAGCGCATCGGACGGGGCTGTTGGTGCTTGGCACATCGGATTTGCGCGACAAGCGCGATCTCGAAGAGATCCAGGCCTCGGCGACCGTATTCAAGAATACCGTCTGGCACTTCGTTCGCGTCGAAGATTAGTCCGATGAGATCAGTCCCCTGGGGGCCATCACTTCAATTGCGTCGAGGAACAAGAAGAACATGCAGCGTGCAGTAGACAGCGCGGCCCCGGTCGAGAGTTTTGCATCGGCGTTCGAGCACTCGATCACCTGGGAAGACGATATCTGGAGCGCGGACCCCGTCGACGTGGCGGCCGTGCACAAGCAGGCGCGCGCGAAATTTCAAAGCACGCTCGACTCGATCGTGAAGGTCGAGGGGGCGGTCACGCCCGCGCGTCTCCTGCTCTTCCATGGCCAGTCCGGCGCCGGCAAGACGCACCTCATCCGCGCCTTGAGGACCAGCAGTCATCGCGCCGGCACCGCCTACTTCGGCTATGCGCAGATGACGCCGGACGTCGCGAGCTATGCCGACTACTACCTGCGCCGTCTCGTGGCTTCGCTCGAGAAACCGTACGATCCTGACGGCGAGTGCGAGAGCGGCCTTGCGCGGCTGACGAACAAGCTTGCCGCCGCGGCGCTCAGCGACGAGCAGTTGAACGAGCTGACCGAAGCCAAGCTCGACGAGGACCAGCTCGCCAAGCTGATCATCAAGCTCGCGGACGAGATCGTTGCGAACCCGTCGTTCGCCGACCAGGAGCTCGACATCAATATCGTGCGCGCGCTGCTCTATCTCCAGCGCGCCGACCCGCGCATCGACCAGCGCGTGCGTCAGTACCTCCATGGCCGCCCGCTCAACGAGCTTTCGCAGTCGTCCGTTGCCGCGCTCGATCCAAGTAGCGGCGAAGGCCGCGCCTTCGAGATCATGGAGAGTCTCGGCAAGCTCATGTGGACGGTCGATCGCGCCGCGCTCGTCTTCTGCATCGATCAGGTCGAGGATCTACGCTTTTTCCCCGACTCCGACGATCGCTTCCAGAAGGCCGTGCGCGATCTCATCCAGATCGCCAATCGCGTGCCGACAGCGCTGATCATCATCTCCTGCCTCGGCGATTTCTACGACCAGATGCGGGGTGTGCTCGCGCAGTCCTACATCGATCGTGTCGAGAAGGCGGGGCCCGTCGCGCTGCTCGAGAACCGGACGGCGGATGAAGCGCGGCTCATCCTCTCACGGCGTGTCGAGCAGCACGCGATCGCGCGCGGGGTCGATCCTGCCGCCGCCGATCTGACGAAGCTTTTCGGTGCCGACTTCATGGCCGAGCTTGGCGGCCTTTCGACACGGCGGCTACTCGAGGATGCCCAGGCGCGCCTCAAGAGCCGCGAGGCAGATATGCCGGCCGACGAGCCCGAGGAGACGGATGGCGCGGGCTTCATCTCGACGCTTGCTGCGGCCCTGGGCTTCGGTCTCGGTGGTGGTAGCGAGAGCCCCGCGGCCGCGGGCCAGATCGACTTCCGCGCGAGCTGGGAGCGCTTCGCGAGCCTCTCCGAAGCTGAGATGCCCTCGGATGACCAGGAGCTGCTCGGCGTTCTGACGTCCGCGCTCGAGCTCGCACGTGCCGAGTGGGGTTCCGGCGTCACGCTGTCCGTGCGCCGTGCCGATCTCGGTGATGACCTGCCGGCGGCCGACGTCACGGTCACGCACGCCACTGGCATCATGCAGAAGACGCGCGTCTTCATTTGCAACCGTCCGACGCAGGGCGGCGGCCTCAAGCGTCAGCTCGACAAGGTACTCTCGAGTCTTTCGTCGGCAAGCGCGGTCATGCTGCGCGCGAGCGACTATCCGCCGCCGCGCAAGAACCAGACCGCGCAGGCCTTCCGCAAGTTCCGCGAGAGTGGCGGTCGCTCCCTCGTCGTACCCATGGCGGAGTGGGAGCGCATGATGACCGTGCGCGAGTTCCACGCGCGCCATCGCACCGATCCGGGTTTCGGCGCCTGGCTGGAACAAGCAAAGCTCCTATCCGGCCTCTCCGTTCTCGCGCAGCTTCTGCGCCTCGATCTGCTCGGCGCGCCGATGCCCATGGGCGAGGCCCCCGCGCGGCGGCGTGCTACGGAGGTGCCCGAGCCGGCGGAGCAGACCAATCTCGTGACGCTGCCCTGGGCGAAAGGTCCACCCGACGGGCCGCGCGACGGTTACAGCCTGCCAAGCCTGCAGAGCCGTCTCGCGGACTGGACCGGCTGGACGTCGGGAGGCCAGCCCGCACCGGCACCGGCACCGGCGGCGTCGGTCGAGGAAGACCAGGACCTGCCGCTCAGCGTCATTCTCGACGAGCACGGCTCACACGCGTCGAGCATTCTCGCCGGGCGCGAAGTCGGCGGGCGCGGCAAGACCATCACGCTCAACAAGGATGTGCTGAAGCGCCATACGGCCGTTCTCGGCGGCTCTGGTTCGGGCAAGACGACACTTGCGCTCTGCCTCATCGAACAGCTTCTGATGAACGGCACGCCGGTCATCCTGCTCGACCGCAAGGGCGATCTCTGCTCCTACGCCGATCCGGAAGTCTGGCGCGGGCGCGACGATGATCTCGGCGAGACGGGCAGCTTGCGCGAGCGTCTCGGCGATCAGATCGATGTCGCCGTCTATACGCCGGGCCGCGCGTCCGGCCGGCCGATCTCGATCACGCTTCTGCCGACGGGCATCAACGAGCTTCCCGAGCACGAGCAGCAGCTTCTCGCCAATCTTTCCGCGGCGGCGCTCGGCGACATGTTGCATCTCAAGAACTCGGCGACGCATCAGAAGCAGTCGGGCACGCTCTCAGTGGCGCTGCGCATTCTCGGTTCGCGCTTCAGCACTGAGGTCGGTCTCGCTGATCTCATTCACCTTCTGGAGGACGAGGATCCCGAGCTCACCGAGCTTACGCAGCGGATGGATCCTTCGGGCAAGATCCGCCGCGATCTCGTCGCGCAGCTCGACAGCCTTCGCCACCGCAATGCGGCGCTCTTCGAGACGGGCGGCGAGCCTTTGCGCATGGAGTCTCTCCTGGGCATCGGGCCGTATGCGCGCCCCGACGGTCGTACGCGGCTCTCGATCATCTACACGGGCTTCCTCGGCGACAACGAGAACATCCTCTTCTGGGTCTCGCAGTTCCTCTCGGAAGCGCTCCGCTTCTGCCAGCGCAACCCGAACGACGAACTGCAGGCCGTCGTCATGCTCGACGAGGCCGACCTCTACATTCCCGCCAACGCCAAGCCAGCGACCGCCGAGCCGCTGCAGAGTCTGCTCAAACGGGCGCGTTCTGCGGGTCTCGGTCTCATGCTCGCGACCCAGTCGCCGGGCGACCTCGACTACAAGTCGCGCGACCAGATTACGAGCTGGTTCATCGGCCGCGTGCGTGAAGACACCGCACTGCGCAAGCTGAAGGCCGCCTTCCAGAGCGAGTCGGGCCTCGATCCGGCGGCCGTCCTGCCGCATCAGACAGTCGGCGAGTTCCATCTCGTGCAGGAAGGGCTCGTGCGCGCGCTCAAGGCGCAGCGCTCGCTCATCACGGCCGAGCAGGTGCCCTTCGACCGCATCGAGCAGCTCGGTTTCGAGACCAAGGGCCAGGGCGAACGACAGCTCAGGCTGTTTGGGTAACAAGTTTCCCATCTCCCCGCTTGCGGGGAGAAGGAGAAGTTGGATTAGTCCCACGTACAGGGGGCGTAACCGGTGTGAGGGGCGACCACAGGCGCTCATGCGGCATCCGATGCCGCCCCTCACGCCGGCGGAAGGCAGATCCAAAACGCTCTACTGATCCGCGAGCGCGAGGCTCAACTGCTCCGACGCGCCTTCGTCGCGCGCGCCGAAGCTCGACAGCGTGACGCCGACGAGCCGGATACCCTTGCTGAGCGGATAGACCGAGCGGATGAGCTGCACGCTCGCCTCGTGCAGCGCTTCGCGCGAGGCGACCGGCGCGTCAAACGTCCGGCTGCGCGTCGCGATCTGGAAATCGGCGTACTTGATCTTGACGGTCACCGTGCGCCCGAGTGCGGGCGTCTTCTCGCACCAGGCCCACACGTCATCGGCCATCTCGCGGACGGCAGCCTCGATCTCCGCCGGCTCGATGAGGTGCGCGAGAACGTCGTCTCCGAGCCCGAGGATTTCCGCGGCCGGTCTGGTACCACGGCGCGATGATCCTCGCCGCGGGCGAGACCGTAATACCACGGCCCTGACTTGCCGAAATTCTGTTGCAGGAAGGCGAGTGAATGCCGCTTCAGGTCCGCACCAGTGAAGATGCCCAGGCGGTTCATCTTCTCGGCGGTCACCGGTCCGACGCCATGGAACTTACCGACGGCCAGATCGGCGACGAAGGCTTCGCCCGCGCCGGGAGGAATGACGAACTGGCCATTGGGCTTGCGATGATCGGAGGCGAGCTTGGCCAGGAACTTGTTGTACGAGATGCCGGCCGAGGCCGTGAGCTGTGTCTCGGCGAGAATGCGCGCGCGAATCTCGCTCGCCGTCGCCGAGGCTGTGCCGCGCAGGTTCTCGCTCACATCGAGGTAGGCCTCGTCGAGCGAGAGCGGCTCGATGAGCGGTGTATACTCGGCGAAGATCGCGCGGATCTGCTGCGATACGGCGCGGTAGACCTCGAAGCGCGGCTTGACGAAAATGAGTTCGGGACATTTCCTGAGCGCCGTGCTCGACGGCATCGCCGAGCGCACGCCAAACTTGCGTGCTTCATAGCTCGCCGCGGCAACGACACCGCGCGCAGCGCCATGTCCAACAGCCACCGGACGTCCACGTAATGCCGCATCGTCGCGCTGCTCGACGGACGCATAGAAAGCGTCCATGTCGATGTGGATGATTTTGCGGACGGGCGCTTCGCTCATAGCGCGGATATATCTAGCATGGCCGGAACGGACAGTGAACCAAGCTGGCGGGCTTGTGCACCGCTCTGCAATTTCGCAGACCGGCTGTGTGCGGCAATGAAGTGCCGAGGAGCAGCGCGCCCGCGCTATCATTGCCGTGTCATGAGAAGGAGAACGCGTTGAGCATCCTGATCGTCGGCGCTGGGCACGCGGGCGGGGCCGTTGCGGCGCATCTGCGCCAACTCGGCTCTGAAGCGCCCATCGCCATCATTGGCGAAGAGCCGCATCTGCCCTATCAGCGCCCGCCGCTCTCCAAGGCCTGGCTCAAGGGCGATGTCGCGTTCTCGGCCGTCGGCCTGCGTCCGCAGAGCTACTACGACCAGCGCAGTATCAGTCTGCGATTGGGAACCCGCGTCACCGCTATCGACCGTGCTGCGCACACGGTCAGCCTCGCGAGTGGCGAAAGCCTTCCGTACGACAAGCTGATTCTCGCGACGGGCGCGCGGGCGCGGCGCCTTGGGCTGGCGGGTGAGGACCTGCCGGGCGTGCACGTGCTGCGCACGATCGCCGATGCCGATCGTTTCAAGGCCGGCCTCGTTGCCGGACAGCGTCTCGTCGTCATCGGTGGCGGCTATATCGGCCTTGAAGCCGCAGCCTCGGCCCGCCTCAAGGGCATGGACGTCTTGGTGGTCGAACGCGAAGCACGGTTGCTCGCACGTGTGGCCTCGCCGCCGATCTCGGCCTTCATGCAACGCTTTCACGAACGCCAAGGCGTCAGGTTCCGGCTCGAAACGGGCGTTGCCGGCTTCGAGGTGCGCGATGGACGGGTGACCGGCGTCGAACTGAGCGATGGCGAGGTCGCGCCCGCCGACATGGTGCTCGTCGGTGTCGGCGCTGTACCTGACATCGCGCTTGCCGAGGCGGCCGGTATTACGTGCCGCAACGGCATCTGCGTCGACCTCGAGGCGCGGACGAGCGATGCGGATATCTTCGCGATCGGCGACTGCACCGAGCGGCCGTTGCCGCATTATGGCTGCCGCGCGCGCCTTGAAAGCGTCGCGAGCGCGCTCGAGCAGGCGCGCCAGGCAGCCGCCGCGATCTGTGGGGCCAAGGCGCCGACGCCAGAGGTGCCATGGTTCTGGTCTGATCAGTACGACGTGAAACTTCAGATCGCCGGCCTGCCCATCGGCGCGACCCGGATCGAGGTGCGCGGCGACGAGGCGCAGGGCAAGTTCGCGGTCGCACATCTCGATGACGCCGGCCGCCTCTGCGCTGTCGAAGCGGTGAACGCGCCGGCCGAGTACATGTCGGGGCGCGCGACCATCGGCAAGGTGCGCGCCGGCTGAGTGACACCTGTCTCGAAGTCAGAGGCGCGACGTCAGAGGAATGACATCGGCCGCGTCTTGGCGCGGGTGCGCGCGAGCGCCATGAGCTTGGCGCCGTCGAGCGGCACGGGGCGGCGGAATTCCGCCTCGGCAGCCGCGACGTCGGGGAGGCTTCGGGCGATGATCTCGTCGAGCCGGTCCGTCATCATGTCGCTGTGCAGCGCGCGCCAGAAGGCGACGCTCTCGTCGCGATAGGTGCGCACGAGGCGTTCGATCAGGCGGCGATCATCGAACGAGCGCGGATTGAAGAGCTGGAAGGCGATGGCGAGCTTGTCGTCGAGCGTCGGGCGGTGCGTGTGCCACGTCGCACGCCCGTCGCGGAACAACGAGGCGCGCATGGTCGTGAAGTTGTTGCCGGTGAAGATGATCGGCATGCCGCTGTCGTCGAAATTGCGCGGCTCCTGCGTATCGGCAAGTTGCTGGAGCTGATGCGTGACGAGGAGGCTGTTGATGGTCTTGCCCATCTGACTGTCGGCGGCGGAGATCGAAAGATCGAAATCGTCAGCGACGATGGCGATGCGCAGCTTGCGGGCACGGGACGTCTCGGCCACGAAGCTCAAGAACTCGTCGAGCACGGCACTGGCGCCGCCCTCGTGCTCGCTCGCCAGCATTGACGCCGGTAGCAGCGCCACCGCAAAGCCGTAGCGCAGTGAGGCATCCGTCGCCGAGACGGTTTTGCCGGTGCCGCGGGCGCCTTGGATAATCAGATAGCGCTCCACGCGTCCTTTGAGCGACGGAAGCACCTGCTTGAAGAGGTGACGGCGTATTGCGCGCTCGAGCTCATCGAAGATCACGCCCTCCGGGCAGAGGTACTGCCCCGGCAAACGGATAAGTCCGGCAAAGGGCGTCGGCGGCGCAGGCGGAGTGCTGGGCGCCAGGTTCGTGATCCGGGACATGCGTCGATCCTCCAGGGCGTCCGGACAAGGGACGCAGGCCAAA
>Ga0182740_1002352_pt1 | contig 11674 bp, 11 predicted proteins | sample eDN5th37CKraftBY_FD_128872 | JGI IMG/M metagenome (GOLD analysis project Ga0182740, IMG submission 128872) | Enriched backyard soil microbial communities from Emeryville, California, USA - eDNA 5th pass 37_C Kraft BY (version 2) (version 2) | ecosystem: Environmental > Terrestrial > Soil >...
GCTGGCCGAGCGGATCGGCGAGAATTGGCGGCGCGCGGCATAACCAGCCTTCGACAAACCGCCTTGGGGGCCCTATCTGGACTCCATATTGTCGGGAGACGAGACGCCATGACGATCGCCACTGCCAGCCTTTCCGGGCTCGATCTGCGGGCCGAGATCGACCGGCTGCGCAAGGAGCGCAATGCCGTGATCCTCGCCCATTATTATCAGGATTCGGAGATACAGGATCTCGCCGATTTCGTCGGCGACAGCCTCGATCTTTCGCGCAAGGCCGCCGCCACCGATGCCGATGTGATCGCCTTTTGCGGGGTGCGTTTCATGGCCGAGGTGGCGAAGATCCTCTCGCCTGAAAAGACGGTGATCCTGCCCGACATGGCGGCCGGCTGCTCGCTCGAGGACAGTTGCCCGCCCGACGAGTTCGCCCGGTTCCGCGCGGCGCATCCCGACCATATCGCGCTCACCTACATCAACTGCTCGGCGGCGGTGAAGGCGCTCTCGGACGTGATCGTGACCTCGTCCTCGACCGAAATGATCCTTTCGAAGCTTCCGGCGGACCAGAAGATCATCTTCGCGCCGGACAAGAATCTGGGCGGCTATTTCAATCGCAAGACCGGGCGCGACATGCTGCTCTGGCCCGGCGTCTGCATCGTCCACGAAGCCTTTTCCGAGACCGAGTTGCTCAAGCTCAAGGCGCAATATCCCGATGCCCCGATCGCCGCGCATCCCGAATGCCCGGCCGCGATACTCGATCACGCCGATCTGGTCGGCTCGACCCGGATGATCCTCGAATATGCGCTGGCAAGCCCGGCCGAGACGATCATCGTCGCCACCGAGCCGAATATCATCCACCAGATGCGTAAGGCCGCGCCGCACAAGAATTTCGTCGGCGCGCCGGGGATCGACGGGCACTGCAACTGCAATATGTGCCCCTATATGGCGCTCAACACGCTCGAGAAGCTCTATATCGCGCTGCGCGATATGACGCCCCGGATCGAGATGGACGAGGCGCTGCGGGTCGCCGCGAAAAAGCCGCTCGATCGTATGCTGGCGCTGGCGTCCGAAACGATCGGCCTTGGCGACTTGGGCGAGTTGGCGTTGCCGCTGGTCGAAGCCGCGTGAGCGACGCCGCTTTCGCGTTGCCGGGCTTCGTTCTCGACAGCTTCATCGCCGACACGCTTGCCGAGGATCTGGGCGAGGGCGGCGACATCACGTCGGCTGCGGTGATTCCGGCCGACGCCGTTTTCGAGGGGGTGATGCGCAGCCGCGAGCCGATCGCGGTCGCCGGCCTGCCGATCGCCGCGGCGTTCTTCCGCGCGCTCGATCCGGGGGTAACGATCGAGATGGCGGTGGAGGACGGCGCGCGGGTGGCGGCCCGCACGGTGCTGATGCGTCTGCGCGGGCGGGCGCGGGCGCTGCTCACCGCCGAGCGGTCCGCGCTCAACACGCTCCAGCATCTCTCGGGCATCGCGACGCTTGCCCGCACCTATGCCGACGCGATCGCCGCCACCGGCGCGACCTTGCTCGATACTCGCAAGACGATTCCCGGCCTGCGGGTGCTGGAAAAATATGCGACCCGGATGGGGGGGGCGACCAACCACCGGATGCGGCTCGACGATGCGGCGATGATCAAGGACAACCACGTCGCGGTCGCCGGCGGCGTCGGCGAAGCGGTGCGGCGCGCCGTCGCGGCCGGGATCGCGCGGATCATCGTCGAGGTCGACCGGATCGACCAGATCGAGCCCGCGATCGCCGCCGGGGCGACCCATATCCTGCTCGACAATATGGAGCCCGCCACGTTACGGGGCGCGGTAACGCTGGTTGGGGGGCGCGTACCGACCGAGGCGTCGGGCGGCGTTCGCCTCGATACGATCCGCGAGATCGCCGCGACCGGCGTGACCTATGTATCGGTGGGGCGGCTCACCCAATCCGCTCCCGCCGTCGATATCGGGCTCGATTTCAGCGCGGTTTGACCACGGTGCCCTCGATCACGGTCGTCGCGGGATGATGGCGGTCGAGATGGCGCTGGATGATCCGCAGGTTGCGGCTGTTCGAGCGGAAGAAATAATCCGGGATCGCGCCGATGAACGGGATCGCGCCGAGCAGCGTGTCGATCCCGACATTGCCCGCCATCCGCGCCATCTGCCATTTCGACATGCCGAGATTGCGCGCCTCGAGCACGATCCACGCGCCGAGCGCGGTGCCGACGATATCGCCGAGGATCGGGACCGCGTTGAGGAAGACGTCGAGCCCCACCGGGCGTTTCAGGCCGGGGATGACAACGAGCCGTTCGAGCACCGCCTCCATCGCCTCGATCCGCCGCCGGACCGAGGCCGGATCGCGCCCGATCGGAAGGCGCCCGGCAAGATGGTCATAGCGCGAGGAACGGGGCATCTGTCTTGTCCGCGACGGGTGGGCCGCCCGATATAGGAACCGGGGCGGCGGCGCGAAAGATGGCGCCACCCTGCCGGGCCTATCGGGTCGGGCGGCGCAGATGGTTGAGGGGGTGGATCGCGCGGGGGTTGCTCTGGAAGCCGGCAAGGCGCTGCGCGACCAGCGACCAGCGCAGCGGCGTCGCGATCGGTATGAACGGGGTGATCTGGGCGAACCGGGCGTCGGCCGCCGCAAGCAGGCGCGCGCGTTCGGCGGGCGTCTCGGCGTTTCGCGCGGCAGCGAGTTGCGCGTCGGCGTCCGCGCTGCAGGCGGGTTGCCGCTCGCAGGTGAACTGCCGCAGATACCAGCTCGCGCCGTCGATCGGGGCGACGGCGTCGACGAGGCGCAGATCGGCCTCCGCGCCGGGCGCGACCTCCTCGGCCTCGATCCCGACGCTGCGCCAGTCGAGCTGGAGCAACCCGAACAGCAGCCTGCCGCCGGCGCCGCCGGGCATGGCGACGCGGACCCGCGGCGGCGCCCCTTCGCGCGCGACCCAGTTGGCCACGGTTTCGCGGGCGAGCGCGCGGCGGATCGCGAGATTGGTCGCGATGAAATCGGGCGGCGCCGGCGCCGGCAGATCGGCGAGCGGGTCCGGCACCAGCGTCTCCGCCACCCGCCAGCCGGGCGCGCCGCCGAACGCCGCGACGATCGCCTCGCGGTCGATCGCCATCGACAGCGCGCGGCGGTTCTCGGCCGTCCCCGCGAACCCCTCCACGCTGGCGATCTCGAGCCCGAACAGGCCGAGCGCCGGATCGAAACGGAGCGCGTTGGCCGGGAGATTGGCGGCGCGGGCAATGAGAAGATCGGCGAAGCTGCCGCCGAGCACCAGCGCCGTCGCGCCTGCCTCGAACCGCGCGACGGCAACGGCGGCCGGTTCGCCGCGCAACCGCACCTGACGGCGCTCGCGCTCGGCTTCGTCGAGATCCGCCGTGTCGGCATCCGCCACCGGATCGAGCAGCAGCATGCCCCCGGCGCGTTCGAGGACGCGGAACGGGCCGGTGCCGTTCCGCTGCTTGTCGAACAGGGCAAGTTCGGGTTGCGCGAGCAACTGGAGCATGTTCGGGCGCGGCGCGCGCAGGCGGAACTCGACGACTTCGGGGGTGACCGCGACGACCTCCGCCACCGCGCCGAACAGGAATTTGAGGGCGTTGCGGCTGGTCGGCGCCATCGCCGCGCGAAATGCGCGCGCGGTCTGTTCGGCGTTGATCGGCGACTCTTCGGCGGTGCGGAAGTCGTAATAGATGCCGTCGTCCGACACCGCCCAGCGGATCGCGAGCCCCGGCTCGATCTGGCCGCTGGCGTCGAAGCGCACCAGCCCCTGCGCGGTTGCGCCGACCAGCACCGCTTCGGCCGGGGTGAGCGCGCGGCGGTCCGGGTTGGCGAGCGCCGGCAGCCCGTCGCCGATCACGCTCACCGCGACTGGGCCGTCATCGGGCTGCTTGCCGCAGGCGGCGAGGGTGGCGAGCAGGCCGAGCAGGAGGAAAAAGCGCGTCATCGATTCGAAAGGCTCAAGGTACGGCTCGGGTGTACGTTGGCCGGATTGTCGCGCCAACCCTGGACCCGCGGGGCGACGAGCGTCCGGCTGACATAGTAAGTGAGCGGCAGGATCGGCGCATCCGCGATGAGAATCGCCTCGGCGGCGCGCATCGCCCGCGCCCGCCGGGCGGGATCGGGCTCGGCCAGCGCGGCGTCGAGCGCGACGTCGTAGCGCCGGCTGGCGTAGCCCGAATAATTGATCGCGCCGGCATCCGAGCGATGGACGGCGAGGAAATTCTCCGGCGCAGGCAGGTCGGCGATCCAGCCCGACCGGGCAAGCGCGAAATCCCCGCGCGCGAGCGCCGAGAAGTGCAGCGCCGCCTCACTGTTGAGCAGGTGGGCATCGACGCCGAGCGGCTTCCACATCGCCGCGAGCGCGATCGCGACCCGGCGGTGATCGGGATCGCTGTTGAACCGTATATCGAAAGCGAGCCGGCGATCCGGGCCGTAGCCCGCCTGCGCCAGCAGCGCGCGCGCGGCGGCGATGCGCTTCGCGCGCGGCCACGTCGCCCAGGCCGGGCGATAAGCGGGGCGCCCGTCGATGCCGGCGGGGATCAGGCCCCAGGCGGGTGGGTTGCCGATGCCCAGCAACGGCCCCGCGATCCAGCGCCGGTCGACCGCGAGTGCGAGCGCGCGGCGGACCCGCACGTCGTCGAACGGCGGCCGGCGCGTGTTGAACGCGAAATAATAGGTGCCGAGATAGGGCGCGATATGGACCGCGTCGGGCCGGTCGCGGCGGAGCCCGGCCAGACGGGTGGCGGGAAAATCGCTCGCCACGTCGGCGCCGCCGGCGAGGAACAGCCGCAGCGCCGTCAACGGGTCGCTCACCGTGCGCCATTCGACATGAGCGATGGCGGCGGCGCCGTCATGCCACGCCGGATTGCGGCCGAGGCGCAGCGCGTCGTTGAGGCGCCATTGCTCGACGCGGTAGGCGCCCGAGGTGACGAGGGGCCGCTCCCCGGTCCAGCCCGCGCCCAGCGCGGCGATGCGGTGGATCGGCAGCGCGGCGGCGGCGGGATGGGCGAGCAGCGCGGGCAAGGCGGGGAAGGGGTGGCGCAGGCGGATCGTCACGCCATCGCCGGTGGCGGTAACGCGGTCGATCGCCGCGAATAGCGGCGCGGTGGGCGAGGCGGTGGCGGGGTCGCGCAGCCGTCTGAACACCGCGACGAACACCGCCGGCGTGATCGGCTGGCCGTCCGAGAAGCGCAGGTCGGGGCGCAGGACGAAGTGCCAGACGCGCCCGTCGGCCGATACCCGCCAGCCCGCCGCGAGCCCCGCTTCCGGTGCGCCATCGGCCGCAAAGCGGGTCAGGCCCTCGAACTGGTCGGCGGCGATCCGCAGTGAGGCGAGATCGGAGACCTGTTGGGGATCGAGGCCCTTGGCCTCGGCATCGGCGAGGCGGACCAGGGTATCGGCGGGCACCGCGCGAGGCGGGGCGCAACTGGCCAGCGCGACGAGGAGGAAAGCGAGGATCAGGCGCGCCGGCATCCGGGGCAGCATAGCGCGCGCGCCGGCCTTGGCACCCCCTTCATCATGCTGGCCCGGCACCCTACATGAGATAGCGGCTGTTTGCGGAAGGCAGGCACGATGCAGACCCCAGATTCCGATCATCCGATCACCATCGCGCCGGCGGCCGGGCCGGTGCGCGTCCATTTCGCCGGGCGGATCGTGGCGGAAAGCGCGCGGGCGCTGGTCCTGCGCGAGGCCGATTATCCGCCGGTCTATTATGTGCCGCGCGGCGATGTCGATATGACGCTGCTGGCGCGCACCGGGCACGAGACGCATTGCCCGTTCAAGGGCGATGCGTCCTATTTCAGCCTCGACACCGGGGGGCGGGCCTCGGTGAATGCGGCGTGGAGCTACGAGCGGCCGTTCGACTCGGTTTCGGCCATTGCCGGCCATCTGGCTTTCTATCCCGGCCGTGTGGACCGGATCGAAACGCCGGGCTGACGTGCCCCCACGCCGTCGCCGCGATCAGGCGTCGCGGCGACGGCGATTTTCAGGTGGCGCCAGACCGCGACAGGACGGCGGTATTTCCGGCAATGTCGGCCGATAGCAGGGCGATTGGCAGGGCGATCGCGCGGCTCCGTCGCCGGGCAAATGGGCGCCGCCACGGCAAGCGAATGAAAATGCAGTTGGCAAACGCGGCCGGTCGAGGCTATCAGCGCCCCAACCGCCGGGGGTATCGTGGCGGCTGCGGAAATACGGGGGGCGTCCGTCGGGTCGGCCTCGCGTTCTTTCGTTTGTCGGACAGTGCAAGGGCTCTGGAATGGCGACGCTCGAAAATACTGATCTTTCTCCCGGGGACCTTTCCGAGGATGGCGGACGTCGCCGCGATTTCATCAATATTGCCGCCGTCAGCTTCGCCGGCGTCGGGGCCGTGGGCGCGGCGATCCCGCTGATCACCCAGATGAGCGCCTCGGCTGATGTCCGCGCGCTCGCGTCGGTGGAGATCGACATCTCCGCGATCCAGCCGGGGCAGGCGATCAAGACGATGTGGCGTAAGCAGCCGGTCTTCATCCGCAACCTGACGGCGAAGGAGATTCAGGAGGCGAACGCGGTGCCGCTGTCGGAGCTGCGCGACCCCGAGACGCTGGCGCAGCGGACCAAGCCCGGCCATACCAACTGGCTGATAACGCTCGCCGTCTGCACCCATCTGGGCTGTGTCCCGCTGGGCGCGGGAGAGGGCGAGAATCGCGGCCCGTATGGCGGCTATTTCTGCCCATGCCACGGATCGTCCTACGATACCGCGGCGCGTATTCGTAAGGGGCCGGCGCCGAAGAATCTCTTCGTTCCGGAATATGCGTTCAAATCCGACACCCTCGTGCAGATCGGCTGAGGTATCCAAAGATGAGCTTTCCCTGGGCGCAGCACTATACGCCGAAGCATCCTCTCATGCGTTGGCTGGACGAAAAGCTGCCGCTGCCACGCCTCGTCTACAACGCGGTGGGCGGCGGCTATCCGGTGCCGCGCAACCTCAATTATTTCTGGAATTTCGGGGTTCTCGCGGGCGCCGCGCTCGCCATTCAGCTCATCACCGGGATCGTGCTCGCGATGCATTATGCGAGCAATGCCGACCTCGCGTTCAACTCGGTCGAGCATATCATGCGCGACGTGAATTCGGGGTGGCTGATCCGCTACGCCCACTCGACCGGCGCGAGCTTCTTCTTCATCGTCGTCTATCTCCACATTTTCCGCGGGCTCTATTACGGATCATACAAGGCGCCGCGCGAGATGGTGTGGCTGCTCGGCGTCGTCATCTTCCTGCTGATGATGGCCACCGCCTTCATGGGCTACGTGCTGCCGTGGGGCCAGATGAGCTTCTGGGGCGCGCAGGTGATTACCGGGTTCTTCTCGGCGATACCGCTGGTTGGCGAGCCGATCCGCGAATGGCTGCTCGGCGGCTTCGCGCCCGACAATGCGACGCTCAACCGGTTCTTCTCGCTGCATTACCTGCTGCCGTTCGTGATCGCCGCCGTGATCGTCCTGCACATCTGGGCGCTACATATTCCGGGGTCGAACAACCCGACCGGGGTTGATGTGAAGGGCCCGCAGGATACCGTGCCGTTCCACCCTTATTATACGGCGAAGGACGGCTTCGGCCTCGGGGTGTTCCTGATCGTGTTCTCGATCATCCTGTTCTTCGCGCCGAACGCGCTCGGGCACCCGGACAACTATATCCAGGCCAACCCGATGTCGACGCCGGCCCATATCGTCCCCGAATGGTATTTCTGGCCGTTCTACGCGATCCTGCGCGCCTTCACGGTGAACTTTTTCTGGATCCCGGCCAAGCTCTGGGGCGTGGTGGCGATGTTCGGCTCGATCGCGCTGCTGTTCTTCCTGCCGTGGCTGGATAATTCGCCGGTCCGTTCGGCAACCTATCGTCCGCTCTACAAGAAGTTCTTCTGGATCCTGGTCGCCGACGTGCTGATCCTCGGCCTGTGCGGCGTCAAGCCGGTCGAAGAGCCCTGGCTGCGGCTGAGCCAGCTTGCCGCGGGCTATTATTTCGCGCACTTCCTGATCATCCTGCCGATCATCGCCTGGATCGAGCGGCCGTTGCCGCTCCCCGCGTCGATTTCGGAATCGGTATTAAACGGCGAGGCGCAGGACGGCGCGTCGCCGGACCAGGCGGCCTGAGTTTAGGGGAGGTTTGAACAGATGGTCCGCCCGATCGCCTTTCTCGTTGGCCTTGTCTTCGTGGCCGCGTTGGTCGTCGCGCTGCTGATCCCGCGCGAAGCCGCCGAGATCACCGCCGCACAGGTTTTCCACAAGGAGCCGAAGGCATTCCACCTTGCCAGCGACGGCCCGCTCGGCCGGTTCGACCGGCAACAGCTTCAGCGTGGCTTCCAGGTTTATAAGGAAGTCTGTTCGGCCTGCCACTCGCTTCATCTCGTCGCCTTCCGCGACCTTGAGGAGATCGGGTTCAGCAAGGCCGAGGTGAAGGCGATCGCCAACCAGTGGGCGATCGAAGTGCCGTCGGTGAACCCCGATACGGGCGAGCCGGCCACGCGCAAGGCGCTACCGTCCGATCATTTCCCGACGCCTTATGCGAACGAGACCGCGGCGCGCGCGGCCAACAACAACGCGCTGCCGCCCGATCTGTCGCTGATAGTGAAGGCCCGCGAGGGGCATGCCGCATACCTCCATTCGCTGCTGACCGGGTATAGCGAGGTGCCGGCTGAGCTGAAGCGGCGTTTCCCGGACGCGGTTCCGCCGGATACGCTGCACTACAACCCGTATTTCGCGAACCTCGCGATCGCGATGCCGCCGCCTCTGGTCGCTGATGGTCAGGTCGAATATAGCGATGGCACCCCGAGTACGATCGAGAATTACTCGACCGACGTCGCCGCTTTCCTGACCTGGGCGGCCGAGCCCAAGCTGGAGCAGCGGCACCGCACCGGCCTCGGCGTGCTGATCTTTCTCCTGATCACGACGACATTGGGCTTCTTCGCCTACCGGAATGTCTGGGCGGGCGTGAAGCACTGACATGGCAGGCCGGCTCGGCCTGATCGGTGGGAGCGGCCTCTATCGGATGGAGGCGCTTGCCACCGGGGAGTGGCGCGCCGTCGAGACAGCCTGGGGGGCGCCCTCGGATGCGCTTCTGTTCGGCGAGATCGCGGGGCGCGAGGTCGTTTTCTTGCCGCGGCACGGCCGGGGCCATCAGCTCAGCCCCGGCGAAATCAACGCCCGCGCCAATATCGCCGCGCTGAAGGCGGCCGGATGCAGCGAGGTTCTGGCGCTGTCGGCGGTCGGCTCCTACCGGGCCGATATTCCGCCCGGCACGTTCGTGATGGTCGACCAGTTCGTCGATCGCACGATGCGCGGCGAACGCAGTTTCTTCGGCGACGGCATCGTCGCCCATGTGGCATTCGGCCATCCCACCTGCCGCCGTTTCGCGGCGGGCGTGGCGGAGGCGCTTGCGGCCCTCGGGTTGCCGCATCGGACCGAGGGCACGCTGCTGGTGATGGAAGGCCCGCAATTTTCGACCGCGGCGGAGTCGCGGATGTACAAGGCGCTCGGCTGCGACGTGGTCGGGATGACGGCGATGCCCGAAGCCCGTCTCGCGCGGGAGGCGGAGCTTTGTTATCTCAACATCGCGATGGTGACCGATCTCGACGCGTGGGCGGACAGCCATGTCGATGTCGCCGAGGTGGTGAAGATATTGGGCGATAATGCCCGCAATGCGGAGGCGCTGGTCGTCGAGGTGGCGCGCCGCTCGGCCGCCCCGGAAGGGGTATGCGCGGCGGGCTGCGACCGGGCGCTCGATGTCGCGGTCATTACCGCGCGCGATGCCTGGCCGCGGGCGACCCGCGCGCGGCTCGCCACACTCGCGCCGCGGCTGTTCGCATGAGCGACAACGACGATATCGCCGCGCTGATCCGGACGATTCCGGATTTCCCCCGGCCCGGCATCCTGTTTCGCGACATCACGACGCTGCTGCTCGACGCGGCCGGCTTTACCCGCACCGTCGAGCGACTGACGGCGCTTCATACCGGCCCGATCGATCTGGTCGCGGCGATCGAGGCGCGGGGCTTCATTTTCGGGGCGGCGGTTGCGCAGGCGCTGGGCCGGGGCCTTGTCCTGATCCGCAAGGATGGGAAATTGCCGGCGGCGACGATCGCGGTCGATTACGCGCTCGAATATGGCGCGGACCGGATCACGATGCATGCCGACGCTCTGGTCCCCGGCGCGCGGGTCCTGCTGGTGGACGATCTGATCGCGACCGGCGGCACGGCATGCGCCGCCGTCCGTCTGATCCGCAAGGCCGGCGGCACCGTGACAGGGGCGTCGTTCGTGATCGACCTGCCCGACCTCGGCGGCGCCGAGAAACTGCGGGACGAAGGTGTCGCCACGAACGCGCTGGTGGCGTTCGCCGGTGAATAGGCCACGCGGCGAAGCCGCCGCTCTTGTTGCGGTTGGCCCGCGCTGCTTGGACTGCTAAATCCATCACGGTGAGCGTCGCCGTGCCCGCGATGTTGCGGTTGGCCCGCGCTGCTTGGACTGCTAAATCGCCGTCACCTGATCGAACGCCGCGAGATCGGTTGCGGTTGGCCCGCGCTGCTTGGACTGCTAAATCCGGCATCGCGAGCGGCGATGCCTTCGCGAGGTTGCGGTTGGCCCGCGCTGCTTGGACTGCTAAATCCCGCCGCCACGCCGCGATGCCTCGCCAGCGGTTGCGGTTGGCCCGCGCTGCTTGGACTGCTAAATCAAGCCGACGTTCTGCACCTGCACCGAGGCGGTTGCGGTTGGCCCGCGCTGCTTGGACTGCTAAATCGATCGCGACGATCGCCTCATGGCTGGGGCGGTTGCGGTTGGCCCGCGCTGCTTGGACTGCTAAATCCACTGTCCAAAATCCTTTCTTCATAATATCGTTGCGGTTGGCCCGCGCTGCTTGGACTGCTAAATCTCTTCCCCTGGAGGAAGAGTGAAAAGAGATGTTGCGGTTGGCCCGCGCTGCTTGGACTGCTAAATCTTGGGACCGCATATCAAGACGGCCCGCATTGTTGCGGTTGGCCCGCGCTGCTTGGACTGCTAAATCCAGCCTGATCTACCGGGCCGCGTCGACGCAGTTGCGGTTGGCCCGCGCTGCTTGGACTGCTAAATCCAAGGCAACAACGAGTGGGCCTCGCTGGTCGTTGCGGTTGGCCCGCGCTGCTTGGACTGCTAAATCCGTCGGCTCCGTCGGCCCCATCGGCGCCGGGTTGCGGTTGGCCCGCGCTGCTTGGACTGCTAAATCCGCCTTGCCCGGCTCGTCGTTATCGACCGCGTTGCGGTTGGCCCGCGCTGCTTGGACTGCTAAATCGCGACCCGGCGGGGCAATATGACGCGGGCGGTTGCGGTTGGCCCGCGCTGCTTGGACTGCTAAATCGTCGTCGAAAACGCAGACCGCGAGCGTTTTGTTGCGGTTGGCCCGCGCTGCTTGGACTGCTAAATCTTCTTTGCTGTTCTGACTGATACCCAGATTGTTGCGGTTGGCCCGCGCTGCTTGGACTGCTAAATCGCGACTTCCTCGATTGGCACAACCAACTTCGTTGCGGTTGGCCCGCGCTGCTTGGACTGCTAAATCGCCGGGGTGACGGTGACACCGGCGATCTGGTTGCGGTTGGCCCGCGCTGCTTGGACTGCTAAATCGCGAGCTTTCCGCCAAACGCCATTGCTGCCGTTGCGGTTGGCCCGCGCTGCTTGGACTGCTAAATCCACTGTCCAA
>Ga0182740_1002354_pt1 | contig 11669 bp, 14 predicted proteins | sample eDN5th37CKraftBY_FD_128872 | JGI IMG/M metagenome (GOLD analysis project Ga0182740, IMG submission 128872) | Enriched backyard soil microbial communities from Emeryville, California, USA - eDNA 5th pass 37_C Kraft BY (version 2) (version 2) | ecosystem: Environmental > Terrestrial > Soil >...
GCCATCGCCAGACATTTGGCAAGCGGCTGATCGACCAGCCCCTGATGCAGCGCGTGCTGGCCGACATGGCGCTCGACGTGGCGGCGGCGACCGCTCTGTCGTTCCGCCTTGCCCGTTCCTTCGACGAAGCCGCGGGCGACCGGGGAGAAGCCGCCTTCGCCCGCGCCATGACGCCGGTGGTGAAATACTGGGTCTGCAAGATCGCCCCCGCACTTCTTTATGAAGCGATGGAATGCCTCGGCGGCAATGGCTATGTCGAGGAAGCGCCGCTTGCCCGCTATTATCGCGAAGCTCCTGTCAATGCGATCTGGGAAGGTTCCGGCAATGTCATGGCGCTCGACGTGTTGCGCGTGCTTGGCCGAGCGCCGGGCCTTTTCGACGATGTAATGGCCGGTATAGACCGGGATCTGGGCGCCAGCGGCCACGGCACGGTTGGTGTGCTCAAAGCGGCCATGCAGGTCGCGTCCAGCGACGAGGGTTCGGCGCGCATCCTGACCGAGCAGCTTGCGCTGGCGGCAGCTGCCGCCGAGTTGCGGCGGCTTGGGGCAGGGCGCATCGCCGACGCCTTCGTCGAGACCCGGCTGGCCGGCCAGTGGCGTACCACCTATGGCCTGCTCGACTCACGGCACGATGCGCGCCTCATCATCGATACGCTCTATCCTCCGGCCAGCTGAGTCAGAACCCTCCGAAAGCAAAACCGCGCAGTTCTGCGGACGTTAACCATAGTTAACGAAATCCGTTGCGGTGCGCCGCTGCCGCCGTCACTCTTATGGTTAGCAAAGCGTTAACGAGCGGGGTTGATCAGACGTGCCGACAGGACATCCGGAACAAGACGGCACTGCCCGCAAATTCGCGGGCGTTTGCTGATGCGCTACGTTTTCGCATTGTGGGCCGCACCGCTGCTTCTGTTCTGGGGCTGGTATTTTCTGTCTTTGAATGACATGAATTTCGGCTATGTGATGCTGAGCCGCCCACTGCATGACTTCGTGTTCCAGCTTTACGGCGACATTCTCGGCATCGATCCTGAGATCATTCCGGGCCTGGTGGCGCGGGCGTGCATCATGGATACCGGCCTCATTCTGGCATTCTGGGCTTTTCGCCGTCGCCGCCAGATTGCTGCGTGGATCAGGAGGAAGCGGGGGCTGGAAACGGAGTCAGCCGTCGCTGCGCATCCGGCGCAATCTGTCGAGAACGCCTTGCAGGATGAAGGACGCGGCGGCCGAATCGATCTTCCCGCTGCGCTTGGCCCGCGAAAAATCCATTTCGATCAGGGTGCGCTCGGCAGCCACGGTCGATAGGCGCTCGTCCCAGAACAGGAAGGGCAGGTCTGTCAGCGGCGCCATGTTGCGCACGAAGGCGCGGGATTTCTGCGCGCGGGGACCATGGCTGCCGTCCATGTTGACCGGCAGGCCGATTGCGATGGCTCCCACATTGTCCCTTTTCAGAAGATCGAGGAGGGCTGTGGCATCCTGCGTGAACTTCTTTCGCATGATGACGGGGCGTGGATGCGCGAAGGAAAGGCCGGCATCCGAGACGGCAACGCCAATCGTCTTGTCGCCGAGATCGAGGCCGGCCACGGTCTGGCCCGGTTGAAGACGCTGGATCAGTTGTTCCGCTTCAATGATATTCAAGGTGGCCCCGGCTTTCCTTTGACATGGCTGGTCAGGCTTCTATCCTCGCACCGAATTAAAATCCCGAAATAAATATCATCGAGGACGCTCACCATGAAACTGACCTGGTATGGCCATTCCGCTTTCCGTATCGAAACCGGCGACGCCACGATCCTGATCGACCCCTATCTGGTTGGCAATCCCGTCTGGCAGGGTGGCTGGGAAGAACCCGCGCATGGTGTCACCCATGTGCTTCTGACCCATGGCCATGACGATCACATCAGCGGAGCGGCGGAAATCCTGAAGCAGTCCGGCGCCATGCTGGTCGCGAATTTCGAGATATGCATGCATCTGGTCGGCAAGGGCGTCAGCGACCAGAAGATCAATCCCGGCAATATCGGCGGCACGGTCGATTGCGGCGGTTTCACCACGACCTTCGTGCAGGCGCTGCATTCGTCTTCGGCTTCGGCGGAAAACGGCAATGTCTATCTCGGCAATCCGGGCGGTCTGGTGCTGCATTTTCCCGACGCGCCGACCCTTTACCACATGGGCGATACCGACATCTTCTCAGACATGGCGCTGATCAACGAGCTGCATGAACCGAAGATCGGCATCGTGCCGGTCGGGGATCGCTTTACAATGGGCGGCGCGGTGGCCGCATTGGCCTGCCGGCGCTTCTTCCGTTTCGACACGGTCGTGCCCTGCCATTTCGGCACTTTCCCGCTGCTCGACCAGACCGCCGACAAATTCGTCGAGGGGCTGGAAGGGTCGGGCGTGAAGGTTGCGCTGCCCGGGATCGGCAAGCAGATCACGATCTGACCGGCTCTGGATGTTGCACCCGCCAGCCTGCACCGCTATAGCGCAGGCTGGTTCCAAAACAGTTTTGAAGCGGACTTTCTACATGTCGGTCGATCTGGATACGGTCAAACGCGTCGCACGTCTTTCACGCATCGCGGTCAGCGAGCAGGAGGCGACCGTCATGGCGGACAAGATCAATTCCATCCTTGGTTTCGTCGAGCAACTGAACGAAGTGGATGTAACCGGCGTCGAGCCGATGACGTCGGTGCTTCCGATGGACATGCGCAAGCGCGCGGATGAAGTGAGCGACGGCAACAAGGCCGCCGACATCGTTGCCAATGCGCCGGCGACGGAAGAGAATTTCTTCCTCGTTCCGAAGGTGGTCGAATAGAAGCCATGTCGATCTCCATTACCACGGAACCGCCGTTGCAAGACGATGTGCGCACGCTCGTGGCCGAGCTCAACGCCTATCTGATGCCGCTTTCGCCGCGCGAATTCCAGTTCCAGATGACGGTCGAGGAAATGTCCGAGGCTGCTCTCACCCTGTTCATCGCGCGCGACGGCATCGGCCGGGCCGTCGGCATGGGCGCGCTCAAGGAGCATGGCGACGGGCTTGGCGAGATCAAGCGGATGTACACCTTGCCGCAGGTGCGAGGCCAGCGTGTCGGCGCCCGCATTCTTGAGCGCATAGAGGAACTGGCGCACAAAAAGGGGATCAGGCGTCTCGTACTCGAAACCGGCGAGGGCGCGGGCTTCGAGCCCGCCTGGCGTGTTTATGAGCGTGGCGGTTTCCAGGTATGCGGCGCTGTCCTTGACTATCCCGATTCCGGCTATTCGCGATTTTACGAAAAGAAGTTTGCCTGATGACCGACCTGACCAGACTCACGATTTCACAGGCGCGCCAGAAGCTGCGCGCTCGGGAGATTTCCGCCGTCGAGCTGACGGATGCCTATCTGGGCGCCATCGACGCAGCCAATAACAAGCTCAACGCCTACGTGGCGGTCACGCATGACAAGGCCCGAGACATGGCGAAGGCTTCCGACGCGCGGCTGGCCTCCGGGCAGGCCGGCGCGCTCGAAGGCATTCCGCTTGGCGTGAAGGACCTGTTCGCGACGGAAGGTGTCCACACACAGGCATGCAGCCATGTGCTCGACGGTTTCAGGCCACGCTATGAATCGACCGTCACAGCCAATCTGTGGGCCGATGGCGCGGTGATGCTGGGCAAGCTCAACATGGATGAGTTCGCGATGGGCTCTTCCAACGAGACCTCCTATTACGGCCCGGTGAAAAACCCGTGGCGGGCGAAAGGCTCCGACGCCGATCTGGTTCCCGGCGGCTCGTCAGGTGGATCCGCTGCCGCGGTTTCGGCGTTTTTGTGCGCCGGTGCGACCGCAACCGATACGGGCGGCTCCATCCGTCAGCCGGCTGCCTTCACCGGCACGGTCGGCATCAAGCCCACCTATGGCCGCTGCTCGCGCTGGGGGATCGTGGCCTATGCCTCGTCGCTGGATCAGGCAGGTCCCATTGCCCGCGACGTGCGCGATGCGGCAATCCTTCTGAAGTCGATGGCCTCCGTCGATGTGAAAGACACCACTTCCGTCGATCTGCCGGTGCCGGATTATGAGGCGGCGCTCGGTCAGACGGTGAAGGGCATGAAGGTCGGCATTCCGAGGGAATACCGTGTCGAGGGCATGCCGCAGGAAGTCGAAGCGCTCTGGCAGCAGGGCATCACCTGGCTGAAGGAGGCCGGCGCCGAGATCGTCGACATTTCCCTTCCGCACACGAAATATGCGCTGCCGACCTATTACATCATCTCGCCGGCCGAGGCGTCCTCGAACCTCGCCCGTTATGATGGCGTGCGTTATGGTCTGCGGGTTCCCGGCAAGGACATCGTGGAGATGTACGAGAACACCCGCGCCGCCGGCTTTGGCGACGAGGTGAAGCGCCGCGTCATGGTCGGCACCTATGTGCTGTCGGCCGGCTATTACGATGCCTATTATTTGCAGGCCCAGAAGGTCCGCACGCTGATCAAGAAGGACTTTGACGATGCCTTCGCGGCCGGCGTGGACGTGATCCTGACGCCTGCCACGCCATCGGCCGCTTTCGGCATTGCCGACAAGGAAATGTCGAGCGATCCGGTGAAGATGTATCTCAATGACATCTTCACGGTGACGGTGAACATGGCAGGTCTTCCCGGAATTTCCGTGCCGGCGGGCCTCAATGATCAGGGGCTGCCGCTGGGGCTGCAGCTTATCGGCCGGCCTTTCGACGAAGAGACCCTGTTCCGCACCGCGCACGTCGTGGAGCAGGCAGCCGGAACCTTCCAGCCGCAGAAGTGGTGGTAGCACCTGCCCGCGAGGGATAAGACATGTTCTTCTATCTCTCCAAGCTGTTCTGGTTCGTGATGCAGCCGATCAACCTGATCGGCCTGACAGCGCTGGCGGGGATCATGCTCGCCATCGTCGGGTGGCGCCGTTTGTCCATCTTCTTCTCGTCCATCGCGTTTCTTGTGCTGGCCATCGGTGCATGGACTTCGACTGGTGCGCTGATGCTGCACCCGTTGGAGGATCGGTTTTCCCGTCCTGATCCGGCCCCTGCCGGCATCGCCGGTATCATCGTGCTGGGCGGAGGCTTCGAGGGCGGCGTGAACCTTGTGCGCGGCGGGTACGAGCTGAATGCCAGCGGCGATCGCTTTGTCGAGGCGGCCGTTCTCGCCAGACGCTATCCCGAAGCCCGGGTGGTGGTGACCGGCGGTGCCGGCAGCATGATGCTGGAAGGTGAGGGTGATGGCGACACCGCCCCGCGGCTGCTCACCGCGCTGGGCGTGGAGCCCGGGCGGCTGGTTCTCGAAAACAAGTCCCGCAATACATACGAAAATGCCGTTTTCACACGCGAGATCGTCAAGCCGCAGGCGGGCGAGATATGGCTTCTGGTGACGTCCGCATTCCACATGCCCCGATCGGTCGGCCTGTTTCGCAAGGCCGGATTCGACGTGGTGCCTTGGCCGGCCGATTACCGCACTGCCGGCAACGAGTATTTCGGCCCGGCGCAGGACAATGTGTCCGACTCCCTCCAGAATCTGACGGTCGGCCTGCGCGAATGGATCGGCTTGCTCGCCTACTGGCTGTCGGGCCGTATCGATTCGCCGCTTCCCGGTCCCGTAGACTGATCGTTCTGCTCATTCATTTCCGTCAGAACGGCTTCGCGCGCATTGGAAAAGAACTGGCGGCGCATCAGAACGACCGCCAGCAGTGCGCTCGACAGAATGAAGGCTACCGGTCCGACGAACCAGCCGAGATAGCCGATCGAGAAGAAAATCGCGCGCAGACCCGAATTGAAATGTTTGCCGGCAAGCTGGTTCATCTTCGCCGCCCGCATCACGGCGTTGCGGGTTTGCGGATTGCGCGCCATCTCCCCATGGGCGACAGGCACCGCGCCGATCAGGATCGAGCAGTAGTTGAACAGCCGGTATGACCAGCCGAACTTGAAGAAGGCGAAGGCCAGGATAATCACCAGCCCGACGACCTTGAGCTGGAAAGCCGTGCGCGTGGCCGCACCCTGAAGGTGGAGATCGGAAAGCACGCCGATCACCTGATCGGATGCGCCAATGAGCGCAAAACATCCGCCGATTGCAATCAGGGAGCTTGAGGCGAAGAAAGCAGTTCCCTGCTGCAATCCGCTCATGATGGCGGTGTCGACGATGCGGATCTCCCGCTCGGCCATGCGCTGCATCCATATTTCGCGCTGCCGGTTCATCGCCATGGTGAGCGAAGGCCGATGGAACAGCCAGCCGTCAGAGGCCAGCGTGTGCAGCCCCCAGGCCAGAAGGAAGAAAGCCAGTGCGCCGAAATCGGCCGCCGACAGATGGTAGGAATCGAGCATGGTCATCCTTTACCACAGGAGAGCCTGCAGCCGCAGCAGGCAGGGCTTGTCGCTGGCTCATCGAAAAGTGCAGCAAATGATGACAGGAAACATTATATAAGCATGATATGCCAATCTGCATTGGCTGTTTCTGTGAGGTGACGGTTCTTGTTTCTTTCGGTTTTCGACCTTTTCAAGATCGGTATCGGCCCTTCCAGCTCCCACACCATGGGGCCGATGACGGCGGCCGCACGTTTCCTTGCGGAAATTCTGTCCGACGACTGGCCGCGCCCGGCCGGGGCAAAGGTGAGCCGCGTCGGCGCAAGCCTGCATGGCTCGCTGGCCTATACCGGTGTCGGCCATGGCAGCGACCGGGCTGTCGTGCTGGGCTTTACCGGCCTGGTGCCGGTCAACGTCGATCCCGATGAAGCTGATTCCATTGTCGCGAAGGTGACCGCTGAAAAGCGTGTGACGCCACCCGGCCATCCCACCTACCATTTCGATCCGGCAACCGATCTGGTTCTCGACAAGAAGACGCCGCTCAAGGGGCATGCCAACGGCATGAGCTTCTATGCCTACGATGCGGGCAACCGGGTGCTTCTCAGGCGCATCTACTATTCCATTGGTGGCGGTTTCGTCGTTTCCGAAGAGGAGCTGCAGCGCATAAAGCAGCGCGGCTCTGTCACCACCGAAGGCAAGAAGGTGCCGTATCCCTTCAAGAACGCGGTGGAAATGCTGGCGATGGCGAAACGGAGCGGGCTTTCCATCGCCGAGATGAAGCGCATCAACGAAGAAACCTATATGGAGCGCGCGAAGCTCGACGGCGGGCTCGATGACATCTGGGCTGCCATGAAGGGCTGCATCGACCGGGGCCTGTCGCAGGAAGGCATCATGCCGGGCGGCCTCAAGGTGCGCCGGCGCGCGCGCCAGCTTCACGACAAGCTGCAGGAGGAATGGAGCCGCAACCGGCCGAATCCGCTTCTCGCCAATGACTGGCTGTCGATCTATGCCATGGCGGTGAACGAGGAGAACGCCGCCGGCGGGCGTGTCGTCACCGCGCCGACCAATGGTGCCGCCGGCACCTTGCCGGCCGTGCTGCGCTACTGGCTGCATTTTCATCCCGAGGCCGATCAGGATTCCATCCGCGATTTTCTGCTCACTGCTGCTGCCATCGGCGGCATCATCAAGACCAATGCTTCGATTTCGGGCGCTGAGGTCGGCTGTCAGGGGGAGGTGGGCTCCGCCTCCGCCATGGCCGCCGCGGGTCTGTGCGCCGTGATGGGCGGCACGCCCGAGCAGGTGGAAAACGCTGCGGAAATCGCGCTGGAACATCATCTGGGCATGACCTGCGATCCCGTTGGCGGACTGGTGCAGGTGCCCTGCATCGAGCGCAACGCGCTCGGGGCGGTGAAGGCAGTGACGGCTGCATCGCTCGCCATCAAGGGGGACGGTCAGCATTTCGTGCCACTGGATGCCGCCATCGAGACGATGCGGCAGACCGGCGCCGACATGAATGAGCGCTACAAGGAAACCAGCCTTGGCGGCCTTGCCGTCAATGTGGTGGAATGCTGAGCGCTTATTTCGCTGTCAGGTAACGCAATTGTGCAAAACCTCGCGCTGCGTTGAATGACGCGTCGCCAGACGTTAGTTTCCCCTCATGGCTCTGAACATTCTCAAACTGTGCGTCGGCTGTGAAAGCGTCGAGGATCTCGAGGCGTGGGTCGCTCACCGGCTCGAAGAGCGTCGGCGCAATGGCGAGCCGGCCGAGCACTGGCATGTCACGCGCATGGTGCCGACCCGCGGCGCCGAGATTACCGACGGCGGGTCGATGTACTGGGTGATCAAGGGCAGCGTTCAGTGCCGCCAGCTGATCACGGAGATAAGGCCATTTACCGATAATGAGGGCATCGGCCGCTGCAAGATCGTTCTGGCGCCGGAGATCATCCGAACCGAATGGCAGCCGAGACGACCGTTTCAGGGATGGCGCTATCTGAAGGCCGAAGATGCGCCGGCCGATCTCGGAAAGGGAGGGGCGGGTCTCGTCGAGTTGCCGCCCAAGCTTCGTCAGGAACTGGCGGAACTGGGACTGCTGTAGTCTGCCTGCCAGCGCTGGACTGGGAAAACTAATCCCTGAACCTGAGCTTCAGGCCCGGCATTCCGCCGGGTGCGCATACCTTCAGGCGGATGCGAACCACAGGCTGCGTGTTGCGCCATGTGCGGGCGCCATGGCTCAGAAGAAGACCGACGAGATCCCGCGTCTTGAACCGCGAGTTGCCGGGCCGGATATTCTTCAGCCGCGTTGCGGCCTGATAAAGGGCCTGCGTTCCGATGTCGCTGGCCGCTTCCCTGTCCTGAAGAACAGGGTTGGCTAAACCGGCTACCTGCTTTTCTCCGATCACCACTGACACTCCTTCGATACCGAACATTTCCGGGAGTTTGTTGCCGGGCAGCTTATTGCTGCACGGCAAAGCATTCGATGCGCTGCTTCTTCAGGGCGGTGCAGGCTCGCAATGCCGCGGTTTGCGTCTCGAAGCCGCCGAAACGGGCGCGGAAATAAGTCACGCCGCCCTTCCTGAAGGGAACGGTGTAGCCGGAGGCGCTGGCAAGAACGGCGCGGGCCTGCGCGGCTGTCTTGTCGAGCGCGGCTTCCGCCTCGGACTTGCTGGGCGAGGAGGCCACCTGCACGACCCAGCCTGACGGCAGGGAAGCGGTGTTGACAGGATCGATCTGCTGCGGCTCGGGGCCGGAGTAAGCCTGTGCAAACGGGATGTCTGCGGGTTCAGGCGCAGCCATCACCACCGGAAGCTTGGGCTTCGGCGCGCGGGCGGGAACCGGAGCCGCACTTGCAATGACAGCTTCGACGTCCGTTCCGGGTTTGAAGTCCGGAGTTGGAGCGTCATGCTTGGGCAGCGAAACCCTGGCGATCGCCTTGGAAGCGGTGTCGTTGTCCGTGCGGGCGATCAGCGCCCCGCCGCCACGCTGTGACGCCTTTGGCAGATAGGCATTGATCAGGCGTGCCATTTCATTGTCGCGGCTGGCGCCGGACTTGCCGCCCATGACCACGGCAACCAGCTTGCGGCCATCGATCGAGACGGAGGAAACGAGATTGAAACCCGACGCGCGGGTGTACCCGGTCTTGATGCCGTCCACGCCCTTGATGCGGCCGAGCAGGCGGTTATGGCCATTGATGCGCTGGCGTCCATACATGAAGGACCGCTCTGCGAAATAGCCATAATATTGGGGGTGATGTTCGCGCAGCGCCATGCCCAGCGTCGCCATGTCCCGCGCGGTGGTGAACTGGCCCGGATTGGGCAGTCCGTGCGCGTTGCGGAACACGGTGTTGGTCATGCCGAGCGAGCGGGCCTTGGCCGTCATCATTTTGGCGAAATTGGCCTCGCTGCCGCCGAGCAGTTCCGCAAGGGCAGTCGAGGAGTCATTGGCGGACTTCGTCACCATGGACAGGATCGCCGTTTCCACGGTGATCGAACCGCCCGAACGCACGCCCAGCTTGGTCGGTGGCTCTCCCGCTGCATTGGCAGAGAAGGGAACCTGAGTGGTTCTGCTGATCTTGCCCTTCGAGAGCGCCTCGAAGGTCAGATACAGCGTCATCATCTTGGTCAGCGAGGCCGGATAGCGCCGCGCATTGGCATTGGAGGAATAAAGCGTCTTACCGGTGTTGGCGTCGATCACGATTGCGGCGTCATTGGCCGCCGCCTGTGATGCCACGGTGGCGCCAGCAAGAAAAACTGCGGCTGCCGTGGCCGTAGCCACGACCCGGAAAGAACGCACGGAAAGGGAAACGATACCCGAGAACGCCTTACGCACTGTTACTTCCTTTGGGTTTCATTGCGGAGGGGACGGCAAAGGTCCTATCCCAGCCTGATTTTGACAGACCCTATCCACCCACCGTTACCAATCCGTTTATGGTAACCGGCGCGTTCACCATTTTCGGCGCAGTCGAGGTTAATTTTATGGGAATTTTAGCAATTGCCGGCCGACAACCTCGCAGTTGACATTTTGTGCAATGCACAATATTTTATCTGGCATCGCACAAATGCCGGTCATTCATTTTGCGTCCGGCCAATCCGATCCCACGAAGGAGGGCATCCGATGTCCCAGACCGCTTACGAAGACTTCAGCAAATACGGCAAGGAATTCGCCGATTCGGGCCTCAAGAGCCTTGCTTCTCTGTCCAAGGGCGCTCAGGCGATTGCCGTAGAGGCCAGCGAATACACCAAGAAGAGCCTGGAGACCGGCAGCGCCGCTTTCGAGAAGCTTCTGTCGGCCAAGTCCTTCGAGGACGCGCTGGCGATCCAGACCGACTACGCCAAGCAGGCTTATGAGTCCTTCGTCGCCGAAGCGACCAAATTCGGCGATCTCTATTCGGATCTCGCCAAGGAAGCCTACAAGCCGTTCGAAGGCATCGTGGCCAAGGCCAGCTAAGTTTCGACAGATTCATTTGCCGGCACGCGCCGGTAAGAACCCGGTTGCGCATCGCGCAGCCGGGTTTTTGCGTTTCCAGCCTGTGTGCAAAGCCCGGATTTCACAGTTGACGCATTATTGGTGTTGTCTGCGTATTGTCAGTGGCGAAGAAGGGCTTAAAATTCCACAATAACGACCTACATGTCGGTTTGCCCTTGGGGCTGGATCGAGAGGCAGGGATAAAGTGACTGGCAGTCTGGTGGCCACGCAAAATACAGTACGGATGCAGAAAGACCAACGTGGCAACGGTGGCGGTCGTGGAACGGCGGTCATCACGCGCACGCAGACCAAGACCAAGCGGCCCAGCCTCTATCGTGTGCTGATCCTGAACGACGATTACACGCCAATGGAATTCGTCGTGCACGTTCTGGAGCGTTTTTTCCAGAAGGACAGGGAGGCCGCCACGCGTATCATGCTTCATGTGCACAACCACGGTGTGGGAGAATGTGGCGTTTACACATTCGAGGTGGCCGAGACGAAAGTGTCTCAGGTCATGGATTTCGCCCGACAAAATCAGCATCCGCTGCAATGCGTGATGGAGAAGAAGTGAGGTAACATGCCGGCTTTCTCCCAAGGCTTGGAAAAGGCACTTCATCAGGCGCTGACAATCGCCAATGAGCGCCACCATGAATATGCGACGCTGGAACATCTGCTGCTGGCGCTGATCGACGACACCGAAGCAGCCGCCGTGATGCGCGCCTGCAATGTGGATCTCGACGAATTGCGACAGACGGTCCTGAACTACATCGATACCGAACTCGACAACCTCATCACGGGCTATGATGAGGACTCGAAGCCGACCGCCGGTTTCCAGCGCGTGATTCAGCGCGCCGTCATCCACGTGCAGTCCTCCGGCCGCGAGGAAGTCTCCGGTGCCAACGTGCTGGTGGCGATCTTCGCCGAGCGCGAAAGCCACGC
>Ga0182740_1002356_pt1 | contig 11655 bp, 12 predicted proteins | sample eDN5th37CKraftBY_FD_128872 | JGI IMG/M metagenome (GOLD analysis project Ga0182740, IMG submission 128872) | Enriched backyard soil microbial communities from Emeryville, California, USA - eDNA 5th pass 37_C Kraft BY (version 2) (version 2) | ecosystem: Environmental > Terrestrial > Soil >...
TGGAACAACACCCTGTCGGTGCTTCAGCAGGGCGTCATCATGAAGAAGAACGGCGTCAAGATCGAGCTGTTCGACAACGTGAAAGCGATGTTCGGAAAGAAGACGCCGGCCAATTAGCCGGCGCTCGGCGGCGATGAAAGAGACGGCTCCCATTTCGCGGCACGATCTCGAGGCCGGCCGCAAACTGTTCGCGTCGAACTGGGATTTTTTGTCGGGCGCGGGCTCGGTGGCTTCGTTGCCGCCTGCGCGCGGCGTCGAGATCGCCTTCGCCGGGCGCTCGAATGTCGGCAAATCGAGCCTGATCAACGCGCTGACCAACCGAAAGGCGCTCGCCCGTACCTCAAAAACGCCGGGCCGCACCCAGCAAATCAACTTCTTCAAGGGCGCCGACGAGCTCGTGCTCGCGGATCTTCCCGGCTATGGCTTCGCCGCGGCGGCCAAGGACAAGGTCGATCAGTGGACCGGGCTCGTGCATGACTATCTCGTCGGCCGCCCGAACCTCGCACGCGTCTTTGTGCTCATCGACTCGCGTCATGGCCTCAAGCCGCAGGACCGCGAGGTGCTCGGCTATCTCGACCGCGCCGGCGTTTCCTACGCCATCGTGCTCACCAAGCTCGACACCATGAAGGCGCAGTTCGGCGAACCGCGCATCGCCGAGACGGAGGCCGCGATCAAGAAGCGGCCGGCGGCTTTCCCGCACGTCTTTCCGGTGTCGTCGTTCGACTCTCTCGGCATCAACGAGCTGCGCGCAGCCATCGCGCGGCTTCTGGCCGAACGGCGCGGTTAATCGACCACCACGCTGCCGGTTTTCTTTTTTGTCCGGCCGACCGCCGCGGATGCGCCCGTCGTCGTGTGCGGATTGGCCATGCGATAAAGCTGAAAGCGGCTGCCTTCATGCACGAGCCGCAACCGCAACGGGTCGGGGTTTTCCGCACCCTTCTCGGTGAAGAGGACATAGACGTAGTCGTAGGTGTTGGTCCAGTCGCTCCAGTAGGCGGCTTCCTCAATTGCGGGATCGTTGGCGACGACGAGAAGCTTTTCGACGGTCGGGGGCGTGCCGTCCTCGGTGTCGGCGCGATCGGCATAATCGGCGCGGACGCGCAGAATCTGCTTGCCCGGCACGGTGAAGGCGGTCGTGACGAGCGCCGAGCGCTCGATCATCGCAAGACAAGCGGCATGCATGAGACCGAGATCGCGGACGTCGTCGCCGCCCGAGGGATCGGCATAGGCGACCAGCACCTGCGCGCCGCGCTCGATATATTGCACCGACTGATGCAGCGACTCGACGCCCTTCGAGAGCTTGTTCCACATCACCTCGACTTCGGCGACCCGGACGCAAACGAGCGTCGCGAGCACGGCGGCAAAGCCGTAGCGCACCATGCGCCGCGGAAAGCGCACGTTGAGGCAGGCGACCAGCATGAAGACGAGCCCGATGGGCAGGCGCTGGTCGGCCATATAGGTCGCGAACAGAACGCGCGGGGTCGCGAGATAAACGGCGCCGCCGAGCACGAGCAAGATCCAGCCCATGGCCGAGAACTGCACGAGCTTGTGGCGGATCGCCCAGAACAGCGCGACGGCGGCAATGCCGATCAGCGTGAAGGCGACATATTCTGAATAGACATTGAAGACGAACAGAATGCCGTCGATCTTGCCGCTCTGTTCCCAGTGGTTGTCGGTCGCGAGGCCGAGTGTCGGGCTCTCGTAAAGGAGCGGCAGCACCGGCAGGAACGGAATCGCAGTCGCGCAGAATTCGGCAAGCTTCGCGTTCGAGCGCCAGCCGCGCGTACGCCACAGCCGCTCCGCCTCGAAGGCGAACAGGCCAAGGCCGTAAAGCGCGACACTCACGAGATGGCAGAAGAACAGCGCGATGACGAACGCCGCTGACGCCGCAAAACGCCACGGCCAGGGGCGCTCACGCAGCGCCACCCAGGCGGCGAGCGCCCACAGCATGAGGCCGATGCCGAAGAGGTAATTCGCAACACCCACCAGGAGCAGGTTGTTGTAGAGTAAGGGTGCCGCGACCAGGGGCAGCGCCGACCAGCGGCCGATCAGGGCGCGGTTGAGCGCCAGCGTGCCGGAGAGAATCAGCACGAAGATCGAAATCAGAAAGAACTGGCCCGCGAGATAAATGTTCACGATGCGCGCGAGCGTCGGCACCACGAGGTCCATCATCAAATTGGGGATGATCTGCCAGTGGATCTCGTAGAAACGGTCGAGATAGGCGTCATGCCCCTGGGCATCGATTACATACATGCGCGCGAGATGGTTCACGTAATCGGACAGCGGCGGCAGCTTGTGGGTCAGCACCGGAACCGAGATCGCGGCGCACAGCACGACGAACAGCGCCAGAATCTGGGCCGGGCGGAAGTCCCGAGTGGAACGCGAGGCATTTTTTGTCGGCATGGGCGAGAACCCCGGCGAACCGGTTTGTTCGAGATGTGAGATGGGTTAATGAGGGGAGCTGCTCGTTGGCGGGCTCTGGCAGGCCGCGGCAGTTGCTCAATCTTGGCCATCCGTGGCGGGCGGCCAGAAACTCCCTTTCGTTCTTCAGGATGACCCTTTAGAAGTTCCGGTCTGAACCGAACATGAACATCAAAAGCGAAACCGCCGTGTCCGACATCCCGGCCGATGCCCACGCCCAGGCCCGCATTCTCGTGCAGGTCCTGCCCCACATGCAGCGCTACGACGACGAGATCGTCGTGGTGAAATATGGCGGCCACGCCATGGGCGACGAGCAGGCGGCGCGCGATTTCGCCCGCGATATCGTGCTTCTCGAGCAGTCGGGCGTGAACCCGGTCGTCGTCCACGGCGGCGGGCCGCAGATCGGCGACATGCTCAAGCGCCTCAAGATCAAGTCGGAATTCGCGGCGGGTTTGCGCGTGACCGACGCCGCGACTGTCGAGATCGTCGAGATGGTGCTCGCAGGCTCGATCAACAAGCAGATCGTCGGCTTCATCAACGAAGCGGGCGGCCGGGCCGTGGGCCTGTGCGGCAAGGACGGCAACATGCTCCTTGCCAAGAAGTTAACGCGGACCTTCGCCGATCCGGGCTCGGCGATCGAGAAGGAAGTCGATCTCGGTTTCGTGGGGGAGCCCGCCAAGGTCGATACTACCGTACTCGACCAGATTCTCGGCCGGGAGCTCATTCCAGTGCTCGCGCCGGTCGCGGGCGGCCTTGAAGGCGGCACTTTCAACGTCAACGCCGATACTTTCGCGGGCGCCATCGCCGGCGCGCTGAAAGCCAAGCGCCTTCTCCTTCTCACCGACGTGCCGGGTGTTCTCGACAAGTCGAAGAAGCTCATCAAGGAGCTCTCGCTCGCCGACGCGCGGAAGCTGATCGCCGACGGCACGATTTCGGGCGGCATGATTCCGAAGGTCGAGACCTGCATCGAGGCACTCGATCAGGGCGTCGAGGGCGTCGTCATTCTCGACGGCAAAGTTTCGCACGCGGTGCTTCTCGAATTGCTCACCGATCACGGTGCGGGCACGCTGATCAAGCGCTGAGCCCGGCGAACGGCCGTGTCCAATCCTTCACCGGACTTCTCGCACATCGATACGTGGGTCTTCGACCTCGACAACACGCTGTATGCGCATCACCTGAACCTCTGGCAGCAGATCGACGACCGGATCCGCCAGTTCGTCGCTGATTTTCTCAAGGTGCCGCTCGACGAGGCCTTCCGCATTCAGAAGGATTATTACCGGCGTTACGGCACGACGATGTGCGGACTGATGACCGAACATAATCTCGCGCCCGGCGCGTTCCTCGATTTTGTGCACGCGATCGACCATTCGCCGCTGGCGCCGAATCCGGCGCTTGGGGCGGCGCTCGAGAAGCTGCCGGGCCGCAAGCTGATTCTCACCAACGGCACCTGCAAGCACGCCGATGCGGTGACACGGCGCCTCGCAATCCACACACACTTCGAAGGGGTGTTCGACATCGTCGCCGCCGAACTCGAGCCGAAGCCCTCGCCACGCACCTATCAGCGCTTTCTCGAACGGCACGCCGTCGATCCCGCGAAGGCTGCGATGTTCGAGGATCTGGCGCACAATCTCGAAGTGCCGGCGGCGCTCGGCATGACGACGGTGCTGGTCGTCCCGCAAGCACAGCACGGGGTGAAGCGTGAGGCGTGGGAGCTTGCGGGGAAGGATGCCCCGCATGTCCATCACACGACCGACGATCTCGCGGGCTTTCTCGCCGGCCTTCATTAAACTTGATCTCTCCCGAAGCCGGTCCTGCTTTTCGGGATCATGCTCTGCTCTGCATCTCACGCCTGCCGCCGCCGCGCTTGACAGCCCCCGCCGTTCCCTCGACAACCGCTGACTTGTCGACACGCCGACAAACGATTTCGTTCAGCGATTCAACCGTCCCGCGGAGCCAAGATGCCGACGCCCAACGCCAATACCGACAAGCTGCAAAAGACCATCGACGCGGCATTCGAAGATCGCGCCGGAATCACACCGAAGACAAAGGGCGCGGTGCGCAAGGCGGTGGCTTCCGCGCTCGATCTACTCGACTCGGGCAAGGCGCGCGTTGCCGAGAAGCAGGCGAACGGCAACTGGCATGTGAACCAATGGCTCAAGAAAGCGGTGCTGCTTTCCTTCCGCCTCACCGACATGGGCACGATTAAAGGCGGACCGGGCAAGGCCGCGTGGTGGGACAAAGTGCCGTCGAAATTCGACGGCTGGAAAGCGGCGCAATTCAAGAAGGCGGGCTTCCGCGCAGTGCCGGGCTCCATTGTTCGTCACGGTGCGTTCATCGCCCCGGGCGTCGTGCTGATGCCGTCGTTCGTGAACCTCGGCGCCTATGTCGGCGAGAATACGATGGTCGATACCTGGGCGACCGTCGGCTCCTGCGCGCAGATCGGCAAGAATGTGCATCTTTCAGGCGGCGCCGGTATCGGCGGGGTATTGGAGCCGGTGCAGGCCGGCCCGGTGGTGATCGAGGACAATTGCTTCATCGGTGCGCGCGCCGAAGTCGCCGAAGGCGTCATCGTGCGCGAGGGTTCGGTGCTTTCGATGGGCGTTTATCTCGGCGCCTCGACCAAGATCGTCGAGCGCGATACGGGCAAGGTACATGTCGGCGAGGTGCCGCCCTACTCCGTAGTCGTGCCGGGCTCGTTGCCGGGCAAGCCGGTGAACGGCCAGCCGGGGCCCTCGCTTTATTGCGCGGTGATCGTCAAGCGTGTCGACGAAAAGACGCGCGCCAAGACCAGCATCAACGAGTTGTTGCGAGACTGATTTTTCAGGAGGCAATTGATGGACTGGCACTACCTTTTCATCAGTCTCAATGGCCGCATTAACCGCAAGCCATACTGGATCGGTACCATACTGCTCGCTGTCGCCGGCTTTCTCATCCAGTATTTCACGCTTTTGACGTTGGGCCCATTGGCGGCGCTGGTGATCGGCCTGATCTGCCTTTATCCGTCTTTCGCGCTGATGCTGAAGCGCGCGCATGACCGCAACCGGCCGACCTGGCTGATCGCGATCTTTTTTGGTCTGATGGCCGCCGCGACATTGGTGCGGCCCGACGACATCGACAACATGACGGAAGCGCCGACGCTATTCATGATTGTCGCGATCCCGTGGATTCTGCTGTCGCTATTCTTTCTTGTCGATCTCGGCTTCCTGCGCGGCACACAGGGGCCCAACCGTTACGGACCGGACCCGCTCGCATGAATGACCCAATTGCCATCGCTCAGGCACTGATTCGCTGCCGCTCGGTAACACCCGATGAGGGCGGCGCCCTCGACTATCTCGGCGATCTCCTGTCGCGGGCGGGATTTGAAGTCCATCGGCAGAAATTCGCTTCTCCGGGATTTCCCGAAATCGACAATCTGTTCGCCAAGATCGGCTCCGGCCGCCCGCATCTCGTCTTTGCCGGACATACGGATGTGGTGCCGCCGGGGCGTGAGGCCAACTGGAGCGAGCCGCCCTTCGCCGGCGTTCTTAAGGACGGCAAGCTTTATGGCCGCGGCGCAACCGACATGAAGGGTGCGATCGCGGCGTTCGCGGCGGCGGCGATCGGTTTCGTTGCTGAGAAGAAACCGAAGGGCACGATCTCGTTTCTCATCACCGGCGACGAAGAAGGCCCGGCCGTAAACGGCACGGTGAAGCTTTTGGCCTGGGCGAAAGCACGCGGCGAGCGCTTCAGCCATGCGCTGGTCGGCGAGCCGACCAGCGTTTCGAAGCTCGGCGACATGATGAAGATCGGGCGCCGCGGCAGCCTCTGCGGCACCATCACGGTGCGCGGCAAGCAGGGCCATGCCGCCTATCCCGACCGCGCTCACAACCCGGTGCCGGCATTGATCGCGATGTGCGCGGCGCTTAAAGAAAAGCCCTACGATAAGGGCTCGAAGGAATTTCAGCCGTCGAACCTCGAGGTCGTCTCGCTCGAAACCGGCAACACTGCGTTTAACGTCATTCCGGCCGAAGTGAAGGCGCGCTTCAACATCCGCTTCAACGACAAGCACACGCCCGCGAAGCTCAAGAAGGAGATCGAGCAGCGGCTAAAGAAAGCCGCAAAAGGCGCGCGCTTCACGCTCGAATGGGAGCCTGCGAGCGAATCCTACCTCACCCCGCGCGGACCGTTTGTCGATCTCGTCAGCAAGGCCGTCCTCGATGCGACCGGCATAAAGGCGGCCGTTTCGACTTCCGGCGGCACATCGGACGCGCGCTTCATCAAGAACTATTGCCCGGTGATCGATCTCGGCCTCGTCGGCACGACAATGCATCAGGTCGACGAGAACGTACCGGTGAAGGATCTCGAGAAGCTCACCAAAATCTACCGCACGATCCTGGATCGTTACTTCGCGGCGAAACGCTAGCTTTCAGTAATCGACCCGCACGAGATAGAGCCCGCAGGCCGGCGCGACCGGGCCGCAGGCGGCGCGGTTTCTGGCTTCCAGCGCCGCCGAAAGATCGTCCGCGTTCCAGCGCCCCTCGCCGACGAGCGCGAGCGAGCCCGCGATCGAGCGAACCTGATTGTGCAGGAACGAGCGCGCCGAAATCGATATGCGGATTTCCTCGCCATCGCGCGCGACATCGAGCCTGTCGATCGTTTTGACCGGCGACTTTGCCTGACACTCGGTCGAGCGAAACGTCGTGAAATCGTGCAGCCCAATAAGCCGTTGCGCTGCTTTGTGCATCGCGGCTGCATCGAGCGGCCGCGCGATCTTCCAGGCACGATCACGGACCAGTGCGAGGTCAGCACGTCGGTTGACGATGCGATAGAGATAATGCCGCGCTTTTGCAGAGAAGCGCGCATGAAAATCGTCGGCGACGCGCTCCGCTGCGAGAATCGCCACCGGGAGCGGCCGCATCTGGGCGTTGATCGCGTCGCGCACTGTATCGGTGTCCCACTCCTTGGCAAGATCGATATGCGCAACTTGCGCAAAAGCATGAACGCCGGCATCGGTACGGCCCGCGCCATACACCATAGCCCGCGCGCCGGTGAATTTCTCGATCGCCTCCTCGATCGAGCCCGCGACCGAAGCGCCGTTATCCTGTACCTGCCAGCCGACAAATGGCGTGCCGTCGTATTCGATGGTGAGCTTGTAGCGCGGCATCAGCTGAACTTCGCGAACGGTGGCGGATAGACGACGGCGCCCGATGGCGCCGCACCGGGCAAAAGCTGCCCCTGGATTGCCGCGACACCGTCGGGCTTTTCTTCGCGGATGATGACTCCACTCATTGGGCTATCGTGCCTTTGGCAAGCGGCAGCCCGCGCAGAAACTCTTCCGCCTTCATCGCTTTCGCGCCGGCGCGCTGCACTTCGAGAAGCTTCACCGCGCCCTCGCTGCAAGCGATCGTCAGCCCGTCAAGAACCGTACCCGGCTTGCCTTTGCCTTCCGCGAGTGTCGAGCGCAATGCGCGCACGCGCAGTTTTTCCTTCGCTCCTTCGATCTCAAACCATGCGCCGGGAAACGGCGATAACCCGCGAATGTGGTTGTGCACTTCATGCGCGGGCCGCGACCAATCGATTTTCGTTTCATTCTTGTCGAGCTTTTTGGCGTAGGTGACGCCCTCGGCATCCTGCGGCGCGAACTTAAGCCCGGTGGTCTCCAGCGCCGCGAGCGCGCGCGTCATCAAATCGGCGCCCATTTCAGCAAGCCTGTCGTGCAATTCGCCGGCGATCATATCTGGCGCGATATCGGTCTGCTGTTCGAAGCCAATGGGGCCGGTATCGAGCCCCGCTTCCATTTTCATTACCGCAACGCCGGTTTCCTTATCGCCTGCCATGATGGCGCGATTAATCGGCGCCGCACCTCGCCAGCGCGGAAGAAGCGAAGCATGGACATTAAGGCAGCCGAATTTCGGCGCGCTCAGAACCTCCTGCGGCAATAGCAGACCATAGGCGATCACCACTGCGACATCCGCATTATGAGCGGCGAAAGCCGCACGCGTCTCGGTATCCTTGAAATTCACGGGGTGGAGCACAGGGATTTTCAACTCTTCCGCCGCGAGATGCACCGGCGACTTTCGTTCGTTCATGCCCCGGCCCGCCGGCTTCGGCGGCTGCGTGTAAACGGCGACGATTTCGTGCGCGCTCGCCACCGCGCGGAGTGTCGGAACGGAAAAATCCGGCGTGCCCATGAAAACGACGCGCATCGTCCGCTCCCCTGCCGCCTCGGCCGCTTATCGACGAACGAAAGGCTACTCGACCGCTTCGCGCTTTGCGGCCTTGGCGAATTTCTTGGTCACCCGATCGCGCTTCAGTTTCGACAGGTGGTCGATGAACAACACGCCGTTCAAGTGATCGAGTTCGTGCTGGAAGACGCGCGCAAACAGGCCATCAGCTTCGACTTCGACGGTCTGGCCTTCGAGATTAAGGAAGCGCGCCTTGATTTTCTCCGGCCGCACAACTTCGTCGGCAAATTCCGGGATCGACAGGCAGCCCTCCTCCATCGTGCCTTTCTCCTCCGAAGTCCAGGTCAACTCGGGATTGATGAGCGCAACCGGCTGCTTCTCGTCGTCGCCGCGCGTCGCATCGATGGTGACGACGCGAAGCGGCACACCGATCTGGATCGCGGCAAGGCCCACGCCCGGCGCGTCGTACATCGTCTCGAACATGTCCTCGACGAGCTTCTTCACTTCGAGATCGATCTTCTCGACCGGTTTGGAGACCGCGCGCAGGCGCTTGTCCGGCAGACTGATGATGGGGCGGATCATGCAGCCGAGATAGGTGTTCCGGCGGGCTCCGTCAATTTCCCTAAAGAATGCCGTGGTTTGAGAGTCCGCTTGATTGCAGCCGGCGATCAGTGTTCCCTCTTCGTTCTGATCGTTGCGAATCGGGGTTTCAATGCAAGACGTTGTTTTCATGCTGGGCGCGCATCCGGTGACGGTCGTCGAACTACTGCTCGCCTCCTCCATCGCCGCTTTCCTGATCTTGGTTGGGCTTGCCTTCGCGCTGTGGCGCGCCGGAAAAAGGCGCGCTGAAGAAGCGCAGGAGCAGATGTATCGCGCCGAGGAAATGGAGACGCGCGTCTCGGAACTTCTGCGCGCCCAGGCCGAGCTTACCGGCCGCATACAAGCATTTGCAGAGGGCATGGGCGGGCGGCAGGCGGAGTTTTCGCGCGCCGTGAACGAGCGGCTGGATGCCGTCTCGCATCGGCTCGGCGAAGGCATGCAGAAGACCGCAAAGGAAACGATGGAAAGCCTCGGTCAGTTGAACGAGCGGCTCGCGGTCGTCGATGCGGCGCAAGGGCGGCTTGCCGAACTTTCCTCGCAACTCGTCACACTCAAGGATGTGCTCGCCAACAAACAGGCGCGCGGTGCTTTCGGTCAGGGGCGCATGGAGGCGATCGTCGCCGATGGATTGCCCAAGGACGCTTATGCGTTCCAGTTCACGCTTTCGAACGGCAAGCGGCCGGACTGTGCGGTGTTTCTGCCCGGCGACGAACGACCGCTGCTGATCGACGCCAAATTTCCGCTCGAATCGATCACGGCGTTTCGCGAGGCAAAGACAGACGATGCGAAGCGCCTGGCCGCGACGCGTTTGCGGCAGGACATCCAAAAGCATGTTTCGGATATCGCCGGGCGCTATTTCCTGCCGGGCGAGACGCAAGACATGGCGCTGATGTTCGTACCGTCGGAGTCGGTCTATGCCGAGCTGCACGAAAACTTCGACGATCTCGTGCAGAAGGCGTTTCGCGAGCGGGTAATGCTGGTTTCGCCTTCGCTGTTGATGCTCGCTATCCAAGTACTGCAAGTCGTCGTGAAAGACGCGCGGATGCGCGAGCAGGCCGAGCTTGTGCGCGCCGAGGTCGCCAAGCTCATGGCCGATGTCGGCCGCTTGCGGGATCGCGCGCTCAATCTGCAGAAGCATTTCGCCCAATCGAACGACGACGTGAGCCAGGTGTTGATCTCCGCCGAGAAGGTCATGAAGCGCGGCGCGCAGATCGAGTCGCTCGAACTCGATTCGCCCGAAGCCAAGGAAATCCAGAGAGAAGTCCAGCCGGCCTTGAAGCTCAAGCTCGGCGCCGCCGAATGACGCCACCATAAAGGCATGCGATAAACCCGCATGTCGCGAATCACGCGCGCTTCCGAACAGCCAAAGCCCTCCATTCGCGAGACGCTCGCCGTTTATCTGCGGCCGCGCGTTCTGATCGTGATGTTTCTCGGCTTTTCGGCCGGGCTGCCGCTCGCACTTTCCGGCTCGACGCTGCTCGTCTGGATGCGCGAAGCCGGCGTCGACCTCGGCACCATCGGGCTCTTTGCGCTCGCCGGGACGCCCTACACCATCAAATTTCTATGGGCGCCGCTCGTCGATGCGCTCGACGTGCCGATTCTCTCGCGTCTTCTGGGCCGGAGGCGCGGCTGGCTGATCTTCTCCCAGCTTCTTCTCATTGCGGCGATCGTCTTTCTCGCTTTCTCCGACCCGGCAAAAGCGCCATGGATCGTCGCGCTCGGCGCGGTGATGGTCGCCGCCGCATCCGCGACGCAAGACATCGTCATCGACGCCTTTCGCGTCGAATCGCTGCCCGAAAGCGAACAGGCCGCCGGCATGGCGTCTTACGTCGCGGCCTATCGCGTCGGCATGCTGGTCTCGACCGCGGGCGCGCTGTTTCTGGTCAGCGGCTTCGAGGCTTACGGCCTGTCGAAGCACGGCGCGTGGACCGCAGGCTATGTCACGATGGCAGCTTTCGTCATCATCGGCATGCTGACATCGCTCATAGCCACCGAGCCCCTACAGTCGCAGCGCATCGAGACTGCGCATCACCGCGAGAACGCGCTCTCACGCATTTTCCAAGCGGCGCTCGGCGCGTTTCGCGATTTCTGGCAGATGGAAGCCGCGCTGGCCGTGCTCGCTTTCGTCGTGCTGTTCAAATTCACCGATGCGCTGGCGGGTGCCATGACGGCGCCGTTCGTGATCGATCTTGGTTTTTCGCGCAACGAATATGCCGCGATCATCAAGGGCGTCGGGCTTGCCGCAACCCTGATCGGCGGCTTTGCCGGCGGTTATGTCGCGCGGCGCTATCCGCTCGCGTTAAGCCTTTGGATCGGCGGCATCCTGCAGGCGCTGGCCAATTTCGCTTTTTCCTGGCAGGCGATCATCGGCCATGACATCGCCTGGCTGACCTTTGCGATCGTCACCGAGAATTTCACCAGCGCCATCGGCACGGTGATCTTCGTCGCGTATCTTTCGGCGCTCTGCAAA
>Ga0182740_1002357_pt1 | contig 11650 bp, 9 predicted proteins | sample eDN5th37CKraftBY_FD_128872 | JGI IMG/M metagenome (GOLD analysis project Ga0182740, IMG submission 128872) | Enriched backyard soil microbial communities from Emeryville, California, USA - eDNA 5th pass 37_C Kraft BY (version 2) (version 2) | ecosystem: Environmental > Terrestrial > Soil >...
CGACGCCTACGACTACGCCGCCCGCGTCATGGTGGAGAACATGATGGCCCGCGACGCCGAAGAGGGCATTGGCGCCTTCGTCGAAAAACGCCAGCCGGTGTGGCGCGAGGCGTAAGCCCCGCCCCTCCCGTTTGCCGTTGCGGCGCGCCGGAGGCCCCGTCAGGAAGCGCCAAAGACGAAGCGCATGACGTGGTTGGGGTAAGCCTGATCGCCAATATGGAAATGGGTGTCGCCAACCTGCTGGAAGCCATGGTTGAGGTAAAAGCGGATGGCGCGCTCATTTTCCGCGTTCACCGTCAGCCAGGCGTCCGGCCTTCCGGTCGCGGCGCAGCATGCCAGCCCCGCCTCCAGCAAACGCTTTCCGACGCCAGAGCCCTGATGTCGCGGCTGGACATAGAGAGTGGCGATCGTGACATCGGAGCAGCCGTGGGCAGGCGCGGCGGCGCCGGTCGTCACCCTGACAAAGCCATCGATTCCCTGCGTGTTGTCTGACACCAGGATGCGTTCGGCGGCATTCGACAGAACATCCTCGAAATAGGCGCCGGTGTACTGGGCCAGGGCGTAGTCCGCGAAGAAGGTGTTGACGCCATTGCGGATATAGGTGTTCAGCCAGACCTCGATGCTGAGCGCCGCAAGGCTCGTCGCGTCTCCCGTGACAGCAGGCCTCACCATCTGCGCCCCCCTTTGTCTTGTCGCTTTCCGACATTCCAGCATTTTCCGCAGACGGTTGCCATACAGATCCGCAGCCGGATTTCTGGTTCCGGAATCCCGAGGCGCACCAGCCAGCGCCGGGGCGCCCCGCAACGGAATGCGCGGCGGCGGCCCGCCGGTGGCGTCGCGCCGCTCACGCCTCCCTGGGCGGCAGCGCCATCACATGGGCCATGGCGGTCGACAGCAGGCGCTGGCGCACATCGCCGTCGCGCCAGGCGTCCTCTCCGGCCAGCACCCAGCCGCCCATGCGCCGCGCGCCGGCGCCCATCGGCCCGACGCCCGGCAGCGCCAGCATCTCCGCCTCCGCCGCCTTGCCGACCCGCGCCATCAGTCCAGGCTTGATGGCGGCGCAGAGCATGTTGCCCTCGACCATCCACGCCAGGCCGCCGAACATGCGTTTTTCGCCAAGCCATGGCAGGCCATCGAGCGCGGCGCGAATGTGGCGTTCAAGCTCCGGATCCCACGCCATCGCCTCTCCCCTGTCCGCCGGTCCGTATGATCAGGTGATCAGCGTTCGCCGCTATATTCCCGGCGCCGGCGCTCCAGCTCCTGGCTGTAGCGGCGCAGGGCGTAGGCTTCCGTGACATAACCCAGCACCCGGCGCGACAGCGGATCGTCCACCACCGGCAGGGTTTCGGTTTCCGCCCGCTCGAAAGCCTCCAGCACCTTCTCGACGCCCTGGCGCGGCGTCAGGAAGGCGTTGGGCGCGTGGCGCAGGTCCCGGACCAGGCTGATGGCGGCGATGCTGTCGTAGTCCGTGGCGTGCGCTTCCGGCACATAGACCACGCCGGCGTAGGCTCCGGCTTCGTCGGTGAGGAACACCTGGGCGGTGGAATCGATCGGGAACCGCTTGCGGAACGCCGCGATGGTCATGGTCTCGGCGGCGGTGCGCGCCTCGCGGCGCATCAGCTTCACCACCGTCAGATCACGCGCCCAGCCCACATCCATGGCGCTGCGGATGGTCTCGCCGCGCAGGTGCAGGCGCCAGGTGGAGAAGGAATAGCCGAAGGTGCGGCGCACCAGCACCGTCGCGACGATCACCGACATCAGCACGGCGCTGGTCATCGACAGGTCGCCGGTCATGCCCAGCACCAGGAAAGTCATGGTCAGCGGCGCGCCGATCACCGCCGCCGCCAGCGAGGCCATGCCGACCAGCACATAGACCACGCGGTCGCTGGCCAGGTGCGGCGCCAGGGCGAAATAGCTTTCGCCCACCAGGCCGCCGAACAGCACGCCGGTGAACAGCGAGGTAAAGAACAGGCCGCCGCGAAACCCCGAGCCGACCGAGATCGACGCCGCCAGCATCTTGCCCACCAGCAGAAACAGCAGCAGCCCGACGCCATGCGCCGAACTGAAATAGACCTCCATGCCGCCGTGGCCGGCGCCGAGCACCGCCGGCGAGCCCAGCGCCAGCAGGCCAACGAACAGGCCGCCGATCGCCGGTCGCGCCCAGCGGGGCGCGTTGAGCCGCACGAAGCCGGATTCCACCGTGGTGGCGGTTTTCATCAGCCCAACGCCCAGCCCGGCCGCCACGCATCCCATGGCGACGAAGATGACGTAGTCGCCGCCCGAGAACGACAGCGAGCCAACCAGCGGCGCGTGCGGCGAGGTGGTCAACAGCTCATGGACCAGGTTGGCCACCAGGGCAGCGACCATCACCGGAGCCAGCGTCGCCACGCTGTAACCGGCCAGCACCAGCTCGAAGGCATAGAAGGCGCCGGCAAGCGGCGCGTTGAAGGCGGCGGCGATGGCGGCGGCGGCGCCGCAGCCGACCAGGGTGCGCACATCGACGCGGCGCAGGCGCAGCGCCCCCGCCAGCCATGAGGCCGCGCCCGAGGCGGACTGGGTGTAACCGGCCTCAAGGCCAACCGAGGCGCCAGAGCCGCATGAGAGCACCGTCCCGCCCGTCAGCAGCAGGGAGTCGGTCAGCGACATGCGCCCGCCGTAAAGCGCGTTGGCCTCGATGGGGTCCACGGCCTCGCGCTTGCGCCAGGCGCGGATGCCAATGGTGGTCAGGCCAACCACCAGCCCGCCAAGCAGCGGCCCCAGCACCGTCCGCCACGGGTCCAGCGTCTCCTGGGCGCTGAGCCGCTCGCCGGAGGGCAGCGCATAGATGAGTTCGTGCATCCACTGCGCCAGCGCATTGATGCCGAACACGCCGACGCCGGCCACCAGACCGATCAGCGCGCCGAGGATCAGCGGCGACAGTTCGTCCGCCCGCACGAACGAGCGCCAGCGCCGGCCCACGAGCACCCGCACCGCCCGGACGCGGCGGCGCGGCGTCCAGCGGGCTGGAGCCGGAGTCGACCTTGCTGTTTCGCTCGCAGTCATGTCCAATCCCCGGCGGCGCCCGCCCGCTATCCCCGCATGCCAGCCCCGCATGTCAGGCCAACGCCAGCATGGCGCAGGCGCATGCCTGGTTTCACGGCGCCACGCCCATCTGTACGCAGCGTAACCCGAATCCGGCAATCCGGCTGTTTGCGCCAGAACACTTGCTTCCGCGGGCCATATAGATGGTATGAGGCAAGCAGGTTCATTTTTTGTTGTCGCCGGCCGCCTGCGCGTCGCCTGGCGCAGGAGGAAGAAGCCATGACCCGGCATCCTGGCGATGCGTCCGCCGCCGTGTCCCCGCCAGAAGCGTCGCCGGCGCCCCCTGGCGCGGACGCCGACCGCCACGCGACCTATCCGGATGACCTGATCCGCTCCATTCTGACGGACGTGAAATCCATCGCCGTCGTTGGCGCCTCCAGCAACACGGTGCGCCCGAGCTGGATTGTCACCAATTACATGGCGAAGCGCGGTTACAGGGTGTGGGCCGTGAACCCGGGCCTTGCCGGAACCGAGATCGCCGGCTGCCCGGTGGTCGCCAGCCTGCGCGACCTGCCGGAGCCGGTCGACATGGTCGACATTTTCCGCAACGCCGCGGCGGCGGGCGCCGTCGTCGATGAGGCGCTGGCCCTGCCGGTCCCGCCCAGGGTCATCTGGATGCAGCTCACCGTGCGCAATGACGCGGCGGCGGAGAGGGCCGAAGCGCGCGGCTGCACCGTCATCATGGACCGCTGTCCGAAAATCGAATACGGCCGCCTTTCCGGTGAAATCTCCTGGAACGGCGTCAATTCCCGGGTGCTGTCCTCGAAACGGCGCGTCAGCGCCGGCGGCAATGTGCAACGCATGACGCTGGGCTCCGCCGGCCCGTCGTTCCGCGGACGGGGCTGAGCAACTGCGCCCGCGTTTCGCCGGCAATGGCGTTTGACGGGAGCCCGGGCGCTCATTTAAACATTATCACACGGGTTATATTTCAATATACATCCAGACGGGGGTAAATATGTCCGGACGCGAGCCAAACTTCCACACGCTGGCCGTTCACGCAGGCGCCAGCCCTGATCCCACCACCGGCGCCCGCGTGACGCCGATCTACCAGACAGCGTCGTTCGTGTTCGACGACGTGGATCACGCCGCCTCGCTGTTCGGATTGCAGGCGTTCGGCAACATTTACACCCGCATCACCAACCCCACGACGGCCGTTCTGGAAGAGCGCGTCGCGGCGCTGGAAGGCGGAACCGCCGCCCTCGCCGTCGCCTCCGGCCACGCCGCCCAGATGATCGCCTTCCACTGCCTGATGCAGGCCGGCGAGGAGTTCGTCGCCAGCCGCAAGCTCTACGGCGGCTCGATCAACCAGTTCAACAATTCGTTCAAGAACTTCGGCTGGAACGTCATCTGGGCCGACAGCGACGATCCGGCCTCGTTCGACCGCGCCGTCACGCCGCGCACCAAGGCGATCTTCGTTGAATCCATCGCCAACCCCGGCGGCGTCGTGGTCGACGTGCAGGCGATTTCGGCCATCGCGAAGAAGCACAACATCCCGCTGATCGTCGACAATACCCTGGCCTCGCCCTACCTGTGGCAGCCGATCCAGGACGGCGCCGACATCGTGCTGCACTCGGCCACCAAGTTCCTCGGCGGCCACGGCAACTCCATGGGCGGCGTCATCGTTGACGCCGGCACGTTCAAATGGGCCGGCGACGACCGTTATCCGATGCTGTCGCAGCCGCGTCCGGAATATAACGGCCTGGTGATCGCCGAAACCTTCGGCAACTTCGCCTTCGCCATCGCCGCCCGCGTGCTGTCGCTGCGTGACCTCGGCCCGGCGATCTCGCCGTTCAACGCCTTCCAGATCATCACCGGCATCGAGACCCTGCCGCTGCGCATGGCCCGCCAGTCGGAAACCGCGCTCAAGGTGGCGCGGCATCTGGCCAGCCATCCGGCCGTCTCCTGGGTGAGCTATCCGGGCCTGGAGAACGACCCCTATCACGCGCTGGCGAAGAAGTACCTGCCGCGCGGCGCGGGCGCCGTGTTCACCTTCGGCCTCAAGGGCGGCTATGACGCGGGCGTCAACCTGGTGGCGGCGCTGGAGCTGTTCTCCCACCTCGCCAATATCGGCGACACCCGCTCGCTGGTGATCCACCCGGCCTCCACCACCCATCGCCAGCTCAGCGACGCCCAGAAGACCGCCGCCGGCGCCGGCCCCGACGTGGTGCGCCTGTCGATTGGCCTGGAAGACGCCGACGACCTGATCGCCGACCTCGACGCCGCCCTGCAGGGCTGAAGCCTGCCCCGGATGCGCCTGACGGCCCCTCACAGGCGCATCCGGGAGCGAAAATGCCCTCTCCAGCAAGGTTCTCTCTGCAAAGCCCTCTCTGGCCGGCCAGCGTTACGACGGAGAACCGCCGGCTGGACGCCCGCCCGGGCTCCGGCGCGCTGCAGGGCGCCCGCCTGTTCGGGAGCCCCTCCGGCTGGGGCCGCGCGGTCCAGGCTCCCTGATGCAGGGGAGCTTCGTGATGCGAGGGGGGGCGCGTGTTTCGGCGCGTGTTTCGTGATGCGAAGGAATGAAGCGGCGGCGGCGCGGCTTGCGCCAGGTCTCAAGAGCGCGGAACCGACCCTGGCGGCGCTGAAAACGGCGTCGCGCGCCATGCAACGGAAGGCTGGCCCCGCGCCAGTCTTTTGCTTGTCAATATCTGGCTCGCCCGACCTCCGGGACGCTGCTGTTCTGGCCCACGAATGGCGACAGCTACGTCAGGCGCGGCGACGCACCTGACGCCAGCGACGCGGCTTGTTTCGCGCTGGCGCGCCCACGCACAGCCATTTCCCCTCAACACCGCCAGAAATTGTCACGACCACAACGCTGGTGGCCGCCACCGCCATACGCCATCGGGCAGGCACTACAATCGTCACCATAACGCGTCTCCCCGCCTGTTCTGGACAAGTGTAGGATTGTCACTGGTTTACGATTCCTTAATCGCGCGACATTCGAAACATAAATTACGTATAGCTTGCAGTTAAAATATGCTTCGTCAATCTCTTAAAGAATTCACCACGAAACAACCGTCCGATTATTGAACATGCGTGATTCGCGGCGGTCACCGGCGCGACAACCCGCCTTTGTCATGAGACGCATCAACCTGCCCGGCAGTTCCACTCATCCCGGCGATTTGATCGCGCCAACAGCGCCGCTGGAACTTCCATGCGGAGACAGGCCATGAAAAACCCCGCCGTAGCGGGGTCCAAATCATCGTGAACTGACGTTCAGGCGTACGGTGGGCCGCTTGGCATGGCGGGAGCGCGATGCGCCCGCTGACTGACGGCGCCTGCCTTAACCTGCGTCCCGCCCGCCGGCGCCCAACCTGCTTTCGCCCGCCCACGCCAGCCGGCGAAAGTGAATCACCGCCGTCACCAGCACCACCAGGGCGCACGCCTGGTGCAGCAGGCCGGCCCAGATCGGCACGGCCAGCAGCAGGGTCGCCACGCCAATGACGCCCTGGAAGGCGACGACGCCGGCCAGCGCCATGGCGCGGTGCGCCGCCCCGGCGGACGCGCAGCCCGCCGCAGCCAGCCGCCGCACGTCGATGGCGTGGAAAATGGCCAGCGCCAGCAGGATGTAGGCGCCCATGCGGTGATTGAACTGCACCGTCGGAATGGTCGCCAGCGCGTTCATCCACCAGGGATCAAGCGGCGCCAGCGTCGCCGCGTCGGGAATGAAACGCCCATCCATCAGCGGCCAGGTATTATAGGTGAGGCCCGCGTGCAGGCCCGCCACCAGCGCCCCAAGGCCGATCTGGACGAAGCTGCCCGCCACCAGCACGCCGGCCGTCCAGCGCGCACGGCCGGCCGAAGCCGCCTCCGCGCGCGGCGACAGGCGGACAATGACGGCGACAACGCAGGCGAGCAGGATGCAGGCCGCCAGCAAATGCAGCATCAGCTTGACCGGGGCCACCGCCGTCATGCCGGGCTGCAGGCCCGAATGCACCATGATCCAGCCAATGGCGCCTTGCAACCCGCCGAGCAGGCCAATCACCGCCAGCATCAGCAGCAGGCGGCCGCGCACGACGCCGCGCACGGCAAACCAGACCAGCGGCGCCATATAGGCGAGGCCAATGAAGCGGCCGAGCTGGCGATGCCCCCACTCCCACAGATAGATGAACTGGAATTCGCCCAGCGACATGCCGGCGTTCAGCAGTTTGTACTGCGGCGTTCCCCGGTAAAGATCGAATTCGGCCATCCAGGCGCCGTGCGACAGGGGCGGAATCGCCCCGGTGATCGGCTTCCATTCGGTGATCGACAGGCCGGAGCCGGTCAGCCGGGTGGCGCCGCCCACCACCACCATGACGAAGATCAGACAGCTGACGAAGATCAGCCAGTTGCGCACCGCCCGCAGGCCAGGCATCGCCCCCGGGGGCGATGCGGCGATGGCGTCGTCGATGCTGGTTGTCGTCATGGCGCACTCCATACAGGCGCCGCGTGTCCGGGCGCCGCCCCGCCTGTCGTATAATGCCCGTTCGCGGGCCCAGCCAAGGCGGACAACCGCCGCACCCCCGGCCTCTCAGGCAGGCGGCGACGGCGAAAGCGGTTTCAACCTCGGCGCTATTGGTCTAGAGGCTGTGCGGGCGACGTCGTGGCGATCTCACCGTTCATCCCGAACCGCCAATCCATCCGGCGGGGAAGCGACCCGACGCCGGGGCGCCCTCGGGAAAGACCGTCGCCGCGCTTCGAACAGGCGCGTAAATACGATGGGTTGCGGCGTCTGGCGTGAACAACGTTTTCACAGGGCGCCAGATACCAGGCGCCAGATCCCCGGAGACGACATGACCCGCCGCAAACGCAAATTCTTCGGCTCGATCGGCATGCTGGTTTTCGTGATGGTTTATGCCCTGATTGTCATGGTCATTGCCCAGGGCCGCATCCAGGAAGCCGGCAAGACGGCGCAGTTCGTATTCTTTCTGCTGGCCGGCGTTGGCTGGGTGCTGCCGGTGATGCCGTTGATCAAATGGATGGAGCGCGCCGACGACTGACAGCGCCCGCCAGCGCGGCGCGCCAGTTGCAGGTCCCGGGCTGGCGGGTCAGGGACAGCGGGGGATGCCCCGCGACACCCACTGCATGCCCTGGGCCTCGCGCGGCCATCCATCCAGCGCGGGGGCCTTGCAACGCACGGCGGAGGGCCTCTTCGGGACACGTCCACCCTGGCGTAACCGCCGGACTGCGCGAGAACCCGGGTGCACGCAAACAGCCGCGCGCCGCGCCGGGCATGACCACGGGCGCCGGGCGTCCTCAGTTGCGGCTGGCGAGGCGCGCGTTGGTGCGTTCGAGACGGGTGGCGATCTCGCGCATCACGGCGATGGCCATCTGCGGGAATTGCGCCAGCAGTTCGATGAACACCCGCTTGTCGATGCGCAGGGCCACCACGTCGCCCACGGCCGTGATGGTGGCGCTGCGCGGCGTCTCCGCCAGCACCGCCATTTCGCCGATCAGGTCGTTGCGCCCGAATTCGGCCACCTTGAGCTGGCCGTGGGCGGTTTCCAGCAGCACGTCGGCGGCGCCGTCGAGGATGACATAGGCGGCGTCGCCCACGTCGCCCTGGGTGAAGAAGCGCTGCCCGTCGGTGAACGTTACGCGCTCACTGGTGAACGCCAGCAACTTGAGCCGGGCCGGATCGATATCCCGGAACATCGGCACCTGTCGCAGTGACTGGACTTCATTCTCAAGCGTCATTCCGCCTCCCTGGGCCAGAAGGCGGCCCGCCAGCATGCCCTCGCGCAGGGCGGGTCGCCCGGCGCGGGGAAAACACCAAACCGGACGGGTGATCCTGTCGCCGGATCACCTCCCGCCCGGAGCCGAAACGACCCAGGCCAAATCACCCAAGTCAAATCACCCAAGTCAAATGACCCAGGCCAACCACCTCAGCCGGCGGCCGGGGCCGCATGGTGGTCGCGCACGACAACCGGATGCACCCCCTCAAAGCGCACCAGCATGTCGAAAACCTCTGGATCCGCCAGCGTTTCCCCATGCAACACCGCGACAATCGATTTGCCCGCCATGCGCTCCGAAATGGCGGACAACATCTCGCGGGCGTGGTTTTCGCCAAACGCTGCAAATACGCCGTCCAGGATCAGCATGTCGGGATTCTTGATCAGACCTCGCGCGATGTAAACCGCCACCCGGTGCTCCGCCGAAAGCAACCGGCCGGCCGGGCCTATCTGGTAGTCCAGGCCCACCCGCTCCACATCCAGCCGCAACGCCAGTTCGTCGATCAGCTCTGTCGTCTGCGCGGTGATGCGCGGCAGCGCGTCCGCCACGCTATGGCTTAGCCGGCCGAACGCCAGATTGTTGCGCAGGGGCGCCGCGACCGTCAGCCTGTCCGGATCGTAAAACTCGACGGCGCCGCGCAAGGGGCTCCCGGCAAGGGCGTCGTGCAGCCGCTTGCGCGCCCGCACCAGAGCCTGACGCAGGTCGTCGTTGAGCAGGCCCAGACGATGCTTCGGCTCGATATAATCCAGCGTCAGGGCCAGCAGGCGGGCGCGCTCGTCGTGGGTCAGGCCCTTGAGGCCCCGCGATTTCCAGCGGGCGACGATATCGTCGAAGTCGGCGATTTCATCGGCGTCGATGAACGAGAACTGCTCGAACAGGGGGTGCCCCGGCGGCAGGTCGCGGAAGATTTCGTTCATGGTGGCGGCGATGCTCGCGCCCATGCTGGTGAGGGCGTCCAGAATGTCCTCGGCGTCGAGCACCCGCGTCGCCAGCCGGTTTTCAGCCAGCGCCTCGCCCATGAAATCCGCGTGGACCGGCACGCCGAACAGCAGGTTTTCGGCGACGGTGGCCTGATTGTTGTAAAGCTCGAAATCAAACGGTTCGATCAGGTTCGAGAGCCCCTGCTCCTCCAGGCGCTGGCGCACGACCTTGCGCGCCTCCACCACCTTCTCCGCCAGGCGCGGATAGCGCTCCGGGTCCACGAGGCCCCACATGCCAAGCTTCAGCAGGGTCTCGCGCATCCCCACCAGTTCGAGAACGTCCGTCAGCCGCGCGTCGAGCGCGGTGGCGTCGTCGACGCCCGCCAGCTCCAGATCGAGCCAGCCCTCGCCCGTCGCCTCCAGCGCGCCCTCGGTGCGCAGGGCCTCCATGCGGCGCGCGCCCGTCAGCTCCGGCGCGTCCTGCTGCCGGTGGCGCAGACCGTAAACCAGGTTCTCGCGCAGGGAGCCCGCGAACAGCACCGGCTCCGGCCCCGCATAGGCGATGCGCCGCCCGGTCAGGTGCTCGGGCATGCGCGACAGCTCGAGGTCGCCGAACGTCACGGCGCCGCGATATTCGGTGATGCGCCGCGCCAGCACGCGCGCCACGGCGCCGGGCGCGGCGCTGTCCTGCGCCACCAGCGCGATGCGCAGGGGCAGCGCCCGGGTGAACGAGAGGTGCTCCACCAGCACCAGGCCATGGCTGTCCGTAATGTGCAGATCGGCAAGCGCCACCGGGCCCTGCAGATGCGGCGGCTCGACGCCGGGCGGCAGCGGCGCCAGCGTCTCCCCCGGCAGCAGCCGGTCCGGCGAGAACTGCTGCACCACCTGCTCATATTTGATCTGCACGTCGAGACGCTGCTGGTCCCAGTCGATCAGCTCCTTCAGCGGCGGCGGCAGATCGCGGTAGGCGGCGATGACGGCGACGAGCTGGCCAATGTCCAGCGTGCCCTTGAGAGCGAAATAACCGCCGACGGCGTAGAAGAAAAACGGCGTGATCTGCGCCAGCAGATTATTGAGGAACTTGACCATGAATTTCCACTTGTAAATGCGGAAACGCAGGTCGAAGAGCGTATAAAGCCGCTCGCTCACATCAGCGCGTTCGTAGGCGGTGGCGTCGTTGTCGTGCACGGCCTCCAGATCATCCACCACCTCGCTCACCTTGCCGGCGAGACGGCGGGAAAGGATCTGCCGCTGCTTGCCAAGGCGAAGCTGCACGCGGCGCATGCGCGGGATCACCGTGAACTGGATGGCGACGATGCCGCCAGCGATCAGCCCCAGCCAGACGTTCTGCAGCATGATGAACGTCATGGCGGTGATCGCCTGGGAGCCCAGCAGCAGGGGCTGGGAGAAGGCGTCGCCGATGAAGCCGCCGATCGGCTCCACCTCGTCCTTGATCATGGTCGCCGTCTCGGAAGACTTCACGGTCTTCTGGGTTTCCGGCGTGAACCGCAGCACGATGGAGAACAGGTCAAAGCGCAGGCGGCGCAACATGCGCTCGCCCAGCGCCCCCTTGGCCACGTTGATCCAGTACTTGAAAGCGCCGTTCACCAGCACGAAGAACAGGAACAGGCTGGAAAGCCCGAACAGCAGGCCAATCTGGCCCACCTTGTAGCCGTCATGGATCGAGACATAGCCGCCGCCAAGATAGGACGGGAGTTCGACGCCAAGCTTCAGGAAATCCGTGGTGGGAAGGCCGCTTCTGAAGGCGCCGCCCTGGATCGCCTCGTTGACGATGCGCTTGGGCAGATCCAGGGACCAGTAATAGAAGGGCAGCGAGGCCAGCACGACCGCGAAGATGACCAGCTGGTCGCGCCGGGAATGGCGCCAGACGTACCGGAACAGATTTCGCTCCAACGTCTCTCCTCCAGGGGCTGGGCGGA
>Ga0182740_1002358_pt1 | contig 11641 bp, 11 predicted proteins | sample eDN5th37CKraftBY_FD_128872 | JGI IMG/M metagenome (GOLD analysis project Ga0182740, IMG submission 128872) | Enriched backyard soil microbial communities from Emeryville, California, USA - eDNA 5th pass 37_C Kraft BY (version 2) (version 2) | ecosystem: Environmental > Terrestrial > Soil >...
CGAAGATCCTGTTGCTGACCGGCCGCAGCTTCAACCTTTCCACCTGGCAGATGGCGAGCAAGGTCTATCTGCCGGCAATGGCCAACCCGGTGCTCACCAGCCTGCGGCTCGCCATGTCGATGTCGATCATCGGCGTGTTGTCCGCCGAAATCGCCAATTCGCAAGGCGGCCTCGGCTTCCGTCTTATCCGCTATGCCGATCAGTTCCGTATCGCCTCGGTTTATGCCGACGCCATCCTTATCTTCGCCACCGCGGCGGGAATGAACTACGTCTTGAGCCTGGTGCAAGGCTTCCTCGGCAACCGCGGCCGCAAGCCGGGCGCCGCGCGCGCCGCCGACAAGGCCGCGCTCGCCGCGACCTCCGGCGCATGAGATATCGGCCGCGGTATGCGTGAACTCGATTGGGGAATCGGCCGACCTGTCCCACGCAGCGAGGACGCGCGGCTGATCGGCGGGCTTGGCCGCTACACCGACGACGTCGATCTCGGTCCGGCCGCTTGGCTTTATCTGGTGCGCTCGCCGCACGCCGCCGCGCGGATCGTCGGCATCGATGCTGAGGCCGCCAGGAATGCTCCGGGCGTGTTGGCAGTGTTGACTGGCGCCGATGTGGTGGCGGCCAAACTCGGCACCCTGCCGTCCCGGGTGCAGCGTCACAATGCGAACGGCGAGCCGAATTTCGTGCCGCCGTATTATCCGCTGGCGGTTGACGTCGCGCCGCATAGCGGCGTCGCCGTCGCCGCCGTGATCGCCGAAACCCTGGCGCAGGCCAAGGACGCCGCCGAGCTCATCGAGATCGACTACGAGGTGTTGCCGGCCGTCACCGACACCGGGCAATGCCTCGAGGCGGACGCGCCAGTCGTGTGGGATGGGCAGGGCGACAACCGCTGCTTCGTGTTCCGGCTCGGTGACAAGGCCGCCGCCGCCGACGCTTTCGCCCGCGCCGATCATGTCGTGCGCGACCGTCTCGTCATCACGCGGATGACGACCAATTCGATCGAGCCGCGCAACGCGCTCGGCCACTACACCGCCAAGGACGGCCGCTACGCGCTGTATTCCAGCCTGCAGTCGCCGCACACCATCCAGCGCGAGATCGCGGCGATCTTCCGCGAGCCGGCCAACCGCTTCCGCGTCGTCGCTCACGACGTTGGCGGCTCGTTCGGCATGAAGGGCAGCGTCTATCCCGAGCAGGTGCTGGTGCTGTGGGCTTCGCGTCTGACCGGCCGCCCGGTGAAATGGGTGGCCGAGCGCAGCGAGGGGTTCCTGTCGGACCATCAGGCCCGCGACAACATCTCAGAGGTGGCGCTGGCGCTCGACAGGGACGGCCGCTTCCTGGCGCTGCGCGTCGAAACCATCGCCAATGTCGGTGCCTATATCGCGCTCAATGGCCTGCACTCGTCGACCAATAATCTTGGCGGTCTTGCCGGTGTTTACAGGATTCCCGCATTCGACGTCGCCGTCACCGGCGTATTCAGCCACACGCCGCCGACCTGTCCGTTTCGCGGCGCCGGGCGCCCCGAGGCGTCGTATTGCATCGAGCGCATCATCGATCTCGCCGCCCGCGAACTGAAACTCGATCCGGCCGAACTGCGGCGGCGCAATCTCGTCCCGGCAAGCGCGATGCCCTACAAGACCGGGCTGGTCTACACCTACGACTGCGGCGAGTTCGAAGCGGTGATGGACCGCTGCCTCGAGACCGCCGATTGGCAGAGCTTCGACAGGCGTCGCCGCGACAGTGAGTCGCGCGGCCTGTTGCGCGGCATCGGCATCGCCTGCGTCATCGAGATCGCGGGCGGCCCGCAGGGCATGCCGATGGAAGAGGCAGTCGAGATACGCTTCGATTCCGGCGGCAGTTGCACCATCGTGTCGGGCAGCCACTCGCACGGTCAGGGCCACGAGACGGTGCTCAAGCAGTTCGCCGCGCAATATCTCGGCCTGGTGCCCGATCAGGTACGCATCGTCAGCGGCGACACCGACGAGGTCGCGCATGGCCGCGGCTCGTTCGGCTCGCGCACGATGATGGCCGCGGGCACGGCTTTCGCGACGGCAGCGCAGCGTGTCATCGACCGCGGCAAGAAGGTTGCGGCGCATCTGCTCGAAGTCGGCGAGGGTGACATCGATTTCGCCGATGGCTCCTTCAACGTGGCGGGTACCGATCTGAAGATGGCTTTGCCCGACGTGGCGCGCGCGTCGTACCTGCCGGCGCGGATGCCACGCGGCGCGGACTTCGGCCTCGATGCCAAGGCGACCGTGACGCCGCGCGACGCCACATTCCCCAATGGCTGCCACATCTGCGAAGTGGAAATCGATCCCGAAACCGGCGTGACCAAGCTCGTCGCCTATACGGTCGTCGATGACGTCGGCAATGTCATGAATCCGCTGCTGCTCAAGGGACAGCTCCATGGCGGCATTGCCCAGGGCGTCGGCCAGGCGCTGATGGAGCGCATCGCCTATGCCGACGGGCAACTGGTGACCGGGTCATTCATGGACTACGGCATGCCGCGCGCCACCCATCTGCCGTTCTTCGACGTCGTCAGCCACGCCGTGCCAACCGAAACCAATCCACTCGGCGCCAAAGGGGCGGGCGAAGCCGGCACGGTCGGCGCCTTGCCCGCGGTCATGAACGCGGTCGCCGATGCGCTGTACCGGCAGGGCGTCTCCCGGATCGACATGCCGGCCACGCCCGGCAACGTCTGGTCGGCGCTGCAGGAGGCGAAGCGCAAATGAGGACGAAATCGCCGACGATGGCGGGCCGGTCGGAAACCGGAGTCTCGGACCTCGTTACCTCTTCGCGAGTTGCTCATACAAACAGCGTAATCCGCGAGAAGGTTAGGCAGTTGCCGCGGCGCAAAATGCCGCTGGCCAATTGACTGCACTTTCAGACGGGGTACTATACAAAAAAACATAACATAGATAAACTATAGGATATTGATATGAAGGCTTGGCTCTCTTACGGCTTCAACGACATGCGCCTCGAAGAGGTGCCGATGCCGCACGCCGAGCCCGGCTGGGTCGTGTGCAAGGTCCGCAACGCCGAACTGTCGGTGACGGAGATCGCCGAATTCCGCGGCTTGCCCGTGCCCTCGCACGACAACATCAAGAAGATGCTTGCCGAGCGCGCGCCGATGCAGCTCTGGGGCCACGAGTTCTGCGGCGAAGTTGTCGAGGTGGGCGCCGGGGTGACCAATGTGAAGCTCGGCGACCGCGTGTTTTATCACCGCGGCGTGCCCTGCGGCACGTGCAAATACTGCGCGGCCGGGATGTCGCATCTGTGCCGCTCGGTGATCAACGTTTCGGAAGATACGCCCGGCTGTCTCGCCGAGTATTTCCCGATTCCCGCGAGCACGATCGCCGCCATCCCTGATGAAATCACCGACAAGGAAGCCTGCGGCATGCAGCCGCTGGTGTCGGTGATGGGCCGTATCGAAGGCGTCGGCATCGCGATGGGCGATACCGTCGTCGTCATCGGCCAGGGGCCCATGGGGCTGTTCTGCACGCAGATCGCCGCGGTCGCCGGCGCTGCGAAGGTGGTGGCGATCGCGCGGCGCGATCCGGTTCTCGCTTTGTCGAAGCAACTCGGTGCCACCCACACCATCAACGCCACCAAGACCGACCCGGTTGAGGCGGTGATGGAAATCACCAAGGGCCTTGGCTGCGACGTCGTCCTCGAATGCGCCGGCGGCAGCAAGGAGCAAGGTCATGCCGGTGTCGATACGTTCATCCAGGGCCTGGCGATGTTGCGCAACGAAGGTCGCATCTCCGAATTCGGCCATCTGCCGGTCGGCTCGACCGTTCCGATCGGCCCGATCGACAAGAAGGGCCTACATGTCATCGGCACGCGCAGCCCGTCACCGCGCATCATCAATTACGCCATCGATCTGGTGGCCTCCAAGCGCGTGCAGATCGAGCCGACCGTGACCCACGTTCTCAAGGGTATCGAGAAGGTGCCGGAGGCGATCGAGATCACAGGCAATAAAGCGAGATATGGAGCGATTGGGCCTGCCCAGGTCGTCCTGGTCTGAGCAGGTTGATGGGAAGTCCGGGGTTCAACAACGTCAAGTAGAAGAGGGATCGGACTATGCGCAAAACGATGATGAAGGCGGCTCTGGCCGCGTTGGGTGTCGGCCTGGTCAGCCAGCCGGTGTTGGCTCAGGAGAAGCTGAAGGTCGCCACAACATTCCTCGGACTGTGGGACACCTCGCAGCCGACCTTGTGCAAAGAACGCGGTGAGTTCGCCAAGGCGGGTCTGGACGTCGACGTCACATCAACGCGCGGCGGTTCGGAGAACATCCAGGCGGTCATCGCCGGCGGCATGGATATCGGATACTCGCCCGGCATCAATGCGGTGTTTGCGGCTTACGCCCAGGGCAACAAGCTCAAGGTCGTCAGCTCCGAATTTCTGGGCCAAAACGACACGTTCTTCTATGTTCCGGCGGATAGCCCAATCAAGTCGACCAAGGATCTGAACGGCAAGACCGTCGCGTTCCCGCGTCCGGGCGGCGCCAGCGAAGCGACCCTGCTTGCCTTCAAGAACGAGAGTAAGCTGGACTTCAAAATGGTGGCAACCGGCGGCATGGATGCCACGATGACTATGGCCATGACCAAGCAGGTCGATGTCGGCTACGCAATTCCGCCGAGCGGTCTGGCCGCGATCGAGGAAGGCAAGATCCGCGTGCTGTTCTCCGGCGACGACGTCAAGGCGCAGGCCAAGTTGACCGGACGCGTCATCGTCACGAAGGCGGATTTCCTCGAGAAGAAGCGCGCCGTGGTGGCAAAGTTCCTCGAGACTCTCGACAAGTGCATCGACTGGGCCTACGCGAACAAGAAGGAATCGTCGAAGTTCTACGGCGATCTGAACAAGGTCGACGCAAAGATCGCCGAGAAGGGCATTGCTTTCTATGACCGCAAGACCCTCGCCTTCGGGCCGATCGAAGGTCTCGACGTGGTCATGAAGCAGGCGGTCGACGCCAAGTTCCTGGCCAAGCCGCTGACCGAGGCCGAGATCAAGGACCTCATCGACATCGTCTATACGACGAAGAAGTAAGAAGGCATCGCGTGTACGTAGTGATCTTGACAAGCAAGCCGAATACCGAGGTGCTCCGCGCCGAGACGAAGCCTCGTCACGACGCCTATTGGGAGGAGCACCTCGGTGCGATCCGCTACGGTGGACCAATCCTGGCCGATGATGGCAAGACCCGAACCGGCCAGATTCTGGTGCTCGATGTGGACGACCGCGAAACCGCCGAAAACATCGTCACCGGCGATCCTTTCGTCGAGGTCGGCTGTTTCGAGAGGTGGTCCATCCACCGCTATCGCATCTCGGTGGAAGCGGGCCGCCTGACCTGAGGCCTTGCAGCCTAATGATTTCGTTCCGCGACTTCTCGTTTGCCGTTTATACCGCGCCGGGAGTCGCGGACGAATGTCTGCGGTTGCAGGATGACCACGGCGTTGACGTCAATATTCTGCTGTTCTGCGCTTACGCGGCCGCGGTCGGCAGGATTTCGCTGAGCGCTCAGGACCTTGCCGACATCGACGGCACCGTTGCCGACTTCCGCGATGGCGTCGTCGTGCCGCTCAGGACGTGCCGGCGCATCATGAAGCGGAATATCGCCGCTCTTGCCCCAGAACAGGCGCGCGCGGCCGAGGAACTGCGCGGCCGCGTCAAGGACATCGAACTGGCGGCTGAACTCCTCGAGCAGGACCTCATGGTCGCATGGCTGGCCACGACGGCCGGTCGTGAGCGCCGCGCGGCATCTGTGGAGCCGAAAGACAACATCGGGGCGTTTCTGGCTCGACACCAGCTGGACGGCCGGACCGCGCCGTACCCGGAAAATCTCGAGCGCGCGGCGCTGTCTTACGCCTGATTCCCTCCATCGAACTGCTGTGAGTTGATATGGCCTCGGCAACTGACCGCCTGCAGAACGCGCTGACCACGATCGATGCCGCTGGCGGGCAGGGGCGGCTCGCCTTCACCGAGATATTCAGCGAGAGCGCCAGGGCCGAGGCCTTCGCTGCCGACCGGCGCGCCGCCAGCGGCATGTCGAAGGGCGCGCTCGACGGTCGCATCGTTTCGGTGAAGGCACTGTTCGACGTGTCCGGTACGGTGACGCACTCCGGCTCTGCAGTCCTGCGGCGGCTTGCGCCGGCTGCCCGGGATGCCGAAGCCGTTGAGCGGTTGCGGGCCGCCGGCGCCATCATCATCGGCAAGACGCAGATGACCGAGTTCGCCTTTTCGGCGCTGGGTACCAACCCGCATGACGGCATGCCCGGCAATCCGCGCGACCGCACGCGCGTGCCCGGCGGTTCGTCGTCGGGGGCCGTGGTCTCGGTGATCGAGGGCATGGCCGACATCGCCATCGGCAGCGACACCGGCGGCTCTCTACGAATCCCGGCGGCCTTGTCTGGCGCCGTTGGCTTCAAGCCGACGAGCGGACGCGTGCCGACGGCAGGCGCATTTTCTTTGTCCTCGACACTCGACACCGTCGGCCCTATCGCCATGAGCGTCGCCGATTGCGCAACCGTCGACCAGATTCTGTCGGGACAATGCGTTACGGCGTCTCTTGCGGCCGCGGAGCCGCAAAGCTTCCGTCTCGCCATCGGCCGCGGCCGGCCGTTTGCTCGCTGCGATGACCATGTCCTCCAGGCTTTCGAGCGCGCACTGACGAAGTGCCAGACGGCGGGAATAGAGCTCGGCGAATGCCCGCTCGACCCGATCCTCGAGCTCACCGACCGGGTCGACAAGATCGGCACGTTTCCGTCAGTCGAAGTCGCGGCGACCTTGGCGCAGTTCGGAGTGTCCTCGCTCGACGGCGTCGATCCATTGACGCGGGCCCGCATTGAGGCGGGCCGAGGCGTGTCTGCCAGCGACTACGTCCTCATGACGAGACATCGCAAGGCCGCCATCGATGCCTTCGATCAATCGCTTGGTGAAGATGAGATCGTTGTCATGCCGACGACGCCGATCGTGGCGCCGCTCATCGCTTCCGTCCAAGAGGCGGCCGGATTCCACGACGCCAACGGACTGGTTCTGCGCAACCCGAGAATCGCCAATCTTCTCGATTGTCCGTCGATCTCGATCCCTATCCCCGGCGCCGGCCTGCCGGTCGGCCTGATGCTCATTGGACGCCGCTATGCCGACCGGTGGCTGTTGTCTGCGGCCGCCACCATTGAGGCCGCGCTACGATAGGGGCCCATGGCCGCCGCGATACACGCTAGAAGGAAATCGTGCTCATCAGGGTGCGACTGTCGTTCTCATCGGCGGCATCGCCGTTGAGCACGATGCGGCCGCGTTCGATGACAATGAACCGGTCGCAGGCCTTCAGGGCCTGCTGGACATTCTGCTCCACCAGCAGAATTGTGCAGCCTTGCGCCTTCATCTCGCCGATGATGGCGAAGAGATCGGCCACGATCATCGGCGCCAGGCCCTCGGTCGGCTCGTCTATCAGGAGAAGCCGGGGCTCGCCGATCATGACGCGGGCCATGGCCAGCATCTGCTGCTCGCCCCCGGACAAAGTCGTTCCATGCTGATTGCGCCGCTCGGCCAGACGCGGAAAGCGCTCGTAGATGCGGCGAAGCGCGGCGTTGTTGCCGGCGCCCGAACGCCCCGGCACTTGCAGGAAGCCGAGCGTGAGGTTCTCTTCGACAGTGAGGCCGGGAAAGATACGCCGGTCCTCCGGCACGAATCCGATGCCCTTGCGAGCGATGCGGTCTGCAGACTGGCCGTCGAGGCGTTCGTTGTTGAACGCGATTTCGCCCTTCGCCGTTTTGATCCAGCCAGCGATGGTTTTCAGCAGCGTCGATTTGCCGACGCCATTGCGGCCGAACACGCCGATGACGGCGCCCTGTTCGACCGTGAGGTCGATGCCCTGAATGATGTGGCTCGTGCCATAATAGGTATGCAGGTTCTGAATGGCGAGCATGGGTCACGCGTGCCCGAAATAGGCTGACTGGACGTCCGGATTACCGCGCACGGCGTCGGGCGTGCCCTCGGCGAGTTTCCGTCCCTGATGCATCACGATCACCGTGTCGGACAGGCTCATGACCAGCCCGATGTCGTGCTCTATCAGCAGCACGGTGACGTCGCTGGCCAACGATCTGATGAGGCGCGCGGTGTCCGCGGTGTCGCCATGGCTCATGCCCTGGGTCGGCTCGTCGAGCAGCAGGATTTTCGGCTTGCCGGCAAGTGCGACGGCGACTTCCAGGCGCCGCTGCTCGCCGTGCGAAAGTTTGGCGACGGGCATGGCGCCCTTGTCGGCGAGTTCGAAGCGTTCCAGCAACTCGTCGACGCGTTGCTGCGCCGCGCGGCTGGCGGACACGGGCCGCAGCGCCATGCGCATCGGCTCGAGGATTTGCGCGGCGAGCCGCAGGTTTTCGGCCACTGACAGTTCGAAGAACAGATTGGTGATCTGGAACGAGCGGGCCAGCCCGGCGGCCTGAAGGTGATTCGGTGTGTGTCCTGTCTGGTCTGTGCCGTCGATCAGCACCTCCCCCGCCGCGGGTCGTACGGCACCGGAAATCAGATTGAAAAGGGTCGACTTGCCGGCGCCGTTAGGACCGATGACGGTAGTGACGCGGTTTCGCGCCACGGCGAAGCTAACATTGTCGACGGCGCGCAGGCCGCCGAAACTGACGGACAGGCCGCGGACCTCGAGAACGGGTGCCGTCATGACTTCGTCCTCCGCGCCAGCAGCCGCTCGATGGCAGGCCGCACGATGCCCATCAGCCCGCGCGGCAGGAAAATCACCGCGCCCATGAACAATAGGCCGATGACGATGAGGTGATGTTCCGTGTAGCTGCCGATCACCGACTTCAGAAGTGTCAGTAAAATGCCGCCATAGAGCGCGCCGACCAGCGTGCCGACGCCGCCGGTCACCACGGTGATGACGGCGTTGCCGGAGGTCGAAAAGAACAACAGCTCGGGCGATACGAAGCCGCGAAGCATCGGATAAAGCGCACCGGATAGCGCGGCGATTACGGCGGCGATGACATAGACCAGCAACCGCGGCGTCACCGTGTCGTATCCGAGGAACGGCACCCGCCGCTCATTGGCTTTGAGCGCGATCAGCAGGCGGCCGAACGGCGTATCGAGCAGATAGGCGGCGAGCGCGTAGAGGATGACGATGAAAGCCAGCGTGAACAGAAAGAACCCGGCCGGCGAGGCGCTGGAGATCGCGGCAAAGCCGAAATTCACCTTTATGATCGGCACGCCGATCAGTCCGTCGGAGGCGCCGAGCGCGCGGGTGTTGTACACGACCTTGGCGGCGACCTGCGCCATGCCGAAGGTGATCAGGGCGAAATAGACGCCGCGCACCCGGTTGGCGACGACGCCGCCGACGGCGCCGACGATCATGGCGGCAACGAGCGTCGCACCCATCGCGGCCCAGAAGGACGGCGTCACCATCAGGACGAGCGCGGAGACATAGGCACCCAGGCCGAAATAGAGCGCCTGACCAAGCGACAAGAGGCCGGTGTAGCCGAGCAAAATATCGACCGACAGGGCAAGTCCGGCAAAAATCAATGCCTCGGTGCCGAGTCGTAGATAGAACGTGTCGCCCTTGACGACGCCGATGCCGGCGAAGATCAGCGAAGCGGCGACGAGGACCGCGACGAGCACATGGCTCGCCCGCATCGATCTGGTGAGCGCGTCAGCCATGGCCGAGCCGTCCGAACAGGCCCTGCGGGCGCACCATCAGCATGATCACCATGATCCCGAACACGATCGGGTCGGACCACACCGGCGAGATATAGAGCGAGGAGACTGCCTGCACCTGGGTGAGCAGTAGGCCGGCGACCACGACGCCGGCAATTGAGCCCATGCCGCCGACGATGACGACGGTGAACGCCATCAGGATGAAGTCGCGACCCATGGTGGGAAACACCGAATAGATCGGCGCCAGCAGCACGCCGGCCAGGCCCGCGAGGGCGACGCCGAAGGCAAAAGCGCCGGCATAGACGTGCTGCACCGGGACGCCGAGCGAAGCCGCCATATGCCGGTCGAAGGCGGCGGCACGCACCATCGCTCCCAACCGTGTGCGGTAGAGGACCAGCGCGACGAGCGCGACGATCACCGCGCCACCAACGATGAGGAACAGGCGATAGAGCGGCAGGAATACGCCGAAGACGTCGATGGCGCCGGAGATCGGCGTCTCCGGCTTGTGCGGATTCGGCCCGAATACGAGGCGGAATGCGTCCTCCATCACCAGACCAAGTCCGAACGTGAGGAGCAGCGTAGTGACGTGCCGTTCGCCGCTATGGAATACGCGCTGGATCAATCCGCGTTCGACGATGTAACCGACCGGCAGCATCACCAGCGGCACGAGAATGACGAGCAGCCAGAAGGGCAGCCCGATCGAGCCGAGCGCCAGCGCGATGAAGGCACCGAGCGCGTAGAATTCGCCGTGCGACATGTTGATGACGTCGAGCAGACCGAAGATGATGGTCAAGCCCAACGCCACCAAAATGACCGCCACGCCGAGCACGAGGCCGATGAGCATCTGCGGCGCCAGTACGAACTGAAAATACTCGATCGCCGTGGACATCATCGGACCTCGTGCGCGTTGATCATGCTTGCTTAGAAGCGAGGGCAGGCGTCGGGGCCGATGGCCTCGTCGCCGGAAACCTGCCCCACGGTCATGAACTTGCCGCCGGTGACGCGGACCACATACATGGTCTGGATCGCCTGATGATCGCCGGCGCGCAGGGTCTTTTCGCCCTGCGGCGTCTGCCACTTGAGGCCCTCGAGCGCCTTGCGCACCTTGTCGGTGTCGGTCGAGCCCGCTTTCTCCACCGCCGCCTTGTAGGCGTAGATCAGGCCGTAGGAATCGGCGCCGTAGAGGTCCGGATCAATCTTGTTGGCGGCCTGGAAGGCCGCGACGAACTTCTTGTTCGCCGGGGTGTCGATCTGCGCCGAATAGCCGACGCCGGTGACGAAGCCTTCGGCCGCCTTGCCGATGGCCGGCAGGTTCTGCGCCGTCACGGTGCCGGAGGCGCCGACCACGGTGAGGTTGTTCAGCAACCCGAACTCCTGCATCTGCGTCAGCAGGCGCACGGTGTCGTTGCCGGCGACCGAGGTGTAGAGCACCTGGGGCCGCGCCGAGCGAAGCTGGCCGAAATACTGGGTGTAGTCCTTGCTGTCGAGCGGCGCGAACACCTCGCCGGACGACTTGGCACCGACCTTCTCGGCCGCCGACTTGAAGGCGGCGACCGTCGAGCGGCCCATTTCGTAGTCCGGGCCGAGATAGAACACGTTAGCCTTCGGCTTGTCCTTCGACAGCCACACCGCCAGCGCCGAGGACTGCTGCCCGGCGCGGGCATTGACGCGGAACACATTGGGCGAACACTTGTCGCCGGTGATGGAGTCGGCGAAGGAGACCGTGGTGGCGATCAGCTTGCCGGCGCGCTCGGCGACCTGGCCGACGGCCAGCGTCGAGCCGGAATTCACCGTACCGGTAAGGAAATCGACCTTGTTCACCTGGAAAAGCTTGTCGGCCTTCTGCACGGCGACGGACGGGTTGGCTTCCTCATCCTCGAAGATCAACTCGACCTGACGACCGGCGATGCCGCCGGCCGCATTCACTTCCTTGGTGGCCAGCTCGAGACCCCAGCGCACCTGCTGGCCGATGCCGGCATAGGTGCCGGACAGCGGC